>Ga0070686_100001555_pt1 | contig 12887 bp, 13 predicted proteins | sample KBSS23LmetaG_FD_65654 | JGI IMG/M metagenome (GOLD analysis project Ga0070686, IMG submission 65654) | Switchgrass rhizosphere microbial communities from Kellogg Biological Station, Michigan, USA - KBS S2-3L metaG | ecosystem: Host-associated > Plants > Roots > Rhizosphere ...
ACCAGCGTGTTCTTTCGTGCAATCGCTTCAACACCGCGGAAAAGTTTGATCTCGATCTCGTCGTAGTTATCCGCGGCCGTCGAGAAAGTCTCCGTCTTCTCGACGGGGACCGCTTGATTGCGCAGCAGCAGAGGCGTGAACACACCACCCAGCGTTTCGAGCCCGACATCCTCGACCAGGCGCCCGCCCCGGACGGCGGGACTGTGCCGCTCCAGTTCCAGCAAGGCCGGATCGGCCGGGGCTGCCGGCAGCGCGTCGGCAGCGAACAGCACGGCGAAGCAGGCGAGCAAGTGCATCGGCGTCGTTCCGGCAGCATACCCTCGCCCCGCGAAGCGGGCGTCGCCCGCGAGCCCTCACCCCGACCCTCTCCCGCAAGGCGGGAGAGGGAGGAAGATCCGGCATTGCCGTCGCCTGTCGCCTGTTCGCCGATCGTCTACGCGTCCAGCAGGCCCTCGCGCACCACGAACGCCGCGACGTCTTCCACGCCTTCGCCCTTCCGGACGCAGGTGAAGACGAAGGGGCGCTGGCCGCGTTGCTTCCTGGCGTCGCGGTCCATCACCTCCAGCGATGCGCCGACGTGCGGGGCCAGATCCGTCTTGTTGATCACCAGCAGGTCGGAACGGGTGATGCCGGGGCCGCCCTTGCGGGGGATCTTGTCGCCGCCCGCGACGTCGATGACGTAGATGCACAGGTCCGCGAGCTCGGGGCTGAAGGTGGCGGCCAGGTTGTCGCCGCCGCTCTCGATGATGACCATGTCCAGCTTGGGGAACTTGCGCGACAGGCCGTCCACCGCGTCCAGGTTGATCGACGCGTCCTCGCGGATGGCCGTGTGTGGGCAGCCGCCCGTCTCGACGCCGACGATGCGTTCTTCCGGAAGCGCCCCGCTGCGCATGAGGAACTGCGCGTCTTCCTTGGTGTAGATGTCGTTGGTGACGACGGCGATGTCGTAGCGGTCGCGCAGCTGCTTGCAGAGGGCGTCGACCAGCGCGGTCTTGCCCGATCCGACCGGGCCCGCGACGCCCACGCGCAGAGGCTGAGGCCGCGTCATGATCGGAACAACCGGCTGTAGAGCGCCTCGTGCAACGCGCTGGCGATGGCCTGCCCGGGGGTGGTCGACGCCAGCTCGTCATCAGCGAGCGCGCGTGCGCGCGCGACGCTGTCCGGAATCTCGTCTCCGGCCGCGGCAAGTAACCGCTGCCCCGCGCTTTGCCCCAGCGGCACCAGCCGGACAGCCGCGCTCGTCGTGGCCTCGGCCCAGGCGAACGCGTAACCCGCGAGCGCGGCTGACGTCGGGATCGCGAAGCGCGCCGCGCCCAGCGCGAACATCGCCGCCTGCGTGACGTGCCCGCGCGCCTCCCAGCCTTCGGCATCGCGAACGCCGATCGCCGCCAGCGCGCGCGCCAGCGCGGCGCCCAGCTGGCGCTCCTCCGCGCGCGTCTCGCGCGTCGGGCGGCAGGCGGCCAGCCACGCGCTCCACGCGTCGACCCGCTCGCGGTGGTCCATTCGCCACGCGTCGATCAGGCGCTCGAGCACCGGAAGGTCGAGGGTCTCCATCCCATGCGTCAGCAGGCCCAGCAGCCACTCGGCGGCCGTCGCCTCGTCAGTCACCCATCCGGAAGCGACCGCCTGTTCCAGGCCCTGCGAGTAGGCGAACGCCCCGATCGGCAGCGCGGGACTGACCAGCTGGAGGAGACGCGTCAGGGCGATGCCGCTGACCGGCACGACGTCCGTGACCGGAGCGCTCGCAGAGTCGCGCTCAGTGCTCGTGTTCGTGTTCATGGCGATGCTCGTGGCGGTGCTCATGTCTATGTCCGTGCTCGCTTTCTCCATGGCGGTAGCCGCCGGCTTCGGGTTCGAACGGCGCGCTGCACGTCTCGACCGCGAGCCCCAGATCCTGGACCATGTCGTCCAGCACGTGGTCGTGCTCGTACGCGAGCCAGCCCGCGCCGACCTGGACCGGGATGTGGCGGTTGCCCAGGTGATAGGCCGCGCGCGCGAGCGTGATCGCGTCGCCGGCGCGCACGAGCGACAGCGTTTGATCGGCCGCGCGCACCGTCACCACCTCGCCCTGCTCGGCGTCGCGCAAGCGGTCGCCTTCGCGCAGGATCGTTCCCCGCGGAAGCAACAGCGCCGCTTCGCGCCCGTCGTCGAGGTTGACCCGCATCCGGCTGCGCCGACGATCCGTGAACCCAAGGGTCAGCAAGCCAGTCGCGCCCGGCACGGGCGCGCCGTCCGGCCCGTTGTTCGCGATCACCTCGGTCAAGCGGAGCATCCTGGACACGGTCTTCTTCGGCCTCCTCAGAAAAGGAAGTAGCGCTGCGCGAGCGGAAGGGTTACGGCGGGCTCACAGACCAGCAACTCGCCGTCCGCGCGCACCTCGTAGGTTTGCGGATCCACCTCGATGACGGGCAGGGCGCCGTTATGGACGAGGTCGCGCTTGCGGATCGTGCGCGTGCCCGCGACCGCGACCGCGCGCTTCGCCAGGTGCAGCCGCTGCGGGACGCCGTCCTCCAGCGCCGCGCGCGACACGAACGTCACCGACGTGGCGTGCCGCGCACCGCCCAGCGCCCCGAACATCGGCCGGTAATGGACGGGCTGCGGTGTCGGGATCGAGGCGTTCGGATCACCCATCGGCGCCGCGACGATGAAGCCGCCCTTGATGATGACCGCCGGCTTGGCGCCGAAGAACGCCGGCCGCCACAGCACCAGGTCGGCCAGCTTGCCCACGGCGATCGACCCGACCTCGCTGGCGATGCCGTGCGTGAGCGCCGGGTTGATCGTGTACTTGGCGAGGTAGCGCTTGGCGCGGAAGTTGTCGCTGCCGCCGGCGGTGGCGTCCTCGGGCAGCGGGCCGCGCTGCTGCTTCATCTTGTGCGCCGTCTGCCAGGTCCGGGTGATCACCTCGCCCACCCGGCCCATCGCCTGCGAATCGCTGGACATCATGCTGATCGCGCCCAGGTCGTGCAGGATGTCCTCGGCGGCGATCGTCTCGCGGCGGATGCGTGACTCGGCGAACGCGACGTCCTCCGCGATCCCGGGATCCAGATGGTGGCAGACCATCAGCATGTCCAGGTGCTCGTCGACGGTATTGACCGTGTACGGCCGGGTCGGGTTGGTCGACGACGGCAGCACGTGCGGCACGCCGCACACCTTGATGATGTCGGGGGCGTGGCCGCCGCCCGCGCCCTCGGTGTGATAGCTGTGGATGGCGCGGCCCTTGAACGCGGCCAGCGTGTCCTCGACAAAGCCGGATTCGTTGAGCGTGTCGGTGTGGATCGCGACCTGTACGTCGTGCAGCTCGGCGACGCTCAGGCAGCAATCGATCGCGGCGGGTGTCGTTCCCCAGTCCTCGTGCAGCTTGAGGCCCAGGCAGCCGGCGCGGATCTGCTCGACCAGCGCCTCCGGCCGGCTCGCGTTTCCCTTGCCGAGAAAGCCGAGGTTCATCGGCAGCGCGTCCGCCGCTTGCAGCATGCGCGCAACGTTCCAGGGGCCGGGCGTGCACGTGGTGGCGTTCGTTCCTGCCGCCGGGCCCGTGCCGCCGCCGATCATCGTGGTCACGCCCGACATCAGGGCGTCGTCGATCTGCTGCGGCGAGATGAAGTGGATGTGCGTGTCGATCCCGCCCGCCGTCAGCAGGCATCCCTCGCCGGCGATGATCTCCGTGCCTGGACCGATCTCGACGTCGACACCCGGCTGCACGTCGGGATTCCCGGCCTTGCCGATGCCGGAGATCCGCCCTTGCTTGATGCCGACGTCCGCCTTGATGATTCCACCGACGTCGAACACGACCGCGTTGGTGATCACCGTGTCGGCGGCGACGCCGCCGCCGCGCTGGCTCTGGCCCATGCCGTCGCGGATCACCTTGCCGCCGCCGAACTTCACCTCCTCGCCGTAGATCGTGTGGTCGCGCTCGACCTCGATCACCAGGTCGGTGTCGGCCAGGCGGATCCTGTCACCGGTGGTGGGACCGTACATCTCCGCGTACGCGTGACGGTCGACGGTCTTCATCGCGCGCCGTCGAGCGGGCCCATCACGTCACCGCGGAATCCCTGGACGACGCGCGCGCCGTCGTAGGCCACCAGATCGACGGTGCGGGTCTGGCCAGGCTCGAACCTGACCGCCGTCCCCGCCGCGATGTCCAGGCGAAAGCCGCGCGCGGCCGCGCGGTCGAACTCGAGCGCCGGGTTGACCTCGAAGAAGTGGTAGTGCGATCCGACCTGGATGGGTCGGTCGCCCGTGTTGGCGACGGTCACGCGACAGGTGGCGCGACCGGTGTTGATCTCGATCGCGCCTGCTGCCGGCGTCACGGCACCGACGCCGGTGGCCTTGTGGACGGGGATCGGCTGGTGGACCGTGACCAGCTTGGTCCCGTCGGGGAACGTCGCCTCCACCTGGACCTCGGTGATCAGCTCGGCGATGCCGTCCATCACGTCGTCAGCGGTCAGCAAGCGCGTCCCCTCCGACATGAGGTCCGCGACCGTGCGGCCGTCGCGCGCGCCTTCCATGATCGCGGCCGAGATGTACGCGACGGCCTCCGGGTAGTTGAGCTTGAGGCCGCGGGCCTTGCGCCGTTCTGCGACGAGCGCGGCGGTGAACAGCAGCAGCTTGTCCTTCTCGCGTGGTGTCAGCTCCATGATTCTCCGTCAGGTTGCCCACACGCGCGGTGGGACCGCGGCGCGGCCGAACAGGGTGGGGCGCAACAACTTCCAGGCCTCGTGCAAGAACGCGCGCGCGCGCTCGGCGCTGCCGCCGAGGTAGCGCGCCACCACCGCATCTCCGTCGCCCAGCACCGTCGCCGCCGCCGTGTCGCCGCCCTCCGTCGCCGCCGCCGCGAGCGCGCGAACGGAATCGACCGCATCCTCCGGGGGCGCCGGCGCCGCCGCGAGGAAGGCGAGAACATGCGCGCCGCCCAGCCCCCAGCGCGCCTTGCCGACGGCGTCAGCGGCGTCGTAGCGCCCGCGCTCGATGAGCAGAGGCCGGCCGTCGCGGAAGATCTCGAACATCTGGCGGCAGTGTCCGCGTTCGAAGGGCGCGCGGCCCGCCGGGAGGCCGAAGCAGACGGCGTCGAAGCCGATGAAGCGCGCGCCCGGCCCGAGCTCGACGCGCGTCTCCAGCGACGCACGGGCGCCGTCGTAGATGATTGCTTCCTGCGGCAACCACTCCAGCGTCGCGCCGCCGGCGACCCGCAACCGCTGCACCTGCCGGACCGCCGCGCCGTTCGTGCGGTAGACCTTGCTCGCCGCCGGCGTCGTGACGAGCGCGTGAGCCCCGGCGTCGACCTCGACGTCGAGGGTCAGCTCGTCGCCGCCCACCAGCCCGCCGGGCGGGTGGAGGACGTAGACGTGCGCCACGCCCGGCCCCTCGGGGAGGAACGGGCGCTGCACCACCAGAGGCCCGCGGTGCTTGCGCCGGGCGAGGCGCGTCGCGCCGGACGCGGCCGCAAACCCGAGCTCGAGGGCGGCGTGCCAGCCCATCTCAGCGCGTCCCGTCGAGGAACGTGTTCGGCCGTTCCCAGACCACGAACACCACGCAGCCGTCGGGGCTGGAGACCGCGTGCACCGATCCGGGCGGATTGACGACGTACGCGCCGGCGGCGTACTCGCCCCGCTCGTCGCACTGCGAGCCCATGAGAACATAGATGTGCTCGGTCCCTTCGTGGCGATGGCGCGGGACCTTGGCGCCGGCGGCGTAGCGGAGCAGCGCCCCCGAGCGCGTCTTCTGCGTGCCCCAGAGCCGGTGAATGTCGACGCCCGGCGCGAAGCGGTGCCAGGGCAGCTTGGGACTGAGCGCGAGCGCCCGGAGTTCGTCGAGAGCGAGCGCCAGGCCATTCATGCCTCAGCTTTTCAACAACGACTCGAGCAGCGCCGCCGACGTGGACACGGACCCGAAGACGCCGTTCTGCATCTTCACCATCTTGATCGCCGCGGCGTGGTTTCCCGCGTCGGTCGCGCCGCAGCAGTCCTCGAGCAACAGGCATTCGTAGCCGCGATCGTTCGCCTCGCGCATCGTCGTGTGCACGCAGACGTCCGTGGTGATTCCCGTCAGTACGATGTTCGCGATCCCGCGCTGGCGCAGGATCAGGTCCAGATCGGTCGCGCAGAATGATCCCTTCCCCGGCTTGTCGATGATCGTCTCGCCCGGACGCGGCGCTAGCTCCGGGATGATGTCCCAGCCCGGCTCGCCACGGACCAGGATCCGGCCGCACGGGCCGCGATCGCCGATGCCGACGCCTTCGTTACCGGGCGTCCGCCGAGACCGCCAGCGCTTGTTCGCGGGAAGGTCGGCCAGATCAGCGCGGTGCCCCTCGCGTGTGTGCAGGATCGGGTAGCCGGAGGTCCTGAATCGGTCCAGCACGCGGCGGATCGGATCGATGCACGCACGCGTGAGGCTGATGTCATAGCCGAGCAGATCGATGTAACCGCCCTTGCCGCAAAAATCGGTCTGCATGTCGATGACGATCAGCGCCGTGTTCTCGGGGCGCAGGTCGCCGTTCCACGGCCACGGGTACGGATCGGCCGGTACGAACCGCGCTGGCGTGCCCATCGACGCCCCTTATAGGCCGGCGCATGTCTCTCGAATGTTTCGGCGCTTTTAATAGTTGGTAACTTCGCCCTGCGGCCGCGGATTGGCGTTGTCGGTGCAGTCGCGGTCCGGCATCCTGCGCGGCAGCGATGCAGAGCTTCGACGCCGCGACGCTGGCGATTGCCTACCGCGACGGAAAGCTGTCGCCGCCCGACGTCGTCGAGGAGGCCTTCGCGCGCATCGCGGCCCGGGGCGACGACGGCGTCTGGATCGCCCTGGCGTCGCGCGAACGGCTGCTCGACGAGGCGCGCGCCTTGAAGAAGCGCTTCGCCGCCGGCGAGCGCCTTCCGCTCTACGGTCTGCCGTTCGCCGTCAAGGACAACATCGACGTCGCCGCGCTGCCGACGACCGCCGCGTGCCGCGCGTTCGCCTATCGCGCCGACAAACATGCGCCGGTCGTGGCGCGCCTCATCGCCGCGGGCGCGCTGCCCGTCGGCAAGACCAACCTCGATCAGTTCGCGACCGGGCTGGTCGGCGTCCGCTCGCCCTACGGCGTTCCCAGAAATCTTTTCGACGCGCGCTTCATCGTCGGCGGTTCCAGCTCGGGCTCGGCGGTCAGCGTGGCGGCGGGCCTGGTGACCTTCGCGCTGGGCACCGACACCGCCGGCTCCGGGCGCGTTCCCGCGGCATTCAACAATATCGTCGGCCTGAAGCCGAGCCGGGGCCTGCTGAGCACCAGCGGCGTCGTACCGGCATGCCGCTCGCTGGACTGCGTGTCGGTGTTCGCGTTCACCGTCGATGATGCGACGGCGGTCGCGGACGTCGCGCGCGGCTACGACGCCGACGATCCGGCCTCGCGCGTGGAGGCGGACGGATTTCGGTTCCGGCCGGGTGCCGCCGCTCCGCGTTTCCGCTTCGGCGTTCCCGGCGGCGGCGCGCTGGATTTCCTGGGCGACCGTCACGCGGCCGATGTATTCGCGCGGGCGGTCGCCGCGCTGGAGGCGCTGGGCGGTGAGCGCGTCGAGGTCGACTTTGCGGCCTTCCGCGAGGCCGGTGGTCTTCTCTATGACGGCCCGTTCGTCGCCGAGCGGCTGGAGGCGGCGGGACAGACGCTGGCAACGGCTCCGGCGGAGATCGTGGCGCCCGTTCGCACGATCCTGGAGGGCGCCAGCCGATACGACGCGGGCGCGGCGTTCGCGGCGCAGCACCGGCTCGCGGGGTTACGCCGCCGGGCGGGCACGTTGCTGGCTTCGATCGATTTCCTGTTCGTGCCCACCACGCCGACGATCTACTCGATCGCCGACGTCGAGGCCGAGCCGCTGAAGCTCAACGCGCGGCTTGGCATGTACGCGAATTTCGTCAACCTGCTGGACCTCGCCGCGGTGGCCGTTCCGGCGGGGCTCCGCGCCGACGGCCTCCCCGCCGGGGCGACGCTGATCGCGCCCTGGGGCCGCGACGCCGCGCTGGCGGCGTTTGCTTCCGCGCTGCACCGGTCAACGTCGCGTACGCTCGGCGCGACGGGCGAGCCGCTGCCGCTCGCGCCCGAAGCGGCCTCGGGGCCGGCGGACGACCGGATCCAGATCGCGGTGGTGGGCGCGCATCTGTCGGGCGAGCCGCTCAATCACCAGCTGGTCGGGGCCGGCGGCCGCTTCCTGCGCGCGGCGCGCACGGCTCCGGCCTACCGTCTCTACGCGCTGCCGAACACGTCGCCCGCCAAGCCAGGCATGATGCGGGTCGCAGAGCGCGGGGCGGCCATCGAGCTGGAAGTCTGGTCGCTCTCCCCGGACGCGTTCGGTCGCTTCGTGGCGCGCGTGCCGTCTCCCTTGTGCATCGGGACGGTCGAGCTCGCCGACGGAACCAGGACAAGTGGATTTCTTTGCGAACCGAGCGCGCTGATGGGCGCCACCGACATCTCGCATTTCGGCGGCTGGCGGCCGTTTCTTCGTTCGCTGAATTGACCAGAGATCGGGACGCGGAAGTTACCGCTTTCCGTCCCGCACGAAATCTGCCGGCAACGTTGGCGCGCCTATCCTGCGCCGATGAAAAAGACGCTTTTGATCGCGGCCGTCCTCGCGACGGTCAGCTTGAGCCCCACGCAGAACCTGGCACCGCCCGTGGCGAACGCAGCGCCCGCCAAGGCGCCGTTGCGCATCGGCTTTTCCGACTGGCCGGGCTGGACGGCGTTCGAGGTCGGGATCCAGAAAGGCTGGTTCAAGGAAGCCGGCGTCGACGTCAAGTTCGACTGGTTCGAGTACGCGCCCTCGATGGAGGCGTTCGCCGCCGGCAAGGTGGACGCGGTCATGATGACGATGGGTGACGCGCTGGTGACCGGCGCGCCCGGCGCGCGCAGCGTCGCCATCCTGATCACCGATTACAGCAACGGCAACGACATGATCGTCGCCAAGAAAGGCATCGACGGCATCAAGGCGCTCAAAGGCAAGACGGTCGGGCTGGAGACCGGGCTGGTCGAGCACCTCATGCTGACCAAGGCGCTGGAGAAGAACGGATTGAAGATCGGCGACGTCAAGCTGATCAACGTCCCCACCCACCAGACCGCGCAGACGCTGGCATCGGGCAAGGTCGACGCCATCGGGGCGTGGCAGCCGAACTCGGGCCAGGCGCTGAAGGCGGTGGCGGGCTCGAAGGCCATCTTCACCAGCGCGGACGTACCGGGGCTGATCTACGACCTCGTGTGCGTGAACCCGCAGAGCCTGAAGCAGCGGCGCGCCGACTGGGTGAAGGTGATCAAGGTCTGGAACCGGATCGTGACGTACGTGCGCGATCCCGCGCATCAGGCCGAGGTCGTGAAGATGATGGCGGGGCGCGCCGGCGTACCGCCCGATGAGTACGCCAAGTTCTTGCCCGGCACGCGCTTCCTCACGCCGGAAGAGGCGCTCAAGCGCTTCGAGCCGAAGGACACGCTGGAGTCGCTGCAGTACAGCGGCAAGGTCGCCGACGAGTTCAACGTGGCGAACAAGGTCTACAAGGATCCGCAGGCGATCAAGGCGTACATCGACGGGTCGCTGGCGAAGGAAGCGCTCGTGAAGGAGGTGTCCGCGAAGTAGCTCACGACTCCGGAGGCACCGGCCGATGCGCGGAGCCTGGTCGCGACCGCTTGCGGGACTGAGCCCCCGCGCCAGCGCCGGGTTGTGGGCGGCGTCGTTCATCGTCCCGCTGCTGATCTGGTGCGCGCTCAGCTACTTGCCGTTCGTCTGGCACCCGATGGTGCGCGTCACCGATCCGGGCGACGTCGCGTGGATGACGCCGGGGGCGCTGGTCGAGCGGCCGGAGTTCATGACCGAGAACGCCGAGGTGGCGGCGCGCCAGGGCCGTCCCGCCGTCGGCGTGCCCGCCAACCCCGTGTTCCTGCCGGCGCCGCACGACGTGGTCCGTGCGCTGGTCACCGGGTTCACCACGCCGCCTGCGCGGCCCGAGGAGCCGTGGCTGCACCAGAGTCTCTGGCACAGCATCAAGGTGATCTTCTGGGGCTTCCTGATCTCGTCGCTGATCGGCGTGCCGCTCGGCATCCTGTGCGGCGCCATTCCGGCAATGGGCCGGCTGACCGAGCCGTTCATCGAGTTCTTCCGCTACCTTCCGGCTCCGGCGTTCGGCGCGCTCGCCGTCGCCGTGATGGGCATCGAGGACGCGCCCAAGGTCGCGATCATCTTCATCGGCACCTTCTTCCAGCAGGTGCTGGTCATCGCGAACACCACCCGGCGCATCGATCCCGCGCTGCTGGAAGCGGCGGAGACGCTGGGCGCCTCGCGCCGCGTGCTGATCACGCGCGTCGTCGTCCCCGGCGTCATCACCGACATCTACACGGACATGCGCGTCCTGCTCGGTTGGGCGTGGACCTACCTGATCGTCGCCGAGCTGATCGGCGTCAGCTCCGGCATCACCTACTTCATCAATCAGCAGGCAAAGTACCGCGCCTACGAGCGGGTGTTCGCGTCGATCTTCCTGATCGGCGTCATCGGCCTGGTCACGGACATCGTGCTCGCGTCGCTGGGCCGGCAGCTGTTTCCGTGGCTGCGGACCGCCCGCCGCGGCTGGTTCTCGGCGCTGGTGGCGGCGCTGCGCGGGCGCGGCGGGCCGGCGGCGGACGCCGCCGGGGAGCCCGACGTGGCGGCACCGGAAGGGATCGCGCGGGCATGATCGCGGACGTTGCGGGCTATCTCGATCAGGCGCCCGAGGTGCGAGCCCGCTTCACGAAGCTCAAAGAGCGGCCGGTCATCCTGGACGTGCGCGACCTGGGCAAGACGTTCACGGCGCCGGGACGGCCGCCGACCGTGGCGCTGGACCGGATCTCGTTTCGCCTGCACCGGCGCGAGCTCGCGTGCGTGATCGGCCCGTCAGGCTGCGGCAAGTCGACGCTGGCGCGGCTGGTGGCCGGGCTCGAGGAGCCGAGCGGGGGCGAGATGCTGCTCGACGGAAAGCCCATTCACGGCCCCGGCGCCGATCGCGGCATGGTGTTCCAGAGCTACACCCTGTTTCCGTGGCTGACCGTGCTGCGCAACGTGATGTTCGGCCTCGAGGTGAGCGGCACCTCGTCGAGCGCCGAGGCGATCGGCGAGGCGAAGATGTGGCTGGAGCTTGTCGGCCTGTCGAAGTTCGCGTCCGCCTACCCGCACCAGCTGTCGGGCGGGATGAAGCAGCGGGTCGCGATCGCGCGCGCGCTCGCCAACCGACCGCGCATGCTGCTGATGGACGAGCCGTTCGGCGCGCTCGATGCGCAGACGCGTTGCCAGATGCAGTCGTACCTGTTGCAGATCTGGAAGCAGGTCGACATCACGATCCTGTTCATCACCCACGATCTCGACGAGGCTGTGTACCTGGCCGACCGCATCCTGATCCTGGACGCGCATCCCGGGCGGCTGCGCGAGGTGATGGAGGTCCCCGTTCCGCGCCCGCGCACGCCCGATCAGTTTCTGGAACCGACGTTCATCGCCGCGCGCCGGCACCTGGAGGAGCTGATTCATCCCCGCGCCGCCCAGCTGGCCGATAAGCTGCCGCCGTTCCACATGGCAATCGCCGGAGACGAGGTCGAATGACAACACACCTGCACGAGATGTTGCGCGGCGGACAGGCGTGGTCGCGCCGCGTGGCGCGCCATCAGCGCCTTCGCCTGCGCGACGTCGAGGGGCGCGCGTGCGTGTCGGCGCTGTTCTACAACGCGCGCGATCCGATCGAGCGCTACAACATGCCCGACACGTTGAAGGCGCAGTTCATCGCGTTTCTGACCACGGGCCGCGTGCTTTTTTCGGACATGGGGCGCGTCCTCTGCTCGATCGTCGCCGACGATTGCGGCTGGCACGACACGATCTCCGGGATCGGCGGCGCGGACGCGGCGGCCGCGCGCTTCGGCGAGGGCTCGTACCAGACGCTCCGCAACGAATTTCACCGCAACGGCCGCGACAACCTGCTGGTCGAGCTCGGCAAGCACGGCCTGGGCAAGCGCGACGTCGTCTCCAACGTGAACTTCTTCGTCCGCGTCGCCGTCGGCGATGACGGGGCACTGGCCTGGATCCCCGCCAACAGCCGCGCGGGCGCGAGCGTCGAGCTGCGCTTCGAGATGGACACGCTGGTCGTCCTGTCGAACACGCCGCACCCGCTGGATCCGGACGCGCGCTATCACCCGCCGCCCGTCGAGCTGCTGCTGGGTGACGGCCCACCGGCGCCAGCCGACGATCGCTGCCGCCTGTCGCGGCCCGAGAACGGGCGCGGCTTCGCGTTGACGGAAGCGTACGCCGTGGAGATGGGAGGCCGGCTATGAGCTTCCGCATGCAGGAGAGCGCGCTCGATCCACGGCAGGCGGCGGTCGACGTCACGCTGCCCGCCGGCCAGGGCTGGACGCACGAGCTCGCGCCGGGCGACACCTTTCGCATCGTCGACCTCGAGGGCAACCAGGCTGTCGATACGTTGTTCTTCAACAGCCGCGACGTCGACGAGCGCTACAGCGCGACCGAGACGATCCGCGCCCAGGGCAACATCTATCTGTCGACCGGCACCCGTCTGATGTCGAGCGAGGGGCGCTCCCTGCTGACTATCGTGGCCGACACCTGCGGCCGCCACGACACGCTGGGCGGAGCTTGCTCGGCCGAGAGCAATCAGGTCCGCTACGCGCTGGAGAAGAAGTACATGCACAACTGCCGCGACAGCTTCCTGCTGGCGCTGGCCCGTTACGGGCACGGCATGGGCAAGCGCGACCTGCCGAACAACATCAACTTCTTCATGAACGTTCCCGTCACGCCCGCCGGCGAGCTCACCTTCGCGGACGGCGTCTCGGGCCCGGGACGCTACGTCGAGATGCGAGCAGACACCGAGGTGCTGGTCCTGATCTCGAACTGCCCGCAGCTCAACAACCC
>Ga0070686_100001556_pt1 | contig 12886 bp, 16 predicted proteins | sample KBSS23LmetaG_FD_65654 | JGI IMG/M metagenome (GOLD analysis project Ga0070686, IMG submission 65654) | Switchgrass rhizosphere microbial communities from Kellogg Biological Station, Michigan, USA - KBS S2-3L metaG | ecosystem: Host-associated > Plants > Roots > Rhizosphere ...
TTGAAGCTTGATGTTCCAGTGATTCCAGGTATGGACGTACAGTTGCGTGAGCCTACTGAACGAGAAGATAAGTTCGAGTAAGGTTTTGTTGCCGGTTTGCGGTGTATCCTTAAACCGCGGAATAGGCGCTAATTGCGAAGCAATTCGTAGCCTTGCGTACCGTAGGTTAGCAACCATGAATGAAATCCTATCGCCAAGTTCTTACTTGGCAGTGAGAGCGAAGCGAACCACACCCGCCGGCCCGAACGGAGGCACCGGTGGCTGACCCGCGCGCTATCGAAGAACAGCTGGAGACTATCAAGGCACTCGGTGAACGCATCCGCGTGTTGAGTGTAGAGTCGAAACTCATCCAATGTCGACGCGCACTCAATCGGCTGTGCTTCGCGCACTTTGGAGTCTGCCCCGAAGCCGAGCCAACCGATTGCATGACGTACGACGGATTGAGGCAAGAGGTGTGGGCGTGCTTCGGCGGACCGAACGGAGGCGCAAAGTGAGCGCATTCGACCCAAACAAGATTCCAAGACTGGTCAGCGACGGCGTATTGTTAGACGAGTGCCGAGCGGAACTTGCCGCCGCGCAGGCCGACTTCGACAAGCGCCTGAGCGACGCAGAGATTGCGCATCAGGCCGAGGTCGCCGAGCTGAGGGCTGACCGTGACCGGCAGATGCAACGCGGCGATGACTACTACAGCGAGTGGCAAGCCGCCGAGTCCCGCGCCTGTTCGCTAAGTTCTGACTTAGCAGCGGCTTCAATCACGCCCACCGAGCGCGTTGTGTTGGAGGCGTGGAAGGCCCAGGACAGAGACGACCTGAGAATTCTGCAAACTATGTGGACAGGGCATATCTCGGTGTGTGCAACTGCGGAGATTGCGCGCAGAGATGACGAACTCGCCCGCCGCGCGACCCGAGAACAGCCCGCGGGGGAGTGCAAGTACGTGGGGCGATGCAACTCGTCACGGTGTAAGGCCTGCAACCCGGAGCCCGCTCCGGTTTCCGGCGCGAAGGATGAGACATGAACGCCGACCAATACGCAGAGCGACTCGGTGAGCACGACCGGCAGTTGCAGCGCGCGTTGCATGAGAATGCCCAACTCCGCGCCGACGTCCTGGCCTTGAAGCAAGACCTAGCCACGATGAACGAGAACTACGACTCGCTCCAGGTGCAGCACGTGGCCCTGAAGCAAGAGCGGGACAACGCGGTGTTCCTGTTGAGCCACAGAGACGAAGTTGCGGAGGCGCTGCTCACCTCCGCCCGCGAATCGGAGCGGAGGCTGCGGGAACTACTGTCTGAGTGCGTTGCCAACGCAGCTGGTCTGCCCGAGGACCTGTGTTCGCGCATCGAGGCCCTCACCGACGACCCGCCGGGAATAAAACTAATGAGTGAAAACGCTAAGTTCGTTGACGGTCCAACCGAAAGAATGCAACTAGAAGCAGAAGATTATATTTCTGCAATCTCTAGGCTATATGTTGGTTACGATGTTTGTTACAATAAGTTCGTAAAAGAACTTGAACAAGTAATGAACAGGACTTATGATGAAAAGCTAGATATTCATGATTTGGAATATTTGGCAGCAATTTGTATTGCTTTGAGACGAGAGACAGTCCTGAAACATAAAAGGTTTGTATAATGTGGCCTTTTATACTGTATAAGTACGATGAGTCCAAGGTAGAGGACACTCAACCTCTTGACCTGAAGGTTGACAGTGGGTGTACTTGTGGAGCGGTAATAGCTAGTCATCCATATCCAGCTCCGGGGCACGCTGATTATTGCGATATTAACAATCCTAAGCCTACAGAAGAAGAGTTACCGTTTTGATGTATGGCTCTACAGATTCAGGTATTCGGTAATATATATGAATCCGCCGTTAGTTTCGTTGATGACTTTGTTGCTCCTGTTGAAAACTCGAAAATCCAACTAAGAGATTATCAGCAGGCAGCGTATGAGGCATGTGTTAATGACCTTAAAACGCATCGTTCTAGCCTGATAGTGCTTGCAACAGGATTAGGAAAAACTATCCTGTTTTCTAAGATAATTCAGAATTGGAAAGGTCGTGTACTAGTTTTAGTTCACCTTGAGGAACTACTACAAAATGCTTACCAGGAAATAGAAGCTATCACTGGTGAGATAATTGGTATTGAACGTGGCCCTGAATTTCATTTAGGTGAAAGAATCGTAGTAGCCACAATACAGACCATAAGCAGGAAGTTAGAAAAGTTTAGTCATGAACATTTCAGTCTCATTATTGTCGACGAGGCCCACCACGCTGGAACCGGTAATAGAGCTTATGAATCTGTTTTCCAATGGTTTAATGCAAGCAAACGTATTGGCCTCACTGCGACTGATTCACGGTCAGATGGCAGAAAACTCTTGTTTGACTGCTGTTCATACCGAATGGGAATCAGGGAAGGTATCGAAGATGGTTATCTCGTACCGATTAGGGGTAGACGAATTATCATTGACTCTATTAACCTAACCAAAGTAAAACAAACAGGTTCAGGAGATTTTGATGAACAAGCCTTGGATGACGAGATGGTTAAGGGAGCTTCAGCGATTGCCGATGTTATTTGTAATGATTATTGCTTTGACAAAGGCATTCTGTTTTTCCCTGGTTGCGCTTCTGCGAAACTCACATCGGAAATGCTCAACAAACGAATTCCTGAATTATCAGTGTATATTGACGGTAGAATTAAAGGAACCGAGCGTAGACATTTGGTCTCTAGCCTCAGAGGAGGAAGAGCCAATTGGCTTTGCAACGTTGGAATCGCTACTGAAGGATTCAATTGGCCAGAAGCTGCTGTGATAGGGATGGCGAGTCCGACTTTAAGCAAGTCGGCCTACGTTCAGCGAGCCGGAAGAGGCACAAGGCCTCTTCAGGGCTTGCTAAATGCGCTAACAAGAGCAGAGGACAGAAAGCTGGTAATTGCAAAATCTGCGAAACCCTATATGACAATCCTGGATTTTGTCGGGGTATCTTCAAACCTGAATCTGATATCACATGAAAGTTTCTTAGAACCGATTACCAATGAACCAAAAGAACCCAAAGAGAGTCGTGCTAAAGCTGACGACGAACGACAGGAAGACGATTCAGAAAGAACTGAAGAGTTGGAAGGAGAACAAGTCCGAATCAATCTTGGAATCTCCAGAATCGCTAGCTCAATTCAATCACGAACAGTTCATTCAACAGAAGAATTCGACCCATTCGAAGCCTCTGGCCAATTTGAAGAAGGCGTCAAACTAAAAGAGACAATTGTATCAAATGATACGTTGTCTGAGAAGCAATATAATCTGCTGAGAAAATTCGGTATTTGCGATGATGCTAATTTGAAGAAATCAGAAGCTCAACAGATTGTCAAATTTATTGCTGGGAAGAAATTTAGATTGAGCAATGCTGAAAAAGAGATTGCAAAGAAACTTTACAAGGATATAAAGAGTGTTACAGGTTAAGATTAAGGTTCAGGAAGGCGCAATTTTGCCTAAGAAGGCAAATGCGTTTGCTTCTGGATACGATTGTTACGCTCATCTGATGCCTGGTCTGATTGACCATGACATCATTCGTCCGGGAGAAAACAAGCTGATTTCGCTTGGGTTCTCACTAGAGATTCCGGAGGGTTATGAAGCTAGAATCCGTAGTCGTTCAGGCCTGGCTAAAGACGGTATTACCGTTACGCACGGAACCATTGATTGCGACTATCGAGGAGTCTTGATGGCAAACGTTTTTAACCACTCATTCAAACATTTCTCGATCAGAGATGGGATGAGGATTTGCCAGATGGTAATTCAAGAAGTTCCTAGGACGGAACTGGTGTTAGTTGATGAGTTATCGGAGACTGAAAGAGGTCAGGCTGGATTCGGGAGTACTGGCATTTAATGGGAAAAATTATTCCTTTTCCATATCAGCCTAGACCAATCAGGACAGACGGAAGGCGCCCTGGTAGTTCATACGAACCGAAACTGGCCCGTTCATGCGGGTGTGCCACTATCGATGATTGCGAGCGTCGTGGTTGCCGACAAGGCAAGCGATGTAATTGTGCTACACTTGATGACTGTTTGCGCAGAGGTTGTTAATTGAACGATAAATTCAAAACATTCAATGTTACTTTCCATGTAACGGAAGAAGATTATCTTTCGCAAACAAGGGAAGAAAGATTGGATAGGATTTATGCAAGGTCGATGATTCGAGGTATGTTGATGTTCAATGACCTTGACTTGGCTGAGGACCCATGGGACTATAGTAAAAAGGAGAACCGGTAACTATGTATAGTGCAGAATTGTATCAAAGCGAATTGTATGATTTGCTAGAACAAGCAGAGAGAAGTGACACTGAACATAGAGCTGGATATCCAGCTTATGAAAAGGAAGAGAGAATGTTTCGTTTGCTTTGTAAAGCAATTGAGGCTGGTTCAAAAAATACAATGGGCACCTGTATCTCTATGTATCTAGTTAAGGAATATCTATACATACATGCTCAAAATGCTAGAAAGAGCGGCGGGATTAAGCCTGACGGGGCAAAGTGACAGAAAGTATAGATTCGGTGCCATCGGCATCAGGGCAGACGGAGCAACCGTCTACGCAACAAATGGTGGAATTGCGGGAGCACAATGCCCTTCGGCTCATGCAGAATCAAGGTTATCACGTAAACTTGACGTATCGAGCGTGGTATTTGTTGCGAGAACACTTAGGTCCTCGGGAGCCGTTTCGATGGCTAGACCGTGCTTAGGTTGTCAGCTGGCGATGAAGCACAGAGGTGTTGCTAGGTGCTACTTTACTGTTAGCGATACTGAATACGGATGCATTTATTTTTAGTGTATCAAAACGGGTGAAGGTGCATAAAGAAAAGGACGGAAACCCTTTCGAGTGACCGCCCTTTCCCCTTGTTACTCCTAAGATATCAGTGACGCCGATAGGCGTCAACCAAATTCTTCAACTGTTTACTGCGGTTAGCGCATCAGTTACAGCCTGTTGCTGCTGCTGAGCAGTGGCTAGTTTTGCGTTTAGTTGAGTAACTAGATTGTTCTTCAGTTCAGTACCAGTAGTACCGGTTACGGTAATCTGGTTCCCTCCGGGAAGACCAAGAGAAGCTGGGAAAGTGGTTACTTGAGTTAGTGTCATTTTATATACCCTCTCTTATCGGACTAGTTCGATATGACCTAAGTCCTTAAACTTTTCGTTGTCTGACCTGCCATCCATATCCCAGTCTAAACCGCAACGAATTTTAACCCCGACTCTAATTGCAGCTGCTTGGACATGTCCAATCATTACACCGAAACGTACAGTATCTTTCCAGTGGATTCCTTCGATATCGTAAGGAGCTAAGTCTGTTGCTTCCGACGGGTATTTGTTGTGTTTTCCGTCTGGCCACTTTTTTTGGGACTTTCCTTCTGCATAGTCTTTATCTTGCTCTTGCTGGTTACGGAATCCTTCGAGAATACTAAAATTGTAGGTTTTTGACGCTTCATCAACTACTTTCTGCAAGTCTGGATGAAGAGTGGCTCTCTTTTCCAGAGACGATTTACCAAATGGATATGTCAAAGCAACTCGTCAATGAGACGCAAAGTCTCTCTAAATGGCTCTGTTACGCAATTATATTTTGCTACTCTTTTGTAATTGGATTCGTTTTGGTCAGAAGCCTCTCGTTTATCTGACTCTGCAGGCTGGCTATCTCTTGAAGTTTCTTGCTTTGACTCAGGTTCGCCTTTACTAAGATACCGACTACGCCCAAAAGTCCAGTTAAAGCGGTGCCCGAAAATACCATCAAACTTTGGCATGGATTCTCCATTTGAATTAATCAGAATTGAAACTTATTTTGTGGTCAATTAGCAAAGACAACGAACAGCCCAATTCACGAGACAATATCTTAATCATCTTAACCGGAGGCGTGACTCTATTCGCTTCGTAATGAGCGATATTAGACTGAACAACTCCGACTCTTACAGCCAGTTGCGCCTGGGTCCAACCATTCTTCTTTCGGTAGTGCTTAATTGCTCCACCAATTGTATCGAAAGGTCGAATACGTTTGTTGTCTTGCAAGTGAATCAAGGCTGGTATTATAACAGATTATTAGCCTGGTAACCCTACAATAATGCATTGAGCTGAGCCACCATCTCCACCGTTGCCGCCAGTGGCGGTATTCAATGCGTTGACATTTCCAACTTGGGCTCCACCACCACCACCACCACCGCCTCCACCGGTTCCGCCAGCGCGCCCATTGCCGCCAACCACTGCTCTTGCTCCGGAAACTGTAGAAAGGCCTGTAGCTCCGCCACCACCGCCACCGCCGGTTGCCCCATAACCCTCGGTGCCGGCTGCCCCTAGGTTGCCATCACCACCTGTAGCTGGACCCGTGCCACCGTTCGCTCCTGAACCTCCAGTTGGACCGGCAATGCTGAATATCTGGCCACCAGAGCCACCATCGCGTGCATTAGGCGCCGATGGGGCAGCTCCACCGCCACCGCCGCCTGAGCCGCCATAAGCATCACGTCCACCTGCGTTTGCCGTGGCTCCAGACACAGAAGCTCCACCGCCTCCACCACCATAAACTGAGCAACCACCCACGTTGCCAGCAGTGCCATTTCCTCCGAAACCACCACCAAATAAAGATGCTGGAGCGGCTGCGGTAGCTGCACCAGCAGCAGTTCCAGGCAAAGGAATGCCACCTCTTACAGCAACAGTTGTAGCACTAGTTCCTGCTTCGTATAAGCCACCACCACCTCCACCAGCACCATCAGCATTGTCGCCTCCACCAGAACCACCGCCTCCACGGAAAGCGGTATAAATTGTTACACCGTTAGCTGATATTGTTGCGTCTCCAGTCGCTGCGCTACCATCGGCCCCAACGGTGATTCCAACTGCTGTTCTGCTAGCTCCGGTAGCCTTAGCTCCTCCGGCTGGTAAGGTGATAACAATTGGGAGCATTGCTACCAATTGTGCTCTTGAGACTACTATTGGGGGAAGCCTTGTCCCTCCAGCTCCGCCACCGCCACCAAGTGGGGTGCTCCCGCCGCATGCGCAAGCTCCGGCTCCGCCACCGCCTCCAGGCCCGGCTAAATGTATGGTGAATATATTTCCATCTGGAATATCAGTTGCGGCAGTATATGTGATTGGAGAGTCTGCATTAGTATAGTTATGAAAACTTGCGTAACCGTCTGCTGCACCAGTTGCGCCAACGAATGTGCCAGTAGCTCCGGTTGCTCCAGTAGGACCAGTAGGACCCGTTGGACCTGTAGGTCCAGTTGCTCCGGTAGCGCCAGTTGCTCCAGTGGAACCGGTTGCCCCAGTTGGTCCAGTGGGACCAGTGGACCCAATTGTACCATTTAACTCAATAATCTCAGCCAGAAATGGCAGAAGTTCCCGATTAACGAATGTCGTTAAGTCGGGAACATCTTTTTTAGGGTCACCAGTTTGAGAAACTGGTCTTCGCCTAAGGAGTTTGAGAAAAGAGGCCAAGTTAAAGGAATTTGACGTTACTTGGATTCAGATGATTTGCTAATCGTTTCCTATTTTTGAGACTTGGAATTCCATTTCCATAGTACATCGGTCCGCATTCTTGCGCATTCTGATTAACCCCAGCTAATGCAGAGGAATATATTGCTATAGATGCAGTGCTATCATTTAAACTGGAAATGTTGATAGCTGTTACAGTTTGTGAGCGCAGAGTGAAGTTCAAAAGAAACTGAACACCAGTTCCAACTGTAAGAAGCAACTCTTTCCATATCCACAAAGGTGTTGCTGGATAGTCTGGAGAAGCATCCCATTTATCGGTTAAAAGATTTGTGCCGTCAGCGCTGACTGTAAGTGAATATGTTTCATCCGTTCCGCTATGAGTAAACGACCAACGGCGGTTAGGCGCTACTTTGTTGTGGTTGAATATAGTTGTAGAGCCAGATGGCAACAGATTAGGAGTGCCAATTCCCGGAAATCGATGCCAGAATCCAAGATATGTATTTCCAGTCCACCCGGCTCTTACATCTCCAGCTGTAATTGTTCTTACGTCAGCCCCAGGGACATCCAATGTCCCAACATAAGAAAGCTGTTGATTTCCGTTATTGGAAATTAGCGATGGCTGTTTAGCTACAGTTGTTTGCGTTTGGTCAAAAGTTGAGTTCTTATTTCCTTCTAATATTCTAAATGAAGTTAATCCAACATTAACTGTATCTTTTGGCAGCCAAAAATATCCAGCTCGTATTTCTGGTACAAAACTAGGATGGAAAGAACTCTTATTACGGGACACTTATCACGTTCCGGAAGAAGCCCTGTCTCTACCCTCCAGCGCCATGGCGACGTCGAATTTTGTAGCCTGAGCAGCTGCGCCGTTGTTGAACTTGAATCTTACATCTTGGAATTGTCCAATATATACTTCATCACTAAATGTAGTAGAATCTCCTACTGGTTCGTTAGAAGCTGATGCGTAAAATTCATTCCAAGTAGTTCCGCCATCGGCTGACCATTGCCCAGTGACAGAATTCCCGGTAGCATTGGTGCTGGGAGCAATTGAAAAGATGAACCAATTCAATTGGTAATGAGGCATAGCTTTTGCCCCGAAGGTTGTAACAGAATTGAATAGGGTAACAGATTCACCAGCAGCTGGAAGACCATTCCCATTTGGTGCTAGAGATAATGGAATCTGGGAAGTTTGAAGGGGGATGATAGTCTTATTCATTGGGTTTCGAAGCCTCGATAATGAAATCAGTAACTTGTTTAGTTAAATCTTTAGCATCTTTGAGACACGGAGTACCCGGAGTCTCCAATGTCTTCATATATGCTGCTCCAGCAATATTGAGAGCAAGATTGTAATCTTTCTGCATGAGAGCGTCAGAAGCATCATCGGCATAATCCTGCAAATAGTCGCAGTCTTTAGCTGCTTTTACAGCCGTGACAGCTCCCTGCTTAGCAGCGGCACAGCCGAATAGAAATAGAATTGAAATTATCTTTTTCAAATTATCGTTCCTTATTTTGACGATTCTCGTCAGCGATATCATCAGCGAATCTGGCTGCTCCCAAACCGCCACGTTGTTCCAGTAGTGGACGGAAGGGAACACCTTGCTGGAATAGATATTGTTGGATTCTGCCGGCTGGAGTATTTGGTAACGCAGTATACGGGTTTCTGGCTTCTCCGGCAATAGCTCCAAAGAGCGCATCAGCTCGAAATCCCACAGCATCTTTGATGGTGTTCAGGAATCCTTCGCCGCCTCCACCAAATGCTCTTGCTCTAAGTCCAGGGAATTCTCTAGTAGCCGGGACTTCTTCTAATTGTTGACGAATACCTAGTCTGTCGGCCTCATTGGCAAGCGTTTCATTTTCATATGGAGACCCTTCTCCAGTTTTGTAATTCAAAACTCTACGGTGAGCACCTTCTTTTGTTGCTGAACCAGTAGCTTTTTGCGCTTCTTTAAGAGCATCCAGAGCCTCATGCTGCTTTCGTCTTAGAGCGCTAAATCCATATACTTTTGTCCCGTCATCTAAAGTAGCGGTCAGTTCTCCACTTCTATCGTGGCTTACATCTTTAACTTTTAAAGGACTTTCAATACCTTCAAGTTTGGCCTGGTCTTCAATTTCTCTTTGCAGAAGTTTTGCGTCGATTAAAGATTCGGCTCCGGTGGATGGTTTATTTGGTAGTTCTTTTTCTGAACCTTTTAGATAATCAGCAACGTATTTCTTGGCTGACTCTGGAGAAGTAATCGATTCTTGTTTCGACGCTTCTGCTGGAAATGCAGACACTGGCTTTCCGGCCGCTTTTTGAGGCACTCGGTATTCAATATCAACCTGACCCAGTTTCTTTTGACCAGGAGGAACCTGCTCTAGCCTACCTTCTTTTACAAGTTTATCAACTTCATATTCGGGCTTATTTTGCCATCCCATCTTCTGTTGAAGTTGTTGCTTGGTAATGTGGCCACCATTGTCTTTATAAGTTTCCATAAACTTAGCAGCATCTTCAGCCCTTTGGTCTGAAATGTGAAGTTTAGGAGCCTCAACGGGTGGTTTCTCGGAAGCGATTTCTGGAGCCTCACTAGCGGAAAGTTGCTCAATAGCAGACTCGCCTTTAGCTGGGCCATTATATGGTTGACCAGCTTTACGAGCTTCTAGCCTACCCTTTGCATCCAATCTAGCCGCTTCTTCGGCTGAGTAATCTTCAATAACTTTTCTATCTGCTTTTCTACCAGCGTATTCTGATTCAGTTAGACTATCAATAATATCTTGACGAGATTGCACCTTGGATGCATTGAATGGATTTTCAGGCTTGTAAGCGCCGAATTCACCAGCTGCCAACTCTTCTAGTCTCTTAGCTTCACGACTTTGGGCGACCTTGCTGTAATCCTTGGAGATATCACCAAAGTCAAGTAAACGTTGATAACCATTTCCGGATTTATCAACGTTTTCTCCAGATTGCATCCTTTCATATTCAGATGCAGATGGTTCCTGATATCTAGGATTAGTCATTGCCTCAGCTACTGGAGCAGGTTCTGAATTGCCTCCAGCTCTTGGCGCTTGCTCAGTGCTTTCGATACCAATTGACGATTGATTTGGTTCAGGTGGAGCGGTCTGTGGTTCTGGAAAGTCACTGATAGGAGTATCCCTAGTAATGTCAGCAGGTTTCTGCATTACTTGGAATTCTTCGTTTGTTGGACGATTTGCTCCACGTCTCTCAACAAATGGATATTTAAACTTATCTCTAATTTCTTTGAAACCGAGATTCATTTCCTGTAAAACAGGATTATCTACTCCACCTTCTTTGGTATCATAACGAAGATTCCTAGCGATCTGGTCTTCCTTTTTAAGCAAAGCTTCAGCGTTGAATTTGCCTGGAACAACTACATGAACTTTACCTGATTCTTGAGGTAGACCAAGAAGTTGAGATTGCCTATCGGATAGAACTCTTCCTCCATGCTTTTCAGTAATAGCATTTGCTTCTTCTGGAGATACGTGAGCGAAGTCAGCAAATTCCTTGAGATTATTACGGATAGCGTCAGCAGAACCTTTATTGGCAGAAACAACTTTACCAGACATGGGCATTGACACAGTGCCTTTATCTGCCATGTTTAGCAGCCTGTCTACCACTGGGTCAGCAGCATGTTCCTGCATGCCATAGGGCGTCTTAGTATAATCTTCAACTTCTTTATTAATTTTTGAAACCTGAGAAGCAAGTTGGTCTTCCACAGACTGTTTAATTTGTGGAGCAACTTTCATTGCAGCGATATCTTGAGGAGTCTTGTTTTCTCGACCGAGAGCGCCTTCTCTTACATTTGCTCTAACTTCTGGAGTAGTTTCAATTCCAGTAATTAGATTTGTGTCTCCACCAATATCTTTCTGGTTCTTAATTGGAGACCAACGTGGAGACTCCTCGAACGCTCTTTGAGCTTTAGCAGCACCCTGAGCAACCAAATCACCCACAACACCGCCCCCACCGCCCATAACTGCTCTCGGAACGGTGTTATGGAGCAATTCTTGCCCAGAGATTCCGGGATTATCAATTATGTCGTTTATGGCGCCTTCTCCAGCGGCCACAGAAGAGCCGACTAGTCCGGAAATGCCAGCTCTTCCAAATGGATTACCAGCAACCCTATATCCAAGTCTAGCGACTGGGCTAAGGTTTTTTGGGCCAATTGCTGACAGATATTCCCCAGCCTTGCCGACATTCGCCAACACTGGCGCAGCAGCATTTGCCGCTTCGAATCCAGAGGATTCCAAAAGTGCTCTAGCTCCGGCATTAGCCGGAGCCTGAGGTAAAAGGTATCCGCCAATCTGGCCAATCTCATTAGCTGTAGGAGAAAGACTTTCCCATTCTTTAACTCCTTTCATTACCCGCTCGGCTTTTTCCGGATGATACTCTCCACTATTAGGAGCGCCCATCGGGTCGTAAGCAGCATCAGCAGCTGAATCGGGAATGTTGCCAGCGATGGTAGCCGCTGCTCGTCTAGGTATTCCTAAAGCAACGGTTTTCTCAACTCCTCCGGCCGTAGAAGGACCATATTTAACAACAGCACCCAATGCCTTCTTAAAAGGATTCTGAGTAACTTCTAGCTCGGAATACCTAGAAACAGTCGGGTCTTTTTCTTGTGCTTTTTTGAAAGCATAGTCCGCATACTTTTTATATTCAGAAGAACCTTCGGATAGGTTCTTTGGGTCGTAAGTAGCAGGTAGTCCATTGTCTTCATCTGGGTTGACCAGGTCTGAATAAGAACGCTTGTCAACGCTGGCCGGCTGCACATAACCTTCCTTGTAGCTGTCAGAAAGACCAAGAGCTTTCTGAACTTCGGGATTGGTAATATTGCTACGGAATTCTTCTAGGCTGGGCTCATAGAAGTACCCCGCCTTACCACCACGTACTTCCGGTTGTTCCGGTTTAGGTTTGGGCAGAGCGCCAGAACTTTCGCCTTCATAATAAGAACGAAGTTCCATTTCCATCCTGCTGATTTTATTCTTATCAGCATTAGGGTCAGACTTGGCGCGATTAAGCCAGTCTTCTGCCTTCTGATAGTTGTCGGATGTAATTGGCATTACTGACCTAAGATTTCATCAGCTTCAGAATTAATGTCTTTAACGCCCTGTACAGCCTGCTGAGTTGTCGGCGCTGTTACACTTACAGACTTGCTCTTAGAAGTTGTACCTGGTGTTCTGCCTCCAAAGTCCTTAGACGGGTCAGCGTTTAGCAACTCTGGAGTAATATATTCGTCTGGAATGCGTCCACGAATATAGTTATAGACTCCGTAACGCTCAGGTTCATTTCTGAACGTATTCATATACTGAATCAGCTTCTTTGAGCCAGCTTGAATGCGACGCTGATTACCCTTAAGGAACATACCAATCAGCTGGTTAAAGTTACTCTTTTGGTCGTCAGTTAAGCCGGTATGATAGACTCGGGTAAGTTGTTGCTTAGCCATATCCCAGTTAGA
>Ga0070686_100001561_pt1 | contig 12867 bp, 28 predicted proteins | sample KBSS23LmetaG_FD_65654 | JGI IMG/M metagenome (GOLD analysis project Ga0070686, IMG submission 65654) | Switchgrass rhizosphere microbial communities from Kellogg Biological Station, Michigan, USA - KBS S2-3L metaG | ecosystem: Host-associated > Plants > Roots > Rhizosphere ...
CTCACCTGGTTCATCCTCGAGGTGGTTCACACGGTAGTCGGGAAGAAAACCAATCCCCTGAACGCCAACTCGGCTCCGCTTGCTGCTGCGGGTAAGGAGGAAGCCAAGCTCGTGGATGCAAAGGGCGTCACATGAAGATCGTCCCCGATTTCCTATCGATCAACTACCAGCGTGGACGCAAGGGACCATTCCTCCCAGATTGCATCGTGATCCATGTTACGGAAGGCAGTGCAGCAGCGGCGAGATCATGGTTCCACAGCCCGGACGCGAAAGTTTCGTCTCATTACCTGAACCAGAAGGATGGGACAGTCGTTCAGTTCGTTCGGGAGGAGGACACAGCCTGGGCGAACGGGAGGGTGGATCATCCCACAGCGCAGTTAGTCCTCGAGCGCCCGGACAGCAACCCGAACTGGTGGACCATTTCCATCGAGAACGAGGGGGACGGACTCCATGAGCTCACCGATCCACAGAGGACTTCCCTCTACGAATTGATCCGTGACATCCAGAGTAGGCATTCCCGGATAACAACCGACCGGACTCACATCATCGGGCATCATGAGATCTTCCACCCGAAACCCTGCCCCGGAGCGATAAGCGTAGACCGTATCGTCCGGGACCTTGGCGGTGATACCCCGCTCAAACGGTCTGTCCTCAAACGCGGGATGCGGGGGGCTGACGTGGCGCAGTTACAGCGTTCGCTCGGAATGATCGTCGGTAACGGTCTGGGGTTCTACGGCCCGCTGACTGAGGCTGCAGTCAGATCCTTCCAGCGCACCCACAAGCTGACGGTGGACGGGGTAGCTGGCCCGTTGACTCTCCGGAAGATTGAGGAGATGGGATCATGACGATGGATTGGAAAGGAGCGCTGAGAAAGCTATTCGGGTCCGCTGTCAGACCCACTCAGTACATCAAACCGAAGTGCCCGATTGACGGTATGCCCCTCGAGCCCTTCCCCGGCTCAGAGATTCTTATGTGCCTCAACGGTCACAAATTCGGGCCGAATATGAAGAGGGTCGATCTGATAAATGAAGGCGAACACCACGGACAGATTTAGCGATTCATGAACCGATTCAGCTCCCGAGTCGCGAGTTGGCATTTCGCATCGTGAAGGCTCCACTGCGTAGCTGCTGCCGTGGCGGCGGGACTCGATTTCTTGAATGAGAGGAAGTCCTTCTCGTATTTCTGCGCGAGTAGGCACTGAACAGCCCGCTCTCCCTCGAGTCGCTGCAGTTTGTCGGTGTCGGATTCGCAGGCAGTCAGTACGAAAGTTACTGATAGAAAAACGACAGTGCGGTGAAATGAAATTGACATCTGCTGATAACCTTCGTCCTTTTGTTCCATTTGTGGAACAACTGTTGAGGCGTCACGGATGTAACGGTGCGGGGTTCAGTTCTCGGAGGGGTGGAACTGGCCTCATGGTAAGGGTGAAATGAGCGAATCCATGAAGACGCGCGGCGTCTACGTCGAAGAGGTGTGCCCAGCGGGAGAACGCTGGTATAAGGTGGTAACGTCGGACGGCAGGGTAGGAACCGTCCACCTTCCGGAATCGCTCTGTGACGATTCGCTGATGGAGAACCTTTGGCGAAGGCTTGATACAATGGACCCGGTGAGACACCTGAAGGCCATCTAGGCGCGTTTCCGCTTCACCGGCTTGCTGCGCGCGCTGGGTCGATCGTGCGCGACCCTGACGAATGGGGCTGGAGCTGCCCCGCTGGCGTCTACCAGCCAACCGCCGCGCGCCTGCAGGACCTTGGACAGCTTCTCGAGATCGTCCGTGTCAATTGGCACCAGCCCACCTTCCCAGCGACTCACGGTAGTCTGATCGACCCCGATAGCTAGAGCCAGCCCAGCCTGAGTTAACCCCGCCTCCTTCCTGCGGGCCTCGATACGCCTACCCATCTCTTTCCTATTGGTCAAAAACAAACCCTTGACAGATGTGCGCCCAGCGCATATGCTTGTCATGCATAAAGAGTTTATAACTTCTTTCCCTAAGGGTAGCATGCCACTCACTAGGTACGAACGCAAGGAACGCCTCCCCTACGGCCAGCAGAAGGAAATCGCTGCCGAGCTTGGGTTGTCCAAGGCGTTCGTCTCGAGGGTGCTGAACGACAAGACGGATGGGATGTCGCCAGAGAAAGTCCGGCGCGTTCGCGTTGAGATCGCAAAGCGCCTCCGTCCCCGCACTGCCGTTGCTGATGCTTTCCCTGAAGAAGCGGTAGCCTGACCATGACTTCTACAAACGCGACTACCAGCATCGCCCGCAACCGAATCTCTCGCTCGTATTCGTACACGTTCGAGCCTGAAGAGGAGCGGAGACGGGACACGATACTACGGTCTGCTTTCATGGCCGTGGTCGCTCCCTTCCAGTGCAGGCCCGATCCCAGGGGACCGTGGGACGAGACCAACACCGGCGATCTGACGCCGTGGAGCTATCCGCTCGGCCTCTTACGGAACGCGATGGCTTCAGCGGTAGTGACCAAGGACAGAGCGACCATCGACCGCGTTCAGGAAGCGGTGAGGAACTTCTGCCATGAGCTCGAAGCCGATGTCACTTCAATCGTTCCGGCTCGGGAAGCGGAGAGTCTTACACAGATTGCGCTGGACGAGACGCACGCGGAAGGCTTTGCGAACGAGGTGGAGATGGCGCTGGTACGCGATCCATCCCCCACGAATGCAGACAGAGCCGTCATCCCTCTCACCCGCCAGCTCGATAGAATCTCGGCCCTCGTCAGGGAATGCAGACGAGCAGCGCGCACGGTTAGCCCTCAGGTGGCTTCGCGGGTGAGCCGATGAGCGAAGGCGGTTTCTGGAATCGGGCTGGCCGACGTTCGGGCGGCTACAAGCCGGCTACGATAATCCTTCGTCCTCCGCGCACCGATGCTCGTTTCCAGTGCCCGGACTGCGGCAATCGCGAACTGCCCACGTTCGTTAAGAGTGGATGCCTCGGTTGCCGACAAATCGTTGAACTCTATAACGCGGGCCATCTCGACGCGCTGTGGGATGAGTGGAAGAAGGAACAGGGAGGGTCACCGTCATGACACCTGCACTCGCCGGGAAGATGACAGTGGAAGTGATCCTGATCGTTATCGGTTATGGGTTCCTCGTCGTGGGAGTGGCGAAGCTGATGGCGTGGCTCTCGAGGAAGTACCCGAAGCTTACGGCGACTCACGAAGAGTATTACGGCAACTCGAACAATCCCGATCCTGCCAACGAAGCGCTGGACTATTACCCGCCGGATGACGACGAAATTCCGAGGGCATCATAAATGGACGGCACCACTGTAGTAATTCCGCCCGAGACGACGTTCTTCTCGTACGACAAGCCCCTGACGCCGGAAGCTAAGGCGACACTCGCGTCCCTGATGATGCGCTACACGGACGACAAAGGTCAGCCGCTCGTTCTATTCGACAGCGACCCCGAGAATCAGCAGGAAGGATGGGTCGCGCTCCACGTACCCCGCGTGATGCGTCCGACGTTCTTCGAGGTGGCATCGTGACCGCGCGCGATTTGGGGTTCAGCGATAAGCAGGACGTGTGGGGGAGGCTGTCAGCTCCGGTAAATCCCGGTGCGATCTCATGGCGTCAGGATGGAAAGGTCCACGGTAAGGATGGAAAGTTCTTCGCCCGGTTCGTTGCTTACGTCGAAGCGAATACGGTACGTGAACGGCTCGATTCAGTGATTCCTGGCGAGTGGGACCTTACTCTCGACATGCTGCCCCCGCTGTCCGGACTCTCAGACGTTGAGGGGACCGAAGTCTCCTTTAAAGCCCGTCTCCAGATACTCGGCGTCATCCGTGAGAACGTGGGAATGGGAAAGGATTACAAATCCGCAGCAACCGATGCCTTCAAACGTGCTGCGGTGCAATTCGGCATCGGGTCAGAGCTCTACTACTACGAGCAGAATTGGGTGGAGATGGACGGCGACGGGAAGTACGCGAAGCCTCTGGAAGACCCTCAGGCAGCGTATCAGCGTCGTCACGGGAGCGGAGCGAAGAGAGTGGACGCAGGGGCCAACGCTGCCCCTTCACCGTCAGGTGCCGGCCAGCCAACGCCGGCGTCCCCGCCCGCTTCGACTCTCACGGATATTACGCTCGTCTCCTGCCCGAAGTGCGGTGGGCGTATGTGGGATAACAGACAGACCAAGCGGAATCCCAAGGCCCCGGATTACAAGTGCCAGAACCGGTCGTGCGACGGTGTGCTTTGGCCGCCAAAGAAAGGCGGTAGTCCGGCTGCGGGTGAATGGGAAGAGGAAGGACCGTGGGCGTGAGCGAACAGCGTCTCTTCAACCGGAAGGAAGCTGCCAAGTACATGGGCCGCTCACTTCGGAAGTTTGACGAGATCAAGCATCTCTTCCGTGTCGTTGACGATGACGGGCTCGTCCGGTACGACCGGGTACTGATGGACCGTCACATCGATCTGAGCCACGCAGCCTGATGGTATTCCGTCAGCAGAAGGGTCACGCCTACAAGGTCCGCATCTCCAACAAGGAGCGGACCAAGCGAGTCACGCTGACTACAGGGTCACGGGAGATAGAATCGGCTCAGGAGGTCGAAGCGTTCGCGCAACGACTCCGTGACCGGAAGCGGTGGGATGTAATCAACGCCCTCATCGCGAAGCGCATCTCTCTGTCCGACGCTTACGACGCCCACGAGAACGGGACGCTGGATGCGCTGATGCTGGATCTCGCCACTCCTGATCTCGATCAGCTCGTGGAAGGCTGGGAGGATCAGGGAGCGAATAAGAAGTACGTCAGGCAGGTGAGGCGGATGATTCCGGAGGGCATCCCCTTCCCCGCCTCCCGCTTCACTCGGAAGGCCGTCTCTCTCTTCCTCGCCAGTCTCAAAGTCCAGGGGCCGACCAAGAACCGCTACCGGACCGCGCTGTCTCAGTTCGCGAAGTGGCTGGTTGAGCGGGATGTGCTCGAGTCCAATATCGTCCGCGATGTCGCCGGCAAGCCTGAGAACGATCCGCGGTGCGTGTGGTACGAGTGGGAAGATGCGAAGAGACTGATCGCGGCCTTACCCGAACCGTTCAGATCGTTGGAAGCGCTGATGGCGGGAACCGGGATGGAGTGGCAGGCGATTGAGAGTCTGAAGCGTCGGGACGTGGATCTACAGGCGCGCACCGTCAGAGCTCACGGTCACAAGAATCGTCATCGGAACCGTCTCGTTCGGATCACCGAAGAGTGGACGCTACCGATAATCGCGAACCATGTGCAGACGTTGATGCCCAACGCTCCCCTGTTCACGGTATCGAACGATCGCGCGCTGGATAGACACCAGGCAGCAGTCAAAGCACTCGGGCTGGAATCCTCAACGCTCCACGATTGGAGGCACACTTATGCCGTCAACAACCTGCAGGCGGGACTAAAGCCCCAAGTAGTGAAGAGACAGTTAGGTCACGCGAAGAATTCCACGATGGTGGAGCGAATCTACGGCGTCTGGATTGTGGACGAGCGGGACTACGAATTGAGCGAAAAGTCACCACGGAAGTCACCACGGGTAGAATCGAGATGAGATTACGTGAGCTAACTGCAATGCTCGGGGCGGGATTCGGACCCGCACCCCTTTGTAGGGAAGGGATTTTAAGTCGCTCCGAGACCCCGAATAGACTGCGACAAAGGGGAGAATCTAACCCCGATGGGTGCATAGAAGCGCACCCGCATCCCATCCAGAGTTACCACATCGGTCACCACTTCCCCGGTGATACGTGGTGCTTCGAATGAGCAACTGGAGAGGGCTCGGGTTAGAGGGCCAGCCAACGCAAGCGACGCTGAACGCGGAGTCGGAAGAGTCGCGCCAGCAGTACGCGAACATCCGCATCAGACGATTCCAGTTAGCGCATCCCGATGCGTCGTTCTCCGATATCCTGTCTGCGTTCCGCTACTTCGGGACCTGCTACGACCAAGGGTATCGCCTGCGCCATGAACCGGGGTGGGCAGCGTGACGGACCGCATCCAGAGCTTCCCCGCTGTCCCTCCTGCAATGATCGCAGAGGCGCTACGGACTCTGCCACAGATCGATGATCCGTACTCGTTCCCCGCGCGCGCCACCAGCGGGAAGGACGAGGAGTTCAGGCTCTACACGGTCCAGCGGGGGAAGAAAGTCTACTACTCGGGGACTCCGTTGCCTGATTGGGACGGGACTGAGTTGGAGGAGCCGGCGTGACGGACAAAGCCTTGGACCTCCTCGCAACCGCGGCCTGCAGTCCGAAGACCTCTCTTTCCGAGCTCCGTCGTGTCGCCCTGGTAGCGATCGGTGAGTTGTCGTTACTCCGAAAGGAACACGCTCAACTGATCGAGCAGTCCCGGTTCACATCTCGGGAGGCTGCGGCATGAGCAGATCAAGGTCAAAGTCTTTTGGGATAGACCGAGAAAAATCAACAGCAAGCACCACTGACCCACATCCAGAGTCCGTCCCGCTGTTCATGCCCCGCATCGGTGGACAGACCTTCCGGTGCGCGTGTGGATGCAACGTCTTCCGTCAACCGAAGGCCAGCGTCTACGAATGCAACGCCTGCGGTTCGTGGTACGAGGGCGAGAAGTGAGACCGTACTACGAGGACGGTTTGGTGACTCTCTACCACGGGGACTGCCGGGAGATTCTGCCCTCCCTCGGGCGGTTCGGACTGTTGCTGTCTGACCCACCCTACGGGATGGACTATCAGCACGGGGCACGGAAGGGCGGCGTCAAGTTGGGGATGGATGGCGAGTCGATCATTGGCGACGATACCCCCTTCGACCCCTCGCACCTCTTCGGGATAGCCGACCGGATGATCCTGTGGGGCGGCAACCACTTCGCCTCCCGACTTCCCGACTCACGCGGCTGGCTGATTTGGGACAAGCGCGACGGGACACCCTCCAACGACCAGAGCGACTGTGAACTGGCGTGGACGGACTGCCTAGCCACCGCCCGCGTCTTTAGCGCCAGATGGTCGGGCGGGCACCGCACGGGCCGGGAACAGGCCGAGGGGCGCGTACACGTCAATCAGAAGCCCGTAGCGCTGATGTCATGGTGCCTCGGTCGGGTAATCCCCGTGCCTGCCCGCGTGGTCGATCCTTACGCTGGTAGCGGGCCTACCCTGATCGCTTGCAAGGAAGCTGGAATCCCCGCAGTGGGCATCGAAATCGTCGAGCGCCACTGTGCTAATGCCGCCGAACGCCTATCGCAAAACGTTCTCGACTTAGGCGGTGCAGCATGAAGCGCGGCTCTCCTCTAAAGAGATCCCCTATAAAGAGGCGGTCATCGAAGCCTATTCCAAAAGTGAATCACAAGCGGAAGGTGAAGAGGAAGATCGCTTATCGGAAGATGCTCGCGGGGAAAGAGTATCAGGTCGCAAGGGACGAGGCTTTCGTGAGGGCCGGGCACCAGTGCGAGGCGATGATGCAGATCGCGCACCCATTGAAGCCATCGAAGTCTCTCGGGCTGGCACGTTGCGGTGTGGTTGATCCTCTCCAAGCCCACCACCTGCGTTACCCGAAAAGCCGTCCCGTCGAGGCCCGCGATCTACTCATTGTCTGCAAGGAACACCACGAATACCTGGAATCTCAGAAGATGCACAAACAGAGGATGTTCTAAATGGAATCTTTCTCCAGCAGTCCCGGCCCAGAACGGACAGAGCGGCTAGATGATCGGACAGAGAACGCCATTGAGGAGTTCCGCGGACGGACTTCGATGTTCGAGTCGTGCGACTGCGAGTCGATGCCCTGCGTCCACGCCGTCAAGTACGAAGCCGCCCGCAACGCTCTCCGACAGAGGATTCGCGAATTGGTCAAAGAGGCCGCAACCATGAAAGCCACCCCCGGAAAGCTACCCGCACCTGAATGGGACTACTAATGACCGCTGACCCGCGCAGTCCCGGCGATACACCCGCATCCCTCGGAGGCAATCGTGACGCCCCGTCATCGTTAGCTGAGTTGTTGGACAATTTGGAGGGTGATGTCGAGAGCGCAACGCACGCCTGTTCGTCCTGCACGCATCCGAGCTGTGAACGGTATCGACGTAATCTCATCGCATCGCGGGACGCCATCAAGTCTTGGGCATCCGAAAGAATCCTGACGCCCAAAGAGGCGCAATTCCTACTCGTCGATACTGGCATAGCGGACGAGACCGCGAGCTTACCGAAGACGGCGATGGGTTGGCTCAATCGTCAGGCGGCCATTCTCAAGCTCCGTCACATCGCTGGTCTACAGGGAGATGCTAAATGACTGACGCAGACGATCCAATTCTCGCAGATGACTGGACGATCCCCGTTGCTGCCGGATACGGACACCCCGCTCCCTCCCCTACAGAGCTACCCCAAATAGAGGGGCTGATCGACGCGATTGAAGATCGTCACGAAGAGGATAATGCGTGCCCAACCTGCACGCATCCATCGTGCGAACGCCGACGCCAAAGATCACGCGACGCAATCGCCGCCCGTACCGCTCTTAGAGAAGCGTACGCAGCGCAGGCTGAGCACATCAGCATCCTTCGGAATCAGCTCTTTGATCGAAATGCGTCTATCGCCCGGCTACAACAAGAGGCGCTGACCGCAGACGAGAAGGCCGAGATCGTGAGGCTAATCCCCGACCACTACGCCAACGACCTTTCGGAAAGCGTCTGCGAAAAGCTCGGCTTGCGGCGTCGCATCTCCGGGGGCTCCCTAGAGGAGACAGAGAAGTGAAAGACAAGTTCATCAAATCGCAGGATACGAGCGTTCCGGTCAGCAACTCACGCGGCGAGATCGAGAAGATTCTTCGGCGCTACGGTGCGTCGGGCATCTCGGTGCAGCAGACCTTCGACGCGAAGAACCTACCCGAACTGGTGACGGTCTCGTTCATCGTCCCTGACAAGGTAGGCTCTACGCAGAAGGTTCCGGTGTCGCTGCCGATCAACGTCAAGCACGTCTACGACGCTCTGTACGGGCAACCGATGACGAGCAAGTGGGATTCGGAGCTACGCACAACGATCCGCCGCTACAACCCCAACGGCTACGACGAGAAGCAAGTCGCACAGGCCGAACGTGTCGCGTGGCGAAATCTCGTCCTCTGGATCGACGCTGCTCTCTCTGCTGCCGCTGTTGGCCTACAGCGCATCACGGAAGCCTTCTACGCGCACACCGTCATCCAGCTTGAGGGCGGTGGTCAAGCGAGACTCGCTGACTATCTGGAACGCGCACAGGGCCAACTAGCCCCCGGTATCCGCGCCCTTCTCGCAGCACCAGCGGAGGAAGAATGACTCTTTTCGGGGGACCGGGAATGAGAGGTAGCAAATAAGTGGCTGAGTTCGTCAAACTCTACGGGTCGATCCTGGATTCGACGGTGTGGCTCGAGGCGCTGCCCACGAAGGTCGTCTGGATCACCATGCTGGCGATGGCCGACTGGAAGGGCAAAGTCTCCGCGGCTATCCCCACCCTCGCCAAACGTGCTGGTGTTACACGTAACGAGTGTGAGGCTGCACTGAGTGTTCTATCAGCCCCCGATCCGGACTCCAAAACAAAGGATCACGAAGGCCGCAGGATTCAGGAAGTGGAGGGCGGATGGGTGATCCTTAACCACCAGAAGTACCGGGACGCGAGATCCGAGCGCCAGGTTAAGACTGCTGAGAGGGTCGCAAAGCACCGTCAGAAGCGAAAGAAGGCGTTACCTGTAACAGATGTAACGCGCGGTAACGGCGTGAAACGCTCTGTACGCACAGATGCAGATACAGATACAGAAAGATCAACTACTCCCGCTGATGCGGGTAGCGTTACAGGTAACGGGCAGAAGACTTGGCCCGTTGAGGGGTCGGAACTCTGGACTGAGCAGGTGGGGCACATAACGGCTCCGCGATTCGGGAAGGCGATAAAGCCCGTGGTCACCCAACATGGCTGGCCGCAAACGAAGGCTGCGCTCCTTACCTACATCGAGCTCAACGAGGGGAAGACCCGGAAGGTGGAGTGGTTCGCCGCTGATTCGGTGAGGTGGGTAAATCTCGCGAATATGCCGTGTGTCGATCCCAATACTAGGGAACTCACCGAGAAAGGGAGGATGGCGTACAACGCATGACATCTGCTGCGCGAAACCTCCGACTAACCCCCAGTTACGACGAGCCGTCTTTGGGCGATGAACTGCCTGATCCGGATGAACTATCCCACACACAGCACCTTCACGCGCTCGACCGGATGCGTGAAGACAAACGGGAGTACGCACGTTTTACCCGTCTCGAGTCCGTCCACGAGATGACGGGACCGCTGGCTCCTGAGGAAGTAGTGATCGTGGCCGCTGATACTGAAGACGGGAAATCACTCTTTTGCCAGAATTTCTTTGACGACCTGACTTCGGAGCAGAAGAAATCCACGCTGTACATCGGGACTGAGCAGACGCCCGCGGTGCTCAAGATCAAACAAGCTTGCATCCGGGCCGGTGTTCGCGCGAAGCTGATTCTCAAACCGACTGACGCGGAACTGCTCACCGACGAGTACGCCCACGGGATGCAGGCTGTCGAGGCCGAGCTGGAGTACATCAATGGGCCTGAGATGCGCGGATTGGCGTTCTACGCAACGACCGAGTACGTCAACCGAAGGGAGCTTGAGAAGTGGATTACTGGAGGAGTCGAGCGGTATGGAATCGAGGTGGTAATCATCGATCACATCGACCAAATGCAGCACGGCAAAGGAACCAGTCCAATCTCCGAGCTCACAGCAACGGTCCAGATGATCGGACACTTGGCAAAGAAGCACCACATCCCGATAATCGTCGCTAGTCAGATCTCCCGCTCAAAAGACCCGATTAAACGCCACTCGCCACCCGACAAGCACGATCTGGCTGGCGCTGCAGGTAAGGAACGGGAGATGGCGATCGGCTTCGGCCTCTGGCGTCCCCTCAGAACTGATCTTCCCGCAAAAGAATTACGTCAACTCAGAAAGGACGCTCAACAGGGAACAGTTGCAGCGTCGAGGATCTACCAACCGAACACGATGGGTGTACGACTACTCAAGGATCGGCTCGGTGATGTGCCAGGCAAGCAGGTTTTCCTCCACGTCGGCAAAGGCGGAAGGCTTTCGGACGACATGGCTTCAACTCACGGAATCCGATGAAGCTAATTCTGCCCTGGATCTGCTGTGTGCGCGACAATCGCCACTTCATCCCGAAGCTCATTCAGCGGAAGGCCCGACTGGTGAGCTCACCTGAGTACCGGGAAAAGAAAGAGCGCGCAGAAACGCTCTTTACCGCACAGTGGCACGGCAACCCGAAACTGAGAGGCGATCTAAGACTTCACGCTCGTTGTTTCTTCCCCGACCTTCGGAAACGTGATGCTGGTAACTACCGCAAAATGATCGGAGATGCGCTATCAGGGATCGCCTACACCGATGACTCTCAGCTCGTATCAGAAACATGGGAAAGGGCTGGCATCGATCGTGAGAATCCCCGTATCGAGATAACACTGGAGAGTGCAGCGTGAGCGAAACGAGCCGATACGTGCGCACTGCAACGCGCCCGCTCGAACTGGCGTTGGCGATTCGCTCAGGGATGCAAGTCGTGCATCTCAACGGGAGTCAATCACATGCGGACGCGGAAACCCTGCAGCGAAACTTCGCTGGTACAGTGCCCGTGATTCTCGACCAAGTGTCCGATTGGTGGGATTCGGTAGGGAACACTCAATGGCCTGATGATCGGCTTGAGCCGCTAGGGCGATTGCCGTGGCCGCGTGTGTGGGCGGAGTGGCGAGAGAGAAGCCGCGGCGATCAGATGATGGGGCTACTCATGGCTGAGGAGCCACGGGAAAGGGTATTGACGCAAAAGGCGGGATTCGAGGTGGAGGCGGCACGCACAATCGGCGGTGACTACGTAATTACGATGCAGTGGTTCTCATGCCCGCAAGGTGCTGACCGCATCGTTGTAGCCCCGCCAATCTCGTATTGCGCGTGGAAGTCTGGTGAGTCAGTTAAGAAGCCAAACGGTACAACGCCCTTTGTGACCGTTAGAGAGGCATGGCCTACACCGGAAGCCGATATCTGGCAAACCTTCAGCGTGTGGCGTCTCTTTACTGCGCTCCTATGTGTGCGCGGCACGGTGATTCAGGATGCTGCAATACCCCGGACATCTCGCCGCCAATTCGCGAGAATCAATGACGGAAATCCACCGTGGGTAACGTACAAGACCCTCTCGGTGGATTTAAAACTGCCCAGTGATGCGTCTGAGGGAGTGCGTACCGCCGACGCTTCTTCCAACACACCGCGCGGTGTGCCTCTCCATCTAGTTCGCGCCCACATCGCTGATTATCGCCACGGAAAGGGGCTGTTCGGGAAGTACAAAGGCTTGGTGTGGAAGGCGGCTCATCGACGTGGTTATCAACGATTGGGCGTTGTGGCAAAGACGTACGAAGCGGCGATCCCAGAGCATGAACGACAGAACGGGGACGCACTCAGTTGTCTGACCGAAGCGCTATCCAATGCGCCAACAGGCTTCAAATGAGCAGGCCCCTCCACCCCTGCGCAGTACCCACCTGCCCCTCCCTAACCCGTAACACCCGCTGTCCTCAGCACACTATCACCAGGGAAGAACGGAATCCCCGTGACCCTGCACAGATAAAGTTCTACGGATCAGCACGATGGAAACAGATCCGAGCAACCGTAAAGCTCAACCAGCCCATATGCGGTATGTGCCACCGAGTACCCACTGATACAGTCCACCACATAGACGGCAACTGGCAGAACAACCAGCCAGAGAACCACCAGGGCGTATGCGATACCTGCCACAGACAGCACTCAGGACGTGAACACCGAAAGAAAAGAGCGAGTTAGATGCGGATTCAACGGGCTAATATACACATGAGCTAAACAAAGAACTCTGAGTTGATCGCGTCACGGGGGGCCTAACGAAAATATCCGGGGAAGGCCCCCGCCAC
>Ga0070686_100001566_pt1 | contig 12858 bp, 14 predicted proteins | sample KBSS23LmetaG_FD_65654 | JGI IMG/M metagenome (GOLD analysis project Ga0070686, IMG submission 65654) | Switchgrass rhizosphere microbial communities from Kellogg Biological Station, Michigan, USA - KBS S2-3L metaG | ecosystem: Host-associated > Plants > Roots > Rhizosphere ...
GATTGAGCAAATTATGAAAGATCATATCACGCAAGTTGTGACGCATTTTGGAAGTGATGTAAATGAATGGGATGTTGTGAATGAACCCGTTGCAGACTACGACGATTTCAATGCGAGTCGGGGTCAAACATATCGCAATCACAAATGGTACCAAGCAATGGGAAAGGATTATATGATAAAAGCATTCGTTGCGGCGCATTCTGCAAATCCGAATGCCATGCTTTTTGTAAATGAGTATGGATTGGAATTTGATGATGAGCGGTGGGATGCCTTCATCGACATGATGAAATCATTAAAGACACAACTATCGCAAAATAATATCCCGCAAGAAAAAGTTGGTGTTGGGTTTCAATCCCATGTATATGCGAAAGGTGACATCATTGACCCAGTAGTATTGCGAGCGCATATTAAAGAACTGGGTACTTTAGGATTCAAGACAAGAATTTCAGAAATGGATGTTTACAATGATGATGGTGATGCCATCCAAGCAAAACAATATGCCGATGTTTTCAATGCATGCATCTCAGAACCCAATTGTATCAGTTGGACCACCTGGGTGCTTTCTGACAAATACGATTTCTTCATTGATGATGATGGAAGTGTGCAATATGGAGAAGATGGACTTTTTGGTGTGGATATGAAGCCAAGACCTGGAGTTGCTAGTATTTTGAAAGTGCTGTAAAAATGCCGGATCTTATTTAGTAAATTTGATTTGAGTTAATACAAGTTTCATGTTGCCAGACGCAACAAGATCATTTTTCCCACTCATGTCCTCTGTATACTGATCTATCTTGAAATTGTTAACTCCTGCTTTTTTAAGCATTTCATCTACCTGTTCTGGACTATAGATACTTTTTACTTCATCATTTTTGACAAATACGTTTGGGGCCACTTCTTGGGAATTCTGACGGAGAAACTCCATTTCCTTCTTATCGTTTTGAGATTTAATGGTAATAAAAGCCTTGCCGTTTTCTTTGAGTATTCTTTTAATCTCACGAAAAATATCAATAGCACGTTCAGGTAATAAATAGTGGAGTGTTAAGCGAGAATAGACAATATCAAATGAATTGTCCGCAAATGGGAGATTTGATTCAATTAAATCAATTTGTTCAGTTGTCAAATTATTTTCATGATTCAATTTTGTTGCACTATCTTGAGCTCTTTGAAGTGCCAATTCCGAGATATCGACGAGCGTTCCACTATGGCCTTTTTGTAAGAAATAAATCATATCAGCCCCCGTTCCTCCACCGAGATCTAGGATTTTTGCATTTCTTGGGAAGTCAAGTTCTACAGCTATTGCGTATGCAGATTCTTGTTTATCAATTGATAGTTTTGCATTACTTTCATCCCATCTTTTAACTAATTTGGTATTCATGAAGAAATTATACCATTGTTCAAACCTGAATTAAATAATTGGGTTCTTGTACTAAGTCTTCGGGTTCTTTACAATCCATGTAATGGACGTATCCAAACTTCTCTCAAAGCATTTCTCCCATTCAGAATTTCGGCCGGGGCAGGAAGAAGTTATTAGGTCAATTGTTGAAGGGCATGATACGGTTGCCCTTATGCCAACCGGCGGGGGAAAGTCGCTATGTTATCAACTTCCGGCTTTGATATTCGACGGCATTACCATTGTTGTGTCTCCTCTGATTGCTTTGATGAAAAATCAGGTTGATGCATTAGCAGCGAGAAATATTGCCGCTATTCTTATCAATAGTTCGTTAACGCAAAAAGAAATTGATGAACAACTTGCATTATTAAAAGAAGGAAAAACAAAAATTGTTTATGTTGCACCCGAGAGATTTAAAAACAAAGATTTTCAAAGACTTATCTCAGAATTGCCAGTCACTTTTTTCGCAATTGATGAAGCACATTGTGTTTCCAGTTGGGGTCATGATTTTCGACCTGATTATTTGACATTGGCAACTGTTATTAAAAAGTTTAAAAAACGTCCTATTGTTGCTGCGTTTACGGCGACTGCGACACCTGAAGTAAAAGATGACATTATCAAACGCCTTAAATTAAAAAGTCCAAATGTTTTTATCAATGGTTTTGATCGACCGAATTTACGTATTTTTGTCAGAAGTGATTTAAAAGAAAAAGATAGGAAAGCTGAGACAATTCGCATTATAAAAAATTTGTCAGGGAGTGGGATAGTGTATGTCAGAACTATTAAAGAAGCGGATTCATTCGTCGCTGAATTAAACGATAATGATATTTCAGCTGAAAGCTATCATTCTGGCAAGAACGACAAGCGTTCACAAATTCAGGACGATTTTATGGAAAATAAATACAAAGTTATTGTAGCAACAATTGCTTTTGGAATGGGAGTTGATAAAGCTGACATCAGATTCGTCATTCATATGGGAATGCCAGATTCTTTGGAGAGTTACTATCAAGAAGCAGGTCGTGCTGGTCGTGATGGAGAACTGGCGTACTGTGTGCTTCTTCATTCGGGAAAAGATAATTCAACACACAATTTCTTTTTAAATAGAAGTAAACAGACAATGAAAGCACAGGGAAAACCATGGGAAGAAATCAAAGAAGTGATGGATATAAAATATGATAGGTATTATAAAATTTTAGATTTTGTTCGCTCAAATACATGCAGGAGGAAAGCAATTTTAGAATATTTTCAGGATCCGAGAAGTGTTGAATTTGAAAATGGATGTAAGGGTTGTGATGTGTGTTTAAAGTATAAATGGTCTGTCGCAGAAAACAAAAGAAAGAAACGGGAGGCAAGAATTACTAAGAAAGAAAATATTCCTGATACTGTTATGGAATCTGTGAGACTTTTTCAGGAGGGGAAAACGATTGAGCAAATTCAAAAGATTCGGAGTTTGGCTTTTACTACCATTGTTGGTCACCTCTTAGACTGGTATGTTTCAGGCGGAGATTTCCCAATTGAAAAATTTATTTCTCAGAAAGAAGAGTCGGACGTATTAGTTGCAATGAGCAAAGCAGAGGATTATACAAAACTAAGAAATATCAAAGAACAATTGCCTGAAGATTTTGGGTATGAAAAAATAAGAATAGTAATGGCAAAGATTGCGAGGAATGCAAATCGTTAATTGAATTTGAAAGTGGAGATAATTTGTGCCTCAGTACTTTCATTCTTGAGACTATTTGTAGAGGTACTAATATCAATAAAGATTGTCCCCTTAGTCACATAGATGTCATATCCACTAGAGCCTTCACCTTCTGCGTTAATCATTTCTGCCGGCTGACCGTCAATGGTTACTGTTGTTCGGTCTATTTTGGTCTTGTCAAGTGAAGTGTAAGCAGGATCAGCTTGGACTAAATTATCAACAAACTGTTTTGCTGTTTGGTTCGTGTCTGCGGGTGAAATAGTTACAAATTCTGAATGGTATGGATATGTACCTGACCCATTATTGAGTTTTTGAGTTATTGTTGCAGGATTATATATCGTTATATTTCCGACAACATTAATTTCCTGTTTCCAATCCGAAGGATAACGAATGGTGTATTGAGAATTTGTGTATGTTTTCCAGTTCGCAGTTTTATCTTCTGTTCCTGTTGGAGTATGAAGAGTTGAAAGTGCATTGCTATTTGATGGAGTAGATCTATTGGTATACATATAATATCCAAAAGCTCCAACTCCCAGAAGGACAACTAAAATCAGAAGGATGTGGGCAAATCCACGAGAAGTATTTTTCATTACTTTTAGTATACTCACATCAGGATATAACGTGTCAATTGCAAATACTTAATTTGATATACTTGGGCAATGAAATCAAATTACAATCTAACTCGGAGGGAAGCAAGAAATATCCAGCTTTTTACACTGGGGTTATTGAATCCTCCTGTAGAAGCTGCAACAAAAGAATCAGTTCTTCAAACCCTTAAAAACACGTCAATTCTTCAAATCGATAGTATCAATGTTATTCACCGGAGCCCGTATCTCGTTCTTTGGAGCCGAATTGGGGATTTTGAACTAGAATGGCTTACTGATTTATTAAAGGAGCATAAACTCTTTGAATATTGGTCGCACGCAGCATGTTTTATCCCAATGGAAGATTATCCTTTATACAAAGCATTTATTGACAATAAAGATCGACGCGATTTTGTCTCGTATGAAAAATGGATAGAAGAAAATAGCGAGATGATTAAAAAGATTGTGGCATGTATTAAGAAGAATGGGCCATCAAGTTCTGCTACATTTACTCAATTAAAAAAAGCGGATGGCTTGCCAGCCGAAGCCTCTGGCGGAGGCTGGTGGAATTGGCGATTAGAAAAAGTTGCACTAGAGAGTCTTTTTTATACAGGTATTTTAACAACATCAGAACGCAAAAGTTTTCAGAGAATTTATGATCTGACAAAGCGTGTCATCCCAAAAGAATATCGTAAAAAAGTGCGATTAGAAAAAGTGTATGAAGAACTGATAGAGCGGTCTGTCAAACATTTAGGAATTACAAAAAAAGAATGGGTACCAGATTATTTTCGATTAAAGAAGACAGTTGCCTATCCTGTATTTGAAAAGCTTTTAAAACAAAAGAAGTTTATAGAAGTAATAGTGGCAGGATTTGATGAACCATTATTTGTCCATATTGAAAACAAATATTTAGTTGAAAAATCGTTGAAGAATGAATTACTTCCGAACCATACAACATTTCTTTCCCCTTTTGATCCATTGGTATGGGATCGATTTCGTCTCAAAGAATTGTTCGGTTTTGATTATCAAATCGAAAGTTACACAATCCAGTCAAAGAGAATCTATGGCTATTTTACGTTACCTATTTTATATAACGGGCGATTGATTGGTCGTATGGACGCAAAAGCGCATCGGAAAGAAAAGATTTTCGAAGTAAAAGCATTGCATTTTGAAAAAGATTTTGTCCCAGATAAAGAATGTTTGACTGTAATTTCAAAGACATTACAAGAATTTGCCAATTGGCATGGAGCACCTAAAATCAAAATTACAAAAGTTGAACCGGAGCAATATAAGAAATTTCTATTACACAATTCTTAAATTTATAGAAGTATAATAAATTATGCATCGGATACTTATTCTTCTTATAGTAATAGGGGTTATTGCTGGTGGGTTCTTCTACTACAACTCTCACAAAGAATCAGTGGAAAATACATTGATGCAAACAGTTCAGAAAATCGATACACAAACAAATTCTTTAACTCCAACCAATTCGACAGAGAACCCAAAGAGCAATACTGATCGAGTAACAGTAATTGCTCAAAATTTGGATACTCCATGGTCACTTGCATTTATGCCAGATGGTTCAATCATCGTCTCAGAACGGAAAGGATCTATTAAAAAAGTTTCTAAAGAGGGAGCGGTTTCACTCGTTGGGAATATTGCATGTAATGAGATGGGTGAAGGAGGTCTTCTCGGCATTGCTTTACAACCTGGATTTGATCCCGATAATCAAGACAAAAATGATATCTATGTATATTGCACAATAAAGACATCGGGAACGAAATCCGTCAATCAAGTTGATCGCTATGATTATCCTGAATTGGGTGGATATCAATTGGTAGTTAACAATATCCCTGGGAGTTCAAATCATGATGGAGGGCGAATCAAATTCGGTCCTGATGGATATTTATATATCGGAACTGGTGATGCTGAAAATCCATCACAAGCGCAAGATACAAATAGTCTTGCTGGAAAGATTTTGCGTGTTAATCCTTATTCTACGAATGAGCCAGCTCCTGGGAATCCTTTTAACAATCTTGTGTATTCTTATGGCCATCGCAATGTCCAAGGACTCACTTGGGATAAAGATGGACAATTGTGGGCTACTGAACATGGACCATCTGGTTTGCAAAGTTGTTGTGATGAAGTTAACAAAATTGAACTCGGTAAAAACTATGGCTGGCCAACGATTCAAGACACGCAAACAAGAGAAGGCATGCTGACTCCAATGAAAAGTTCTGGTAAAGACACATGGGCACCATCGGGGATGGCATATCTTAATGGAGCGCTCTATTTTGCTGGTCTTCGTGGACAAGCTTTGTATAAAGTAACGTTACAAGGGAACTCAATAACTGACTTTAAAACATACCTCAAAGGAGAATATGGGAGACTTCGAGATGTCGTTGTTGGACCTGATGGAATGCTCTATGTAACAACGAGTAATCAGGATGGTCGTGGAACACCAAAAAATGGTGATGACAAAATTCTTCGTATGAATCCCGAGAAGCTTTAGGTTCTTTTTTGAATAATTACCTCTATCGAAACGTTTCTGTTTTGATATATAGTAACGATATGAAGGTTTCTAAAAAATGGCGAACAGTAACTCCACTTTCCAAATCTATTGCCTTGGCTTTGTTTATTTCACTCCCCATAATTGCTTTTATCTTTGGTGCCAAGTGGCAGAAGCTTCGTGATATGGCGATTATTATCGAATTATCTGGGAAAGCCTCAACAACACAAGAATCTCCAGTGCCCCAAAAGGTCCTAAGGCCGCAGAATTATAATGGTGGCGATGACAATGTTATTAAGGTTGACGGAACTCCAATACCCTATGGGTTGTAATTAAATTCCTCCTTGCTTTCAGCTTCAAAATTTACAATACTAACCATGCGTTTAACGAAATTGTTTTCCCCATTTTGGAATTTGATATTTGGCATTCGTACATTTTTATTGGTATGACTTATTTTTTAAAAGAAAATTACTACGTTGATATTGATGCAGCAAACCAGCTTCGTATTACTGGGCCTGGGAATCACTTGCTTCTTGGCCTCACATTTCCTCCAAAAGATAGACCAGTTGTCGAACGAGTACGCGAGATAAAAGGGGATTTGTCCTTAACACTTGCATTTGCCGAGAAGTCACTCACGTTTGCCCCACCAGTTGTCACCGATATCAGAACCATTCGAAACTACACAGAAAGTGTTCGACCAAAGCCTACATATAAAGATCTTGCTCGGCAAGGAATTTCAGAAATACTTCCGGGTGTTGTTGAATATTACGATACTGAAAAAAATCATGTTCTTCTTTACGAAAATATTTATACAGATGAGGAGGGCTTTGAAAAATATTATGGAGCAAAACTCTTGGTTTCCCGTGCGTTTTCAGTTACCCGAAGAAACGGCATGATAACCATTTCTGGGCACGATCAAGTTCGTTTTAGAGTAAAAACACAAACAAATATCTCTATTGCTGAAAAGATAGAAAGTCCGATTTTCGCAACCGCAACAATTTCAACAAAAGAACGGTTAAATCCTTTTCTGAGACAATTATATAAAGACTCACGAAAAAATATTGAATTCCTTGTTCGCACCAAAAAAACGAGTAGTTTTGAATATGGAACTATCTTCCCAAGAGATTGGATTGAATCTGCAGATTTGGGTGCAAATGATTTATCTGATGAAACAACTGATTATATGTATGGGGAGTCTTTGCGAAAAATATCTGCAAAAGGGGAGGCTTGGCATGAAGATGTCATCGGACACTTCGCACGGAAAGTTGGGGAGGAAAGTGTACACATCGATCGAAAGATGATTGATATCGAGCCGCGATATATTATGGGGGTACCTCATCTAAGAACGCAATTTTTGTTGCAGGATGATATCCACAAAAAACTGCTCTTGGTTTCTCGCTATATTTTGGAAAACGCGAAACGTAAAGAACTGATATCTTTCAAGATGCAACCAGGGAAAGGAACGGGATACTACATTGTAGGGAATTGGCGAGATAGTGGAAACGCGTTTCCTTCACAAAAAGTGCCACTCTCTCCCTATGATGTGAACTGTGTTTTTTATCCAGCAGCTCTTCGGATAATACGAGATTTTTCAGACTATTTTCAAATAAAACAAAAGCATGCAATTGAACAGTTGGTTGAAAAATGGGACCATAATAAAGAAAAGTTCCGGTTGTATCACCCCAAAGGAGTTTTGGGATATGCACTTGCACTTCATGGCAAGAAGAATATTCCCATGCCGATTGCTCATTTAGATGAATCATACGATATGTTTTATGGAAAGCCTTCAATGCAGGAGATCGTGAGTTTCGCAAAAAAACTAGTCGACCCGAAGTTTTTTTATACACCAGTTGGACCTATATTAGTCGCTGCTGATGAAGATGAATTCACAACGAGTATGTATCATGGGAAAGTAATCTGGCCAAAACAGGCGGCATATGCTGTTGCTGGGCTCGCACGACAGTATCGCTATGGCAAGTCTCAACAATGGCCAGCTCCAGTTCTAGATCAGCTCAAAGAATCGCTCGTTATCACAGCAGAAGCTTGTTTCCGAGGGTGGACTGATTTAGGGTTTGTGCCAGAACTTTACTATTATGACAAAAAAAATAAAAAGGCGAGACTGTATATTGATCAAAAGAAATATGAGGGGCAAATGAGCAATATTCAGTTGTGGTCGAGTGTGGGGGCACGGAGGATTATACGAGAGTATTTGATGCTTAAAAGCAGTTGACAACTTTAAGACTTCGTTTAATAATACCCCTATGGCATCTAGAAAAGCAGTAGAACGAGATGTTGAGGATCGTATTGATCGCGTATTTAATGGTACTCAGGTTGGACCATTTACCTTTGGAGGAGTAACAGAGGATGATATAAAAACAGAGGAATATCAGAGAGCATGGTGTGCGAAAAAAGGAATTTCTATTCGAGAAGCGGTGAGCAACGGATGGCTCCCAGTAACTCAAAGGAGATTAAAAGCAGGAAGGATTTATTCTACCCTTGATTATTATGATGATGAATAAGATAGAAGATAGTAACGACATCTTTCATCTTTTGATAGATTGAGAGACGCATGGAGTTAGTTTATGGTAGCTTTGAAAGTCTCTTTACAATAAATGCTTTTATATCTCCCCGCATATGAATGACTCCTGGAAGGACTGAAAGAATAATAATGACAAAGACGATTGGAAGTAAATAGTGGTCTACATTAGGTATGAGTTGCCCCAAGAAATATCCTCCGAGAGTCATTCCAGCTCCCCATAAAAGTCCACCAAAGACATTATATGAGATGAATCTTTTGTAGTGCATCCCTGCCATACCTGCAGCAATGGGGACAAACGTCCGGACCGCCGGCATAAAACGAGCAAGGATAAGTGCCTTACCTCCACTTTTATCAAAGAATTCTTGAGCTTTCTTTAAGTTCTCCTTTGAAAAAAGAAGCGATGACTTTCGTCTTAAAAGCCAGCCACCAAACTTTTCACCTGTATAAAATCCTGCTGAGTCACCACCTATGGCTGCAATGATCATGAGAGGAACCAATACCCAGATATTAAACCAGCCTTGGCTCGCCAAAAATCCTGCAGTAAAAAGGACTGAGTCTCCAGGGAAAAAGAAACCAAAGAAGAGACCAGATTCTGCAAAAATAACAAAGAAGAGCCCAATGTATCCCAAGGTTTTAATTAGTTCATTCAAGTCTCCAAACAAATGCATAACCTAAAAAGTGTAACTGAATAATCCCCCAAAGGCAATGCTTTGTCATACTATTACTTTCTTAAACTGCTAATTATGGAGCTATTTGTTGTTGACCTTAGCTAACGTTCGCTATATAATACCAACAGCTTCAAGTGATTCGTAAATGAATATCGTGAGGCCAAATGAAAATACAATCAGTTTGGCCGATATCGATTCTTCGATGTAGCCCTTCTGACAATATTTTCCAGCACAACATTCCATTGGAATGGGTGCTTTGCACCTTGACACTTAAAGATACGTTTTTGTTAGTAAACAAATTGGAGAACGGTTTGTTTATTAATTGTTGTCAAATAATTTAATCGAATATTTATTTGACATTCCAAAATATGACTGGAAGTTATGGGTATACCCTATGATTGTGAATTTATTCACAACCAAAAGATTAAGAGAAGCAGCTAGAAATATTTGCTTTGTCTGATCACTTTTTGAGGGTTTGATCCTGGCCCAGGACGAATGCTAGCGGCGCGCTTTAAGCATGCAAGTGGGACGAGACTAATTAGGAGCTTGCTTTTGATTAGTTTAGTCGCGAACGGCTGAGTAACACGTAGGAATCTACCCTTTGGCGGGGAATACCTTGTTGAAAGACAAGCTAATACCGCATAAGAACGAAAGTTGAAAGGAGCAATCCACCGAAGGAGGAGCCTGCGGTCCATCAGCTAGTTGGTAAGGTAATGGCTTACCAAGGCTACGACGGATAGGGGACGTGAGAGCGTGACCCCCCAGAATAGGACTGAGACACGGCCTATACACCTACGGGTGGCAGCAACTGGGAATCGTGCGCAATGGGCGAAAGCCTGACGCTGCGACGCCGCGTGAATGATGAAGGCCTTAGGGTCGTAAAGTTCTTTTGCCAAGAGGGTGACCTCTTGGAGAATAAGCACCGGCTAACTCTGTGCCAGCAGCAGCGGTAATACAGAGGGTGCAAGCATTGTCCGGATTTATTGGGCGTAAAGCGTTTCGTAGGCGGATTTGCAAGTTATTTTTCAAATACCAAGGCTCAACCTTGGAAAGGGGAATAATACTACAAGTCTTGAATTGTATCGGGGTTTTCGGAACTTGCGGTGTAGGGGTGAAATCCGTTGATATCGCAAGGAACACCAAGGGCGAAGGCAGAAAACTAGGTACTAATTGACGCTGAGGAACGACAGCTAGGGGAGCGAAAGGGATTAGAGACCCCTGTAGTCCTAGCCGTAAACGATGCTCGCTAGGGATGGGCCCCTTAAAAGGTCCGTTCCGTAAGTTAACACGTTAAGCGAGCCGCCTGGGGAGTACGATCGCAAGATTAAAACTCAAAGGAATTGACGGGGACCCGCACAACCAGTGGAGCATGTGGTTTAATTCGAGACGAACCGAAGAACCTTACCTAGGTTTGACATGCTAGATGCAATCTTTCAGAAATGAGAGACTCTTTCGAAGGTTCTAGCACAGGTGTTGCATGGCTATCGTCAGCTCGTGTCGTGAGGTGTTCCCTTCAGTGGGGTAACGAGCGCAACCCGCGTCGTATGTTAAATTGTTCATACGAGACTGCTTTACTATGTAAAGAGGAAGGCGCGGATGATGTTAAGTCAGCATGGCCTTTATATCTAGGGCGACACACATGCTACAATGAGGCCGACAATGGGTTGCCAACCGGTAACGGGGAGCTAATCCCATCAAACGGCCTCTCAGTGGGGATTGGGGGCTGCAACTCGCCCCCATGAACGCGGAATTGGTAGTAATCGCAAATCAGCTATGTTGCGGTGAATACGTTCTCGGGTCTTGTACACACCGCCCGTCAAGTCAGAGGAGTTGGGGGTACCCGAAGGCCATCTGTGATGGACGAAGGTAAAACCAGCAACTAGGATTAAGTCGTAACAAGGTATCCGTTCTGGAAGGAGCGGATGGATCACCTCCTTTCTAAGGAGTGTGAATAACTTACACCTCCCTTTAAGACAAGTGTTTTGGGTTAAAAACTTTGTTCGATTGTCTTGTATCGAGAAACAAGCAAACTTTGGTTTCCAGTCATATTTTGGGATTAACAAAAAACGTATCTTTAAGTGATCAAAAGTTTTTTTATCTTTATAAATAACTATATGGCAGGGTGTGAATATTCAGATAAATATGAAAGGAGAAATCCTAAATTAAAACAGGATGAATTCAAAGGCAGTTCTGATTGCCCATATGAATCTCATTGTCCATACGATAGTCCCGAAAGGAAGCGACAACATTATTTAGATTTACTTGCTGAGACTCCAAGTACAACAGATCAATCACTTCCGGTGAGATTGGCATATGACGGAATGTTAAGTGCTGGTATTTGGCTTACTGCAAATCAAGGAGCTACACCAGAGCAAATTGCCAATGCAGCAGGGATTACAATTGAGAAAGTTATTAATCGACTTATTGGATTGCAATAGAAAAGATGGAAAGGTAACCCGCAGAAAAAGCGGGTTTTTTTGTGGGAATAAATCTGGTATAGTACCTGCTATGACAGAAATAATTGCAGGTGCATCTCAAGAATTACAAGAATTGATTAATCTTTCTCCAAAAGATCAAGAGAGGTCTGAAAATATACAAAAAAGATTGCTTGTTAGTGCACGATTTGAAGATGCAGTTTCTGGCGCACGTAAGACACATACTTCTGATGAGGAGATCCAAGATGCAATTATAGAAGGTGCTTCACGAGCAAATAGCAGGTAAATTTCTTCATATATGATACCTGACAGAAACGATCACAAAGATGATATCTCAAAGACAAGAAGGTACAATCCAAACGAAGATTTGACCGGAGCTTTTCGGGCGAGTATTGATGAGGATTCTACGAATCAAGGTGATATTTCTGGTACTGTAACTCCTAAACAAGCAGGGGTGAATGTAGTAGCTGAAGAATCAGCGAAGGACAAGAAAAGAAGGAATTAAAACACGTAGGTAAAGTCAATGAAATTATTGTAATTCTTACACCAAAATGTTTTAATGAACTATGACAATTACTCCTGACGAATTCGATCAATTAAAAACTCTTATAACTGTTGTCGTGGAAGAATCAGTCGTAAAAGTTATTGATCGAAAATTCGATGAAAAACTTGGTAATCTTCCTACAAAAGATGAATTTTATACTGAGACTCTAAGGATTCTCACAAAGATCGAAGATTTAGAAACTGAAATGTCTATTCAGTCAAATCATTCTTCCGATCATTCAGATCGTCTTGAGAAACTCGAAAAGATTCATCCTTCGTATAAACATGCTGCTCTCTAATGCAGACTTTAAATGACGAGAAGAAAGTCTAAAAATATATTTAGTATCTGCTCGTCCTTCAAAACCTACATCTCTTAAAAACCCATTCGTCTACACCCTTAAAGGGAAAGACTCATCAGTACGACTATTAGTCGTAGTGGGTCGGGGCGTCTTGGTCTATGGTGGTCTGGGTTCTTGTTGTTTTTTCATCTT
>Ga0070686_100001571_pt1 | contig 12830 bp, 9 predicted proteins | sample KBSS23LmetaG_FD_65654 | JGI IMG/M metagenome (GOLD analysis project Ga0070686, IMG submission 65654) | Switchgrass rhizosphere microbial communities from Kellogg Biological Station, Michigan, USA - KBS S2-3L metaG | ecosystem: Host-associated > Plants > Roots > Rhizosphere ...
GTGGATATCAGCGAACGAAAGCGCATCCAGGAACAATTACAGAAAGCTGAACGGTTGGCGGAATTGGGCACGTTGGCTTCCGGCATGGCACACGAGATTGGCACGCCGATGAACGTGATCCTGGGACGTGCGGAATATCTGTTCCAACGCACAGCCGACGAAGGGATAAAGAAGGGCCTTGCCACGATCATCACACAGGTTGAGCGGATCACGAAGGTGATGAACCAACTCCTTGCCTTTGCCAGGCGGCGGACGGCGGAGCGGCGGGCTGTCGATCTCGGTGAGATCGTGGAGGATAGCCTGGAGATGTTCCAGGAACGGATCGCCCACAGTCGCATCACGGTGGAAAAAGCGATCGAAGCGAATATGCCCTCTGTCCATGCCGATCGAGACCAGCTCATCCAGGTGCTGATCAATCTGGTGGTGAATAGTCTCCACGCCATGCCGGAGGGGGGGCGTCTCAGAGTGAGCCTCGCTCGTGAAGGCAGTCACGTCTGCCTCGGGGTGTCTGATACCGGCCACGGGATGCCTGAAGAGATCCGCTCGAAGGTATTCGAGCCATTTTTCACGACGAAGGATTTTGGGAAGGGAACTGGGCTAGGCCTCACGGTCGCGAAAGGTATCGTCGAGGAACATGGCGGGACGATGGCTGTGGAGAGTATCGTCGACAAAGGCACGACGTTTTGGGTCCGGCTCCCCCTTGACATAGCTCAGGTCGCGGCTATTTCCTAAACAACACCAACTCGCTTTCCCCAAGAAATTCGAACGTCAGGCTGGCTCGCTTGTGTCGCAATCTGCGACAGGCCTGTATGCCATCTGTTGCAATTCTCGTCAGGTCTTGGCGCATTCTCCTCCTCAGCCCCGCACATTTCCAGGATATCCAAGCAAGTTTGCTCAGTTCGGCAACCCATCGCTTCCAGTCGGCGAGAGGGAGAGGCTTGCATGGGTTATGCATTGTCTCCCACTTACAGGTAGCGGGATAACTATTCTGGCATGCGAGAACTTCGATAGCCCGAACGTCTGAGAGATGCCCGGTCCAGTTGGTTATCTGGTCTGTCTGGCCGCCCGGTTAGTCTCATGCAACCGACCAGGCGGAGTAGACCACATGAACAACGCGGGTTCGTAGAAAATGAAGAGCGCCGGACTCGGAGGGCAATAGATGAAACAGGACAGGAAGCCAGCGGTGGTACTCATCGCCGAAGATGATAAGGAGATGCGGAGTCTCCTGTGTGATGAGCTGTATGATCTGGGGGTATCCATCCGAGAGGCGGCTGATGGGGACGAGGCCCTGCGGGTGGTGCTGGATGTTCACCCTTCACTGATCCTCACGGACCTTCGGATGCCGGCCGGGGGGTTGGATTATATCTCCAGGCTCCGGACATTTGCTCCCGGGGTGCCGATTATTCTCCTCACGTCTTTCGGGGATTCCAAGACGAAAGCCGATGCGTTGGCCATCGGCGTCGAAGCGTACTTCGATAAGCCAGTTCGCCTCAGCGAGCTCAGAGGAGCCGTCCAGCGTCTCTTAGGCCCGGCATTGGCACTGGATGGAGAAGTCGACTGAGCATCGATTGTAGGTGAGTCATCCTTTTGCCTGTGAGAGGAATGAGATGGCCGGATCTCAAAAAGAGTCTTCTACAGTTCACCCGTTTAAAGATCCCATCCTTGCAGCTCGACTGGAAGCCATCAAGCAGTTAGCCGGTGGGTCTTCCGATCGAGTGGCGGTCTTAGATCGCGATTTCAACGTGATCTACGCGAATGAATCCGCATGGGCTGAAAATGCCACTCGATTGTCAGGCCATCAGGCGAAGTGTTATGAGGCCTTCGCGCACCGGGACGATCCCTGTGGCACCTGCCCGGCGACGAAGCTGTTTGAATCGTCCGACGTCCGGTCCGTGGCCTGTTCCATTGGAGGGGACGGCACGGCCTGCGGGATGCACCAGGCGTTTCCGCTTGTCTCGAGTAGCGGAGAGGTTGAGTCTGTGCTGGTGTTGTTCAAGGCACCGCCGAAGCCTCCGAAGCCATCGAGCCATGAGCTCATGAAACACAAATCCACGCTAAGCGGGCTGATCGGCACGAGTGCGCCGATGCGGGAAGTCCTTGAGATGATCCGGCTCGTGGCGGATAGTTCCGCGACCGTCTTGATTCAGGGGGAGAGCGGCACGGGCAAGGAACTGGTGGCGAAAACGATTCACCTGACCAGTTATCGACGAGAGAAACCGTTCGTCGTGGTCGATTGCGGCTCGCTGCCGGAAACGCTGTTGGAGAGCGAGTTGTTCGGCCATGTGAAGGGAGCCTTCACCGGGGCGCATGCCTTCAAACGCGGACTCTTCGAAGAGGCGGATGGAGGGACGATCTTCCTAGACGAGATTGGCGACACGACTGCGACGTTTCAAGCCAAGTTGCTTCGTGTCCTCCAAGAGGGCGAGGTTAAGCCAGTCGGCGGGACTCAGCCGGTCAAGATCGATGCGCGGGTCATCTCGGCGACGAACAAGGATCTGTCTGAGCTGGTAAAGGCCAAGACGTTTCGTCAGGATCTCTACTATCGATTGGCGGTCTTGCCGCTCCACTTGCCGCCGCTCAGGGAACGGCGAGAGGATATTCCATTGCTGGTCGAACATTTCGTTGCGGGCTCCTGCAAGCGGCATCGTCAGCCGATTCGAACCATCTCGCCGGAGGTCATGCAGGCGCTGATCGAAACCTCCTGGCCCGGCAATGTTCGGGAGTTACAGCACTACATTGAGCGAGCCGTAGTCACGACCACCGGTCCAATACTCGCGTGCAAAGATCTTGTGGCGCTCGACTCCTCCGCCAAGGATGGGGACTTGCGATCGGCGACTCGTGGAGCAGTCACCCAAACCGAGAGCGCCCGCATTGTTTATGCCCTCAAGAAGACCTGTGGAAACCGATCAAAAGCGGCCAAGCTTCTTAAGATCAGCCGGGCCAGTCTCTACAACAAGCTGCGCAGTTATCACATCCAACAATAGCTCTTCGTTTGCCCTTCTCCGCCCCAATTCGCCGTTTCTACTGTCTAAGAGCTTAGACAGCCTAACGCGTTGATATTGTGAGTGCTGACAAATTACTTCTGTCGGAGCTGTCTAATCGGCTGGATTTCTGCCTCACCATTGATAGGGCGATGTTGTGATGCATGACTCACAATCGTCGCGTTCATCAAGGCATTCCTGCATTTCTAGGACGAGTGGATCATTGCGGCACAGGGATTGCGCTGGCAAATGACTGCTGGTGAAGGTCTGGGTGATTAGGACCGGCCTCCGAATGACCCTCTTCTCCGCAAGGAGGAAGCCTTCACCAGCTCTTAATCCCACTCAGAAATGAGGCCGAGTACGCTTCGGAGGCCGGTTCTCTTCTTCAAGTAAGAACTGCGGGCCGTGAGTTGGGCGATCGGTATAGGCATTGTGTTCAAGTAATTCAAACAGTCCGCCCATGATGGCGGGCACATCCGAGGAGGCCGTGCCATGAGATCTTTTCTTACTCAACCGAGACGCAAGCTGAAGCATCCCGGTGTTGCGCTGATATTGCAAATTGTCCCGCTGGCCGGCAGTCTGCTGATGACCCCGATGGGGCTGGCCGCAGACCAGCACACCCACCATGGCGACGTGGGGGAGGCATCGGCAGAGAAGGTTATTTATCGCGAAGGCGGAGCGATGCTTCACGACCGCATGATGGAGGAGGTAAAGCGCCAACAGGAAGCCATCGGGCAGAAAGGCGGGTATAGCACCGGTGCGAACAGTCACATGTTACAGCAGGGCGTTTTGCTGGTAGCGGAGGATCCGACAAAAGTCGCCGTCACTGCCGGGCAGCGTTGTCCGGCGAATGCCCCGATAAAGGAGTATCACGTCTCGGCGATCAACATCGAAATCACGCTGAGCCGGTTTCTCGACTATTTCCCGGGTTACATGTATGTGCTGAAGGAGAACGTCGAGAAGGCCCGCGGCGAAGAAGCGGCGAACAGGGCGGCGCGAGAGCAGGAGAACGATCCTGGCGCCGTGTCGAACGGCTTGCAGGGTGACATCATTCAGCCCCTCGTGATCCGGGCCAACCAGGGCGATTGCCTCAAGCTTACCCTCCACAACGAGATCCCAGATGAGCCGACGAGCCTGGTGATCAACGGTTCATCCATGGTGGTGGCGGCGACCGGCAAGCCGGCGACCCCCTCGAATCCAGAAGGCACGGTCGCATCCGGCAAGCAGCAGAATTTCGAGTGGTATATCAAGCCGGATACTCAGGAGGGGGCGCGGTTTTTCCGGTCGCATGCATCGCGCGAACAGTTCAACCAGGGCTTGATCGGGATGCTCGTCGTGGAGCCGCGTGGCTCGCGCTATCTCAGTCCCTTCGACGGCAAGCCGATGGCGAGCGGTTGGGAAGCCATGATCGAAGATCCGAAGGGAGCGGACTTCCGAGAATTCGCGATCTTCTATCATGAGGCCGGTGATGAAGCGTTTCGTCTCTTGAACAAGAAAGGCGAAATGCTGCCCCAGCGCGATCCACATACCGATTCCTATCGGCCTGGCGCGCGGTTGCTGAATTACCGCAGCGAACCGCACGGTACGCGCATTGAGCTTCAGGCCCATATGGGTTTCTACGGGGATGAGTCCATGGCGTATGGGTCCTATACCTTTGGCGACCCGGCCACGACCATTCCTCGATCCTATCTCGGCGATCCTGCCAAGTTCCGGATGGCGGGGGGCTCAGAAATCGTGCACTCGCACCACCTCCACGGCGGCTCCATCCGTTGGGCGCGCCAGCCGGGGAATAGCAACCTGGATTTCGCGCTGTCGAAGAACGGGCCGGTGAAGTTCCCTGCGATCAGTGACCCCTCAGACCGCCTGGACGTGCAGTCCATCGGGCCGACAGAGGTCTACGATCAGGTCATTGAAGGTGGTTCGGGGGGCCTGCAAGCCCTGGCTGGTGAGTTCGTGTTCCATTGCCACATTCCTCAACATTATGTGACGGGCATGTGGGGTTTCTGGCGCGTGTATAACACGCTGCAAGCGTCTGGCTCTCAGACCGACGTCATGAAGCCGCTCGTCGAGCTGCCGGATCGCGTCGGCAAGGTCAAGACAGGCACTCCGTCGGACAAGCTTGTCGGTACCACGGTGGACTGGTACGGCGGCAAGAAGTACGAGATCACCAAGGACAAGACCGATTGGAAAGCCAATCCGGTCAAGGTCTCTATCAAGGATTGGGTGGAGATGATGCTCACGCCGCAAGGCAAGCCGGGCAAGAAGAACACCGAGAAAGAGCAGACGTTGGCCTACGATTCAACCGTCAACGACTGGGCCTGGGACGGGCAGAAGGCCATGAGCGAGCTTGAGACGACGTATGAGTGGGTGAACTACAAATCGGCGACGCCGGGCAAGCGGCAGGAGATTCTCTTCGATCCGCAATCCGGCAAGATCGCTTGGCCGTGGTTGCGGCCGCACCTGGGCCGGCGCGTGCCGTTCTCTCCGAGCCATAGCGGTGCACCATGGCTGGAGCCGATCCATCGCCGCGACGACGGCAGCAACTCAACTGAACCGCCAAAACCGGGCGAGCAAGGGCCATGGAGCCTATGTCCGGAAGGAGCGCCGCAGAAGTTCTTCAATATCCACGCGATCACGCTGCCGATCACGCTCAAGAAGGCGACGGCCAAGACGCCGGCGATTGTGGATCCTGGTGGATTGCTCTACGTGCTGCACGAAGAAGAGCAGGAAGTCCGGAAGAATCCCGCCAGACAGATGCCGCTGGTGATCCGCGGCAACGTGCAGGATTGCATCGACGTCGTGTACAAGAGCGAGTTGAAAGATGATGTGCGGCAAGGGTTCTCCAGCAAGACGAACCTGCATCCGCACATGTTCCAGTTCGACACGCAGGCATCCGACGGCCCGATCATCGGCTTCTCGTATGAGATGTCGTTGCGGCCGTTCACGATTCTGAAGGATGAGCATCCCGGCAAGGGAATGCCCGTGCCGATGAACACGACGATGGAGGCTGATGCGGCCAAGGGCGCGAGCAGCATTAAGGTGAAGGATGCCTCACGCTATCACGTCAAAACCGAGTTAGGCGTGGGCATGGACGAAGTGGGTGGATTCGAGTCGGCCCGGATCAGCAAGATCGAAGGCAACACGATCACCTTCGAGCGGCCGCTGATGCATAGCCATAAGAAGGGCGAGATCGTGTCGGTGGAGTGGATCCGCGAACGGTGGTATGTGGACGCCGATTTCGGCACCACCTTCTGGCACGACCATGTGTTTGGATTGGACGGGTGGGGCCATGGTTTCTACTCCACGTTCATCGCTGAACCGCCGCGGTCCACCTATCATGACCCGATGACGGGCAAAGAAGTTCGCAGCGGGCCAGTGGCCGACATTCACACCCTCGAACCTGTATCCGCGCATATCCGGGGCTCTTTCCGTGAAATCGTGACCCAGGTCATGGATTCCAATCCCAGGACAGCGGAGTTGATTACTGCCGACAACCCCCAAGTCAGGGTCGGAGCGATTTCCGTGGACGGCACTCCGACTGCGGTCTATCCTGCCAAACTCAATCTGTCGCCGATGAAGTTTTTGAACGGCGGCGAAGCGACGACGGGGGGAGGGTACAACATGCGTGTGGAACCCCTGTCAGTACGGTTGGCGAATAATCCAGATCCGTCGCAGCTGTTCAGCAGCCTGATCCACGGGGATCCCGAGACCCCGATGTTGCGCGCGTATTTGGGTGACCCGATTGTGGTCCGGTTGATCGAAGGATCGGCCAACGAAGTGCATTCTTGGCACATCAGCGGACACTGGTTCCCGATGGAGCGCTACAGCAAGAATTCCATCCCTCGGAGTTCGCTGCACGTGGTAATCGGAGAGCGGTACGATGCGGCCATTCCTGCCGCAGGAGGACCGCAACAGATGGCGGGCGATTACCCCTACTACAGCGGTCGTGCGTCGCACTTCGTGGAAGGCAGCTGGGGCCTCTTCCGGGTACTGGACAAAGCGGATGCGACACTGAGGCCGCTGCCGGGCCGGGAAGAGATTCCGCAGTCGGCTAAGTCCGTCTGCCCGTCCGACGCGCCGGTGAAGACGTTCAACGTTGCAGCCATCGACAAGGCGATTCGCTACAACAAGGGAACGCCGGGCGTGATGGAAGTGGACATGGAGCGGAAGATGGTACTGGGCAACGAGACCGGCAAGATGTACGTGCTTGAAGGCGAGAAGACCAAGGTCGCTTCGGGCAGCATTGAACCGAGCCCGTTGACCCTGCACGTGAACGTAGGCGATTGTATTAAGGTCAATCTCAAGAACGAGATGGCCAAGGACCGGGCCGGGTTCCACGTAGATCATGTGGCGTACGATCCCAAAGAATCGATGGGGATCAACGCGGGGAACAACCCCGGCGACCAGACTGTGGCGCCGGGTCAAAGCCGGACCTACACGTTCTTCGCCCATCCGGAGTTCGGGGAGAACGCCGCCCTGATTCAAGATTGGGGTAACGTGATTGAAAATCCGCGAAACGGGCTTTTCGGGGCGATCATCATCGGCCCAAGGGGATCGCAGTATCGCGATTCAGTGACCGGCGAAGATCTGGCTCAGAAGAGTTCCTGGCGAGCGGATGTGATTGTGGATCGGAACCTGCCGGGCAACGAGAATCGACAGAACTATCGGTCCTTCGCCCTCCTGTTCCAGGACGAAGATAACCAAATCGGCACCAGCTTCATGCCATACATCCAAAAGGTGGCCGGCGTGACGGCGGTGAACTACCGGTCCGAGCCGACCGATTACCGGATCGAGAAGGGCTGTGCGTACAGCGAAGTGCTCGTTTGCGTCAAGACGGGAGACCAGCCGGTGACCCCGAGTATCGCAGCGCATGTGGGCGACCCGGTCGTGATTCACGTGCTGGGTGCCTTTAGCGAGCAGATACAGCTGTTCAGCGTGTCGGGCCATGAGTGGAAACACGAGCCCTATATGAGCGGAGCGGACCTCGTAAGCACCATGGAGTTCGGCGGTACCGAGGTGATCAATGCCTGGCTACATGGTGGGGCCGGAGGTCCGAACGGGATTCCTGGCAGCTATCTGTGGCTGAACCAGAGACCGGGGTATCTCGACGCCGGTCACTGGGGAACGCTGACGGTGCTCGACCGCGATAGTCGGGCAATCTTGCCGTTGAGCAGGCAGGCGCCGTCCACACAGCAAGCGGAGGAGCAGAATCCAACGCAGTCTGTACCGGTGTCCATGAAGGGCAACTAGCCTGGAACGGAAGTAAGGAAGCCGTGCGGGGGGATCCGACAGAGTCACGTCCGGGTTCCCTCGTTCGCTTTTCCGGCGAGGAGGGAGAGGCGCCTTGAAGTGTGTGTGAGCGATACGGTAGAACCAGTCCATGGAAATACGAGAGCGATGCACATCTGCTCGATGGCTGCTGTTCTGGCTGGCGTCGTTTGCCATAGGCGGTCTGACACAGACCGCAACGGCACTCGATTTTTCCGCTGAGCGGATTGTGAAGAACGGAAAATCCGTCGTGACGGCCCACGTCAATGCCAAGGACGATCGCTGGCGGTTCGAGTTCACCCAGCCGCAAGGGGGTGCCAGCATCATCATCGTGCGGATGGACCGCCACAGCTCCTGGCTCATTTTGTCCAAGCGGCGGCAGTATCTCGAGGTGCCGATCGCGAGAGAGCATCAGTTGGCAGTGAGTGAGACGATGGAAGGGGAAGTCTCGCGCGAACTCGTCGGTGATGAGACGCTGAACGGCTATCCCACCGAACTGTTCGAAGTCACCGTCGCTGAGAATGGGGAGACTCGGCAATACTATCAGTGGGTGACCAAGGTTCAGCGGTTTCCGGTGAAGACGGTGAGCAAGCAGGGGCAGTGGTCGGAGGAATTTCGCCACGTCATCTTCACCCCGCAATCTTCGTTCTTATTCGAACTCCCGCGACGCTTGGATTGGGCCAATCCGACCGCAGAAGCACAACATTAACGATATGAACGATGCAAGACATAGGGGATCAGTGAAACGGTCGATCATGATGGGCCTGTGTCTTGGCGCGGTTGTTCAAGGGGGCATGGGGTTCGGAATCCTTTGGCCGGCAAGCGCGTATGACACAGTTGTTGTGGCTGACGGGGCGGTGCTGCGGGGCACGGTGACGTTTCTAGGGACTGCACCGGAGCCCAAAGAGTTCGAGTTGCGCCGATTCCCGGACCGCATGTTTTGCGGCGCCATTTCCGATGGTGATGGGCATCGGTTTCTCAAGGAAGTGAATGTCGGACAGGGCGGCGGTCTCAAAGATGTGGTGGTCGTCGTGGAAGGGGTGCAGAGCGGAAAGCCGTTCACCTTTACGAACGCTCAGGTCGAAGCCAATGTGTGCCAGTTTCTTCCCTTCGTCACCGTCGTGAGCGATAAGCGGCAACTGACTGTGACCAATCGGGATCCCGTGTCGCACGATATTCAGGGCTACGCCTATGACCAAGCCGGAGTGGATATTGTCCTCCATCGACCTTCGCTGAAAGCGACCGGCACCACCGATATCGTACATCTGGTCAAAGGGCGGAAAGTCTTCACCATGCAGTGCGGCATGCATCCCTACATGCAGAATTGGGGGTATGCGATCGACAACCCGTATTATGCTGTGACAGACCAGGATGGCTCATTTTCCATCGGCGATCTTCCTCCCGGTACCTACCACGTGAAAGCCTGGCATCCTATTCTGGGTATCCAGGAACGGGAGCTGACGCTCCAGCCGAACGGCACAGCCACGCTCGATGTGCGATTTGACGCGAAGTGACCGAAGCTCACGGTAAACATCCAAGCCATTGTTCTTGTTCTGCGCTCGAAGTTCTGCAAGTTGGCCCGGCCATAGTTGCAGAAGCCTGCTTCAGCGGGACAGGTTCCTAAGGGGAATCGGGTTTTGGCGCGATAGGGCTGACCGCATTCTGATCTCGTCCAGGCTGATAGGTCTCCAGCATTCTCGTGATCGTCGGCATCACTTGTTCTTCTGCCGAGAGAGGCGCTTTGATTCGTATTCCGCGACCCTCGTTGCGACCGAGTGAAAAGATGTGGCGTTCGATCATGTCGCCCTGCTTGTCGTCCGAATATGTGAAGGTCAATTGTTTCGCCGGGAATCCGGCCAGCGACATCTCCTGATCCTGCCGCCACTTCACCGCGATCGTTTTCTTGCCATAGAGTTCCGTGATAATGCGGCGATGGGCCGTTGCAAATTCATCGAGCGTCTGCCGTCCATCCTGGCTTTTGCCCTCCAAGACATTCATGTGGCCGGAGAATGCGACCAGGCTGTTGTTGATGGGAGGGTAGAGCGTGACGCCGACCCCATCCGCTATCGGATTTCCAAGACGCCAGTTTTCCGGATAACGGACGGAGAAGCCGAAACGGGCGTTCGTATAGACTTTCCATGCGTGTTCTTCGCTCCCCGACGCAGTGGCATGGGAGGCCTGGGTTGTCATGTCAAGGCTCATCACAATTGCAATCAGCAGGCAAGTCCAGACCATCTGAATCTTCACGCGCTCTAGTCACCCTCCACTATCGCGCAGACCGCGCGCAGCGAAACCCGATGGTCGCGGCGCGCCGATCCGGTGATGCCCCGCTTCTCGTGGCTGCTCGCAACAAAGCCGGCGCACTCTTCCACGATCCTCCGCGCACCACCTTATATCGGCCGTTGGCAGGTCCGTGGGGGTTGCGATCCGGCATGGTCGCATAGTAGTCGATCCCAAACCAGTCTTCGACCCACTCGGCGGCGTTTCCCGCCATATGATGCAGGCCATAGGGGCTTCGTCCCTCCTCCCCACTGTCAACGGGCGCGACGATGGGAATCTCGTGAACGTGATACTGCCCGAACATCGCGAGTGCAGACGTGGGAGGTCGCTGCCCCCAAGGAAACAGATTGCCGCTGTTCCCGCGGGCGGCTTTTTCCCACTCGGCTTCCGTCGGGAGCCGCTTCTCGCGTGTGCGACAAAAGTCCGAGGCCTCAGACCAGGTGACGTAGAGTGCCGGCCAACGTGCCAATGTCTCGGGCGGCATGGCATGGATAGTCGTGAGATGATCGATCAATTTCCGCACTTCTTCGGGGAGGTGACGTTGCTGCTGTTGCAGCCACAGTACATACTCTCCCAGGCTTACTTCGTCCCGATCGATTTCATATTGATTGAGCCAGACGCGACGCTGCGGCTGCTCTGTGTCGTCGTACTGAAGGTCGAAGCTGAATGGTTCGTAGCTTGTGCGGGCGGTGCCCATGATAAAGAGGCCTTCGGCAACTGTCAGCATGGGGGCGCTGTTAGCGAGCGCGGCAATGTCATTGACAAGGCCTTGCAGGTCATTCGGCGCCGCCGTTGCAGTGTGCAGAAATGAAGCACCCGTGAGTGTGGCGATGAGGACATAGCCAAAGGCATGAATATATTTCCGGACTCGACCAGTGCCTTCAGCGATGCGGCAGCTGTTCTGCATGAGGATCGAACACCATGAATAAGAAAGGGCCAATGTCGGACAGGCTGCTAGTATGAAGGCGAGGCCATCATCGGCACAAGGCTCAGGGTTCTCCACGCTCTATTTATGGATAACCCTGTGTCTACCGAGTCGCGACTTCTCCTTCGTTTTGCCATCTACCTGCGATGCCCCGTTTCAATGAGATATCTGTCCAGGAAATGAGACAGAGCAGCTCATTGTGTGTACTTGCATGAATAATAGCGAGCTTCTGTGCTGTCTTAGCCTGTCGAATTCGACGGAATTACTCAGCTCTCCTTGTTTTTTCCGGTAAACTAACCTCCCTACCATAGATAAAATGTACAGAAGCACGTCGGGTATGAACCCAGGTACGGTTGTTGCGCATAAATTGATCCACTATTGCGGTGGAGCTCCGGGTGATTGTAGGCTTGCTTCCCAATAACTCTCTGCTTCATTAGGTGGAGAAAGCCGCCAACTCTTTGTGAAGGTAAAGGGAAGCAACGAAGCACTCAGATGTCAGCCCTGAGCGAGAATCAGAAGAATCGAAGGAGACCTTTATGAGCAAGATACAGCAGTGTATGGCCGTGTTGCTGCTTGCGCTCGTTGGCCTGTTGGGCGGTGACTACGAATCGCAAGCAGCCGGAGATGTGAGTCCAGTCCCTGTGGCAGAGATGCAGAAGACCCTTCGTGAGCTCTGGGTCGGACACATCTTTTTGATTCAGCACGTTGTGCTCTACAACGCGACGAATGATCCGGCGGCGCGGGATGCCGCCGACAAGCAAGTCCTGGCCAACGTCAGACAAATTGCAAACACGTTTACGCCGTACTATGGAGAAGCGAGGTGTGAGAAGCTCAATACCCTGCTGGCCAGCCATTATAGCGCGGTCAAAGAATACTCCGAGTCCACCATCGCGGGGAATAAGAGTCGGCAGGATGCTGCCCTTGCCCGCTTGGCGTCCAATGCCGACGACATCGACGTATTTTTCAACGGAGTCAATCCCAACTATCTGCCGAAAGGTACCGTTCGCGGCCTGATCGCGGCGCATGGAGCCCACCATGTCCTCCAAATCAACCAATACAAGAAAAAGGAGTATGCGCAGCTAGAGGAAACCTGGTCTATGATGCGACAACACGTTTATGTCATTTCGGATACGCTCACCAAGGCATTGGTGAAGCAGTTTCCAGGCAGGTTCTCATGAGCGATGAGTAACGTCGTCGGCTGCATCGACTACGAGGATAGAGCACAGAATAGCACGCAGCCCGCTTAAGGCTGCTGATGAGCAGGATTTTCGGCTTCGAATAAACTGCGGGTGTTCCTGTCTTGAAGTCGAGATTGGTCCGTCATCACTACGTTTCGTCATGGTCGCGACCACTGTGGACCGCTCACCCTATGGATA
>Ga0070686_100001580_pt1 | contig 12798 bp, 9 predicted proteins | sample KBSS23LmetaG_FD_65654 | JGI IMG/M metagenome (GOLD analysis project Ga0070686, IMG submission 65654) | Switchgrass rhizosphere microbial communities from Kellogg Biological Station, Michigan, USA - KBS S2-3L metaG | ecosystem: Host-associated > Plants > Roots > Rhizosphere ...
CGCCGGCCGCTTCGTCGGCACGCACGCCGAGTTCGCGGAGCATCATCGACACGACCCGGCGATTGGACTCGTTGTCCTCGACCAGCAGCACGGCCGGCTCGGCGTCAATGCACGTGACCGCCTCTGTGCGCGCCGGCGCGGCGATCGAGGGGCGCGGCCGCGTCGCCGCTCGCAGCGCATCGCGCAGCGCCTCCATGCGCACCGGCGTCGTGACGACATGATCCGTGCGGATCACCGCAGTGTCGCCGATGGGACGAAGCCGCGAGACGGCGACGATCGGCACGCCAGCGGGCGCGTCGGGTCGGTACCTCGCCGCGGCCGCGCCGCCGGTCTCGACGATCACCGCGTCGACATGTGCCTCCAGCGGACGATCGTCGGCATCGACGATTGTCGCGACCCCCCATCGCTGCAGCAGACTCTGAATCTGGTCGCTGACGATGCCGCCGTCGAGCAGCGCGAGCACGCGCAGGCCGCGTAGGTCGTCCTCAACGGCGAGCCGGTCGGTGCTGGCCGGCGCGGCCGCGCGAAACGTGAAGGTGAAGGTTGATCCCTCGCCGGCGCGGCTCTCCACCGCCATCGATCCGCCGAGCAGGCGGCTCAGACGATCGGAGATCGCGAGGCCGAGGCCGGTGCCGCCGAGCCGCCGCCCTCCGGGCGGCTCGATCTGGCTGAACCAGTGGAACAACCGCTGCTGCATCGCCGCGGGGATGCCGATGCCCGTATCGCGAACCTGGATCGTCACGATCTGCGCGCCGGGGCCGTCGGGCGCGGCGTCGACGTGGATAGCGATCTGCCCGGAGTCGGTGCACTTGACCGCGTTGGACAGCAGGTTCAGCAGCACCTGGCGAACGCGCTCCTCGTCGGCAATCACTTCGGTGACGCCTGGCGCGATGACGTAGCCGAGCGCCAGCCCCTTCCGCGACGCCAGCTCGCTGACCGCGTCGAGCGCCTCTTCGACTGGCGCTTCGATCGCGAACCGCCGCGGCGTCAGCGCTACGAGGCCGGCGTCGATCCGCGAGTAGTCGAGCACGTTGTTGATGAGGCCGAGCAGCGTCGTCGCGTTCGTGCGCAGCATGCGAACCAGCTCGCGCTGCGGCGGCGGAATGTCGGCGCTCTGCAGCAGTTCGGCGATGCCGATGACGCCGGTGAGCGGCGTCCGCAGCTCGTGGCTCATCGTCGTCAGGAACTCGCTCTTGACGCGAAGCACGACCTCGAGCGACGTGCGCCGGTTCACCAGGTAGACGCCGATGGTCACGAGCAGCAGCGCGCTGACGACGATCAGCCCGAGGCGGGTGATCGCCCTCGACGAGCGGACGCGCTCGGCCTCGACCTGCACCGCGGCGTCGGCCGCGAAGCTCTCCTTCAGCTCGGCGATCGCGGCGCGGACGCGGTTGAACCGCTCGGCGCCGAGCGCCTGATCGAGCGCCACGCCTTCATGCAGGCTGTTCTCGAGGATGAGGCCGACCACTTCGTCGCGGACGACAAGATACTGCGCCCATGCGGCGGCCACCGACTCGCGCGCAGCGCGGGTGCGCGGCGTGGAAAGCATCGGCGACCGGTTTTCGAGCAGCCGCCGCACGCGGGCTTCGGCGGCGCGCGACTGATCCACGTATTCGAGCTGGCGGTTGGCGTCGAGCGTGTGCAGCGCGTAGAGCAGGATGCGCCGGACCTCCTCGGTCTCGAAGAGCATGTCGTCGATCAGATCGAGCCCGGCGCCAAAGCGGACGTACAGCTGGTTGGCGGCTTCAGCCGATTGCCGGAAGTCGCGGGCGACAACCCAGCCGAGTGCGACGACGGTGAGCGTCGCCGCCGCGAGCAGCGCGAACATCACGTAGGCAGCCGCCGACCGACGCCGGGGCTGGCCGCTCATTGAAAATCGTCGCCGCCGCGGCTGGCCCGGCGCAGCGGATAGCGCGGATCGCCGGGCAGTGCGCCGTCGATGCGCAGGGTTTTCACCGTCGCGTCCGCCTGATCGGCGGCGACGTAGCCGATCGCCCCGGGCGCGCTGTACACGAAGCGCAGCATCGCCGCTGCCGACTGGATCGAGCGCGGCCCGATGTTGACGCTGCCCTGGAAGGTGCGAAACAGGATGTGCTTGTCGTAGTCCCCTTCGCTGAGGCCGCAGATCAGGCGAATCGCGTCGACCCGCTCCGGCTGCCCCTTCTCGCGCAGCACGACGGTGATCTTGCGGCCGTGCGGCCACGTCTGCGTGTCGAGCATGAAGATGCGACGGAGCTCGCTGAAGGTGAGGTTCTCGACCGGGTTCGACGGGTGGACGATGATCGCCAGCGCCGGCGAGGCGCCGGCCTGCGCCCGCGCATGCGCGCCGGCCAGCGGCGCGGCGGCGACGACCAGCAGCAGACAAATCCACCGCGTCACAGTCATCGTCTCTAGAACACGAACACGAGCTGCACGTGCATCCCGTTGGCGCCGGCGACGGTCGTGTTCGACAGGCGTTCGTATTGGGCCTTCAGGCCGACCCAGGCGGCGGGGTCGAAGCGGAGGCCGAGCACGTGCGTCTCCGACGAGCCGAATGTGCCGATGAGCGGCGTCGACGGATCGATGTCGAGGCGGTCGTAGCGGTAATACGGGCGGATCGTTCCGAAGGCGCGCGAGGCCTGCACGTAGCCACCGTGGTTGTCGACGCGCTGCCCGGCTGCGTTGGGTTGATACGACAGCCGCAGCCACTCGCCCATGAGCTCGACTGCCGGCGTTCGGTAGACGGCGTAGGCGGCGACGATGTCGTTCTTGATAACCGTCGTCGCGGCGCCGGGAACATCATCGCGGTACCACGAGGCGCCGACTTCCGCACCGCGCCAGCGCTCCGGTCGCAGCGCCAGTCCGACGTTGGTCGACTTCGCGTCGTTCTGGTCGAGGCCTTCATGTTCGTCGAGCTCGGTCCAGCGGCGCCCATTGCCGACTTCGGCAACGTAGCGCAAGGCCGATCCGGTTTTCGGCACGATGCCGCGCGCGCTGAGGCCGACTTCGTGGACCGGCAGCACGCCGCCCTCGTCCTCGAACGCGAACACCCGCGGCCGCCCGATGGTCGTCTCGAAGTACGAACCATGGTGGAACGCCGCGTTGTAGAAGCCGATGCCGGTGTGATACCGGCCGGCGGACAGATTCAAGTGATCGTTGAGGCGATAGGTGAGCTGCAGGCGCTCGAGATCGGTGGTGACCTGCGTGTTCGCGGCGCTCGCCTCGAGCACGATCTCGGCGAGGACGCTGACGCGATCGTTGATCGCCGAGGTCATGAACAGCGCCAGCTGCCCGAGGCCGAATGAGTTCGCTTCGCCCGGTTCGCCGGCGCTGGCCCAGTCGACCGATCCGAACGCGTGGACGACGACCTCAGGGTGGGTCGCGGGCGCCGCATCGTGGTCCATCGTCTGCGCAGCGGCGGCGATCGGCGTCAGCCACGCCAGGACGGCGACCAGAAGGATCGGTGTGGTGCTGCGCGGTCGCGTGCGGGCGGCGACTGGCGGCGTCGTCATGTCACGCGCTGGCGCGCAGCTCAATGCGTACGCCATCCCATTCCGAGTCGCCGGCGCGCACCAGCGTGCTGCCGCTTTCGTCAAGAATCCGCCGGGCCGTGCGAAGGCGCAGCGGATCGGCGGGGCCCATGGCCGCGGCACCAACCGAGCTCCAGGTGTGGGGCCAGAAGCCTGACGGCGGCGCGTCGATGTCCATGCTGACGCCGCCGCCGGCGTCGCGGACGCGGACGAACAGCGGCGAGTCAGGCCGCCGGTAGCGAAGCGCGTGTTCGATGATGAGGGTGAGCGCGCGGGCCAGCCGCTGCTCGTCGCCGGCGACCTGGACGTGCGCCGCGGGCAGCGCGTCGATGCGCATGGCGCGATTGCCGCTGAACCGATCGTGCAGCCTGGCGAGAATGGCGTCGAGGCGCGCGGCGCGCGAGCCGGTGATCGAGCGATCGACCGGATCGCTGAGCAGCGCGAGATCGGAGGTAATCGCGACAAGGTCCGAGAGCGGCGCCGCGATGCGCCGCAGCACCTCGCGGTACTCCTCGGCCGAACGGTCGCGGCGAAGCGCGACCTCGATCTCGCCCGACAACGCCGTGAGCGGGGTGCGGATTTCGTGGGCGACCGCGGCCGCAAACAGCTGGAGATCGGCGTCGGTCGCCGCCTTTGCGCCGCTCATCGCGCCCGTCCTTCGTCGGCGATGGTGTAGCCGACACCACGGACGGTGCGAATCAGCGATCCGGCGGCGCCAAGCCGCTTGCGGAGATAGCTGATGTAGACGTCGATCACGTTCGAGCCGCGCGACTCGTCGTCGTCCCACACGTGGCGGGCGAGTTCGTCGCGCGACACGGTCTTGCCGGCGCGCAGCAGCAGGTACCGCAGCAGGCGGAACTCGGTGTCGCTCAACAGCACGGGCGCCTTGTCGACCGTGACCTGGCGCGACTGCGGGTCGAGCTCGAGCAGTCCGATCGAGAGGACGCCGGCGAGCTGACGCGAGCGGCCGCGGCGGGTGATCGCGCGCAGGCGGGCGAGCAGTTCCTCGAACGCGAACGGCTTGCCGAGATAGTCGTCGGCGCCGACGTCGAGGCCGTGAATCCGGTCGGCCACGCCGTGGCGGCCGGTGAGGAGCAGAATCGGCGTGTCGACGCCGCGGGTGCGCAGGCGGCGGCAGACCGTGAAGCCGTCGTGATCGGGCAGCATCACGTCGAGCACGATGGCGTCGAAGCCGCCGCCGAGCGCCAGCGCTTCAGCGGTGCCGGCGTCGGCGGCGGCGTCGACGTGAAACAGTTCTTCCCTCAAGCTGCGTTCGAGAAATCCGCGCGTGGCGGCTTCGTCTTCGACAATCAACAGACGCACTCGTTCCCTCCGGACGTGACGGCCAGCGAACGATTTTCGTACGTGCTTCGCGGCGGTGGTGCCGGGGCAGGAAAGGCAAAACGCGATCCGGCGGGGATCGGGCAAAAATCACCGCCCCAGCACCGGAGTCGTGCGCTCGGCAGACCCAAGTCTGCGCGGGGGCAGACTTTCATCTATGTGCTGCAGCGCGCAGACTTTGAGCGCGTCGGCAAATTACCGTGGCCTGCCGGGAACGTCGGCCCGTGCCGCCGCTCGACTTACGGAGCTCTCAACTTCTATCAATGAAGATAAGCAGTCAGAACAGAACGTGTCAGCCGGTGATCTTCGGTGCGGCGAGCGGGAATTCCCCGGCGTCGATTCGGGAAATATGCGGTTTAGCGTGCCGTGGCAACGCCGATCGCGCGGCGCATCCGCAGCCCGGCCGGCGCAGCAGATTGCCTGATATTTCTGTCAGGATGGCCCCAGGATTCGCCCGTGCCGGACAATAAGGCCAACGAGAGTTCACCGACGTGTGTCGACAAGACGTTGACCTCGATCATCATGCTCGGGAAGCACCCGGCCGCATCCACGCCATGACCCGGTGCTGAACGCGCTTCGCACGCTGAACAGCGACGGCCGGCTGCTGTTCGCGACGCGCTTCGTGCGCCTGTTCGCCTACGGCGCGCTGTCGGTCGTGCTCGTCCTCTACCTGGTTGGCCTCGGCCTCACCGAGTCCGATACCGGTCTGCTGCTGACGGCAACGCTTCTCGGCGACACGCTGGTGTCGCTGTACTTGACGACGCAGGCCGATCGGATCGGCCGAAAGCGGATGCTGATCGCGGGCGCGGCGCTGATGGCCGCCGCCGGCGTCGCCTTCGCCTTCACGCGACAGCTGTCGCTGCTGGTCATCGCCGGCACGATCGGCGTCATCAGCCCGAGCGGACAGGAAGTCGGTCCGTTCCTGCCGATCGAGCAGGCGGCACTGTCACAGGTGGCCCCCAGTCGGGCGCGCACCGACGTGTTCGCGTGGTACACGCTGGCCGGCTCGCTGGCGACGGCGTTCGGCGCGCTCGCCGCCGGCTACCTCACGGCGGCGCTGCAGCGGACGTGGGATCCAGTCGACAGCTACCGGGTCGTCGTCCTCTCGTACGCGGCGGTTGGCGCCCTGCTCGCGGTGATGTTCGCGTGTGTCTCGCCGGCAATCGAAGCGCCGCCAGCAACGCGGGACCGCAGCGACCAGTCGATGTTCGCGCGGTTCTCCGGCCTCCACCGGTCGCGTCGCGTCATCATGAAACTGGCCGGCCTGTTTGCGATCGATTCGTTCGGCGGCGGGTTCGTCGTCCAGAGTTTCGCCGCCTACTGGTTCTACCTGCGCTTCGGCGTCGATCCGAAAACGCTCGGGACGCTGTTCTTCGCCGCGAACGTGTTCGCCGGGTTCTCGGCGCTTGCCGCGTCGCGGCTCGCGGCGCGCATCGGCCTGCTCAACACGATGGTCGTCACCCACCTGCCGTCGAACGTGCTGCTGATGCTCATTCCGTTGATGCCGACGCTGCCGCTCGCCACGCTGATGCTGTTGCTCCGCTTCAGCATCAGCCAGATGGATGTGCCGACGCGCCAGTCGTACACGATGGCAGTGGTCGGCCCGGACGAGCGCTCGGCGGCATCAGGGTTCACCGGCGTCGCCCGGACCACCGGCGCGGCGCTGAGCCCGTTGTTCGCCGGCCTGCTGTTCTCGCGGCCGTCGCTCATCAACGTCCCGTTCTTCATCGCCGGCACGCTGAAGATCGCTTACGACCTGCTGGTCTATCGCGCGTTTCGATCGATCAAGCCGCCGGAGGAGGTTCTTTGAAGTGCTCAGCCGGCGGCTAACACCGGAGCCTCGGCCCAGGACGGGCCGAGCGGCCGGTTCGCGGCGAGCACTTTCTCGGCGGCGGCTGCCGGCAGCGGACGCGAGAACAGGTAACCCTGCGCGTGCGTGCAGCCGAGGCGGTGCAGCTCGCGCGCCTGATCCTCGCTCTCGATGCCTTCGGCGACGACGCTGGTCTGCAGCGTGCGGGCCAGCGCGAGGATGCTCTCGACGATCGTCGGCCGATCGTTGATCGCCAGCGTGCGCACGAACGAGCGGTCGATCTTCAGCGCGTCGACGGGCAGCCGCGCCAGGTGGCTCAGCGACGAATAGCCGGTGCCGAAGTCATCGAGGTAGATCTTCGCGCCGAAGTCACGCAACTCGCTCAGCAGCTTCGCGGCCGACGTCGGGCTGTCCATCAACGCCGTTTCGGTGATTTCCAGGCGCAGATCGCACGGCCTCAGCCGCGCCGCGGCGACCGCCTGCTCGACGAGCAGCATGAAATTCTGCTGCATCAGCTGGCGGCTCGACACGTTGACCGTGATGTAGTCGATGCCGGAGGCACCGTACTGCCGCTTCCACTCGGCGAACGTGTTGCACGCGTTCTGCAGCACCCACGTGCCGAGCGGCTCGATCAACCCGAGCTCCTCGGCCATCGGGATGAACGTTGCCGGCGACACCGGCTCGCCGTTGCGCGTCCAGCGGATCAGCGACTCGAAGCCCACGCACTTCCTGGTCTCGAGCAGGACGATTGGCTGGTAGTGGATCTCGAAGTCGTTGGCGTCGATTGCGCGCCGGAGATCGTTCTCGAGGCCGAGGCGGTCCTGGGTGCGGGCGTGCATGTCGGCGTCGAACAGCTCGTGGCGCGCCTTGCCGCGCGACTTGGCGTGGTACATCGCCGTGTCGGCGTCGCGCATGATCTCTTCGGGGTTGTTGTAGTGCGCCGAGCCGATCGCTATGCCGATGCTCACCGAGGTGAAGACCTCGCGGCCGGCGATCGCGAACGGATCGGCGAGCGCCTTCTGGATGCGGAAGGCGATCGCGTTCGCCTGCTGGCCGTCGCCGATCGCGTGCAGCAGGATGGCGAACTCGTCGCCGCCGAGCCGCGCGATGGCGTCGCCCTGGCGCAGGCACGACTCCAGCCGCCGCGACACCACCGTCAGCAGCTCGTCGCCGACCATGTGGCCGAGGCTGTCGTTGACCACCTTGAAGCGATCGAGATCGAGATAAAGCGCCGCGAACGAATCGCCGGCTTTCTGCTTCTTGAACTCGGCGAGCCGCTGGCCGAGCCGCTCGACGAAGTCGGCGCGGTTGCAGAGCCCGGTCAACGGGTCGCGAAACTCGACGGTGCGCAGCTGCGGCTCCTGGACGACGACCCGCTCGACGGCCTCGCTCAGCGAGCCGGCGAGCCGCACCGGCTTCTGGCCGGCGCCGCGCGCGGCGAGACCGCGGCAGAGGTACCGCCGGTAGCTCCCGTCTTCGTGCAGCAGGCGATGGTGGTGCTCGACGTGACCCGTCGTCCCCGCGAGGTGCGCTTCGACGGCCGCCTTCAGTGCCGGCATGTCTTCCGGGTGGACGCGGCCGAACCAGTCGTCGGCGCGCGCCACGGTGGCGTCAGCGGGCAGACCGAGCATCGCTCTCCAGCGGGTCGACGCATAGAGCGACTGCGTCCGCAGGTCCCACTCCCACAGGCCGTCGTTGGCGCCTTCGGCGGCGAGCGTGAGGCGTTCTTCGTTGCGCCGGAGGGTCTGCTCCGCCTGGATACGATCGCTGACGTCCTGCCACAGCAGCGTCACGCCGCCGGCAACCGGCACCATCCTGATCTCGAGCGCGCGCGGGCGGGTCGCAGACGGCAGCGTGAGCCGCGCCGTCCCGAGCGGCGCGCCGCTGGCAACCGCGTCCTGGATCGCCTTGGGCAACTGCGTCTGCGCCAGCGCCGGCACCGCGGTGGCGAGCGTCCGGCCGATGGCGCGTTCGCGCGGGCACTCGAGGATGCGTTCGAGCTCGTCGCTCCAGAGCGTGACGCGGCCCCGCGTGTCGAGGACCGACACGCCCTGGGTCAGCGAGGCGACCACCTCGCGGCGGCGGTGTTGTTCTTCCGCCCGGTTGACGTCGGCGGCATACGCGCGGTACGCGCAGTACAGCGGCACGGCGACGATCGGCAGCAGGTCCCACGCCGCCCGATCGACGATTTCGATCACGCCGGCGGCGGCAGCGGCAGCGACGACGTAATGCGGCGTGTTGCGGAGCACCGCACCCGGCCACGCCGGATCGACGGTTTGCTTGTTGAGGATCGGCGTCAGCACCTCGCCGCCGACGGTCTTCAGGAGCGCGTAGACCGCGACCGCAATCGCAATCGGCGCAGCCTGCCACGGCCACGCGGCGCCCGTCACGGTGCCAAGCGCTGCGTACGCGAACCCGGCGGCGGCCGTGGCGACGATCACGCTGACCGAGCTCGCAAACAGGCGGCGCAGCGGCCGGATGCGCTCAGGGTCGGCGAGCGCGCGCGCGACGATGCCGAGCGTGGCCACGAGCAGCGCGGCATTGGTGCCGAAGCGGAGCAGCGCGGTGAAATCGCAGATGAAATAGAGCGGCATCGCGCCGCGCTCGTCGGTGAGCGGCGGGCGCCTGGCAAAGGCGGAAGTGAGGACGGCAACGAGGAGCAGCGCGCCGAATTCCGCGGCGCGATCGGCCTGCGGCGACCCAATCAACCCGAGGAGATCCACCCGGTAATCAGAGCAAGTGGCGGACCAGCTGTGCCACGCCGAGTAACACGTGAGGTCACAGCGAATTAGCGGGATTCGAAGGAACTCTTTAGACGGCCCTTGTGTTCCGAGTCGGCACACGCGAGGTCGAGAAATCGTCACTCCTGAACACCGCTGATTCGCCGAAGCGGAGCGCCCGGAATGCCGACGACGCCACCCTGCTGGCCCGCCGCGCCGCGTCCAGCGCGCGCAGCGGTTCGTCGATGCCCTCCTTCGTCAACTGGAAGGTCCCGAAATGCATGCCGATGCTGAACGTGGCACCGACGTCGAGATGCGCGCGCACCGCCTCTTCGGGGTTCATGTGGACGGCGCGCATGAACCAGCGCGGCTCGTAGGCGCCGATCGGCAGCAGCGCGAGATCGATCGGCCCGAGGCGCTCACGAATCGCTGGAAAGAACGGACCATACGCTGTGTCGCCGGCGAAATAGATCCGCGCCTCCGCGAGCGCGATCACAAACCCGCCCCAGAGCGCGCGGTTGCGATCGAACGGCGTGCGCGCCGAAAAGTGCTGTGCCGGCGTGAGCGTAATCGGCAGCGGCGACGTCCGCGCCTGGTCCCACCAATCGAGCTCCTCGATCCGGCGCAGGCCGGCCGACCGGACCAGCCGACGGTTGCCGAGCGGCGTGACGACGAGCGGATCGAACCGTTCCGCGAGCCGGCGCAGCGTGCGGCGATCACAGTGGTCGTAGTGGTTGTGGCTGAGAAGAACCGTGGCGATCGGCGGCAGGTCGTCGAACGCCACGGCCGGGCGCCGGACGCGCCGCGGGCCCATGCGATTCATCGGGCCGGCCCGCTCCGAATACATCGGATCGGTGAGGATGTTCCCCGCCGCAGTCTGGATCAGGAAAGTCGAGTGGCCGATGAACGTCACCACCACCAGCGCGTCGCCGAGCGGCACCGGCGTCGCGGCCGGCTCGTCGACATGTGCCGGCCAGGGCGTCGCCGGCTCGCGCAGCATCCGCGGCACCGCCGCGAAGGACTGCAGCGCGATGCCGGCGGGATTGAAGAATCGCGTCCCATCGAAATGATCGCTTTTGGTCACGGGTCCGTTTATCGTGTCTGGATGTTCGTCATCGAGTTGATCTACAAGGCGCCGCTCGCGCAGATCGACGCGCACATGGCCGCGCACATGAAATACCTGAAGAAATATTATGCGTCGGGCACGTTCGTGGTTTCCGGCCGCAAGATCCCGCGCGAGGGCGGCGTGATTCTGGCCGTGGCCGACAGCCGCGAGCGGATCGAAGCCATTGCCGGCGAGGATCCGTTCTGCGCGCGCGGCCTCGCCGAGTTCCGGGTGGTCGAGTTTCGCGCCAGCCAGCGCGCCGCCGATCTTCCGCCGTGGATGGCGTAGGCCGCGCCGGCGACACCCTTTCCGACTGTCGAGGAGCTGCATGAACACGCGCCGGAGCTTTCTGATTACCGCATCGATGGGCGTGGTGAGCGCCGCGGCGTGCCGCAGCGAGCAGACCACCACGACGCCGCCCGCTTCTCCACCCGCGACGCCCGGTGCGCCGCCAACCTTCGGCGCCGGACCGGAATCGGGGCCGCCAGTCTCGGCCGCGACGTTTGCCGAAGCGGAAAAGCTGATGCAGGTGACGATGAGCGCCGACGAGCGGGAGACGGCGGCGGCGAGCTGGCGTCGATCGATGGCGCCGCTGCTCGAGCGCCGGGTCGGTCCGCGAAAGGTCGCGCTCGCACCGGAACTGGCGCCGGCGACGCAGTGGAATCCGGCGATGGCCGGCGTGGCCACGGGACCAGCGCGCGATCGTTTCGTGCGCACCGCCGCCGACGCGGCGCCGCTGCCCTCAGCCGATGCCGACATCGCCTACGCGCCGGTGACGCAGCTGTCGCGCTGGATTGAACACAAGGCGCTGACCTCCGAACGTCTCACCGCCATTTATCTCGATCGCATCGCGCGCCACGACGCAAAGCTGCGTTCGGTGATTACGCTGACCCGGGACGCCGCCCTCGCCCAGGCGCGCGCCGCCGACGCCGAGATCGCCGCCGGCAAGTACCGTGGTCCGCTCCACGGGATCCCGTTCGGCGTGAAGGACCTCCTCGACACCGCGGGCATCGCGACCACCTACGGCGCCGAGCCGTTCCGGAATCGCGTCCCCACCGCCGACGCCGTGGTGGTGCAGCGTCTGCGCGCCGCCGGCGCGGTGCTGATCGCAAAGTTGAGCCTGGGTGCGCTCGCGCTCAACGACATCTGGTTCGGCGGCCAGACGATGAACCCGTGGCTGCTCGAGGAGGGCGCATCGGGCTCGAGCGCCGGGCCGGGCGCGGCGACCGCCGCCGCGCTGGTCGCGTTTTCGATCGGCAGCGAAACCGGCGGCAGCATCATCGCGCCGGCCATGCGCTGCGGCGTGACCGGGCTGCGGCCGACCTTCGGCCGCGTACCGCGGACCGGCGCGATGACGCTGTGCTGGTCGCTCGACAAGCTCGGGCCGATGACGCGTGGCGTCGAAGACGCGATGCTCGTACTGCAGGCGATCCGCGGACCCGACGCCGGCGACGTCTCCAGCACGCCCGGCCGCCTCGACTTCGACGCCGGTGCATCAGCGGCAGGACTGCGCGTCGGCTATTTTCCGGCGTGGATGAAAGAGCCGCCGGCGACCGACGTCGACCGTGCGGTGCTCGACCGGTTGAGGTCGCTCGGCATGACCGGCGTGGAAGTGTCGCTGCCCGACTGGCCGTACACGTCGCTGCAGCATGTCCTGTTCGCGGAAGCGGCGGCGTCGTTCGAGGAGCTGACGCTCACCGGCGGCCTCCGCAGCCTCCGCGCGCAGGTCCCCGACGCGTGGCCGAATCTGTTTCGCGAGGCGCGCTTCCTGTCGGCGGTCGACTTCGTGCAAGCGGATCGCTTCCGCCGCCGCGTGGCGCAGGAAATGGCGCGGGTCTTCTCGAGTGTGGATCTGCTGCTGGTGCCGTCGCTGCGCGACGAGATGCTGACGATCGCCAACTTCACCGGCCATCCGTCGCTGACGCTGCGTACCGGGTTCGTGAACGTCTCGGAAGCGCGCAGCGACTGGGCGCCGGATCCCAAAAACCCGCTGCCGACCTTCAACCCGCCGCGCCGCGTCCCGCACGGCGTCACGCTGCTCGGCCGGCTGTTCGACGAGGGCATCGTCGCCCGCGCCGGCCTCGCGATCGAGCGTGCGTTCCCTGTCCGAACAGAACGTCCGCCTGATTTCGCGTAATCGCGCGCTGCCGCAACCACGAAGGCACGAAAGCACGAAGACGCACGAAGATCGTTTTTACACGAAGGCTTGAAGCAGATCTGGAGAATCTGCGGACTCACGCAGCGCAGGCCTTCAGGCTCCGGTCGGGTTGGGCAGCCCTGAAGGGCTGCGCTACACCGTAGGCTTGAGGCTCG
>Ga0070686_100001582_pt1 | contig 12790 bp, 11 predicted proteins | sample KBSS23LmetaG_FD_65654 | JGI IMG/M metagenome (GOLD analysis project Ga0070686, IMG submission 65654) | Switchgrass rhizosphere microbial communities from Kellogg Biological Station, Michigan, USA - KBS S2-3L metaG | ecosystem: Host-associated > Plants > Roots > Rhizosphere ...
CCGGTGTCGTTGGTTGAATTTGAGCCCGGCGCGAATGACAAAGGAATCGCCGACGGGCCGGCCGAGTTGATACTCAGGAAATTCTGCGCCACGCCTTCGATTTGAAACTCGACGTTCGGCGCAAACCCAATCGTCACCCCGACGACGCCTACGCGGGTCAGATCGCCCGTCAAACCCGACGCGGTGTACCTCGCGCCTTGCATGAAATCGATGCCCGCTTCGATGCGCATCGAGCCCGGCGGAATGATGTCAACGTCTTGAGTGATCAAGGGCCGCTGCTGCGCGGACGCGGACTGCGCCAACGCGAACCAGACGATCATCGCGAACGCAGTTAAAAGAAGCTGTGAATTCCGTTTAGACATCACGTGGGTTTGGTACGGCGCTGATTGTAATGCGCGCCCGCAGCAGCGTCAATCAAGTTATGCGAAAGGCTGAACCGCCAAGGCGGGCAACCGGAACAACATCGCTGTGCTAATATCTCGAAAATCTTCGCGCCGAGGTTCCCCGAAAATGAAAAGATCGATAGCCATAGTTCTGCTTGCGTTTGCCTTGCTGTTCGTCGTGGTCCAGCCGTCGCTTAAAGTCTCTGCTGAACAAGGCACGGACAGTCAGGCGAACACGAAGTCGTTGACAATCGCCGGCCTGCGTGACCGCGTGACCATCCGTCGCGACGAACGCGGTGTGCCTTACATCGAAGCGAAGAACGACGACGATCTCTATTTCGCGCAGGGCTACGTGACGGCCAGCGACCGACTCTGGCAGATGGATTTGTTGCGACGCACTGAACGCGGCGAGCTCGCGGAAGTGTTGGGCGCCGGCCCAAACAACGTGGCGTTGGACCAGGACAAGCAGCATCGCACGCTCGGTTTCGCGCAGGTCGTGGCCGAAGAGGTTAAGCAGGCTTCACCGCAATTTCGCGCGTTGCTCGATGCGTACGTGCGCGGCGTCAATGCTTACATCGCATCGCTCGACGCGAAGTCTCTGCCGCCGGAGTTTCAACTGCTGCAATACAAACCAAAACCGTGGACGCCTGAAGATTCTTTGTTGGTCGGGAAACTGTTTGCCGAAGCGCTTTCATCGAGCTGGCGGCTCGATGCGATGCGCGCCGCGTATGCGGGCGTCCCCGCGGAAAAGCGCGCCTGGCTGATGCCCGAGACGTCGCCGCTCGACGTGCTCGTAGTTGGCAATGACGCGAAACCCGCAAAGAAAACGACGAGTTCTGCTAAGCCGGCAATCGACTTGGACCACTTCTCTTCCCCGGAAACGTTGCGCGCGCTCAAGCGAGATGAAGAGCTCGCGGCGGAGTCGCTGGCACGCGTCGGACTTTACGCAGAAGGACTCGCGGCCAGTAACAACTGGGTCGTGAGTGGCAAACACACCGCAACGGGCAAGCCTCTGCTCGCAAACGATCCGCATCTTGCGGCGACCGCGCCGCCGATCTGGTATTTGATCCATTTGAGCGCGCCGGGTGTGCGAGTCGCGGGTGTTTCGGCGCCCGGCGGGCCGGGTGTGATCCTCGGTCACAACGATCACATCGCGTGGGGTTTCACGAACGTCGGTCCGGACGTGCAGGATCTTTATGAGGAGAAGTTTGACGCGACGAACCCGCAACGCTATCAGACGCCTGCGGGCTGGGCCAACGCGGAAGTCCGTCATGAGGAGATCAAAGTCCGCAAGAACTACACTGATTCCGCGACCGACACGATCACGCACGACGTAACCGTCACGCGCCACGGGCCGATTGTTTTCGAACGCGCCGGCAAACGTTATGCGTTGCGCTGGACCGCGCTCGATCCGAAACTCAACACCGCCGATTCCGTCTACCTGATCAATCGCGCGCGCAACTGGAAAGAGTTCAACGTAGCGCTGCGTTCGTTCACCGCGCCGATGCAAAATATCGTCTACGCGGACAACGACGGGCACATCGGTTATCACGCCGCGGGTAACGTGCCGATTCGAAAGTCGGGCGACGGCAGTGTTCCCTACGACGGTTCAACTGACGACGGCGAGTGGCTCAAGTACATCCCCGTCGACGAGCTGCCGCAGCTTTACGATCCGTCGTCGGGAATTATCGTGACCGCGAACCAGCGCATCGTCGGCACGAGCTATCCTTATTTTTTGACGCATTCGTGGGCGCAGCCGTATCGCGCGCGCAGAATTCTCGACCTGCTCAGTCAAAAAGCGAAGTTGACGACCGACGACTATCGCCGCATCCAGGGCGACGTCTATTCGATCGGATATGTCTCTTTTGCTAAGGAAATCGTCAAAAGCCTGCGCCCGGGGTTGAAGCCGGATGACACGAAACTCTCCGCGTTTCTCGACAGTCTTGATCATTGGGACGGGCTGCTCAACGCGGACTCGAGCGTCGCGCCCGTGCTCGCGCAGATGCGCATTGCGTTTCGCGGACGAATACTGACGGCCGCGCTTGGCGAGGAGTTGGTGAAGACCTACCAGTGGTCCAACTTCGACACGACGATCGATCGTTTGATGACTGAACAACCGAAAGACTGGCTGCCGAAAGAATTCGCGAGCTACGCAGATCTTTTGCGCGCGTGCTATGCGGACGCGCAGGGCGTGTTGACAAAAAATTTGGGCGCGGACGAGTCGAAGTGGATCTGGGGCAACATGGTGAAGGTCCGTTTTCCGCATCCGTTGGCCCAGGCGCCGCTGGTTGGTTTGCAGTTTGCGATTCCGCCGTTTCCGCAGAATGGCAGCGGCGGTTTGGCGGCGACGGTGAATGTCGGCGCAACGGTTTCGATGCGACTGATCGCCGATACCAGCGATTGGGACAAGAGCCAACACGGCATCACGCTCGGCGAGTCGGGCGTGCCGTCGAGCCCGCATTGGAGCGATCAACTTCCGGACTGGCGCGCCGTCACCCCGCGCGTGTTTCCGTTCAGCGAAGCCGCCATCGCGAAAGCGACGAAGGACACGACGGTGCTGGAACCTGCGAAGTAGCGCGCAGCGATGAAACAGAAGACTCCCGTAAACAATGAATCGTGGCGGGTGTTCTGCGCGGTTGAGATACCGGCGACGGCGCGGCGGCTGCTGCTCGAGCACATCGCAGAATTGAAAGCGGCGGCGCCGGAGGCGCAAGCGAGTTGGAGTCGCGAAACGAATCTGCACCTCACACTGAAATTCCTCGGCGAGATTCCACAAGCCTCGGTGGAAAAACTTTCGGCCGCCGCATCGCGAGCAGTTGCCGCGTTGTCACCTTTTTCAATTCGACTAGAAGACACGGGAGTCTTTCCGCATCACGGCGCACCGCGCGTTTTGTGGATTGGGATCAACGATTTTGCGGGGAAACTTGCCGAGTTGCAGGCACGACTCGAGCACGAAGCTGGCGAGTCGGGTTTTCCGAAAGAAGCTCGACGTTTTCAGCCGCATCTGACGCTCGCTCGGCTGCGCAAGCCGCTGCACGCGTGGACACTCGCCGCCGCACACGAGCGGGTGGTGTTCGATCCACAGGAGATCGCGGTTTCGGAGTTGTTAGTGATTAGAAGCGAACTAAGCAACGCCGGATCGAAGTACACCGTCGTCTCACGACATCATCTGGTCCGGCGCGACGCGTAGCGACCGCATGAGTTTAGCCCGGCGTTTCAACGCCGGGGATAGCGGGTTAACAAAGAAATCGTCGCGTCAGCGACGAATGTAAATACATTCAACCGTCGCTATCGCGACGAACCCTTCTTACCTATTCGGCAGCTCGCGCGGTTTTGGCGGCGGGTTCGACTCGCCGCTTGACTGTCCAGTCTGTGACAACACTTCCTTGATGGCGCCCACCGCCGACAACATCGCGGACGTTTCCACCGGCATGAAGATTACTTTGGAGTTGTTGGTACGGGTCATGTCGCGCAGGCTTTCGATGTAGCGCGTTGTAATCAGATACTCCGCCGGATTGCCGTGATCGTGCATCGCTTCCGCGATTAACCCGATCGCTTCAGCTTCGCCCCGGGCGTTGCGTTCTCGCGCCTCCGCGGCGCCCTCAGCCGCCAGAATCGCTGACTGCTTTTCGCCTTCCGCGCGTGTCACCGCTGCTTGCTTTTCGCCTTCCGCGCGTGTGATCGCTGCCTGACGATCACCCTCCGCCTGCAACACCAGCGCGCGCCGATTGCGTTCCGCGGTCATCTGTTTTTCCATCGTGATGCGCACGTCTTCCGGCGGATTGATATTCTTGACGTCAACGCGCATCACTTTCACGCCCCACTTGTCCGTCGCGGCATCCAAAATGATCCGCAGTTTCGTGTTGATGGCGTCCCGATTGGACAAGGTGTGGTCCAAATCCATCTCGCCCATCACCGCGCGCATTCCGGTTATCGTTAACTGCACGATGCCGCCAACCAGATCGTTCATTTCGTAAACAGCTTTGATGGGATCGGTGATTTGCCAATAGACCACTGAGTCGACGTGGATCGTCACGTTGTCGCGCGTGATCACCGGTTGCGGCGGCAGGTCGATGTACTGTTCGCGCAGGTCGATCGAAGTCATTCCCGGCCGAGTGTTGGTCCAATAAACTGCGCGCGGCCGATCAAGAAAAGGTATCAGAATGTTCAGGCCGCCGCTGGCAACTTTGTCGAAACGACCGAGCCGCTCGACGAGCATCACCGTGGCTTGCGGCACGATTCTGATGGTCTTGACCGCAATGACCAGCAGCACAATCCCGATGAACCCAAAGAAAAGAAAGGCAAGAACACCGCCCAGTGCTTCCATAGTTTAACTCCTCGGCCAGGCCGTCGACGTTCAGATGTTTTCGAAACTGCGGCTGGAAACTATATCGGATCGCTACCGCGTCCGACAATCTTCAGTTTGTCGATTAGTCGCAACCACGACAAACCAAAGTTTCTAGGACAACGCAGGTGGCGGTTGCCAACCGCCCAGCGCGTCTTCGATGATCCCGGCGGCGGCGAGCACGTCTTCCTCCGCAAATGGCCGGCCGATGATTTGAATTCCCACCGGCAGCCCGGATTTTGTTCTTGTTACCGGAATCGTCACGGCCGGCAGATCGAAAACGTTGAAAGTCTGCGAATAGCTGAACGCGCGAAACGTACTGAACGACTGCCCAGCAATTGTGACTTTGTGCGTTCCGTGTTCGTACGCGGGCGTGGCGCCAACGGGCGCGACGATCAGCGGCGTCTCCGTCATCCAATCAACCAACGCGGCGCGCAAACGATCGCGTTCCAGCCACCACGCGATGTACTGGTCGAGCGAAGGCGCTGGCGTGTCGTCCGCAGTCGCGAGTCGCCAGCGCACGAAGTCGCCGCCCTGTTCCTCATAACCGGCGTACACATTTCGGAGTTGGACCACCGACGCACGCGAAAATAACTTCAACCACATTTCGTGGCCGCGCTCGACTCCCGGCGGCCGCACCTCGTCAGTTCTAAAGCCCGCATCTTTCAAAGCGCGCGCCGCAGTTTCGACCGCGTCTTTGGTTTCTTCACTAACCGGCGCGACGCCGTCGTCCGTGTAATACGCAACGCGCCAACCGCGCATTCCCGCACGCGAATCATCAAGCGACTTCCTGGTCTGCGCCGCAGATCTCGCGGCCGTTCCGGCCAAAACACTGAACAAAATTCGCAGATCGCCCACGCAGCGCGCGAGCGGGCCGATCACAGCGCCGAGCGAATATGGACCAGTTGCCGGCGGAAACTGACCCCCGCCCGGCACGCGTCCCACCGTCGGTTTCAAACCGGCGACGCCGCAAAAGTGGGCCGGAATTCGGATCGAGCCCGCGAGGTCGCTGCCGATTCCACCCGGCGACATGCAGCTGGCGATCGCTGCTGCTTCGCCGCCGCTCGAACCGCCGGGTGTCAGCCGCGGGTCATAGGGATTAACGGTCCGATCGAATACCGGATTCTCGGCCGTGTAGTCCATCGCCATCTCGGCTGTGTTCGTTTTTCCAAGAATGATTGCGCCGGCTGCTTTCAACCGTGCTACCGCCGGCGCATCAACTCGCGGCACAAACTGATCGCGCCGCAGCGATCCACTCGTCGTCCGGAGTCTCGCCGTCTCGATCGTATCTTTGACCGTCACCGGAATTCCGTGAAGCGGGCCCAACACTTCGCCGCGGTAGATCGCGGCTTCCGCTTCCGTCGCTTCCGCGATTGCGTCATGAGCAATGGTCACGATCGCGTTTAGCTTCGGGTTAATCTCTTCGATTCGTTCGCGGTAGGCCGCCAGGACTTCAAGCGGCGAAATCGCGCGCGCGCGTATCTGCGTGGCCAGTTCGCCGACTGATTGGGCGGTAATGGTTTCGTTGTCTACAAACGTCATCGGGATCCTCTAAGAATCGTCCAGGTTTTGCTTTTCGGAAACTTCTCCCTATAATTTACTTGCTCTGAAAAATCACATTTACAACTTGCTTGCGTCTGGGCCAATGGCTCTTGCGTTGGCGCCCGACACCAAAGGAGCGCGCTCTTGGCGATTCAGTTGAGCAGGACTTTTGTCTTGCGCAAACTTCATCAGTTGTCCGGCATCGTGCCGCTCGGCCTCTTCTTGTTGGAGCACTTCTACACAAACTCGAAGGCGCTCAGCGGAGCCGGGGAATTCAACGACGCGGTCAGAGATCTACAGTCGATTCCTTATATCCTGTTCGTCGAAATTGGCGGAATCTTTATACCGCTCATCTATCACGCCGTCTATGGCCTGGTGATCACAATGGAAGCGCGGCCGAATAATTTGGCCTATCCTTATCCGCGCAATTGGTTCTACACCATTCAACGGCTCACCGGTCTGATTTTGTTTTTCTTCATCACTTTCCACGTCTTGAATTTCCGGTTCGGACTAATTCCGGGACTCAACAACGTCTCGGTGGCCCATCAGCCGGGCCGGGCCTTCGAGATCGTGGAACGCGAGTTTCACATGATTCCGATCTTTCTCTTGTACGTGGTCGGCATCACCGCGACGGTCTGGCACTTCGCAAACGGCATCTGGCTGTTCCTGGTTGATTGGGGCATCACGATCGGCGAGCGCGCGCAACGGCTGACCGGCTACGCGTGCATCGCGTTCGGCGTTTTCCTGCTGCTGGTTGGCATCAACGCCGCGGTTGCGTTCGTACGTCCCGGCGGACTGTTGGGAGGAATCCTGTAAAGAGATGGCAACGAACGGCACCAAGATCGCAATCGTGGGTGGTGGACTCGCCGGGCTGGCGGCGGCGATGAGAATTGCCGAAGCGGGACTGGCAGTGGATCTGTTCTCGGTCGTGCCGGTGAAGCGCTCGCATTCGGTTTGCGCGCAGGGCGGCATCAACGGCGCGGTCAACACCAAAGGTGAAGGCGATTCGACCTGGGAACACTTCGACGACACAGTCTACGGCGGCGACTTTCTCGCCAATCAACCACCAGCCAAAGCGATGTGCGAGATGGCGCCGTCGATTATTTTTCTTTTCGATCGCATGGGCGTGCCCTTCTCGCGCACGAAGGAAGGCTTGCTTGATTTTCGGCGCTTCGGCGGCACGAAACATCACCGCACGGCATTCGCCGGCGCCTCGACCGGACAGCAGTTGCTGTATGCGCTCGACGAGCAAGTGCGGCGTTACGAAGCGGCCGGAAAAGTTCGCAAGTTTGAGCATTGGGAGATGATGTCGCTCGTGCTCGACGAGGCGCAGGTGTGCCGCGGACTGATCGCGATGAACCTGCAAACGCTTGAACTCAAAGCGTTTCCCGCCGACGCTGTGATCATGGCGACGGGCGGACCGGGCCTGATTTACGGGAAGTCGACCAACTCGATGGTCTGCACCGGCAGTGCCGTCGCCGCTTGTTATCAGCAGGGCGCGAAGTATGCGAACGGCGAGTTTATTCAGGTGCACCCGACGTCGATTCCCGGCGAAGACAAGCTGCGGCTGATGTCGGAATCCGCGCGCGGCGAAGGCGGACGCGTTTGGGTGCCGCGCAAAACGGGCGACTCGCGCGCGCCGTCGTCAATACCGGAAAACGAGCGCTGGTATTTTCTCGAGGAGAAGTTTCCCGCGTACGGAAATCTTGTGCCGCGCGACATCGCCACGCGCGAAATTTTCCAGGTGTGCATCGAAGGCAAAGGCGTCGCGGGCGATAACCAGGTCTATCTCGATCTGACGCACATCCCGGCGGAAACACTCGATCGCAAACTCGGCGCGATTCTCGAAATCTACGAAATGTTTGTCGGCGACGACCCGCGCCACGTGCCGATGCGTATCTTTCCGGGCGTGCACTATTCGATGGGCGGGCTGTGGGTTGACTACGATCAGCGCACCAACATTCCCGGGTTGCTGGCGGCCGGCGAGTGTGACTACTCGATTCACGGCGCCAACCGTCTCGGCGCAAACTCGCTCGTGAGTTGCGTCTATGGCGGCTTCGTCGCCGCGCCCGCAGCGATTACGTATGCGAAGAACGTCGAACGCAACGGCGCGGACGGCTCGCGCATTTACGATCAGGAGCTCCAGAAGCAACAGGAAATCAACGACGCGCTGATCAAGCAGAGCGGAAACGAAAATCAGTACGTGCTGCATCAGGAGATGGGCAAGTGGATGACTGACAACGTGACCGTCGTCCGCTATAACGAGAAGCTCAAGCAGACCGATAACAAGCTGCTCGAGTTGATGGATCGTTACAAACGCATCTCGATCAACGACTCGAATCTTTGGGCGACGATGGCGCTGCCGCACGCGCGTCATCTGGATAACATGCTCGAGCTCGCGCGCGTGATCACGCTCGGCGCGCTCAATCGCAACGAGTCGCGCGGCGCGCACTACAAACCGGAGTTTCCCGATCGCGACGACGAGAATTTCCTGAAGACGACGATTGCGGAGTATTCGGGCGAGGGTCCGGTGATTTCGTACGATCCCGTCGATATTTCGCTAATTCCGCCGCGAAAGCGCGACTACAGCAAAGCGAAAGAGGAAAAGAAGACCGACCCGGCAGTCGTTCGACCTCAGGCGCCGCTTGAGAAAGAAAAGGCTTAGGAAGCGACAACTTCATGTCAGCACACGTCAATCCAGCGAAATCCAACCGCGTTCCGCCGAAGTCCGTCGAGATTCACATCCGTCGCCGCGCGAATCCCGACTCGCCGCCATACTGGGAACGCTTCGAGCTGCCCTACCGTCCGAATCTCAACATCATCTCGTGCCTGATGGAGATTCAAAAAAATCCGGTGACGAAGGAAGGCACGCCGACCACGCCGCCCGTCTGGCAGATGAACTGTCTCGAACAGGTCTGCGGCATCTGCACGATGGTGATCAACGGACGCGCGCGGCAGTCCTGCTCGGCGCTGATCGATAATCTCGAACAGCCGATCAAGCTCGAGCCGATGCAGAAGTTTCCCAACATCCGCGACCTCGTCGTCGATCGTTCGCAGATGTTCGATCATCTCAAACGCGTCAACGCCTGGATCGAGCTCGACGGCACTTACGATCTTGGACCAGGCCCGCGTATGGACCAGGAAGTCGTGCAGGAACGTTATGCGTATTCGCGTTGCATGACCTGCGGTTGTTGTTTGGAAGCGTGCCCGCAGTACGAAGACGAGAACTACATTGGCCCGCAGGCGATCGCGCAAGTGCGTCTTTTCAACATGCACCCGAGCGGCGAGGCCACGCGCGACGAGCGCCTTCAGGGAATCATGGGCGAAGACGGCATCACCAACTGCGGCAACGCGCAAAACTGCATCAAGGCCTGCCCGATGGGCATCCCACTCACCCGCGCAATTTACGAAGAAAACCGCGAAACCGTCATCCACGGCCTGTTCGGCTGGCTGAAGAAGTAACTATAAAATTTCCAATGATGTTGCATGAGTGTTCGTCGCATCAGGTTAGCGGTAACGGAAGGGCGTTACCTCTATTCGGACCATGCTCTTGAAGAGATGGACGACGACCGGTTGCTGGAATCGGACGTTGTGGACGTTATTATGAAAGGCAAACTAGTCGCGAAGTTAACAAGTGATCCTAGAGGTTTGCGTTTCGTGATTCGTGGAACTACTGTCGAAGCGGATGAAATCGAGGTTGTTTGCCGATTCCTCTCGTCGGGAATTCTACGTATAATTACCGTGTATGCCGTCGAAGACTAAGAAACCGAAACTCGATCCTTGCGAATACTGCGACGCGTTCCTGGATGGAACGGAGAAACTCGTCACTGTTTACCGCCATCACCGCTCCTCTCATTTCATTTTTGAGCGTGTACCTGCCCAAGTGTGTTCTCGCTGCGGTGAGAGGTACTTCTCGGCGAAGGTTGTCAAAGAAATGGAACGGCTGATGCTGCAGCGATCTCCGCAGGGTGCCACTGTCTCTGTCCCCGTTATTGAGTTCACTCTCGCCGCTTAGATTCAGGGCTTCCAATTTAGCCGCCCTTCCGAAACCGCCGTCAGTCGACTGCGATGCCCAGTCGATCCGCACACTTAAATAGCGACAGCCCGAGGATGCAGGCAATCACGAGATTGAAGTAGAACGTCAGCGAGCCGTCAATGAACAGCGCCGGAAGGTTGCCAAAGAAGTGTTGTAGCTGTTGCGCCCCGAGTTTCCGGTCCATGCTGGACGTCCGGTCAGCACGTTGTCAGTCACAGTGATGGCGCTGTCCGCCAGACATCACGAAGTCAAACGATCCGGGCCTCTGCGGCGCGGTGGCAACTTTCCCGACCGCGACCGAAACCGGAAACTGTGGTGGTGTAATCACCAGCAGCCACGCTTCCGGCTCGTTCTTCCCGGTCGGCACAACGACGGTGACGTTTACCGACACGAGGCTCGACGGCAGCACCGCGAGTTGTGACTTCGACGTAACCGTCAACGACGTGCAGTTCCCCGTCGTCAGCAATCCAACGGCTAATCCGAATTCGCTGTGGCCACCGAATCATCAAATGGTCGACGTAACCGTCGGCTACACGGTGTCTGACAACTGTCCGGCCACCTGCGTGTTGACGGTAACCAGCAATCAACCGATCAACGGCTTGGGCGACGGCGACACAGCGCCGGATTGGCAAGTGCTCAATGACCATCACGTCCTGCTGCGATCCGAACGGAGCGGCAAGGACAAGAACGGACGGAGCTATACGATCACTGTCACCTGCACTGACGCGTCGGGCCACGCAACCGTCAAGACGACGACGGTGTTTGTGCCACACAGTCAGGGCAAAAATGGTAGTCAATCGGCGCCCGTGACGGTGAGCCAACCGGTGAAGGCCGCCGGCGGAGGTAAGGTCAGCCGTCAGTAGTTAGCACTTCCGTTCAAAAACAAAAGAGGCATCGGTGATGAACCGGTGCCTCTTCTTTTTTGACTGTTCGACAAACTTCAGTTTGTCGTTTGCATTCGACAAGCTAAAGCTCGTCTGACATCAGCGCTAAATCCCCAGCACGTCGATCAGTTCCTGCACAGCCGCGGCGCTTTTTTGCAGGGCGATGCGTTCTTCCGCCAGCAGATTGATCTCGATGATCTGTTCGAGGCCGCGCGCGCCGAGTTTGCAAGGCACACCGACGTAAAGACCGTTGATGCCATACTCGCCTTCGAGGAACGCCGCGCACGGCAAAATCTTCTTCTTGTCTTTCAAAATCGATTCCGTCATCTCGACCGCTGCGGCTGAAGGCGCGTAGTATGCCGAACCAGTCTTCAACAGTGAAACGATCTCCGCGCCGCCGCCCGCCGTGCGTTTGACGATCGCGTCGATCTGATCTTTCGGCAGCAACTCCGGAATCGGAATTCCCGCGCAGGTCGAAAAACGCGGTAGCGGCACCATCGTGTCGCCGTGTCCGCCGAGCACAAACGCCGTCACGTTCTCCACTGAAACATCGAGCGCTTCTGCGAGGAAGCAACGCATGCGCGCCGAATCGAGTACGCCGGCCATGCCAATCACGCGATGCTTCGGAAAACCCGAGCGCCGAAACGCAACCTGGCACATCGCGTCGAGCGGATTCGAAACGATGATCAGAATCGACTCCGGCGAACGGCTGACGACTTCGTCCACCACTTTCGAAACGATGTCGGCGTTGGTCTTCAGCAAATCGTCGCGGCTCATACCGGGCTTGCGCGGCAAGCCGGCGGTGATGATCACGACGTCGGAATTCTCAGTGCCGTCGTAAGAATTCGTCCCGACGAGTTTCACATCAAAGCCTTCGATCGGCGCCGCCTGGGCCAGGTCGAGCGCCTTGCCTTGCGGCACACCCTCAACGATATCGACGAGCACCACGTCGCCGAGTTCTTTTGCCGCCAGCCAATGAGCGGCGGTCGCGCCAACGTTGCCCGCGCCCACCACTGTAATCTTGTTTCGCGCACCCATGAGTTCTTGATCCTTTCGAGCGTCAGAAACAGTTCCTCTGGAGGAATCTTTCCTGCGTATTCGGTAGTTAAAGTTTTACTAGATTTGAAAGACCGCGAGTGTATAGCCCCGCGCGAGACAGTGTCAAGAAACTGCCGAACCGGGTTGACTCTGCGCTGCAATTCCCGTAGAAGCTTAGCGCTTTGCTGAAACAACCTCGTTAGCGTTTTCCCATTTCACTTCTTCCCAGGAGAATAAACAAATGTATCCCCCATTACTGTCAACCGATCGGGCCATCCGTCACACACACTCGCTTCGTCTCGTCGCGGCGTTATCTTTTCTAGTCGCGGTGCTCACGCTCGCGGGCTGTAGCAAAGGCGCCGGCGCCAACAGCATGAAGCTGAAATTTCCGGGCGTGGATCAGAAGGAGATGCCGGTTACATCGAGTTACGCTTTCGCCGTCACGAAAACCTTCACGGATGTTAACAACAAGATCACGACGGCTCCGAGTTACCGAGTTTATGCCGCAAGTTACGCGCTCGATGCCGCGAATTTTTCGCAGACGATGGACAAGCCGCTCGCC
>Ga0070686_100001584_pt1 | contig 12784 bp, 4 predicted proteins | sample KBSS23LmetaG_FD_65654 | JGI IMG/M metagenome (GOLD analysis project Ga0070686, IMG submission 65654) | Switchgrass rhizosphere microbial communities from Kellogg Biological Station, Michigan, USA - KBS S2-3L metaG | ecosystem: Host-associated > Plants > Roots > Rhizosphere ...
AATATTTCGCTGGTGCCGACGAAGGCCATCAGTGTGGGGCCGCAGGAGACGTGGCGGGCGGAGAAGGTTTCGATTTGGCACGCCGGCAAGCACGATAATCCTTTTGGGCAACGGCTCACGACGTGGATGATTGCGCAACGCCTCGTGGACACCTCGGTGCCGATGTCATTGTTGGCGGAACATCCCAACGTGCAGTTCAACTTCTATCGGGGCGGCCTGGGCACGTGCGAGGTGGAGATGCATTGACCAACGGGGCCAGTTCGGGCCGTTGACAAGGGATGTGGGGCTTGGCCTAATCGACAAGAATTCTCCAAACCCAGCCAGAGGTCTGAGCATGTCGTGTTTGTGTGGTACTCCTACCCCTCGGGGCTCGTCATGGCGCGCGCATTGGCTTAATCGGTCGGCAGAACATGGCAAAGCAGACCTGATTTCCAGATGTCTTCGGAGCGGGCTTTCAGGCGTCCTCCCATTTGTGTTCATCGCGGGGGCCTGTGCCCAGATGCCGTCGATTATTTCGCAACCATCCAATCAAACGGCTGCCGCCGGGACGAATTTGGTCTTCAGAATAACGGCCGCTGGAATGGAGCCGCTCTTTTATCAATGGTATTTTCAAGGAGTGGAGATTGTCGGGGCCACCAATTCGACACTCAGCCTGTCGAATGTGCAAGCGGGGGACGTCGGCTATTACGCGGCCCGGGTGACCAATGAAGTGGGATGGGCGCAAAGCGCCCGGGCTTGGTTAAGCCTGCTCTCGCCTCAACTGCTCCCGGGAATCGACTGGAGCCCGAGGGTCGGGGCGAACCCAAGAGCGGTGGCGTTGGATGCGGCCGGCAATGCGTATGTCACCGGATACTTCATCCGATCGGTGGTCCAATTTGGTACCCTCACCGTTGTGAATTCCAGCTTCGCGCAGATGTTTCTGGTCAAATACGACCCGAGCGGCAACCCGGTATGGGTGGCCCAATCGTCCGGCTCCGGAGTCGGCTGGGGATTCGGCGTCGCAGTCGACCGTGGGGGAAATATCTACGTGGGCGGTTCGTTTTACGACACCACCCACTTTGGGACCAATTCATTCACAAGTGCGAACCCGGGCCAGGACGACCTGTTTTTGGCTAAGTACGATTTTCTTGGGCGACTCCTTTGGGTCCGAACAGCCGGAGGCACAAACAACGACAGGATTATGGCCGTGGCGGTGGACGCGGCCGGCAATTGCTTTGTGACCGGCTATTTTGGTTCGCAGCTCACGCTCGGATCCGTGACGCTCGATGGTTCGGACTCGCAGTCTTTGCAGTCGGGGTTTATTGCCGCTTTTGACACCCGGGGGACTCCTCTGTGGGCCGCTAAGATTCCAGGGGCCAGAATTGGGAACAGCCTCGCGCTGGGCCGCGCTAGTAATTGCTATTTGACTGGCCACGCCAGAGAGCCATTCGTCGCCAAGTACAGCGCGAGCGGAACTCAGCAGTGGATGCTGGTGTCACCCGATGGCGGCGGCGGAGCTTTAGACGCCGGCCTCGGTATTGCGGTTGATCAGCGCGATAATATCTACATCACTGGCGGCACCTTTGGGCGTGTTACGTTCGGAAGCAACTCGATTTCTTACGACGGTCGCCCCGGTCCGTTCCTGGCAAGATTCAATAGCGCTGGAACTTCGCAATGGTTGGAAGCCGTCGGGGGCAATGCAGTCGCAACGGACGACTTCGGGTATCTCTACTTGGCCGGCTCCCCGAGATTTCAGGACGGCCCGGTGTTCGCGGCAAAGTTGGATCCCTCGGGTGTGACGCAATGGAACATCCATCTCGGCGCCTCTTGGCCTGACACCGCTCCGGCCATCGCGGTCGATCGGTCGGGAAATGCGGTCGTCCTCGAACAAATCGGGGATGAAACGCTGATTACGAAATTGGGCGATCGATCCGTGCTTGCACCCGCTGCCGTTCGCGCTCAGCCGCAAAGCTCCTACACCAACCTCGGCAGCAGTGTCGTCTTCCTGCCGGAATGCACCGGGACTGGCCCACTTTATTACCAGTGGCGCTTCAACGGCTCTGACTTGCTCAATGCCACGAACGGCGCTCTGGTCCTCACCAGTGTCGGGCCTGCCGAGCAGGGCGAGTACTCGCTCGTGGTCACCAACCACTACGGCTCAGATACGAGCCGCGTGGCAACTGTCACCCTGCAACTGGTGCCTATCCTCACGACTCAACCACAAAGCCAAACGGTCATCGCCGGTACCAACGTTACGTTCCGAGCGGCGGCTAACGGAGCGTTGCCTCTCTTTTACCAGTGGCAATTCAACGGGACGAACATCCCCGGCGCGCTCAGTACAAACCTCGTCGTTTCCAATGCGCAGCCGGCCCACGCAGGAGCTTACACGCTGGTTGTCACCAATGGTTTCAGCTCGGTGACTAGCGCCGTGGCCATGCTCACCGTTAACCTTTCGCTCGCGGTAGCCATCAGCGGCAACGGCAGTGTGACGCGGGTCCCCAACCAAGTCACTTTCTCCCCAGGGTCCATCGTGACGCTCACCGCAACTCCGAATCCGGGCGGATTCGGATTTGCGTCGTGGATGGGTACGCTGGCTTCGAGCGAAAACCCGTTACGCTTGGTCATGACCACCAATCACAGCCTGGCGGCCGTGTTTGTCTCCACTGCCTTGGCTGCCCTGGTGCAAGGGCAGGGCTCCGTCGCCAAGGTACCCGACAAGCCATTTTATCAGATGGGCGAAGCGGTCACTCTGACGGCCACGCCCTTCCGATGGATGGCATTCCAAGGCTGGAGTGACGGTTCGACGGCCAACCCGCGTGTTGTCACGATTGGTGCCAGCAACAGCTACACGGCCATTTTCATTCCAACCACGGCAGTGGAGACACTCACATTCAGCAACGTCTCTCGTCTTGCGCCCGTCGGGATGCCTGCCATTTTCGTGGATGCGGAGTTTGTATCGACGAATGTCGTGTCACGACTGAACACGGCGAGTCTGTCGATGTTCAGCACGTTTCCGAACGGCTCCCTCTTTTACACGTTGGACGGTCAAGCCCCGGATTTCGGAGCGAGGCTCTACACCGCCCCGTTTATCCTGCGCCACTCCGCTACCGTGCGCGCCGTGGCCTACGACGCTGGATTTCTTACGTCGTGGGAGGCGGATCCTCTCGAGGTCATCATCGAGCCGACCTTCGCCGTGGAGGTTTCGACGCCCGGGGGCGGGACAGTGGGCGTTTCCCCGGCGGCCGCGACGTACCGGAGCAACACGCTGGTAACACTCACGGCCACGCCCGCGCCGGGGTGGACGTTCTTGAAATGGCTGGGCGATGCGGCGAGCGAAAATCAGTCGGTCAATATTCGCGTGCGAGATCGCGATGTGTGCGCTCTGGCGCTATTTGGCACCCCGGTCGAGACTTCCCTCGTGGGCGGTGGCGCAGTTCGTGTCGACCCGGCGGTTGCCCTGTATCCGTATGGCACCGTCTTATGTCTCACCGCGATTCCGCATGTTGGCAGCTATTTTGCCGCATGGGGAAACGCCGCGGTGAACACGGGCAATCCTCTATTCTTCACGGTGACGAATTCCAATCCAACGGTTTCGTGCGCTTTTGGAGCCTTGAGCCCGGGGCAAGCCTCGCTCACCGTAGTGATGAATGGCTTTGGCCGCGTCCGGACAAGTCCGGGCGGCAACCGATTTCCGATTGGCCAAGCACTCCTTCTCACTGCCCTGCCGAATGCAGGTCAGGAATTTCTTGGCTGGAACAGCGGAAGCGGCTCGACGAATCTACCCGTGCTCCTGAGCGCGAGCATGGAGGTTACGGCAAACTTTTCCAAAAACCCCACCCTGTCTCTGGGGCCGTGTCGCCCCATACTCCCGACGAGCGAGTTTCCGCTGACGCTCTTGGGTGAGTTTGGAGCGCGATACCAGCTTCAGCGCTCAGCGGATTTTTTTAGATGGGGCACGTTTGTCCATCTGACAAATCTCGACGGTGTTACACAGTTCATCGATGCAGGGATGACCAATGAGGCGGCGCGCTTCTACCGCGCGGTCAAAGAGCCATAGTTAAATGGCCATAGGAGAGGAGTTGGAAAATCGCCAAAGTGTGTAAGGCGCGAGGGGGGAATTCTTCTGTAGAGGGTGTATGAAAGTGGCGCGACGACATGGCAACCTGGGACCGACAACAAAAGCATTGAGTGCTCGCAGTGCGCGCAGGCGTTCGCGTGCGGGCGGCCGATTAGCCAAGGGCTTGTCGAGGAAGCGCTGGCGCATGTTCCGAGACAGCCCTCGCCACCTTCGCAACGACCGGTTTTCGACCCGGGCTTTCGACCTCGGGCGTCCGGGCGTGATAGCCGGTCGTAGCATCCTGCCGGTGAAGATTGCCGAGAGTGAATACTCGTTTTTTGTGGTGATCTCCCGCGGGAAAGATCTGGGCCCGCCGGTTTTGCAACTTTCCTTTTAGGGCTCATTCCGATATAGGAATGCGTCACTCAGCATCGTGAAACCCGAACCATGCAGCCGCCAGTTTTGCATCGGGACCAAGCCTTTGCCTTGGATTAGCCTGTGCGCCTTGCTGTTCTGCGGGGCCGGTCAGCATCCGCTCTCGGGGGCTTCTTTCTCCAATTCGACCGCCATCGGCATCCCGACCGTTGGCACGGCCGCTCCGTACCCCTCTGCGATCTCTGTCTCCGGCCTTTCGGGTGAGATCCTCGATGTGACGGTGACGTTGCTTGGGTTGATGCATGCGGCGCCCGCTGATCTCGACATCCTGCTGGTGGGCCCGAACAACGAGCGGGTGGTGCTGATGTCGGACGCCGGCGCGATGAACCGGGTCAGCGACATCGACTTAACCTTCGCCGATGGAGCACGAACGATTTTGCCTGAAGCCGGCACCCTCGTGAGCGGCACGTATCGGCCGACCAATTATGCTCTCGGCGATTTCTTTCCCGGATTTCCGCAGACGCTATTTTTGGGCAACAGCTTGTCGGCATTCTTGGGTTCTAATCCGAATGGGAGTTGGCGTCTGTATGTGGTCGACGATCTTTCTCCCGGGGCGGGAACAATTGCCAATGGCTGGCGGGTCGACATCGTCACCACGAATTATCCGCCGCGCATTGTGAAGCAGCCGCAGGACTTGACAGTTCTCGTGGGTTCGAGCGCGACCTTCCAGGTCGAAGTCGACGGGACGCCGCCGTTTTTTTATCAGTGGGTGCATAACAACCAAATCGTGGTGCCGTTTGGGCAAGGCACGGACACGCTGGTGTTGCCGGCGGTGAATGCCGCCGATGCGGGTGGCTATTTCGTCGTGGTCACGAACGGAGCGCGCACGCCGACCGGTGCTCCGGGCGTGGCCAGCCGCACCGCGGAGTTGCGGGTGGCGGGGCCGCTGGAGGTGGTGATCGTTCCGGCGACGGTGGACGCGAAACCTGGGGAGACCGTGGTCTTTCGAGCGGCGGCGGACGGCCTGCCACCGTTGCGCTATCAATGGACTTTGAATGGCGTGGTCTTGCCGGGGGAGACGAACGTGAGTCTGACGATACGGGACCTGCAAGTGGGGGATGCAGGGCATTACGCCGTGATGGTGTGGAATGATGATGAGGCCAAGCGGAGCGCGCCGGCTCTGCTGCGATTGCCGATCGCCAACGCGTTTCCGATGCGCGACAAATTCGAGGAGCGTTTGACGGCGGAAACAGCTGCGGGCATTGCGCAGGGGAATAGCGCGGACGCGACGCTGCAGCCGGGCGAGGCGCCATTGCGAGGCGGCGGCAAGTCTGTGTGGTTCCAGTGGCTCGCGCCCGAGACGGGGATTGTGACGGTGAGTTCACGTGGAAGTGCCTTCGATACACAACTGGCGGTTTATCGTGGTGACAACGTGGGACGGTTGGAGCTGGTGACCATGGACGACGACAGCGGTGGCGGCCACACCAGCGAGCTGACGTTCAACGCCGCGAAGGGTGAACGTTTTCAAATTTTGCTGGATGGCTACGGCGTGGGAGGGGCAGGGGGCGAATTCACCGTGACGTGGGCGCTGACGCAAACCACGCGGCCCATCCCGGTGATTGTGAAACTGCCGGACTCGCAGGCGGTGCCTGTCGGAAGCGATGCGGTGTTCCGTGTGCAGACGGAATCTCCGAACGATTTGTTTCAGTGGTATCGCGTGGGAGATCCGTTGCCGTTGCCTGGCCAGAACCAGAACACGTTGGTGTTGCGCAACGTGAGCTCGAGGGACGTCGGCCTCTATCGCGTGGCGATTCGGAATGGGTTCGATCGGTTGATTTTCAGTCCTCCATTTCAGCTGCAGCTCGGCGTGAAATTGATCGAGGATAAATTTGAGTCGATGTATCTGACTTCGGGCGGTCCTCCGGGGGCCGGTTTCTTTTCCATCGGGCTGGGCAACAGCGTATCGAATGAGGCCCCGGCCGAAGCGACCGGTGGCGAAGGCGACCCAACTCCGTGTGGTGGACCGTTCTTCGGCACGCTCTGGCAAGGACTCATGGCCACCAACTCGGGCATGATCCAGGTGGAGACGACGGGTAGTTCGATTCCGGCGCGCCTGGCCGTTTATCGGCTGACCGGTGGGCCCTCCGATTTTCTGAATCCGCCGATCATCTGTGATCTGACGAGCGCCGGATTGGGATTGCCGGCGATCGGGAAGTTCAGCGCGACCAATGGATCGAATTACACAGTCGTGGTGGAAGGGCTGGGCGGGGGCAACCTGGCGTTGACCTGCCGGATGGGGCTGGCGCCGGCGCTGACGAACGCGTTGAACTATTGCGCGGTGCCGACGAACGGCACGGTCGTGTTGCAGATGCCCGCGACCAACTGGTGGCCTGTGCCTGCCTGCCAATGGCGCCGCGACGGCGTCAATCTCCCGAATGCAACCAACGCGAGCCTGGTGCTGACGAATTTCAATGCGGGCATGGTCGGGCTCTACTCGGTGGTGGTGAGTAATTTTGTCCGCAGCGCGACCAATCAGGTGGCCTATCTGACGTTGGCCGGGCCATTCGCTTTGGATTATTCGTGGGTTGGTTCCGGCTTGCAGTTGGGCTTCAAGGTGGCCGTCAGCAACACCACTCCCTTTGTGCTCCAGAGTGCGGGTGCGATTACTGGACCGTGGGTGTCCGTGGCCACCAATCCGGATCCGTGCCTCATTTTGTTCTACACCAACTCGAGCCCCTGGCTCAATCCGCAGCGGTTTTTCCGCGCGGTACCGTGGTCACCGCCGTAGACCGGCGGACCCAGCTTCTGTGCTCCTTTCCGGTTCAACATGGAGGTCGCGCCGCGCTTGGCGTGTATCCCGCTCGGGCTGCGATTCGGTTTCAGCCGGCGTGCGGCCAGCCTCCGCGCTGACTCTGCCGCGGCGGCGGGCCGGCGCGGCGGCGTGGCTTTTCTTGCTGGTGCTCGGTTCGGGGCAAATGCTGGCGGCGACAAACCCGCCACCGATGGTGCTGACGGTGGAAGGGACCAATGTTTGGATTCAACGCTTCCGCACCCAACAGCGAGAGGACGCTTATCCGGCGCAGTTGCTGGAAGTCAGAGATCACGGTTATACGGGGCCGCGCAGCCGCGCGACCGTGCGGCTCTCGGATCTGAGCGTAGCGCGTATCAGTGAGCGGAGTGATTTCGAGATCCTGCCGTTGACGGCGCCTAATTCCGACGGGGAGTTCAGCCTGCTGCGCGGGTTGCTCTATCTGTTGCATCGGGATCGTCCCGGCTCGCATCGGTTCACGACGCCGACCGCCACGGCGGCCACGCGCGGAACGGAGTTTACGCTTGAGGTCGACGAGGCGACCGGCGAGACGCGTCTGACGGTGCTGGAAGGGGAAGCGGAATTGCGCAATGAGGCGGGCGTGGTGATTCTGGCCCGCGGCGAGCAAGGTGTGGCGTTGTTGGGCCAGGTTCCAACCAAAACCGCGGTCATCGACACGACCAACCTCGTGCAGTGGTGCCTCTATTATCCCGGCGTGTTGGATGTCGACGAGTTGGAATTGCCCGAGCTGGAGCGGCGCGAACTGGCTGCCTCCCTGAGCGCGTGGCGAAGTGGCGACTTGTTGAATGCCGTGGCCACGTACCCGGCGGGACGCGCGCCGGTCAGCGAGCGCGAAAAGGTCTACGCGAGCGCGCTGTTGCTGGCGGTTGGTCAGGTCGGACAAGCAGAAGCGCTGCTCGGAACACTTGCGCCGCTGGGCGGCGGTGATGCCCGGACCGCGCGATTGGGACAGGCTCTTCGCGACGTGATCTCCGCCGTCAAGGTGCGAGCACACGCCGGTTCACGCGCCAACGCGTCTGGTGTGTTGGCTACAGAATGGCTGGCGGATTCGTATCGGCATCAAAGCCTCGGCGACCTGTCGGCGGCGCTCCTGGCCGCCCGCCAAGCGACCGGCGTGTCACCCGAGTTTGGCTTCGCGTGGGTGCGCGTGGCCGAGTTGGAATTCGGTTTCGGAAGGATTGATGCGGCCTCCAGGGCGCTGGCGAACGGGTTGCGCCTGGCGCCGCGAGATGCGCAGGGTCTCGCGTTGCAAGGGTTCCTGCTCAGCGCCAGAAATCGGACCCGCGAAGCGATGGACTATTTCGAGCAGGCGCTGGCCATGGATGGCGGGTTGGGCAATGCCTGGCTTGGGCGCGGATTGTGCAAGATCCGGCGCGGCGACGCGGAGGGGGGACGATTTGATCTGCAGGTGGCGGCGACGGTGGAACCGCAGCGTTCGTTGCTGCGGAGTTATTTGGGCAAAGCGTTTACGGCGGGCGCGAACCCAGCCAAGGCGGAGCGCGAGCTGGAGTTGGCGCGGCAACTCGACGCCGGAGATCCGACGCCGTGGTTGTATACTGCGCTTCTGCTCCAGCCACAGAACCGGCTGAACGAAGCCGTGCGTGCGCTTGAGCGTTCGCAAGAGCTCAATGACAACCGCCTTATCTACCGTTCGCGGTTGGCGCTGGATCAGGATAAGGCTGTGCGCAGCGCCAACCTGGCGAATGTCTATCGCGACGTCGGCCTGACGGAGGTTGGGGCGCGCGAGGCCGGTCGGGCGGTGACGTCCGATTACGCGAATGATTCGGCCCATCTTTTCCTGGCGAACAGCTACAACGAATTGCGTGATCCGAGTCGGGTGGATCTTCGCTACGAGACCGCCTGGTTCACCGAGTATCTGGTGGCCAATTTGCTCGCACCCGTCGGAGCGGGAGGTCTTTCCCCGGCGGTATCGCAGCAGGAGTACGGCCGTTTGCTCGAGCGCGACCGGCTTGGCTTTGCGTCGTCCACCGAATATCGCGATAATGGGGATTGGACCCAATCGGCCGTGCAGCATGGTACGTTCGGCTCGTTCGGATACGCCGCAGAAGTCTTCTATCAATCGCTCAATGGCACGCGTCCGAATAACGATCTCGAGCAGTTGGAAGCCATCGGCACTTTTAAGACGGCCTTGTCGTCGAAAGACACGGTGCTGTTACGGCTGAACCAATATTGGAATGAGACCGGGGATGTGAATCACTACTATCGGCAACAGGAGGCCAACCCGCTGTTGCGGACGAAGGAACGCTACGAACCGTCCGTCCTGGCCGGCTATCATCGGGCGTGGACCCCGGGCAGCCATACGCTGGCGTTGGCGGGGCGTATACAGGATCGGTTTGATGTCCGCAATCCGCTGGACCAGACACTTCTGTTTGTGCGCGATTTTTCCGGCACCATCGGGACGGTGGTGCCGCTGAATTACGAGCAGCGGTATCGGAGCGAGTTCGAGCTCTACACCGGCGAACTCCAGCACATCCTGCAATTGGGAAAGCACACCGCTGTGTTCGGTGGACGGTTTCAGGGAGGAACGTTCGACACTCATAACGAGCAAAGCGGCGGCGTTACGTCGACTGGCAACCCGGTGGGTTTGAGTCCGAATCAAAACCTCCAGAGCTCTTTCGACCGGGAAAGCGTTTATGCCTACGATCATTGGCAACTGTGGGAGACGACGCTGCTGGAAGGAGGCTTGAGCTACGATCGTCTGGGATTCCCGGAGAATTATCGCTACGGGCCGATTAGCGATGAGGAGATTACGCGCGATGGCGTTTTCGGGAAGGTGGGCGTGATCTTTACTCCGTTCCGCTCCACGACGCTGCGGGCGGCTTACGCGCAGGGGCTCGGAGGCGTCAGCCTCGACCAGAGCTATCGGTTGGAACCCTCGCAGGTGGCCGGGTTCAATCAGGCCTACCGCAGTTTGATTCCGGAGTCGGTGGCCGGCGCCAACGCGGCCCCGCTCTTCGACGCCTGGTCGCTATCGCTCGAGCAGAAGTTCGGGCGCGGCACCTACGCTGCGCTCGGTGGCGAGATTCTGTCGTCGACCGTGCGGCGAAAAATCGGCGTGGTGGATTTTTCCGTGTCGCCGATTTTTGGACCGGCCTTGACGGAGTTACAGACGCCGCAGGAATTGGATTTCCGTGAGCATTCGCTGCTCTTCACACTCAATCAACTGGTGGGAGATGAATGGTCCTTCGGGGCGCGGTATCGGCTGAGCCGCGCGGAATTGGAGAGCCGCTTTCCGGCGATTCCTGCCGGGGCCGCGGTGCTGGGCGGATTTGAGCCGACGTCGGACGTGGACAGCTGGCTGCATCAGCTCGCTTTTAACGCCTTGTACCAGCATGCGTCGGGTTTTTTTGGGGGCGCCAGCGCGCTCTGGACGGCCCAGAGCAATCACGGTTACACCCCGGCTCGTCCAGGGGACGAATTTTGGCAGGTGAACGTCGAGCTCGGTTGGCGTTTCTTCAGGCGGCGGCTGGAGGCGCGTGTGGCGCTCTTAAACGTGGCCGATCACAATTACCGGCTGAACCCGCTGAATCTTACCTCCGAGCTGCCGCGCGAGCGGACCTTGGCGGTGCGCCTGCAATTTAATTACTGAAGCAGCGGCCTCTTGGCCGCCACGCCACACGATACAATTAAGTCAACCCACTGCAGGAGCAGATCACGTTGCGGTCGCCGAACACATTGTCGATGCGGCTGACGGGCGGCCAGAATTTGTAGTCCCGCAAGCTGGCGACCGGGTAGGCGGCGAGTTCACGGGAGTAGGGCCGGTCCCACTGATCCCGGGTGACCACCTCGGCGGTGTGCGGGGCGTTTTTCAGGACGTTATTGGTCTTGTCAGCCGCGCCGGTTTCGACCTGAGTCATCTCCGCGTGGATGGCGATCATGGCATCGCAAAAGCGGTCGAGCTCATACTTCGATTCACTTTCGGTCGGTTCGACCATGAGGGTGCCTGCCACGGGCCAGCTCAACGTGGGGGCGTGGAACGAATAATCCATTAAACGCTTGGCCACGTCTTCTGCGGTGGTGGCTTTGAACCCGCGCAGATCCAGAATGCATTCGTGCGCTACCAGCCCACCGTGCCCTTGGTAGAGCACCGGGAAATACTTCTCCAGCCGGCGCGCGATATAGTTGGCGTTCAGAATGGCGTAACGCGTGGCATCGGTCAGGCCGTCCGGCCCCATCAAACGAATGTACATCCATGAAATGAGCAGAATGCTGGCGCTGCCCCAGGGCGCGGCGCTGATGGGGCCGATGCCTTGCGCGCCGCCCGTGGCGGCCAGGGGATGCTTGGGCAGGAACGGCGCCAGGTGCTTGGCCACGCAGATCGGGCCCACGCCAGGCCCGCCTCCTCCATGCGGGATGCAGAAAGTTTTATGCAGATTGAGGTGGCAGACATCGGCTCCGATATGCCCGGGACTGGTGAGCCCGACCTGGGCGTTCATGTTGGCGCCATCCATGTAGACCTGGCCGCCATGCGAGTGAATGATCTCGCACACCTCGCGGATGGTATCCTCAAAGACTCCATGAGTGCTGGGGTACGTCACCATCAGGCAACTCAAATCATCGCGATGTTCGCCGGCCTTGGTGCGGAGGTCGGCGAGGTCGATGTTGCCGTGCTGGTCGCACGCCACCGCCACCACACGCATTCCGGCCATGACGGCACTGGCGGGGTTGGTTCCGTGGGCGCTGGTGGGAATTAAACAGACCTGGCGATGACCTTGATTGCGGCTTTCGTGCCAGGCGCGGATGACGAGCAACCCGGCATATTCGCCCTGGCTCCCGGCATTGGGCTGCAGGCTGGTGGCGGCAAAACCGGTGATCTCACTCAGCCAGGCCTCCAAATCCTTGAAGATCTGTTTGTAGCCTTCCGCCTGCGAAGTGGGGGCGAATGGATGCAGTTTGCCAAACTCCTCCCAAGTCACCGGATACATTTCCGAGGTGGCATTGAGCTTCATGGTGCATGAGCCCAGCGGGATCATGCTGGCCGTGAGCGAAAGATCCCGCGACTCCAGCTTGCGGATGTAGCGCAACATCTCCGTTTCGCTGTGATGCCGGTTGAACACCGGATGGGTCAGGAACGGCGCTGTGCGGGACATCGGCCCGCCGCGCTCGAGGTCGGAAGGCGCCAACGCCGAGGCCGTCAACTCGCCAGCAGTCAGTCCGGGAGCCGGCGCGCGTCCGGCACTGAAAATCCGAATCAAGGTGTCCAGATCCTCAGCGCTGGTGGTTTCATCGAGACTGATCCCGACATGCTGCGCGTCGAAGACGCGGAGATTGACCTTGTGATGCTCCGCCACGCTGACGGCATCGCGGGCGTGGCGCTGGCCGAGATTGATTTTGAGCGTATCAAAAAAGCGGTCGGTCACGACTTCCAGGCCGAGTTTCTCGAGGGCTTGGGCGAGGAGGTGGGTCAGTCGATGCACGCGTCCGGCAATTCTGCGCAAGCCGTGGGGGCCATGGTAAACGGCGTAAAGACTGGCCAGGACAGCGAGAAGGACTTGAGCCGTGCAGATGTTGCTGGTGGCCTT
>Ga0070686_100001585_pt1 | contig 12781 bp, 14 predicted proteins | sample KBSS23LmetaG_FD_65654 | JGI IMG/M metagenome (GOLD analysis project Ga0070686, IMG submission 65654) | Switchgrass rhizosphere microbial communities from Kellogg Biological Station, Michigan, USA - KBS S2-3L metaG | ecosystem: Host-associated > Plants > Roots > Rhizosphere ...
GCGTAGGCGCGCGACGCGGTGGTGGTGTGCCGGCCTTCTTCCTCGCGCATGAGCTCGCCGGTCTGCACTTCCTCGTGCGGCAGCAACGCGTTCACCAGCGAGGATTTGCCCACGCCTGACTGGCCGACCAGCACGCTGACCGAGTTGGCCAGCACCCCTTCGAGCTTGGCGAGGCCGCTCCCGGACTTCGCCGAACAGGCGACGGGGATGTATCCGGCATGGGTATAGGCGCTCATTTCCCCGGCATCGACGGCGTCGCCGGCGAGATCCGCCTTGTTCACGGCGATCGCGCCGCGCAGGCCCGCCGAGGTGGCCGCGCACAGGTAACGGTCGACGATGAAGAAATCCGGCTGGGGGAGGGGGGCGATCACCACGACGAGTTGCGTGATGTTGGCGACCACGGCTTCGCTGGCGCCGCGCAGGCTGGACCGCGCCAGCAGGGTGCGCCGGGGCAGGACCTCGACGACCAGGACTTCGTCATGCGCGCGATCGAACTCGCAGCGCACGCGATCACCGCAGACGATGTCCAGCTTGCGGCCCGACGGCCGTGCACGGCGCTGCCCGCCCGCGGCATCACGCACCAGCAGGTGACGCCCGAAGGACGCGATGACTTCCGCGTCGAATTCGTCGGCCATGGTCATTCGTGTAGTATCGCGTCATTCCATATGCCGAGCAGCGACTATCTGGTCTGGATAGATCTCGAGATGACGGGACTCAAGCCCGACACCGACGTGATCATCGAGATGGCGACCATCGTCACCGACGCCCAGCTCAGCGTCGTTTCCGAAGGGCCGGTGATTGCCATCCACCAGCCGCCGGCGATCCTCGATGCCATGGATGACTGGAACAAACGCACGCACGGCGCATCCGGCCTCATCGAGCGGGTCCGCGACAGCAAGTGGACCATGGCGAGCGCCGAGAAACGCACGCTCGAATTCCTGAATGCGCTGGTCGAGCCCAATTCCTCGCCGATGTGTGGAAACAGCATCTGCCAGGACCGGCGTTTCCTGGCGCGCCACATGCCCACGCTCGAGAGGTTCTTTCACTACCGCAACCTCGACGTCAGCACGCTCAAGGAACTGGCGCGCCGCTGGGCACCCGGGCTCACCGGCGGCTTCGTGAAACAGGGCGAACACAAGGCGCTCGCCGACATCCAGGAATCCATCCGCGAGCTGGCGTTCTACCGACGACAACTGTTCGCGGCGCCCTTCAACGGCTCGTGAACGCCGGCCCCCGCCTGGATGACCAGCGTGGATAACGGCCTGCGTATCCCCGTATTCGCCGATGTCGTGGCCGCCGCCGCGCGCATCGCGCCACACATCGTGCGCACACCCGTCATGCGATCGCCGGCGTTCGACGCACGCACCGGCCGCGAGGTGTACTTCAAGTGCGAAAACCTGCAGACCGGCGGCGCCTTCAAGCTGCGCGGCGCGATGAACGTGTTGCTGCAGCTCGACCCGGCGCTCACGCCGGTGGTCATCACCCATTCGTCGGGAAATCACGGCACGGCGCTGGCGCTCGCGGCGCGTTCGCGCGGCATGCGCGCGATCGTCATTATTCCGCGAGACTCGGCGCGCTCGAAGATCGCGGCGATCGAAGCGGCCGGCGCGCGCATCGAGTTGTGCGATCCGGGTCTGCCGGCGCGCGAGAAGCGCCTCGCGGAAATACTGGCGCGCGAGCCCGCCGAGCTCGTGCATCCTTTCGACGACGAACGGATCATCGCGGGGCAGGGGACCGCGGCGCTCGAACTGCTGACCGAAGTTCCGGACCTTGACGTCATCAGCACGCCGGTCGGGGGCGGCGGGCTCATCGGCGGCACGGCGCTCGCGGCGCGGCAGCTCGCGCCCGGTATCCGCGTGATCGGCGCGGAGCCCGAACAGGCCGACGATGCTTACCGCTCGTTTCGCAGTGGGCAGCGCTGCGCGGTGAGCGCGCCGCAGACCATCGCCGACGGCCTGCGCGGTTCGATCGGCGTGCGCAATTTCGAATTGCTGAAGTCCTGTGTCGACGACGTGGTGACGGTGAGCGAGCAGGCCATCGTCGAGGCCATGCGCGTCGTGCTCGGCGACCTCAAGCTGCTGATCGAGCCGTCATCGGCCGTACCGGTGGCCGCGCTGCTGGCGGGAAATTTCGGCGCCGGGGCGCGTCGGATTGGCATCGTGCTGTCCGGCGGCAACGTCGATCTGGAGCTGTGCCCCTTCCTCCGGGGCCATAGATAAGTATCCGCAGATGTAAAAAATACTTGACATCGATGCTGCCGAATGTAAGGTATACCGGACATTCACCTCTGGGGAGTGATTCCGATGACCAAGGCGCTTCGACGTACGCAGGTGCTGCTGGCCGTGGCCGCATTGGGCGCCGCAGGAATGTTCCTGGGACCCGATGGCTGGCATGGCATCGACATCGGTCCGGTCGCCAGCGCGGTTCTATATGCGGCCCTGTGGCTGTTCCTGGTTCACCTGGCGAAGTTCTCGGGTGAGGTTTTCCCCGAACAATGGTCACAGGCCGAGAAGCAGGCTTGGGTCGCGACGGTATTCCTGGCGCTGGTCTCATTCCACGTCGCGAACCTGTTGATCGCCCTTCCGGACCTGGGCGCCGAGGCCGATCAGCTGCGCAATTCCGCGACACGTCCGCTGTGGCTCAACCTCGGCATGTTGATCTTCGGGTGGATCGTGATCGGCTCCGCGGTGCGCAGGCAGGACGCCGGCACGGTGCAACTCGACGAACGCGACCTGCGCGTCGCGCACCGGGCTTCGCGCTTCGCGAACGCCATGTTGGCGCTGCTCATCGTGTGGCTCGTAGTCGCGCTCGTCACGCTGCCAGAACAATCCCGCACGTGGTTGCGGCCGTATATCGCGGCAAATGTGCTGATTGCGTTGCTGATCGCGCGCACGCTGCTTGAGAACATCTACACGGTGTGGCGTTACCGGCGCGAACGCGCATGAATGAGTTCGCGGTCCGCAATCGTATTCGCGAATTCCGCGCGCAACGCGACGAATTGACACAGGCGGCGCTCGCCGAGGCCTGCGGCGTCACGCGCCAGACCATCATCGCGCTCGAAGCGGAGAAATATTCTCCGTCGCTGGAACTCGCATTCAAACTCGCGCGAGCACTCGGGCGCAACCTCGAAGAGGTTTTTCAGTACGCAGAAAAAAAATAGCGGTGCGCGAACTGCATCACGCCCGATTGGCTTGAGTTTTGCGTCTTGAATGATCGCGTTGGTCCGATATATTCGGACTCGATGCTGAGTGACACCTTATCCATCGTTTCCTGGCGCGCACGCCCGCGCAGCTTCGTCGCGCTGATGTCGCTGTACGAGAGCAACTACCTGCGCCTGGCGGCGCTGGCGGGCGACCTGCGCCGGCTGCCCGATGCGCGCGTGTCCCGCGTACCGGACGATTGTGATTTGCGTCTCAGCGTGACCGAACGCTCCCCGTACACCACCAGCTTCGATCTGACCTACCTCTTCGCCGACGAAACGGGCGTCTCGACCTACCCGGACATGCGTGTGCGCATCTACCACGATGCCCGGCTGGTGGAAGCCCAGGAGTGGGCGACACAGCACGACCACCAGGCCCTCAAGGCGTTGCGGGGCGTGGCGGAGCGTGAACTGGATCAGCGTTGGGCCCGGAATACGATGCTAAATAAGTGGCTGGAGTACTGCATCGATCGCGGCCACGGGTTTCGTCCCTGATCAACGGACGACCCCGGCACCGCGCTGGGGTCTATGAAAGCGCTGAAGCCATTCCGGTTGTTCGGCAATAACAGTTCCGCTGCCGACGCGGCGCCCGAGGACGGGCGAGTGGTCGAGCTGTTCCGCAGCCGTGCCGAACTGCGCAAGCAGCACGACGAGCTCGGCGCGGAGATGCAGCGGCTGCGCGACCGGCTGAAGCAGCAGGAAGGCGCCACGGCGCGCGTGCAGGAGATGATCGAGGCGCTCGAGAAACGGCTCGAGTCCGCGGACACCGGCCTGTCTACCCTGGTTTTCTATCACCTGCGCGCCCTGTGGGGCGACGGGCGCGAGATCATCTCGCTGCTGGTCAACGATCTCTCCGCCAAGCAGGAGGAGCGCGAGCGCAAGGCATTCGCGCTCGAGGGTAACCGTCGGCAGTTTCAGCAGCGCCAGGCGAGCGAGCAACAGCTGCGGCAGGCCGAGTCGGCCATCGTCACGGCGCGCCAGCAACTGGTGGCATTCGAGGCGCGCCTCGCCAAATTGAACAAGTGGTGGCATCGCTGGCAGCGGCCCAAGCTGGCCGCGCAACGCCCGGCAATGCAGGCCGCCGTCGCCGGTGCCGATAGCGCCCTGCAAGCGGCACGTGCGCGTTGCGAGCAGATCGAGAAGGCGGGTGCCGGCGACTTTCCGGGAATTTCGGTGGAGTCGAAGCGTGCGATCAATCTCGCCGCCATCGCTTGCGCCGAGGTGCTGTGCCTGCGCCTGTCGCGCACCAGCCTGGTGAGCGCGGCACGTGCCGCGATGGCGACCCGCGAGGCCACCGAGTACTACGGCGATCTGGCCGCCTGCATTTCCATCATGAGCGACATCGTCAAGGCGCGAAGCCTGTTGAAGCAGCGCGCCGGCATCACCCAGGAAGTCGCGGTGCGCAGCGAACGGCTGCGCGCCACGGCTACCTACCTGGGAGATTTCGAGACGGTGCCGATCCCCGAATCGTGCGCGGTGTCCGAGGGTGATGTGATCACCCACGGCTCGCAGGGCGTGACCGCGGCCAAGCTGCCGAACGTCGTGGCCGAAGACACCTGGGACCTGTTCAAGGTCCTGCTGAGATAACCGCCCCGTCAGCCGGGTTTCTTGGTTTCGCTGCGCACCGTGCGTGTCGGCGCCGCGTGCGTGGGGCGTACACCCGTCACCATGTCGGTCATGACCTCGGTGGCCTGGTCCAGCACGGTGTCCGGAAGTTTCGCGTCCGCCAGCTCCTCGCTGTTCTTCAGGGCCGGCAGGCCCTGCGCCGCACGCCGTGTGTTCTCGCGCGCCAGGCGCTCCTTGTCGAGCCGCTCGCGCTCCGCCTTGCGGGTCTGCAGGTTGAGCGACAGGGAGGTCTGTTTGCGCATCGCGTCGTTGGCGGCGAGATCCGCCACCAGCCAGCGGTAGTCGGGATCCTTGTCGGCACGCACTTTCTCTTCGGTGGCGAGCAGCGCGACGTTCGGCTGCTGCGCCTTCGCTTCGCTGCGGAATGGCACGCCGGCGATGCGATCCCAGGGCAGGGCGCCCTCGAGCGCGCTCTCGCCGAATTCATCCATGTCGATCTGCGAAGGCAGGGTCACGTCGGGTTCCACGCCGCGATGCTGCGTGCTCTCGCCGGTCACGCGGTAGAACTTGCCGATGGTGACGGTGAGCTGGCCGTTCACGGGGCGCGGCGACCAGCGATCGAGCGGCACGAGGTTCTGCACCGTGCCCTTGCCGAAGGTGCGCTGGCCGAGAATCGTGGCGCGATGGTAGTCCTGCAGGGCGCCCGCGAAGATTTCCGACGCCGATGCGCTGAAACGGTCAACGAGCACCGCGAGCGGGCCGGTGTACGCGGCCCCGGACTCCGGATCGTCCTGCACCTCGAGCTCGCCGGTGGTGACCTTGAGCTGCACCACCGGGCCCTTGTCGATGAACAGTCCCGTGAGCGCCGTCGCCTCGGGTAGATAGCCGCCGCCATTGCCGCGCAGGTCGAGCACCAGGCCGTCGATCTTCTCGGCCTTGAGCTCGTTGATCAGGCGGCGCACGTCGCGCGTGGTCGAACGATATTCCTTGTCGCCGTTGTTCTGCGCCTCGACGTCCTGGTAGAACGCGGGCACGTTGATGACGCCGACACGATATTCCTTGTCGCCGCGCTTGATGACGCGCAGCTCCTTCTGGGCGGCCTGCGCTTCGAGCGTGACCTTGTTGCGCGTGAATTCCAGGGTCTTTTCCTGCGCGCCCGGCGCAGCGCCGGCCGGCAGGATCTGCAGGCGGACCTGCGTGCCCGCGCGGCCGCGGATCAGCTGCACGACGTCGTCGATGCGCCAGCCGAGCACGTCGGTGATCGGGCCTTCCTTGCCCTGGCCGACGCCGGTGATGCGATCCTTGACGGACAGGGTGCCGGCCACGGCAGCCGGTCCGCCCTCGATCACGTTCATGATCGTCACGTAATCGTCGATGAGCTGCAGCGAGGCGCCGATGCCGTCGTAGTTCAGACTCATCTGGATGCGGTATTCCTCGGAGCTGCGCGGCGAGAAATAACTCGAATGCGGGTCATAGGCCCGCGCGTAGGAGTTCATGAGCGACTCGAACACGTCGTCGGCGCTGATCTGGTCGATGCGCTTGAGCGTGGTCTCATAGCGCTTCTTGAGCAGCGTCGCGGCTTCGTCCCAGCTCTTGCCGGTGAGCAGCAGCGACAGGGCGTCGTTCTTGACGCGCTTGCGCCAGAACTCGTCCAGCTCGGCGGAGGAGGCCGCCCACGGCGCCTTCTCACGGTCGAACTCGAAGTTTTCGTTCAGCGTCCAGTCCGGTTGCTTGTCGAGCTGGGCGATGGCGAACTTGATTCGTTCGCGGTTGCGCTGCTGGAAGCGCGCGAAGATTGCGAAGGCCGGGTCCACGTCGCCGGTGCGGATCATGTCGTCGAAGCGCAGCTTGTATTGCTCGAATTCCGCCACGTCCGAGGCCAGCAGGCTGGTGTGCTGGCTGTCGATGCTCTCGAGGTAGCGCGCGTACACGACCGCGGACATCTTGTCGTCGAGTTTCGAACCGGTGTAGTGCATGCCCTCGAGCATGTTGCCGACGCGGCGGGCCACCGACCGGTGCCTTTCGGTCGGGACCACCGATCCGGCGGGCAACTGGGTACTGGCGGGAGCCTGGGCGGAACCCGTGAGCACCAGCAGGGCGACCAGCATCGCGGGGGCGAGCCAGCGGGAGGAACGAATGAGGGTGGAATTCATGCTGCGATGTAACTTCCGGCTGAAAAAGGGTCCGTACAATTCAACACTAAGGCCGCGAGATGGCCAGCTTCAAGTGTCAGTCATCCCAATCTGAGGCCAATCCATGCGCCCACTGGTCGTTCTCCTTGGAATCGTGATGGGTTCGACAGTCTCCACCGCGCTCGTTCTGGTGCTCTCGGGAGTGGTTTTTCTGCTGCTTCCGGAGTATGCGGAACGGCTCGCCGACGAGCGCCGGCCCCTGCTCCTGGCCTGTGCCGTATCGGTGCCGCTGGCGGCCATCTCGTTCACCAGTTTTTACGGGGAATTGCGCGGACGGGCATGGCGTTACGCGGCCCACGCGACGCTGGGTGTGTTCCTGGCCGTTGCCCTGTGGATGTATTGGCCGAGGAAGTGAGCCGCGCGCGCATCTGGATATTCGAGCGCGGTTCGGCCCGGTTGGTTCCGGGCCTCGCGGCGGCAGGTGGCGGCAGGGTCCGGGGCCGCCCCGAGGGGAAGTCCTATCGACGACTCAGCGGCGGTCGCGCCGCGACGCCCAGGCTTCCCGCGACGATTTGCCGTGCGTGCTGTTGTACGGATCGCAGCCCTGCGGTTCGCCGGAGGGAAACAGGAAGTCACCTAACAAGGTGACTTTCACGTTCTGGCTCTGCGCGGCCGCCGGTTGTTCTTTTCGGTCCAGAGTGCGCTGTTTCGCGCGTTCCCTGGCCCTCTGGTCCGCGAGGTAGTACTCGCTCATTCGTTCCGTTCCCCTGACCTGCAAGAGATCCCTGAAATCCAGTGTCGCCGAATTGCGTCACAGATTTGGTCTCATCAGGCGGTGGGCTACGAGAAAATCGTGAACCGGTTCACGCTTCGCCGTGAGCGCTTTTACTTATAACTTGCGCAGGATCAGGCGAAACAACCGGATCAGGGTCAGGAAGACAAAGGGGCCGGCGACCACGATCCAGCAGCTCGGCCGCAGCTCGAACAGGCCCTTGAAGAAGTCGTAGTAGAGCGCGAACACGCCGCCACTGGCGTACGCCATGAGCGTGTAGCGGCCGGCGAGATAGATCAGCGCCGGCATGATGAGCAGCCCGACGAGTATCGCCAGACCGAGTGTCATCGCCTCGAACTTGGGGCGCGACTGGGAAACGTAGTAGTCGCGCGCGCGAGTGAACCAGGTGAACAACGTGTGTCCAAGCCCCCGTAGCCCGCCGACCGGCGGGAAAGCGCGCGCATAATAGCGCATGAACAAAATCAGGGCGGCGGTAGTTGGTGTCGGTTATCTCGGGCGCTTTCATGCGCAGAAGTACGCGCAGCTCCCCGGGTGCGAACTGGTCGCGGTGGTCGACGGCCGCGAAGAGGTTCGCAATGCCGTGGCGGTCGAGGTTCACAGCAAGGCGCTTGCCGACTACCGCGAGCTGCTCGGCAAGGTCGACGCGGTCAGCGTTGTCACCCCCACGCCAGCGCATTTCGAGATCGCCGACGCCTTCCTGGCCTCGGGCGCGCACGTGCTGGTGGAGAAACCCATCACCGAAACCCCCGAGCAGGCGCGCCGCCTGATCGAGCGCGCCGCCACGCAGCGGCGCATCCTGCAAGTCGGGCACCTCGAACGTTTCAACGCCGCAATCCTGGCCGCCGAGCCCCACATCAGGATGCCGCGATTCATGGAGTGCACGCGCCTGGCCCCCTTCAAGGAGCGCGGCACCGACGTGAACGTCGTGCTCGATCTCATGATCCACGACATCGACCTCATTCAATCGCTCGCGGGCAGCGACATCGTCAGCATCGACGCCGTCGGCACCCCGGTGTTTTCGGGCGAGATCGACATTGCGAACGCGCGCATCCGATTTGCCAACGGTTGCGTGGTCAACACGACGGCCAGCCGTGTCAGCATGAAAACTGAACGCAAGCTGAGAATCTTCGAAGACGCGGCCTATATTTCCCTCGACCTGCAGCAGAAAATTCTGACGCTGATTCGCAAGCGCGAGACTCCGCCAGCGTCCGGACAGCTGCCCGTCAGCATCGAGGAGGCGAACCTCGAACAGGGCGATGCCCTGAAGAGTGAAATCGAGTCGTTCCTGGAGTGCATACGGAACGACCGCCGCCCGATCGTGTCTGGTGAAGATGGGCTGCGCGCGCTGGAGACCGCGATCCGAATTACCGAGCAGGTGCATGCGAACCTGGAGCGTCAAAAAGCGTCTTGAATGCCCCGTGCTGATGGAACACGGGTTGAAGGATGTGGGCAGCGTTCCTACATACGCCCCATGAACACCACCATCAGACCGTTGACTGACGTGCGCAAGACGCTCGACATCGACCTCGTCGCCGACTTCACCTGTCCCTGGTCCTGGCTGGGGATGGTGCAACTGACGCGTGCGCTCGGCAGCCTGTCGGGCGACGTCGAAACCCGCCTGCGCTGGCACCCGTTCCGCATGGCGCCGGCCGCGGCCGACAAGCACCCGCGCAGTTTCCACGACTATCTCGCCGAGCGGCTGCCCGCCGGCATCAGCGTGCCGTTCGCGGAGAAGAGCCTGACCGAGGCCGGTCGCGAGCTCGGCATCGAATTCCACTTCGAGAAGCTCGGTGCCCTGCCGAGCACCACCGAGGCGCATCGCCTGGTGCAGCTCGCCATGGGTGAGGGCCGTCACGCGAACGTCGCCGCGGCCATCTTCCGCGCGTACTTCGAACGCGGTGCCGATATCGGCGACCCGATCGTGTTGCACGAGGTCGGTATCGAGGCGGGCCTCAGCGCAAAGACGCTGCAGTCCTTCCGCGACACGCGTGAAGGTGATGCGGCGCTCGCCGGCAGCGAAGAGCGGCTGCGCGGATTCGGCGTTCGCACCGTGCCGAACCTGCTGTTCGGCGGCCGCGTGCTCGTCCCCGGGACCGTCAACGTCGCGACCTACGTGCACGCGCTCGACCAGGCACTGTTTCCGGTGTCGGATGAAGAGGCGCGGGAGAAGCCGACGCTTCAGTAACGTCGTCCAGGCAGCCGCCGTTCGTTCTGGCGGCTGCCTGCCAGAGGCGCTACCTTAGCGCCCGAATGTCGCAGGGCGATCTCAAGTCGGATCTCAGGTCCATCGTCGGCGAGCAGGGACTGCTCGACGGCGCGGCGGTGCGCGAGCGCGGCAGCGCGATTTTTCACGGTCGCGTCGACGCGGAAATCCTCGTCAGGCCGCGGGATACCGCGCAGGTATCGGCTGTCTTGAAGTTGTGTCACGCGCGCGGCCAGACCGTGGTCACGCACGGTGGACTCACCGGCCTGGTGCAGGGCGCGGATGCGGAGCGCGGCGACATCGTGCTGTCACTGGAGTCGATGAACGCCATCGAGCGTGTCGACGTGCCTGGCCGCTCGCTGCGCGCGCAGGCGGGGACGCAGCTCGGGCGCGTGCAGCGGGAAGCCGAGCAACACGGCATGGTGTTTCCGCTCGACCTCGGAGCGCGCGACAGCTGCACCGTGGGCGGAAACATCTCGACCAATGCCGGCGGATTGCGAGTCCTGCGCTACGGCATGATGCGCAACCTGGTGCTCGGCATCGAGGCCGTGCTCGCCGACGGCACCGTGCTCACATCCCTCAACCGCATGCTGAAGAACAACGCCGGCTACGACCTGAAGCAGCTGTTCATCGGCAGCGAGGGCACGCTCGGCATCGTGACGCGCGCCGAACTGCGCCTGGTATCGCGCACCCGCAGCCAGGAGACGCTGCTGGCATCGCTGCCGAATTTCGATGCCATGGTCGAATTGCTGGGCCGGCTGGACTCCGGGCTCGGCGGCCAGCTCGCGGCATTCGAAGCCTTGTGGGGCAACTACTACGACTACAACACCGCGCCGCCGGCGAAGAATGCCGCGCCGCTGCCGCGTGGCGCGCCGTTCTATGTCATCGCCGAGTCGCTGGGCGGCGATCCCGACTCCGATCGCGCGCGGCTCGAAGCCGTGCTCGGCGAGGCCATGGAAGCCGGCGTGGTGAGCGACGTGGTCATCGCGAATTCGGAGACGGAGCGCCGCGCCATCTGGGCCATCCGCGAGGACGTCTGGCAGGTGCAGAACCTGGGCGCATTGCTCACCTTCGACGTCAGCCTGCCGATCGAGAACATGAAGACCTACGCGGGCGAAGTTTGCGACTCGGTGCGCGCGCTGGCGGGCGAGAACCGCGCCTTCGTCTTCGGGCACATGGCCGATGGCAACCTGCACATCGTCGTGGCCGCGGGCGATGACGCCGCGACCCGCGCGAAGGTCGAAGACCTGGTGTATCGGCCGCTCGCGGCCATTGGCGGCTCCGTGTCCGCCGAGCACGGCATCGGTCTCGAGAAGCGGGCGTACCTGCCGCTGTCGCGCACGCCGGCGGAGATCTCCACCATGCGACTGCTCAAGCGGGCGCTCGATCCGAAAGGCATCCTCAATCCGGGCAAGGTGTTCGCATGACGCAGCCGTCGCATCTGGCGCGGGCAAAACGTGAAGTGACGGTGGCGGCCATGCAGTTTGCCTGCGGCTGGGACGTGGACAAGAACATCGCGACCGCCGAACGGCTGGTGCGTGAAGCGGCGAAACGCGGCGCGCAGATCATCCTGATCCAGGAATTGTTCGAGACGCCGTATTTCTGCATCGAGCAGGACTCCCGTCATCTGCGCATCGCGACCACCGTGGCCGACAACCGCGCGATCCGGCATTTCACGCCCATCGCGCGCGAGCTCGGAGTGGTGCTGCCGATCAGTTTCTTCGAGCGCGCCAACAATTCGTTCTTCAATTCGATCGCGATTCTCGACGCCGACGGCACCAACCTCGGCGTGTACCGCAAGGCGCACATCCCGAACGGTCCCGGCTACCAGGAGAAGAACTACTTCAGTCCCGGCGACACGGGCTTCATGGTGTTCGACACGCGCCACGCGCGCATCGGCGTCGCGATCTGCTGGGACCAGTGGTTTCCGGAATGCGCGCGTGCCATGGCACTCAAGGGCGCGGAGATGCTGTTTTATCCGACGGCCATCGGCAGCGAGCCGCCGCCGGCGCTGCCGGTGAATTCACGCGATCATTGGCAGCGCACGCAGCAGGGACACGCGGCGGCGAACCTCACGCCGGTGATCGTCTCGAATCGAATCGGCACCGAACGTGCGCTGCAGGATCCGGAAAATGTCTACATCCGTTTCTACGGCTCGAGTTTCATCGCCGACCCCACGGGCGCCAAGCTCGCCGAGGCGGACGAGGAGCACGAGAGCGTGATCACGGCGAAGTTCGATCTCGAACGGATCGCCGAGCTGCGCAACAACTGGTTCGTGTTCCGCGACCGGCGGCCGGACCTGTACGGCGCGCTAACTACCTACGACGGTAACACCGCGAAGGGCGGTTGACGCGTCTACTGGGGTTCTCCATGCCGCCTACCACCTCGACCCGAGATCCGGCCGGGGGATCCGCGACGGTCGGTGCCGCGGTTTCTTTCTGACATCCCGCCAACGTCGCGATCACGGCGAGTGACGCCGCGAGCAATGCAGGAAATGCTCCGCGGATTTCTCCGGGGAGCATTCATTTTTGGTGGAGGCGGCGGGAATTGAACCCGCGTCCGCAAGCACTAGACGTGAGGCTCTACGTACGTAGCTGCTTCTTTGTTTTCTCACTGTCCGCTACCCGAAGAGCAGGGAAGACGTCCAGCCAGCTACAGTGACTCTTAACGGTTCCGCCCGTAGCACACGGAACCGCGATCCTATGAGCGCGACCCAGGTTTCAGTGGCATAGGCACCAGCTGGTCCTGGGGTCAGCTGCGACTAGGCAGCTAGAGCGTAGTTGTCGTCGTTGGCAACTATGATTTGCAAAGGGATTTACGAGGTCCTTACACCCTCGGTACGCCTCTCACGGTTCGCAACCCACGTCGAAACCGGTCGCCCCCGTAAA
>Ga0070686_100001586_pt1 | contig 12772 bp, 11 predicted proteins | sample KBSS23LmetaG_FD_65654 | JGI IMG/M metagenome (GOLD analysis project Ga0070686, IMG submission 65654) | Switchgrass rhizosphere microbial communities from Kellogg Biological Station, Michigan, USA - KBS S2-3L metaG | ecosystem: Host-associated > Plants > Roots > Rhizosphere ...
GCGCCTGCTCCGGCCGAACCGCCGCGGACGGATCGGACCACTTCGGTCCACCGACCGCACCGAGCAGCACGGCATCCGCGGCGCGACAGAGCTCGACATCGGCCGGGCGCATCGCGACGCCGTATGTGTCGATCGCGCTGCCGCCGGCCAGGATCTCCGTCCACTGGACGTCGAACCCGAATCGGGCGCCGGCCGCATCGACGACACGCCGCGCGGCATCGATGACCTCGGGCCCGACCCCGTCGCCGGGGATCGCGACGACCTGGAAGCGCGGAAGGCCATCCTCCATGGTCAGGGCAGGCCTCGCTCGGTCCGCTGGTTCGCGAACGCGACAGCGACGCCGTTGATCTCGGCGCCGTGCAGCTTGTTGATGGCGACGAGGTACGCGTCGAGCGATGCCTCGATGATGTTCGTGCTCAATCCGTGCCCCGACACGACCAGCGCCCCCGGTCCTTCATCCGAGGACCGACGGCACCGCACGAGCACCTGGCCCTGCGCGTCCTCGCCGGCCGACACGGCCTTGATCTCGTACTCGATCAGGGTCGGGTGCCAGCCGAGGATCGGCTGGATCGCGTCGTCGACGCCCTTGAACAGCGCGTTGACCGGACCGTTGCCGGTCGCCTCGGCGCTCCGCTCGCGGCCGTCGATGCTGAGCGTCACGGTGCCGGTGGCGTTGCCGCCGTGGGACGAGGTCACGCTCCAGCCCACGAGCACGACGCTCGCCGGGACCTCGGAAGCCCGCTGCTCGACGAGCGCGAGCAGGTCGGCGTCGGTGACTTCCTTCTTCGCGTCGGCCAGTTCGATGGCCTGGCGGTAGATCGTGTCCAGGGCCTCGCCCTCGAGGTCGTGGCCCAGCTCGCGGAGCTTGCCCTGCAGCCCGCGCCGGCCGGACAGCTTGCCGATGGTCAGCTGGCTGCCGGACAGGCCGACAGACTGCGGGGTCATGATCTCGTACGTCAGCGGGTGCTTGATCACGCCGTCCTGATGGATGCCGGACTCGTGCGCGAAGGCATTGCCGCCGACGATCGCCTTGTTCGGCTGGACGGCGAACCCGGTCAGATAGCTGACCAGTCGGGACGCGGCCGTGATGTGCTCCGTCTGGATCCCGGACCCGACGGCCTTGAATTGGGCGGGTCGCGTCCGGAGTGCCATGACGACCTCTTCGAGCGACGCGTTGCCGGCTCGCTCCCCAAGACCGTTGATCGTGACCTCGACCTGGCGGGCACCAGCCTGGACGGCCGCGAGCGTGTTCGCGGTGGCGAGCCCCAGGTCGTTATGGCAGTGGATGCTGACCGTCGCCTGTTCGCCCACGAGGTCGACCACGCGGGCCGTCAGATCCCCGAACTCGCTCGGGATCGCATAGCCGACGGTGTCCGGCACGTTCACGGTCGACGCGCCCGCCTCGACGACGGCCTCGTAGACCTTGAGTAGGAATTCGGTATCGGTGCGCGAGGCGTCCTCGGCGGAGAACTCGATCTCGGCGTCGCGTCCGAGCTGCTCGCGGCCGTAGCGGACCCAGCGGACCGCCTCGGCCAACGCGGTCTCGCGATCGATGCGGAGCTTGTGCTTGAGATGGATGTCGCTCGTGGCGATGAACACATGGAGATGCGGTTTGTGGGCGACCTTGATCGCCTCGATCGCACGCTGCGGGTCTCCGTCGCGGCACCGCGCGAGCGCGGCCACGGCGATGTCCTGGGGCGTCTCCTGTGCGATCCGCCGGACCGCCTCGAAGTCACCGGGCGAGGCGGCTGGGAAGCCCGCCTCGATCACATCGACCTTGAGGCGAGCGAGCTGGCGCGCGACTTCGAGCTTCTCGGCGGCCGTCAGACCGGCGCCGGGTGCCTGCTCGCCGTCCCGCAGGGTCGTGTCGAAGATGCGGACGCTGCCGGCGGGCACGAACGGCCCGGCCGGCCGGGGTACGGCCCTCGTCATGACGCGGCTCCACTCCCAGCCGGGGTGCGGGTCGCGGCTGCCTGCGCCTGACCGGCTTCGACGGTGACCGGATCGAGGAACGGCATCTTCGAGCGCAGCTCGGCGCCGACCTGCTCGATCTGGTGATCACGATCCTGCTGGCGGAGTCGCTTGAACTGCTCGCCACCCGAGTCGTATTCGTTGATCCAGCGCTCGGCGAACGAGCCCGACTGGATGTCGGCCAGCACGTCCTTCATGGCGGCCTTGGCGCCCTCCGTGACGCGCGGCCCGGACACGTAGTCGCCGTACTCCGCCGTGTCGGACACCGAGAAGCGCATGAAGTTGAGGCCGCCGCGGTACATCAGGTCGACGATGAGCTTGAGCTCGTGCATCGTCTCGAAGTAGGCGAGCTCCGGCTGATAGCCCGCCTCGACGAGTGTCTCGAACGCCGCCTTCACGAGCGCCGAAACGCCACCGCAGAGCAGCGCCTGCTCGCCGAAGAGGTCGGTCTCGGTCTCCTCGGCGAAGGTCGTCTCGAGGACACCGGCGCGCGTCGATCCGAGGCCGCGGGCGTAGGCGAGCACGCGGTCTCGGGCCGTCCCGGAAGCGTCACGCTCGACGGCGAACAGCGCTGGCACGCCGCCACCCTGGCGATACACGCTGCGGAGCAGATGGCCCGGCCCCTTGGGCGCGACCATGCCGACGTCGATGTCCTCGGGCGGGCTGATCCGCCCGAATCGGATGTTGAAGCCGTGGGCGAACATCAGCAGCTGGCCCGGACGGAGGTTGGGCGCGATATCGGTGTCGTAGACCGACTTCTGCACGGTGTCCGGCACGGCGATCATGATCACGTCCGCCTCGCGCACGGCGTCCGCCACATCGGCCACGCGTAGCCCGGCCTCCTCCGCGAGGGCCCGGCTCTTCGAGCCGGGTGCGAGCCCGACGACCACATCGACGCCGCTCTCGCGCAGATTCTGCGCGTGCGCGTGGCCCTGGCTGCCGTAGCCGATGACGGCGACCGTCTGGCCCTCGAGGGCCTCAGGATTCGCATCGTTGTCGTAATACATTCGCGCGGTCATCGGCCCTCTCCCATCGAAATGCCACCCTCAACGACAAACTGCACCTCGCCCCCCGAGGTCGGAGGCGGAGCTCCGCGACGCCATCCGCCCGAGGATGTCATTTCTTCACCGCCTCCTCGATCGAGCCCGCTCCCCTCGCCATGACGACCGCGCCGGTCCGGACGAGCTCCTTGATGCCATAGGTCCGCACGAGCGACACGAACGTGTCGATCTCGCCCTCCGTGCCCGTCACTTCCGCGATGACCGACCCCTCCACGAGGTCGACGACGCGCCCGCGCGACAGCTCGACGAAACGCAGGATCTCGTCCCGGTTCGACTCGGTCGCCCGGATCTTGACCAGTGCCAGCTCGTGATCGACGGTCGGTTCGGATGTGACGTCCTGGACCTTGAGGACGTCGATGAGTCGATAGAGCTGCTTCGCCGCCTGTTCGACGGCCACGTCATCCCCGTGCAGCGTGATCGTCATGCGGCTGACGTCCTCGCGGTCGGTGTGACTGACAGCGAGCGAGTCGATGTTGAAATTTCGCGCCCGCATCAGGCTTGACACGCGATTGAGGACGCCGGGCTTGTTGAGGACGATCGCGACCAGGACGTGCCGACGGGTCTCGCCGCCCCCCGGGAGGGCCCGTGCCGGCGGCGTGCCGTGGGCGTGGTGTGCGGGCAGGCTCGCCGGCTCGCCGGCTGGCACTTGCCCGTTCGACGAAGAGTCACTCACTCGTCGGCCCCGCCCCACTTCTCGATGAGGTCGGACAGCCCCTTGCCGGCCGGCATCATCGGGAACACGTTCTGTTCCTCGGCGATCTCGAACCAGATGAGCGCCGGTCCGTCGACGCCTTGCGCGAAGCGGATCGCCTCATCCACCTCGGCCGGGGTCGCCGCCTTCATCGCCGGGATCCCGAATGCCTCAGCGAGCTTGAGGTAGTCGGGCCCGAGCAGATGTGCCGAGTGGTAGTTCCCGGCGTAGATGATCTCCTGCCACTGGCGGATCATCCCGAGCTTCTTGTTGTCGAAGAGCGCGATCTTGACCGGGATCTCGTCCTGGATGAGCGTCATCAGTTCCTGGAACGTCATCTGGAAGCCACCGTCGCCGGTGATCGCCCACGTCTCGCGGTCGGGTCGCCCGAGAGCAGCACCCATCGCGGCCGGGACACTGAATCCCATCGTCCCGAGGCCACCCGACGAGACGTGCTGGTTCGGCTCGCGGAAGCCGGTGTAGCGCGCGAGCCACATCTGGTTCTGGCCGACGTCGGCGACGTACGTGGCGCGGTGGTCGGTCAGCTCGCCGATACGTTCCACGACGTAATCCGCCGAGAGGACGCCATCGCGCCAATCGCCGGATCCGTGCCAGGACGAGGCTTCTGAGTCCTTGCGCCACTCGGCCAGCTGATCGAAGTAGGCCTGCCGCGCCTCCATCGGTGTCTCACCGACCATCCGGGTGAGGGCTTGCAGGACGCGTTTCGCGTCACCGACGATCGGCACCTCGACCGCGACGTTCTTGCCGATCTCGGCGGGATCGATGTCGACGTGGATGATCCGGGCGTACGGCGCGTACGTCCGAACGTTGCCGGTGACCCGGTCATCGAAGCGCATCCCGACCGCGATCAGGAGGTCGGCCGACTGGATGGCCCGGTTGACGTGCTTCCAGCCGTGCATGCCCATGAACCCGTACGCGAGCGGGTGGGTCTCATCCATCGCGCCGATCCCCAGGAGCGTCCACGCCACGGGGATCGACGTCTTCTCGGCGAAGGCCTTCAGGTCGTCCCAGGCCTCGGCGTGAAGCACGCCATGCCCGGCGAGGATCACCGGCCGCTGCGCAGCAGCGATCTCGTTGGCAGCGAGCTTGAGCTGACGGCCGTGGCCCTCGAGATTCGGCCGGAAGCCCGGCAGGCCGGCGACGATCTCGGCCTCCGTCGGGTGCTGGGCCTTGGTCTCCTGCTGAAGCGCGTCCTTCGTGATGTCGACGTGGACCGGACCGGGCCGTCCGCTCCGTGCGATGTGGAACGCCTCGGCGATCACACGCGGCAGGTCATCAGCATCACGAACGAGGTAGTTGTGCTTGGTCATCGGCAGCGTGATGCCGTTGATGTCGATCTCCTGGAAGGCGTCCTTGCCGATGAGCGCACCTGGCACGTTCCCGGTGATCGCCACGATCGGCACGGAATCGAGAAGCGCGGTGCCGATCCCCGTCACGAGATTGGTCGCGCCCGGACCCGACGTCCCCATGCAGACGCCGACGCGGCCGGTGACGCGTGCGTAGCCGTCGGCGGCGTGCGCGCCACCTTGTTCGTGACGAACGAGCACGTGACGGAGCTCTGGGTAATCGCCGAGGACGTCGTAGAGCGGCAGGATCACGCCACCGGGGTAGCTGAAGAAGACGTCGACACCCTGGCGGAGGAGTGCCTCGCACAGCACGTCGGCCCCGATCCGGGTGCGCTTGAGCTCACGCCCCTCGTGGAGCATGTCCTTGCGAGCTTGCTCGACCGCGGCGGCAGTCGATGAGCCCTCGCCAGGGACGTGGCTGCGCCGCGATCGCGCCGCGGGACTTGACGGTGTCGCGGTGTCGGTCTTCGTCGTCATCGGACCCTCAACAAGTGACGGATAAACGAAAGACCCTCGCCTTCCGGCGAGGGTCCCATCGGTGTTGCGTGGTTGGTGACGCTTAGCGTCCGTCCCTCCGCATCCCTCCGTTCTCCCGCCGGGAGCCGGTAATGAGGCCAAGAAGGCCATCAAGCCCGAGGCGAAGAAGGGCGAGAAGCGATACGTCCGCGAGTGGGTTCGTCTCGATGGGCATGTGGACGCGGCGACCATCCGCAGTCACGACGACTGCGACGCTCCGACGATCCTGCCGATCGAAACGGGCCAAGCTGGCCTCCAAAACGCTACGTCCGCGCGGTGGGGACCGTGCGGTGGCCGAAAGTCTAGCAGGGATCGGGTGAGCGTCAACGTTCCCCCAATCGTCCTGGGCATGGCAGTTCTCTCGCGAGACCGTCGGGGAGGCCGGTTACGTCCCCGGGAACCCGAACGGTGAGGTCGGGCGCAACCCTGCGCCGAGACCGAGGGCCTCCGAACGAAGGAGCGCATCGAGATCGACCGGCTCGCCCGTCGGCCGCTCCGCTGGCATGCCCAACAGGTAGCCCTGCCCGGCGCGGATCCCGAGCGATCGCACGAATTCCAGCTGCTCGGCGGTCTCGATGCCTTCGGCGATGACGAGGGCGCCCCAGCGATCCGCCAGGTCCTTGAGCGTCTGGACCACCTCATGCGACGTCGCCCGGACGGTCCCGCCGTGGATCAACGACAGATCGATCTTCACGATGTCGAACCGGATCTGCGACAACAGCCGAAGACCGGCATTGCCCGCCCCGACATCGTCGGCAGCGACGCGCATCCCGGCGGCACGACACGCCTCGACGGCGCGGATCAGCCGGTCCATATCTTCGACTGCCTCGCGCTCGGTGAGCTCGAGCACGACGCGCGCCGGATCGACCCCGTGACGCTGCAGCAGCTTGACCAGACCGTGGACGCTGAACTGATCGGACTCGAGCGAACGCGGCGAGATGTTGAGCGTCAGGCTGGCGGGCAGCGCCAGCTGGGCGAACGCGGCGATGGACGTCGTGAGGCTCGCCAGATCCAGCTCGACGGTGCGGCCGAACGCCTCGGCCGCGGTGAACAGGTCCGTCGCATCGGTGAAGCCGGAGCCAGGCATCGGTCGGCTGAGCGCCTCGTAGCCGCGCGGTCGGCCGGTGCGGAGGTCGAAGATCGGCTGGAAGACCGACTTCAGCGCACCCGAGGCCGCGACCTGGGCGACGAGTTGCGCGCGTCCGGCCTCGGAACGCTCGGTGCCGGGCGAGGCGTGTCGCTCGGCGTCGAACACGGACACGCACGTCCGGCCATGCTTCTTCCCGAACGCGAGTGCGGCATCCGCCTCGCGGAACAGCGTCGCGCGGTCTGATGCCGTACCCGGCACGGCAGAGATCCCGACCGTGAACGACCAGGGCTGGGTCGCCGGCTCGTTCCGCCGTCGATCGTCCGTGCCGCGCTCCAGGACGGCCGCGAGGACGCGGCGCATGGCAAGGAACGCGCCGTCGGCATCCACGCCGGGCATCAGCACGGCGAATTCGTCGCCGCCGATCCGGAACACCTCGTCGCTGCGGCGCAAACCGGCCGCGATGACGCCGGCCACACCGACCAGGACGCGATCCCCGCCCGCGTGGCCTTCAGCCTCATTGACCTTGCCGAAGTCGTCGAGATCGACGATGGCCAGGGCCAATCGTGTGTGGTAGCGGGCTGAGCCGGCCCACTGCCGCTCGAGCTCTTCCTGGAAGGAGCGGTGGTTGCCGAGGCCGGTGAGCGCATCCCGCAGGGATTCGGCGCGAGCCCGGGTGTAGGCGTCTTCGAGCACGACGCGCGCGCGATCGAGCCGTTCGGCGGGCTCGAGGATGCGCTTGGCCATGAAGATCGTCAGACCGCCGAGCGCGAGGGTGAGGCCCGCGATGGCGAGTGCCGGCATGAGGATGTGCGAACCATCGCCACTGGCCAGCGCATAGATGACAGGCGTGGCGAGGGCGACCGGGATCACGAACATCGTGATGAGGGCGAGGATCAGGCGGAGCCGGACGACGCGCAGGTCGGTCGAGCCGTCGAAGATGGGCTCGTCCGACTCCTGGACATGCGCGGGCAGCGGGCTGGCGTTGCTCGTGGCTGTTCTCCGCTGGACGGTAGGCTCCCGGGGCGGTGGTTATACGCCGCCGGGGCACGTGTCGACTACACGCACCGTCGTACCGCCCCGGATAGGACCTCCGGCACCCTCTGCTACATTTGCCGACCGCCAGCACCCGTCCCCCGGAGACCGCGCCGCAATGACCGAACCCCGCACGATCGTCGACAAGATCTGGGACGACCACGTCGTCGTCCAGGACCCGGGCGCGCCGGCTGTCCTCGCGGTCGACCTCCATCTCGTGCACGAGGTGACCTCGCCGCAGGCGTTCAGCGGTCTTCGCGACCGGGGACTCACGGTCCGCCGCCCCGGGCAGACGGTCGCAACCGCGGACCATTCGATCCCGACGACCCCCCGCAGCCTGCCGATGCTCGATGCGCAGGCAGCCGCGCAGATCAGCCAGCTCGAGCGCAACTGCGCCGACTTCGGCATCCCCCTGCACGGGATCGGGTCGCCCTCGCAGGGGATCGTCCACGTCATCGGCCCACAGCTCGGGCTGACCCAGCCGGGCATGACGATCGTCTGCGGCGATTCGCACACCTCCACGCACGGTGCCTTCGGCGCCCTCGCCTTCGGGATCGGAACCAGCGAGGTCGAGATGGTCCTCGCGACGCAGACGCTGCTGCAGCGCCACCCGAACACGTATGAAGTCCGGGTCGATGGTCGGCTCGCCCCTGGGGTGTCGGCGAAGGACATCATCCTGTCGTTGATCGCGCGGATCGGCGTCGGTGGCGGCACGGGTCACGTCTTCGAGTACCGCGGCGAGGCGATCCGCGCGCTGACGATGGAACAGCGCATGACCATCTGCAACATGAGCATCGAGGGCGGCGCCCGCGCCGGCCTGATCGCGCCGGACGACACGACGTTCGAATACGTCCATGGTCGACCTCATGCGCCGGCGGGAGCCGACTGGGACGCCGCGGTCGACAGGTGGCGGCAGCTGCCGACCGACGACGGCGCCGCGTTCGACAAGTCGATCACGATCGACGCGAACACCCTTGAGCCGATGATCACCTACGGCACGAACCCAGGCATGGGCATCCCGATCACATCGCGTGTCCCCTCCCCGACCGACGAGACCGACCCCGCGGCGCGCCGGGCCCTGGAGCACGCGCTGTCCTACATGGATCTCCAGCCCGGGCAGCCGATCCTCGGCCAGAAGGTCGATGTCGTCTTCGTCGGCTCGTGCACGAACGGGCGCATCAGCGACCTGCGACTCGCGGCGGCCGCGCTCAAGGATCGCCGCGTGGCCGACGGCGTGATGTTGATGGTCACGCCGGGCAGTGACGAGGTGAAGCGTGAGGCGGAGCGCGAAGGCCTCGCCGACATCTTCAAGGCGGCCGGCGCCGACTGGCGCGAGTCGGGCTGCTCGATGTGCATCGCGATGAACGGCGACCAGCTGTCGCCCGGCCAGTACGCGGTCAGCACGTCGAACCGCAACTTCGAGGGCCGGCAGGGCAAGGGCGGACGGACGTTCCTCGCGTCGCCGCTGACCGCGGCCGCATCGGCCGTCACGGGCGTCGTGACGGATCCGCGCACGCTGCCCGGCATCGAGTCGCTCGCCGCCGTCGGGGGACGCTGATCGTGGCGCAGCCGATCGGCGTCTTCACGAGCAAGGTCATCCCGATCGACAAGGAGAACGTCGACACCGACCAGATCGTCCCGGCGCGCTACCTCAAGGTCACGGACAAGGATGGCCTCGCTGATGCGCTGTTCCGCGACTGGCGCTTCGAGGAGGACGGCTCGCTCAAGGACCCGCCGTTCATCCTCGACCGGCCCGGGATGGCGGGACGGAACATCCTGCTGGTCGGCGACAACTTCGGGGCCGGCTCCTCGCGAGAGCACGCACCGTGGGCGCTGACGTCGTGGGGTGTGCGGGCGATCCTGTCGACCGGCTTCGCAGACATCTTCCGCAGCAACAGCCTCAAGAACGGGCTCCTTCCGATCGTCGTCCCGGCGGACGTCCACGCTCGGCTGCGCGACCTGATCGAGCGTGATCCCGACGCCGATCTCACGGTCGACCTGTCGGAACAGGGCGTCCTTCTCCCGGACGGTTCGACGGTCGACTTCGACATCGACCCATTCGCCAAGCGGATGCTTCTGGCAGGGACCGACGAGCTGGGCTACCTGCTCTCGAAGGAAGGCGACATCGCGGCCTGGGAAGCGGCCCACCCGGCGAGGATCGAGACGCGCGCGAGCGCCTGAACCGCCGTGGGTCGTCTGACCGTCGACGCCATCAATCCCGAGCTCGACGAAGCATGGCCCCGCCCGCTGTCCGCTTTCGGGTTCGTGCGCTGGGAGGTCACCTGCGGCTTCTGTCGGACGCGCTTCGGCAGCGCCGGCCGGGCGTGGCGCGACCTCGTCGTCTGCCCCTTGTGCGGGACGCGCAACCTGCTGCTGTACCGGCCCGGGCCATCCGAACCGGAGCGCTGACGACGCGCTAGCTCGCGCTCGACGCGGAGCGAACGGTCGGTGCTGCCCAGCGTGGCTTGATCGGCCGCATCACGGTCCAGCGAGCACAGACGGCACAACCGAGGTGTGGCGTCGAGCCATGCTGGCGATGCGCGTCGACGGCAGCGCGCAGGACACGGAATGGGCGGGTGGCGGCGTGGGGGGCTGGTCGCTTCATCGGATCGGACCTCAGGGTGGGCGGGTGGCGCGGCTCGTTGTCCTGAGGTTCGACGACGGTGTCCGCCCGTCCCACCGACGGACGGCCACATCCCGGGATGGACGTTCGACGATGCGGGAACGGAACCATGAGCCGCGACGCGCCGTCTCCGCCGCCATGGACGCCATCCGTCGCCCGGTCCGTCTCGCGGCCGCGCTGCTCACCCTCGCCGTGGTCATCGCGGCATGCGCCATCGGCCCGGCCTCGTCGACGGTGCCCGTCGCCCCATCAGCGTCGGCGCCGCCGGATACGCCGGTGACGGCACCACCCGTGGACCCTTCGAGCGACCCGTCGGTCGAGCCGCCGGTCGGCGAGAAGCCGGTCGTCCCCAAGCCGGGTCAGGCGATCAACGTGCACCCGGTCGCCGCCGAGAGTTTGTCGGCCCGGGTCGACGGGTCGACGATCGTCGTCAAGGCGACCTGGTGGAGCGGAGTCGAGCCGTGCACGATCTTCGACTCGATCGTCGTCGACAAGGGCGAAGGCACGTACACCGTCACGCTCCGCGAGGGCAGCAGCCCCCAGGAGATCGCGTGCATCGCTATCGCCGAGCAGCACGTCACCGAGTTCGAGATCCCCGACGTGGCCGCCGGCACCTGGAAGATCGTCGACTCCGGTGGCACGGCACCGCCCATCGAGGTCACGGTCGGCTGAGGTCCGCGGACACGTAGCCCATCGCGACGGATCGACTCGCCGGCGGCCTTCGCGGCACGCTCCCGACCCCTGTGCGACGATCGAGCGGTGAACCCGCTGGACCTCGTCGCGATCCTGCTCGTCGTCGTCGCCATCATCCTCGGGTTCCAGTCGGGGGCTCTCCCACAGGTCGGTGGTCTGCTGGGCGCGCTCGCCGGTGGCGCCATCGCCGTCCTCGCCCTGCCCCATCTCGTCGAGCCACTCGACGCGGTACCCATCGGTATCCGCCCATACGTCGTCCTCGCCGGGCTCCTGATGGCGGTCGGCATCGGCGAATCGGTCGGCTCCGCGATCGGCCGGACGGGCGCCAGGTCGCTCGGGACCGGCTTCCTCGGTGCCGCCGACCGCATGGCAGGCAGCCTGACGGGCGCCGCCCAGGCCCTCCTGGTGATCTGGCTGGCAGGCGGTCTGCTGGCCCTTGGCCCCGTCCCACGGCTGAGCGAGGCCGCGCAAACGTCTACGGCCGTGCGGACCCTGAACGCGGTCCTGCCACCGCCCACCGAGATCGCCGGCGAACTCGGGCAGCTCATCGGCGATTCGGGGCTGCCCGACGTGTTCGTCGGCTTCGAGCCGCTACCGCGGCCCCCGGTCGACCGCCCGACGGATCGAGCCGCGAACGAGATCGCCGCCCGCGCCGAGGCGAGCACCGTCCGTGTGCGAGCCGGCGTCTGTGGCGCACAGGCATCGGGCAGCGGTGCCGTGGTCAGTGACGGGTACGTCGTCACGAATGCGCACGTCGTCGCCGGAGCTCGGGATGGCGCGATCGAGGTCGCGACCGTCGACGGCAGCGCCGCGGCGGCGCGTGTCGTGCTCTTCGATCCGTCGTTGGACGTGGCCCTGCTCTGGACACCCGACCTCCGCGCCCGGGCGCTCCATTTCGCGTCGTCGGACCCTGCCCGCGGCTCCGTCGGAGCGGCGCTCGGTTACCCGGGAGGCGGTCCGCTGACGATCGTCCCCGCGGCCGTCACCGGGGAATATCGCGCCACTGGTCGCGACATCTACGACGAGGCGCGAGTGGACCGCGACATCCTCGAGCTGCGGGCCCAGATCGACCGTGGCGACAGCGGCGGACCGTTGATCCTTCAGGACGGCACGATCGGCGGTCTGGTATTCGCCGAAGCGCGCTCGGATCCCGAGGTCGGCTACGCGCTGACGCCGACGTCGGTAGCGGTACGGATCGCCCCGGCCATCGGCCGGCGTGAGGTCGTGGCGACCGGCGACTGCCTCCGCTAGGGGCGGGCGGGCGGTGGCTCAGTGCGTCGGGGCGGGAGAGTTCTGCGAGATCCAGACCGCTACCTCGCGCAGGACCTTGTCGCGGATCTCCGGTCGATCGGACAGGAGCGTCGCGAATTCGCGATGCCCGAGGACGAGCAGCCTTGCGGGCGTCGAGGCCGTGGCCGTCGCCGTTCGCGGCACCTGCGCGATCATCGCCAGCTCACCGAAGTGATCGCCGACACCGAGGTCGCGGACATGCCTGTCGCCCTTCGAGATCGCGACGGTGCCGTCCAGGATCACGAAGAACTCGTGGCCGGGCGCGCCTTCCTTTGCAAGGACCTTTCCTTCCCGGACATCGACCTCATCGACCAAGCGCCCGATCTCGGTGAGGTCGCGCGAGCTCAGCCCCGCGAATAGCGGCACCTTCGAGAGCATCTCCAGCTTCTGGTCCATCGCGTCGATCGTCCCTCCTCGCCCGCGACCATGGGATCTCGG
>Ga0070686_100001588_pt1 | contig 12763 bp, 12 predicted proteins | sample KBSS23LmetaG_FD_65654 | JGI IMG/M metagenome (GOLD analysis project Ga0070686, IMG submission 65654) | Switchgrass rhizosphere microbial communities from Kellogg Biological Station, Michigan, USA - KBS S2-3L metaG | ecosystem: Host-associated > Plants > Roots > Rhizosphere ...
TCATGACGTCGATTCGTCAGAAATTGCCTTCAAAATCGCTGGATCCATGGCTTTGGAAGATGCATCAAAGCGTGCAGATATGATTCTTTTGGAGCCAATCATGAAGGTAGAAGTCTCCACACCTGAAGAATTTATGGGAGATGTCATTGGAGATTTGTCCAGTAAACGCGCACAAATTCAAGGAACTGAGAATCGTGGACAATTAACAGTCATCAATGCACTCGTTCCTCTGGCAGAAATTTCTGGATACGCGACAAAGCTTCGCTCTATTTCTCAAGGTCGAGCCAGTTTCTACATGGAACCAAGTCACTATGAAGAAGTCCCAAGTAATATTGCAGCAGCCTTGGCAGCAAAGCGCGTAACTGCAGCGTAAACTTCTTTTAAAAATTCCTCACTTGAAGCTTTTAGGTATGTAGTCTATGCTAAAAAGTACTGTATGGACGATTCACAATTGCCGCTGAGAGATGATCCTTCAAATACTTTTACACCTGAAAATACTGATATACCTCCTACTTCTTCAGCAGATCCAGTTCCTTCCGTTCCAATGAAACTTGAACCAAAAGATCTTCCAGAGAGAAAGAAAATTGGAGTTAAAAAATTATTGATTGGGTTTGGCGTATTCGTTCTTCTTCTCGGGACTATTTCAACTATTTTTCTTGTTCAAAAAAGTCAAGACATTCGCAATAAAGCAGCAGGCCAACTTCCCGTCCCGACTGCACCCAGAGTACTTCGAAATACCCAGTGGAGGGTAAGTGATCCGCCGAGTAGTGGCGAGACACATGGAGATTTGGAATATGCCTCTTCAAACACGGGTTGGATTGCTGTTCGCAATAATGGGTCAAAAGATATTCTTATCAAAGGTTGGCAGAATTGCCCTCCTCGACATGATCCTACTGGAATCTGTTGGCCACAATCATCTGATCCAAAGTTCGAATTTACTATAAAACCAAAAGAGACGGTCCGTGTTGAAGCCACACAGGTGTGTGGGCAACTAGATTTTGATCAACCATATGGATATGGACGTTGGTTCGGAACAAATCAATGTAGAGGTGGTTCGACAACCAACACACCAACCAATAGGCCAACGACAACGCCGTCACCACGACCATCAAATACACCGACAACAGGTGTAGGGACGAGAACACCGACGCCGCGACCATCAGGGACATCTACCCCACGGCCTACTGCTACAATTACTCCAACACTGCCTCCTGGAATTAGTGCAGCCTGCGGTGACGTAGAAGCGTATGATACAAATTGGAACGTATTATCGAGTTCTCAACTTGCGCAATTGAAATCTGGAGATATCGTTCGCTTCGCGGTTTCGGGCACAACCACATCAGGGAGTTTTGATAAAGCCCGCGTTATTGTAAATGGGACAACCCTTCCTGAAACATCAGCGAAAAAACCAGGGACAGATGCTTTTTATAGTGAATATACGATTCCATCAGGTTTAGTAAACTTCACCGTAACAGCCCAAGTTCATCATATTACATTAGGATGGTTTTAATTTTTCTTTCTTCACTTGATTGCTTCATATTTGTAGTCTATGCTTAAAGTATGGATAGTCCACAAGTGCCACCAGCGGATGATAATCTTAACTCTATTCCCCCAGTGAATACTGATTCTCCTTTATCCTCGTCTTATGAAACAGGCCCTGTTCCTGCACTTCCTACTGCAATGGAACCAAAAGAGCAGCCGAGTAATAAAAAGAAAATTGGCATGAAAAAATTACTCATTGGTTTTAGCGTATTCTTTCTTTTGGTCGGAACAATTTCTACTGTCCTTTTAGTTCGATACAATCAAGATATTCGGGAAAAAGCTTCAAGTGGGGCAGATTGTGACCATTCTCCTGATTGTGATCTTGTAGGGAGTGGCCAAAATTCGGGAAGTTATACCGCCACACGAACGATTATTTATGTTGATATTACTGATCAGAATTCAACGCGGTATTACCCAGGACATACGAACGACGGATGCCACGATGTTACCATAACAGGGAACCAGGTCACATGGAATAAAATTGGCCCTGGACCAGATTGCAAAACCGTAAGTAATGTCCAAGTTTGGATGGGAAGTGGAACAACCACACCAACGCCGCTTCCAACCAACACGCCGTCAAATACCCCTACCATAACGCCAACCTTCCCTCCTGGAACACACACGCCAACGCCACAGCCTACACATACCGTGACTCCTACACTTCCACCAGGAGTTGCAGCAGCCTGTGGTGATGTACAGGCCTATGATACTAATTGGAATCCATTATCAAGTGCTCAACTTGCACAATTAAAATCAGGAGACACCGTTCGATTTGCAGTTGCCGGGACAACGAATTCAGGCACATTTGACAAAGCCCGCTTTACAATCAACGGGATACTTCAGCCAGAGACATCAACCAAAAAGCCAGCGAGCGATTCTTTCTATATGGAGTACACCGTTCCAACAGGAACTCTTAATTTCACTGTCACTGCCCAGGTTCATCACTCTACATTGGGTTGGTTGTAATCAAAATTGAAGAGAGAACCTTTTACGATTGATCTCCCGTGAGTTGTTGCCTTACTTCTTCAATAGGTCGCTTAGAAGTTCTTGCTGTTTCTAATATGAATGATTCATCTCGTAATTGTTGAGGCGTTGCTCCCTTTCTTGCCATATCTGTCAATGCATCAACTCCAGTTGAATACCTCCAGCTATGTTTAAACGTATCCGTTGCTGCCTCTATCGTGTGTCGCAAAGTCTCAACTAATGTCATGCAACCCTCTCTTTCAAAGCTCGATAGAATTTTTCAAGATATGCTTCTGCATTATCCCAATGCTTTTCCCCCATGCCGCGTTCTGCCATGTTTTGTTCAATATTTGCCAAGACTCGCAAATGTGCCAATTTTGCTGCCTGAAACAAAGATATCCGATAGACTTCTGCGTACAATTCCTTTGCCGTGTCCTCAACTCCTGCTGCTTCGGTAATAGAATTTTTATTCTTGGTATCCTGCCAGAGTTTGAGTTCAAGGGAAGAAACAAGTGAAGGTTCAAACGCAAGTTTTAATTCTTCCTTCAAAAGTTGATAGAACTTGAGCATGGGCTTTTTTGCCTCTTTCCATTTATTTGCTTCCCCATGTTTTACTGCCTGAGCCATAAGCATCGCCGCTTCTTTGGCCAATTCTTTACTCATTCCATACTGTTCCTTCAAATGCTGAATAGAATAATCAATAAAGGCTGTCCCTTCAGGAATTTTCTTCAGTCTCCACCAAGCAAGTTCAAGTTTCGCGGTGACTTGAGGTTCAAATTTAAAATGATGAACCCGGTCCTTTGCTCCGAACCTTCTGCGCCTTCGAGAGAAATCCAAAATAGCAGAGCGTAATTTATCTGAATTAATATCGGGAAGATGTACTTCTTCAAAATAAAATTCACTGTAAACCATTTGCCAAGGAAGAAGACCACTCGTTCTTTGTTCTCCAGATGTACGAATGAGAAGATCTGGTTCAGGATAGGGTTGTCCAGCAGTATCTAAATAAGATGAAAAGAGTTCTTCGTCAATTTTCTTTGAAGGGATACCTTCATCTACGATTTTTTTAACGGCACGGATAATTTCGTCCCTCCCTCCATAATCGAGTGCCAGATTCAAGATATGTCCTGTATAATCTTTTGTCTCCCGTTCTACTTTTTCGATGAGATTACGCAAATCTGATGGAAACCGATCTTTTCTTCCTAAATGGACAAATCTGACTTTATCCTTGTGGGCGTTCTCCAATTCTCGGGCAAGAAGCTGCTTCACCAATGAAAGAATTTTATGAACTTCTTTGGGAGATCTCTTCCAATTTTCAGTTGAGAATCCCCAGACAGTGATCGTATGAATTCCCCAATCTCGTGCAGCATCAATCGTCTCAAGTACTGCCTTAGCTCCAGCTTCATGACCTTTCGTTGCAGGAAGACCCTTTGACCGTGCCCATCGGCCATTTCCATCCATAATAAGTGCAATATGATTTGGCACAACAGTACCTTTGGGAAGGGGGTTTGAGGACATATGCCCGAGTATTATACCACGAAGTATTATAGTATAATCAACCTCACAGCCCCACCCATATGAGTCGTGTATCTGATGTTGTAACCAACACAAAAAGTGACAAGTCTATTAAAGCAAAGTCTGATCTTGAGAACTTCGTTACGATTATTGACAAGAAATTAGAAGCATATTTTGATAATGAAATTGATGATGCCTTTGGTGTAAGTGACAAAGAAAAGACGCTGTCAATCCACATGCTCAATCACATCAAAGAGCACAATCTTCGTCCTGCCAAACGTCTCCGAGGATCATTTATTTACTACGCATATAAGATGTTTGGAGGTAAAGACGAAGAGTCCATTCTCGAAGCTGCAATGTCAATTGAACTTGTGCATACCGCACTTCTTATGCACGATGATTTCATGGATCAGGATGATACACGGAGAGGAAAACCAACAAGTCATGAATATTTTAAAAAAGACCATGAAGAGACTCACTTTAAAGGTAATGCAAAACATTATGGTGAAAGCATGGCAATAACCGTGGGAGATACCGCGTTGTGTTTGGGATATGAAATATTAGCCAAAAGTAACTTTTCAGCTGACAGAAAAATAGACGCTTTAACAAGACTCCTTCGAGGAATTACCAATACAACGTATGGACAAGCATATGATGTAACATTGGAAAGTATAGGGGAAGCTTCTGAAGGTGACATTATTGACGTTCACAGAGCAAAGACGGGGATTTACACCTATGAAAATCCGCTTCATATAGGCGCTATCTTAGCTGGAGCAAAGGAGGAAGATTTGGATATTTTAACAAAATACTCTGAGGCGGGAGGTGTCGCGTTTCAATTACAAGATGATATCTTGGGTCTTTTCGGATCACCAGAAAAAACTGGCAAACCTGCGCATTCAGATTTACGGCAAGGAAAAATGACTCTTCTTATTATCAAGGCATTTGAAGAAGCAAATGAAGAACAAAAAAAGGCGTTACATCGCTTGTTGGGGAAAAAAGATTTAACAAATGAAGAAGCAGAAGAGGCCAGGAAAATTGTAATAGACACAGGATCTTTAGAATATTCCAAACAAATTTCAGTCAAATGGGCCAAACAAGCACAAGAGACAATTCCTTTGATGAGAGAAAAAGGATGGGAAAAAGAAGGGATTGATTACCTTGATGGCATTGCACAGTACATGGTGGAGAGGGAGATGTAATGTGTAAAGAAGATACCAAACGAGATCAGAAACCCAAGGGACAACCTGATTATATTCTGAGACCTGAAGAAGAGATACTAGAAAGACAACTCAAAAGAATTGGGGAACCATTAACTTCAGAAGAATTACGTGACGACAAGATAATCGCCGAATTAAAACGAGATTTCAGTAATGGTCTGTAAACCGTTATGAATGGTAAATTCTTCCGTGATATCATATATCCATGGCGGATCGCCTTTCTGGATTTACCGGAGGTCAAGAGTTTGAAGAACGGGAAAGAATCTCTCGGTTTGCTGTTCTTATATCAGATATAGGTACAGGTTCAAATCTGCAAGCATTGATTGATGCATCTGAAAATGGTTCGTTACCTCAAGGAAGCATAAAATTAGTCATTAGTGACTCTCCTGAAGCAAATGGCCTTTTACGAGCTGGTGCTCATGGAGTTCCTGCACATATTAGCCTACGAGAAGGGAAGATAGGTTCTCCAGAAAGAAATGTCTATAGCCAGAGGCTAGCAGAATTTCTTAATATAAATGGAATAACTGTTGCTGTTATGGCAGGCTTTGGAACGATAGTGTCTGACTCTTTTCACGAAATTTTCAATGGGGTAAGTGTCAATGTTCATCCTGGGGCAATCCCGGACAATGAAGATACACCACTTCTCTATCCTGATGGGAGCCCTATACCTTGGAATCAAGGAAGGATGACAGAAAAAGCGGTTGCAAACTTTTTAGGACAACCATCTGCACATTGCACAGTTCATGTTGTAACTCGTAAAACAGACTTTGGGCCAGTTCTTGCAAGAGGAGAAACACAATGCATTGAGGGAGATACCGTTAAATTGCTTTATGGACGGTTAAAATTGGAAGAACATAAAGCACTTATTGAGTCACTGAAAGATGTAAGAAGGATTTATGAATTGGCTGGGAAAGCATTGCCACTTTTTTAGAATGTTATTTTTCGAGTCTTGGGAAAAGTCCTTCTCCACTTTTAATTTCTTCCCCACTATATTGTTCTAAAATTTTCTCTGCAGTTTCTGGTAAGAATGGTTTTAGATTGAATGCGATTTCTCGTACTTGTTCAACCAAATGATGCAATGCTTTTGTCTGATCTTCGCTTTTCAATTCCCATACTTTATTTTCATTGACATATACATCTGCTTCCCTGATTTGTTCCCAAATAATTTTTAATGCTTCATCAAAACGATAATCTTCCATTACCTTAACAACCAACTCATGAGGAGTATGCTCGCCATTTGCTTTTCCCTTATACTCTGCACGTTTTGCCATACCTGCAACCCGTGCAACTAAATTTCCAAGTCCATTTGCCAAGTCACTATTGTAAGCTTCTTCAAATTTTTCAAATGAAAAATCGCTATCTTCATACGGATGGACTTTTGCAAGTAAATAATAGCGAAGTGGATCTGTTCCATATTTTTCAACGACTTCAACTGGATTAATGACATTACCTAAACTTTTACTAATCTTTTGTCCGTCAACAGTCATAAATCCATGAATGAAAACCTGTTTACTATTAGGGAGTCCTGCGCTTAAAAGCATTGATTGCCATGTGGCAGTTTGTTGACGAAGATTGTCTTTTCCCGCAACTTGTACTCCCGGCCAAAAGTCTTTATATTCACTATCTTCTTTGGGCCAGCCGAGAGTTGAAATATAATTGATCAACGCGTCAAACCACACATACATAACTTGGTCTGGATCGTCTGGGACATCTATCCCCCATGGCATTTTGGATTTAAGTCGAGAAATAGAAAAATCTTGCAATCCTTCAGAAACAAATGATTTTATTTCATTAAACTTGCCTTCTGGAATGACAAAATCAGGATTCTCTTCATAAAATTCTAAAAGTGGTTTTTGGTATTTAGAAAAAGCAAAGAAATAATTTTCTTCTTCAATAAGTTCTATCTCCATTTTTGGATGAAGTGGACATTTCCCATCAACGAGTTCTGAATCAGTCTTCTCCAGTTCACATCCAACACAATATTTAATACTATAATTCTTTTTGTAAATATCTCCCTTAGCCAAACATAATTTCCAAAACTCTTGTGCTGCTTTTTTGTGCTCTGGATTCGTTGTTCGAATGAAGTGATCATACGTCAAATTCAATGCCTTTTTCAAATCATCAAATTTGGCAGCATACTCATCGGTGTAAGCTTGCGGGTCTTTCCCTTCCTCTAAAGCTTTCCTGTAAATCTTGAGTCCATGTTCATCAGTCCCAAAATTAAAAATGACTTCTTCACCAAGCAATCGATGTAATCGAGCAATTGCATCTGCCTGTACAATTTCCAATGCAAAACCGATATGAGGATTTGCATTTACATAAGGGAGGGTGGTGGTTAAGTAGAATTTGTTATTATTCATGTTTTCATTATATAGTGGAATCCCTTAAAAAGAAAAAACCTCCTTTTGGGAGGTTCAAATTGCTTTCACAAGGAATTCCTCCACTTAGGCGGTTTTCATTGTCATCATCATTACTTTTTCAGTTTTCAAGTTTATTATAATTGATTAATTGCTACGAATGGAACACCTAATTCTCCAGCCTGCGCTCTTGTCTCTTCTGCAGCTCTATTAAATGTTTCCTCATCCCCAGGTTCAACTGGTGTGGAAGAGAATGCTCCATCACGATATTTTGTTTGCACTACTATTAGGTGCCCTGTTCCATCTGTTGTTGCACTTCGTTTCCGTTGTACAGCTAAGTTAGTAATTTCCGTTTCAGTTGTCATAGTACAATTATACAACTATTTTTAGAGATTGCCACGCTTTGCTCGCAATGACAAAGTGTTTATTCCTTCTTCCCCACAATCCCTCGAATTTTATCAGCCCACTGATTGGCCCATTCATCGGCTTCCATTTTTTTAATTGCTAATTCAAACCCTGGTTTTGTATATGCTTTTTTAATCCAGGCAACTGTTGCACTACTTACTTTAAGGTTTAACTTCGTAGGAATAAAGCCTTTGTTTTTTTTCATCCAGTAGGCAATTGCCAAACGTTTTGCGTATGTTTCTATATCGTTCTGAGAAAAGAAATCTCGCATGAAGGTTTCTGCTTCATTCACATCTTTTAAGTCAGCCAAAACTTGGGCAAATTCACGCTCAATCTGCTTTTTGAGGGAGGGATTCATGGGTTCTTTGGAGAGTCTCATGAACCCAAGTATATCAATTCCGTTTAAGAATACAAGAAATAGAGTTCAATAAGTCCCAAAACAAGGACAATGAGAAAAAAGTTTACAATACTTCCGGTTCCTATAAACATCAAGAACAGATAGCTGGTTGATCCAAGTGCAATGAGAAAGCCTCGCCGGGTATGAACAAGAAGAATTGATGCAGTTAAAAAAACCGAGAGAAAAAAGAAGGTGAAAAAGAGCTGTACCATTCCAAATGTCATAGGATCTGTGTAAACAATCAAAAGTATTGTACAAATCCACATCGCAACCGTGATAACAAACGTAGGTGCAAAGTTCTTGCGTTTCAATACTTGGTGCTGCCATTTTTTACTCATGACTTTATTGTACACGAATGCTACCATGTTCGTATGGACTTCGGAGTAATTATTGCCATTATTATCGTTGGAGCGTTTCTTGCTTGGTTTATTAATAAACGAACTGCAGATTTGGCAAATGCACAAAAGACTTCGCCTGAGATACTTTCTATTATGAAAATGCTTCAGGATTCTTCATCTCAAGATAGGCAGGTACTATTAAATTCTCTCCAACAGAATTCTCAATCTCTCAATGAACGACTTGATAATGCAGCAAAAGTAATTGGAGATGTCCAAAAAAATATTGGGGAGATGAGTGAGATAGGAAGAGGGATGAAGGAGCTTCAGGATTTTTTACGAAATCCAAAACTTCGAGGGAATATTGGTGAGCATATTCTCAATGAACTTTTAGCACAAATTTTGCCAAAGGATTCATTCCATTTGCAATATGCTTTTAAATCGGGTGAGAAAGTTGATGCTGCAATTAAAACGGCAGGAGGGATTATCCCAATTGACTCCAAATTCCCTATGGAGAATTTTAGAAAGTTGAGTAATGCAAAAACAGATGAAGAAAGCGCCAGTTACGAAAAGTTATTTATTCGTGATGTCAAAATTCATATTGATGCCATTAGCAAGAAATATATTTTGACTGATGAAGGAACCATTGATTATGCCCTTATGTATATCCCTGCAGAATCAATGTATTATGCAATTGTAAATAATGGCGAGCTTTTTGACTATGCGTCGGATCATCGTGTTCTTCCTGTTTCCCCTACTACTTTCTATGCTTATTTACGGGCAATTTTAATGTCTTTTGAAGGTCAAAAAATTGAGGCTAAAGCAAAAGAAATACTTTCTTCGTTGAGGGCTATTCAGAAAGATTATGGAAAGGTTGAAGAAAACCTGACAGTTCTTCAAAAACATATGAACAATGCCAGTAGCATGTTTAACAATGTAATGGCAAGCTTTGGTACATTGGGACAAAAGATCACGCAGACGAAAAATTTAGGACAGGAAGTAAAAGAAGAAGTAGGACAATTGCCAACTGGTTAATAGGAATTAAAAATTTCTATAAGGAGATATAGTTATGTGAGGTGTTTGTTCTGTGGGGGTGGAACTTCGTATGTTTTTTTGTAGCAGTAATTTTCTTCGGGTACTTCACTTCTTGTATTCTTTTCCCAATATCCATTGGATATACGCCGTTAAAACAGGATGTACAAAACATTTTTTCTGGGAGTCCTGTACTTTCGATGAGTCCTTTGTAGGATAAGAAATACAGTGAATCGGCTCCGATGACCTTTCTCATTTCTTCAACTGACATCTGGCTTGCAATGAGATCATCCTGCCTCGGAGTATCGATTCCATAAAAATCCGGATACTTTACTGGAGGAGAGCTTATGAGCATGTGAACTTTTGCTGCCCCTGCCCGACGAATCATTTCAACAATCTTTCCGGATGTAGTTCCTCGGACAATTGAGTCGTCAATAATAACAACTTCTTTTCCTTCTATAATTTCAGGAACTGGATTGAGTTTCACCGTAACATCTTTTTCTCGCAATTTCTGAGCAGGTCGAATGAATGTTCGATGAATGTATCGATTTTTAATCAGTCCCATATCAAAGGGAATGCCAGTTTCTCCGGCATATCCAAGTGCAGCAGGAATTGCAGAATCGGGAATTGGGATAACAACATCTGCTTTAATAGGGCACTCTTTTGCTAAATGAATTCCCAGATTTCGTCTCACTTCATTTACCCGTTTCCCGAGAAGGATACTGTCTGGTCGTGCAAAATAAACAAATTCAAAGATATCAAGTTTTGTTTCTCCTTTTGCAAGTTTGAAACTTTTTAATCCTTCTTTATCAATAACGATCATTTCTCCTGGGTCGATATCTCGGACAAAAGTTCCTGAAATAGTATCGAGTGCACAGGTTTCTGATGCGATGATGTATCCACCATTTAATTTTCCGAGCGAAAGTGGTCGAATCCCTTTTGGATCCCGGAGTGCGATCAGTTTATCTTTAGACATAATAACAATACTAAAAGCTCCAGTAAAAAGAGGGAACGATTTCCGTATTGCTGATTCGATTGAGAGGCCATCTTGCATATGATATTTGATCGCCTGATACATGAGTTCCGAATCGTTGTATGGTGTGGGATCAATCCCATGGCTTACCAAAAAATGTTCTAGCTTTGAAGTGTCAGGAAGGTTCCCATTATGGGCAAGAGTAAACGTTCGTTCCTCATCCATGATCGGTTGGGTATGACTAAGGGTAGAGGCTCCTGAGGTTGAATATCGGTTGTGTCCGATTGCAATATATCCTGAAAGGAGTTGCAAATGTTCTTCATCATACACATGAGCTACAAGTCCTGTGCCTTTGTATATCCGGATTCCTGTTCCCTCAGATGAAGCAATTCCTGAGCTTTCCTGCCCTCTGTGCTGAAGTGACCATAGGCAGGTATGAACAAGCCGTGCCGATTCCATTCCTTCACCAAAAATACCAACTACCGCACATTTTTCTCCTGGAAGTTCTCTCTCTGTGGTAGTTGAGTTCATATGTAGCGGAAAAGTGGAATAGAAATACACTGTAGCACTTTTGAGATTCTGGTACTACCACAACATGGTACAATGGCCATCATGGAAGAGACGAGAAAATTAAACAAAGAACAAAAAGAAGCGATCAAACATAGAAATGGTCCCCTTCTTATTATCGCGGGAGCAGGGACAGGAAAGACAACGGTTATTACTGAGCGAATTGTTCATCTAATTAAAAAGCAGGAAGTGAATCCTCAAAATATTCTTGCCCTTACCTTTACAGAAAAAGCGTCACAGGAAATGGTCGAACGGGTTGACGTTGCACTTCCCTATGGATATGCACAAATGTGGATTTCTACATTCCATTCATTTTGTGATCGAATACTCCGGCTCGAAGCGCTTTCAGTTGGACTTGATCCAAAATACAAACTCATGACAGAAGCAGAAACAATTCAATTTATTCGAGGACATCTCTTTGATTTTAATTTGAAATATTTTAGACCACTGGGGAATCCAACGAAGTTTATTAGTGGAATGATGGGACACTTCTCAAGACTTCAGGATGAAGATATACGACCCAATCAATATCTTGATTGGGTAAATTCCAAAAAACAAATTCCAAGTGCCAAATTGGAAGACCCCACTCCGCCAAAGGCTTCGCTAGGGGCAAGCGAAAAAATGGAACTTGAAAAATGGGAAGAATTGGCTAATGCGTATCAGAAATATGAAGAGTTAAAAATAAAAGAATCAAAGATGGATTATGGTGATCTCATTGCAAAGACGTTGTGGCTTTTTCGAGAAAGGCCCAATCTGTTGAAAGATTATCAGGAGAAGTTCCAACATGTATTAGTTGATGAATTTCAAGATACCAATATTGCCCAATATGAATTGATTAAGCTCCTCGTTCCTTCTTCTAAATCTGCAAATATCGCCGTAGTTGGTGATGATTCCCAAAGCATCTATAAATTTCGTGGAGCAGCAATTTCTAACATCTTGCATTTTAAAGATGATTACCAACAAGCAAAAATGATTGTGCTTACACAAAATTATCGTTCTACTCAAAGTATCTTGGATGCTTCGTATAAACTTATCCAAAACAATAATCCTGATACACTGGAGTCAAAACTTGGGATCACAAAAAATCTGATAAGTAACAAAAAGTCTCGAGGCGATCTCGTCCAATTTATTCACAAAGATCGAGTAGAAAATGAATCAGAAAGTGTTGCAAAAGAAATAGTTGAATTAAGTAAAAACTTCAATTATTCTGATATAGCAATTTTGGTCCGAGCAAACAATCACGCAGAGCCATTCATCAGGTCATTTCAACGGCATGGTATCCCCTATCAATTCTTAGGTCCGGGAAAACTTTTTCGGCAACCGGAAATTGTAGATTTGATTAGTTACTTGCGTGTTTTATATAACTTTGAAGACTCGGTTGCTTTTTATAAACTCCTTTCAATTGATTATTTTGATATTCCTATGCGAAATATTATCAAAATAAGTAACGTTTCCAAGAAGCT
>Ga0070686_100001590_pt1 | contig 12756 bp, 12 predicted proteins | sample KBSS23LmetaG_FD_65654 | JGI IMG/M metagenome (GOLD analysis project Ga0070686, IMG submission 65654) | Switchgrass rhizosphere microbial communities from Kellogg Biological Station, Michigan, USA - KBS S2-3L metaG | ecosystem: Host-associated > Plants > Roots > Rhizosphere ...
CCGCTGCCGACGTAGCGGCTCATCTCGCGCCCGAAGGCGGCGGCATCCATGCCGGTCGCGGTGCGGATGGCGTTCTCGGGATGGCCGCCGCGCAGGGCGAGAAGATAGCGGGCGAGGGCCGCCTGCCGCTCCGGCGTGCTGTAGAAATAATGGACGGTGAGCCAAGCCTGGGCATAGAATTGGGCGCGCTGCTCGTCGTTGAGGCCATTGAGGTCGCCGTTGAGGATGCGCTCCATCGGCAGCCACTGCCCGAAGCGGATCGCGCCCGATCGCGCCGAGGAATAATCGCCGATGTCGATCCGGCTCGGGCTGAAGCGTGCGGTCATGAAATATTCCGCGAACCCTTCGACATACCAGATCGGGTAGGCGTTCGGCCGATATTGCAGCATGAAATGATGGGCATATTCGTGGAACAGGATCTCGTTCCCGCTCAAGTCCGCGCTGTCGTCGACGAAGGCGGCGATCCCGTCGACGGTTGCTTCGTACATGCCCACCGTTGTCGCCGGCACGGCCCGGATCAGCTGCAGAGCCTCACGGCCGTCGACCATGTAGACGTGAAGCTTGTTCGGCGCCGGCGGCTCGGTCACCGAGATCATCCGCCGCAGCAGCCGGTCATAATCCTCGAGCAGGAGGATGCGCTGGCGCAGCTGCGCCTCGCTCTGGGTCGAATAGAGGATGAAATTGGGGCTCTCCGCGCGCCGCCACTCCGCCGCGGCGGGCGCGCTCCACAGCAGGCCGAACAGGATCAGGCAGGCAAGAAGCTGGATCGATCTGCGTTTCATCGGCCCCCATCTCCCAACTTCTCAAATGCTTAGCCGGGCTCGGCCGGCCTGCCTAGCGGGTTCGCGCGATCAGGCGGCAAATTGGCTGCCTGCACGATCGAGCCGGGTCCCGGCTTGTCCGGCGGCACCAAAGGCCGCTACAGCCGTGCGAAGGGGGAGACACCACCTTGCCGTTGATTCTGCTGCTATTGGCCGCTGCCGCTCCACCGAACGCCGGGCGTCCGGCCGCTCCGCCGCCAGTGATCGTCCGCCAAGGCGAGCGGGTCCCCTTCGCGCTCGACCACAGCGCCGCCAGCCGTCGTGATTTCGTCGACGGCCTGAAGCGCTCATCGGGAGGCGCGGTTTTCGCTGCGATCGAGCGCAACTTTCCCGATGATTACCAAGCCTTGGTCGACCGCCTGCTCGACGTCGCGATCAATGCGCACGGCGATGCCGGGGCGGCGGCGACTGGCGGCTTCCGGGAGACGTACGCCTTCCTGCGCTCGAAGAGCGCGGACATTCTCAATGCACCGGCCGCAAGCCTCATGACCGTCAATGACCGCACGCTCGCCCTCTATCGCGCCGCGGCGGCAACGGATGTTGGCTTTTGCGGGCAGTTCGCGGTGAGAGGCGTCACGGATCCGGGGGCATTGCCGCGCACGCTCGCGTCCCAGATGTCGGCCATAACGATAGCCATGATCGAAGCGGCCGGCGCGGGCCATCGCGCCGGCGAGCATCCGGCGGGACGCGGCACGATTGTCCCGGAAAATGCCGCAGCCTGGATGACGCGAATGCGCGCGCTCGACAGCACGAACGAGGTCGTGCCGCTGCTCGCGAACCAGGGGGCCCTCGAGCAGGCCGCGCCCGCGCTGCAATGCCGGGTCGGCACCATGATCCATGAGGCGATCGGGGGGCTGCCGCCGGAGCAGGGGGCCAGCATATTGGCCTATTTCCTCAGCCTATCATTCCAGACCCGCCAACCCTAGCCGCCGGGCCTGTCTGTCACCGGGTTGTCGGACGCTGGCGGACAGGGTGGGATTCGAACCCACGGTGGGCGTGAACCCACGGCGGTTTTCAAGACCGCTGCCTTAAACCACTCGGCCACCTGTCCGTGGCGCCGTCTATAGCGCCGGCGCCGTCAAATTCACGTCAATAGCCGCGGGCGGCGCTGAGCAGGCGGCTGCGTTCGTCCTCGGGCAGGTCGAGCAGGGCGAGCTCGCTGTCGAGCACATGGTGCCGGCCGCCGGGCGCCCTCAGCGCGAGCACCCATTGCTGATCGGCGGGCGCGCCGGCGGGCGGCGGCACCAGCAGGGGCATTTTATCGCCGGCGAAGACGTCGACGCTCGGCCGCGCCGCGCCCGGCGCGCGCGTATGAAGATAGAGCTTGCCCGGCTGGCGGATCACCTTCTCCACCGGCACCGCGACTGGATCGGGATTGCGCGCGGCCAGGGCCAGCCCGCGCCGCGAGGTCGCGAAGAAGGCGATCAGGGTCATCGCCGGAAGGAGCAACAGGAAGACCGGTCCCAGCAGCTCCGACCAAGTCATCGCGCGCTCCATCTCCGGCTCGAGCATGACCCGGCTCGGGTCCTTCGGATCGTAGATGGCGGTCGGCGTGAAGATCGGCGCGCTTCCTTCGAGATGGACTGGCGCGGTGCGCACCTCGCCGCCTTCCTCCGGGCGAAGCCGGTAGGTGACGTCGAGCGAGCAGCCGATCGGGCTCGATGAACCGCCGGTGCGGCTGCGGCGCGAGGTGCAGCTTCCCTCGGCGTCCATCGTCTCGGCGGCGCGCACGCCCCGCGCCTTCAGATCGGCGCGCAGCATCGCGCTCTGCGCCGCCTGATAGCCCCAGTAGAGCGAGGGGAGGGCGAGCAGGAGGGTCGCCGCGAGCAGAAGGATGCGCCGCTTCCTCCGCCCCGGATCGGCGCGCAGCTGCAGCGGCCGGCGCGGGAACAGGTCGATCACGTTCGCCATGTCTGCCCCTCTTTTTCTGTCGAATCGCAGCCCAGCATGTCGGCTGCGCGCCGAGGTGGCAATATTACCCGCTTGGGCTGGGCAAGTGCCCGTGCCATATGGCAAAGACTGGCCGAGTGAGGGTGACGATGCGTTTGGTTCATGGGTTGGCGGCTGCTGTCCTGGTGGCGGGGCTTCCGGCCGCGAGGCTCGGCCCCGCTATGGTCGCGATCGGCGAGAGCCCGGCTTCGGCCCAGAGCGGCGGCCTCAGCCAGGAAGGCTTCGAGGCCTATCTTCCCCAGCTCCGCGCCGCCGCCGAGCGGGCCGGCATCCGCGCCTCGACCCTCGACCGCATCTTCCCGACCCTGACCTTCTCGCCCCGCACGATCGAGCTCGACCGCGCCCAGCCGGGTGGAGTGGCCGGCGCGCCGACCAATCCGCCCTTCGCCCCCTATCGCGCGCGCCAACTCACCCCGGCTTTGATCGCGCGCGGCCGCGCCCATTATCTCGCCGATCTTTCGCGGCTCGGCGAGATCAGCCGGCGCTACGGCGTCCCCGCCCAATATCTGATCGCGATCTGGGGCAAGGAGACGGGCTACGGCACGATCATGGGCAATTTCGATCTGCTCAACTCCCTGTCCAGCCTTGCTTATGAAGGGCGGAGGCGCGCGCTCTTCACCGAGGAGTTCATCGCCACCCTGCGGATGATCGAGCGCGGCTTCCCGCGCGAGGAGCTGAAGGGCAGCTGGGCGGGCGCCGCCGGCCATCCGCAATTCCTGCCGAGCGTGTTCATCCGGCTCGCTGTCGACGGCGACGGCGACGGCCGGCCCGACATCTGGCGCAGCCATCTCGATGCGCTGGCCTCGATCGCCAATTATCTGCGCCACGCCGGCTGGCGGCCCGGCCTGACCTGGGGGACGGCGGTGCGGGTTCCGGAGGGGTTCAACCGCGCCGCGGTCGCCAACCGCCTGCGCGCGCCGCGCTGCGCCGCCGTCTTCGCCCGCCACAGCCGCTGGCTCACCGCGGGCGAGTGGCGCCGGCTCGGCATCGGCAACACGCTTCCCGAGAACACGCTCGCCTCCCTGATAGAGCCCGACGGGCCGGGCGCGACCGCCTATCTCACCACCCAGAATTACCGGGTGATACTCGACTATAACTGCTCGAACTTCTACGCGCTGACGGTGGCGCTGCTCGCCGATTCGGTCGCGCGCTCCAGTTGAGGATGATTCCGAGCTCATGACCCTTAAGCCATTCCATCTGCTCGTTTCCCTGGCCGTATTGGCGATGCCCGCGGCAGCCGCGGCGCCACCCTTCGATACGCCGGCCTCGGTCGCCTACATGATCGATCTCTCCTCGGGCGCGGTGCTCTACGCCAAGGATGCGGACCGGCGCATCCCGCCCGCTTCGATGGCGAAGATGATGACCACCCACGTCGCCTTCGACCTGATCCGGCGCGGCCAGCTCGACCAGAACAAGATCTGCACCGTCCGCCCGGAGACCTGGCAGAGATGGCATGGCACCGCGGCGGGCTCCTTGATGTTCCTCTCGCCGGGCGAGCAGGTCAGCGTCGCCAACCTGCTGCGCGGCATCGTCACCCTCTCCGGCAACGACGCCACGGTCGTCCTCGCCGAGTGCATTTCGGGCACCGAGCAGGCCTTCGTCGCGCTGATGAACCAGCAGTCGCAGGCGATGGGCCTCGCCAATTCGCACTGGGGCAATCCGGTCGGCTGGCCCGACGCCGGCGTCACCTACACGACGGCGCGCGACCTCGCCACGCTCGCCTCCGCCACGATCCGCGACTATCCGCAGCTCTACCGCGAATATTACGGCCTCCGGAACTTCACCTGGGGCCATACGATGGGCACCAACCAGGCGATCACGCAGGACAACCGCAATCCCCTGCTGGGGCGCGTCCCCGGCGCCGACGGCCTCAAGACCGGCCATACCGAGGAGGCTGGCTATGGCTTCACCGGCTCGGCCGACCAGAACGGGCGGCGGATCATAATGGTCGTCGCCGGCCTCTCCAGCTTCAACCAGCGGATCGAGGAATCGGTGCGCTTCATGCAATGGGGCTTCAGCGCCTGGCAGTCGCGGCCATTGCTCCGCCAGGGCCAGCAGATCGGCGAGGCGCAGGTGCAGCTCGGCAGCGCTTCTTCGGTCGGCCTCGTGGCCCCGCAGAATATCGCGGTCACCTATCCGACCGGGCAGGGCAGGGACCTCCACGCCCGCATCGTCTATCAGGGCCCGGTCCACGCGCCGATCGCGCGCGGCCAGCATATCGCCGACCTCGTCGTCACCACCGCCGACATGCCGCCCGAGACCATGCCCCTCGTCGCCGCCGAGGACGTAGCCGAGGCGGGCTTCTTCGGCCGGATCTGGATCGGGCTGAAAAGCATCTTCGGGCTGGCGTGAGCGGGTGGTCGGGCGGTTCATAAGCCTAGAAGGCTCGGAAGGCGTCGGCAAATCGACCCAACTCAAGGGTCTGGCCGATGCGTTGATTGCGCGAGGCATCGACGTCGTCACGACCCGCGAACCCGGCGGAAGTCGGGGTGCCGAGGCCATCCGAAAGCTCCTGCTCGATGGTTCGGACGATGAATGGGGTCCGGAAGCGGAAGCCCTGCTCTTCGCGGCGGCGCGCGCTGACCATGTCGATAAAATCATTCGTCCTGCCCTCCATGCGGGTCGATGGGTCCTGTGTGACCGGTTCGTCGACTCTTCCCTCGCTTACCAGGGCGGAGCGGCAGGACTCGGTCTTGAGGCTGTTCGCTGGATCAACGGTTTCGGTATCGGCGAATGGTTCCCCGATCGAACTCTGGTCTTGATGCTGACCGATGGGGTCGACCGCGCATCTGCTCGCGACGGCAATAGGAGCGACCGGATCGGGCGGCGACCACGAGCCTATCACGAGGCGGTCGAAGCTGCCTTCAGAATGATTGCCGCACAAGAACCCGATCGAGTACGACTGGTCGACTCGTCCGGTTCTCCCGAAGAGGTGACAAGCCGCCTGCTGACAGCGCTCGAGGATCTCATTCAGTGACCCCGCTTTACGGGCACGACACCGCAATCGCCGCCTTTCGCGCCGGGATGGATTCCGGGCGGCTGCACCATGCCTGGCTGCTTGCCGGGCCCAAAGGCATCGGCAAGGCCCTGTTCGCCGACAAGGCGGCCCTGCGGGTCCTCGCCGGGCTGCCGACCGAAGCGCCCGGGCTGGACGTGCCCGACGATCATCCGGCCGCCCATCTCGTCGCGGCGGGCAGCCATCCCGATCTGATGCGACTGGAGCGGCTTGTGAGGGAAGGCGGGACCGAGCTCGCCCGCTCGATCACCGTCGACCAGGTCCGCGGCCTCCAGCGCCTGTTCGCGACCACCGCCTCGATGTCGCCCTGGCGCACGGTCGTCATCGACGCGATCGACGATCTCGAGACCGGCGGCGCCAATGCCCTGCTCAAGAATCTCGAGGAGCCGCCGCCGAGCACCGTCTTCCTCCTGGTGAGCCACGCGCCCGAGCGGCTCCTGCCCACGATCCGCTCGCGCTGCCGGCTGCTGCGCTTCTCCCCTCTCGCGGCCGACGCCATGACGTCGGCCCTTCGCGCGGGGCTGCCCGACGCGGACGAGGAGGAGATCGCCGCCTTGGCCGGGATCGGGGAGGGCGCGCCGGGCCGGGCGATCGCCTGGCGGGGCCTCGACGTCGACGCGCTCGACCGCGCCATCGATACGCTGGTGCGCCAGGGCGATCCCGTCAATGCGCGCCGTGCGGCCCTCGCCCAGAGCCTCGCGCTCAAGTCCGCCCAGCCGCGCTACGAAGCCTTCCTCGCCCGGGCCCCCTCCCGCATCGCCGCGGAGGCGCGGCGGCGGCGCGGGCCGGCCCTGGCCGAGGCGTTGAAGCTCTGGGAGCGTGCCTCCGATCTCGCCGGCGGCGCCCAGCGTCTCTCGCTCGACCCGCAAAGCACGGTCTTCGAGCTGGCGGGCATGCTGGCCGCGCTGGCGCCCGCGGCGGAGAGGGACGCAGCCTAGAGCGCATCCTCGAACGTCATCCCGGACTTGCCTGCCCGGGCGGAGGCCGGGGATCCGGGATCCATGAATACGGAATTTGCGAGCCCGCTTCCTCCGTGTTCATGGCTGCCGACCTTCGTCGGCATGACGAAAGGCAGGCGAGCCGAGGCCGAGGGGAGGGCTTGTTGCCTCACTTTGCCTTCCCCGCTACGCGCCCCTCCATGGGCGAACCCTTCTACATCACGACGGCGATCAGCTATCCGAACGGGCGCCCGCATATCGGCCATGCCTATGAGGCGATCGCGACCGATGCCATCGCCCGCTTCCAGCGCCTGCGCGGCCGCGACGTCTTCTTCCTGACCGGCACCGACGAGCACGGCCTCAAAATGGCCCAGGCGGCGCGCGAGAAGGGCATGCCACCTGCGGCATTCGCCGAGGAAATGTCGAGCACGTTCAAGGCGATGGATGACGCCCTGAACATTTCCTACGACCGCTTCATCCGCACCACCGAGCCCGCCCACCACACGGCCAGCCAGGCGATCTGGCAGGCGATGGCGGACCGGGGCGACATCTATCTCGGCCGCTACGAGGGCTGGTACTCGGTCCGCGACGAAGCCTATTATGGCGAGGAGGAGCTCGTCGTCGCCGACAGCGGCGAGAAGCTCTCGCCGCAGGGCACCGAGGTCGAGTGGACGGTGGAGGAGAGTTGGTTCTTCCGTCTCTCCGCCTATCAGGAGAGACTGCTCGCCCATTACGAGGCCAATCCGGATTTCATCCGCCCGGACTCGCGCCGCAACGAGGTGCTGCGCTTCGTCGAAGGCGGGCTCACGGATCTTTCGATCTCGCGCGCCAGCTTCGATTGGGGGGTCAAGGTCCCGGGCAGCCCCGATCATGTCATGTATGTCTGGCTCGACGCCCTCACCAATTATCTGACCGGCGTCGATTATCCCGAAGATACCGAGACTTACCGCCGGTATTGGCCGACCGATATCCACATCATCGGCAAGGACGTGGTCCGCTTCCACGCCGTCTACTGGCCCGCTTTCCTGATGTCGGCGGGGGTACCGCTCCCGAAGCAGGTGTTCGGCCACGGCTTCCTGCTCTCGCGCGGCGAGAAGATGTCCAAGTCCGTCGGCAACGTCGTCGATCCGCTCGATCTCGTCCGCGCCTTCGGCGTCGACCAGCTGCGCTACTTCCTGCTGCGCGAGGTCACCTTCGGGCAGGACGGCAGCTACAGCGCCGAGGCGATCGTCACCAAGGTCAATGCCGATCTCGCCAACAGCTTCGGCAATCTCGCCCAGCGCACCCTGTCCTTCATCGCGCGCAATTGCGACGGCGTGGTGCCGGTTGGAGGGAAGGGCGACCCGGCCGACGCGGCGCTGCTCGCCCAGGTCCGTGAGGCGACCCAGCGCGAATTGCCCGCGCATTTCGAGGCGCTGGCGCTGAGCCAGGGGATCGAAGCCTGGCTCCGCGCGGTCTTCGCCTGCAACCAATATATTGACGGCCAGGCGCCCTGGGCCCTGCGGAAGACCGACCCCGAGCGGATGACCGCCGTCCTCGCCACGCTCTATCAGGCGATCGCCGACCTCGCGATCGCGGTCCAGCCGGTCATCCCGGCCTCGGCGGCGAAGCTGCTCGACACGATGGGCATAGCAGCCGGCGAGCGCGACTATGCGGCGCTCGCCGACGAAGACCGCCATGCCCGTCTCGCGCAATCGGGCTTCGTCCTGGAGACGCCGTCGGGAATCTTCCCGCGGCTCGAGCTGCCGGCGGACGCCTGATGCGGCAATTCGGGCTCGTTCTCGTCCTGCTGCTCGCCGGCTGCGGGAGCGGCAAGGCCCCGGACGGCAATGGCCAGGCCAAAGCGGCGCGGCCCGCTCCCATCGCGCCGCCTGCGGCGCCCGCCGCGCCCGCGGCGGCCCTGGCCGGGAACGAGACGGAGCAGGTGCCGGACGACCCCGGCCTCGCCGGCCTGTCGCCGGCGCAGCGCCGCGCCTACGAGCTCGGCTATCGCGACTGCAGCCATGGCCGCTACGCGCCGGGCAACCATCTCGAAGCCTATCGGATAGGCTGCGGCGCCGCGCACGACCGGATGGAGGACGGCCGCCCGCAGGGATGACGCGAAGGACGGCAAGCGCTACAGGCGCCGCCATGTTCATCGATAGTCACTGTCATCTCAACTACAAAGGCCTGGTGGAGGAGCAGCAGCAGGTCCTGGAGCGCGCCCGGGCGGCCGGCGTTTCGAAGATGCTCAACATCTCGACCCGCGCCGCCGAATGGGACGCGGTGATCGGCACGGCGGAGCGCGAGGATGACGTCATGGCGTCGGTCGGGATCCACCCACACGAGGCCGACGTGCATCCGGACATCGAGACCGCGACCCTGGTCGCCAAGGCGGCGCATCCCAAGGTGATCGGGATCGGCGAGAGCGGCCTCGATTATTATTACGACCATAGCGACCGCGCCCGCCAGCGCGACAGCTTCCGTTCCCACATCGCCGCCGCGCGCGAGACGCAGCTGCCGCTGATCGTCCACACACGCGACGCCGAGGAGGACACGTACGACATCCTCGCGGAGGAGATGGGGAAGGGCGCCTATCCGGCCCTCATCCACTGCTTCACCGCCAGCCGGGACTTCGCCGACAAGGTGCTCGCGCTCGGCCTCTACGTGTCGATCTCGGGGATCGTCACCTTCAAGAATGCCCGCGACCTCCAGGAGGTGGCGAAGGCGATCCCGGCCGACCGCCTGCTGATCGAGACCGATGCGCCCTTCCTCGCCCCGGTGCCGCATCGCGGCCGGCCCTGCGAGCCGGCCTATGTCGCCGACACGGCGCGCTTCCTCGCGGCGCTTCGGGACGAGCCGGTCGAGCGGCTCGCCGGGAGCACCAGCGCCAATTTCTACCGCCTCTTCGCCAAGGCGGCCGCATGAAGATCCGCATCCTCGGCTGCGGCACCTCCTCGGGCGTGCCGCGGGTCGGTGGCGACTGGGGCCTGTGCGACCGCGACGAGCCGCGCAACCGCCGCCGCCGCGCCGCCGTGATCGTCAGCTACGCCCAGTCGCGCATCCTGGTCGACACCCCGCCCGACCTGCGCGAGCAATTGCTCGACGCCGAGGTGAACGACGTCGAAGCGGTGATCTGGACCCACGACCATGCCGACCATTGCCACGGCATCGACGATCTGCGGCAGCTCTATCACAGCCGCGGCCGCCCCGTGGCAGGCTATGCGCGCCAGGCGACGCTCGACCTGCTGCGCCGTCGCTTCGGCTATGCCTTCGAGGGGAAGGGCGGCTATCCGGCGGTCGCCACCGGCCATCTGCTGCCCAATCACATGAACCTCGCGGGCCTTTCGATTCGCGCGGTCGATCAGCCCCATGGCGACATCACCAGCGCGGGCCTGCGCTTCGACGCGGGCGGCGCGGCGATCGGTTATTCCACGGATTTCGACAGCTTGACCGACGATATGTCCATGTTGTTCGAGGGCCTCGATCTCTGGGTGGTCGACGCGCTGCGGCGCAAGCCGCACCCGACCCACCCGCATCTCGCCCAGACCCTCGAATGGATAAAGCGGCTGGCGCCGAAGCGCGCCATTCTCACCCATATGGACAACAGCATGGATTATCGCACGCTCTGCGCCGAGCTGCCCGAAGGAGTCGAGCCGGCTTATGACGGGATGGATGTCGAGCTGTGAACGGCGGCGATCAGGCCCTTAATTTCCTTTATCTTCTGGGCTGCCTCGTGCTGGTCGGCAGCGGCCTGATGGTACGCCGCCTGCCGCTCGGCCAAAACCTGAAGATGGTGGTCGCCTGGCTGCTCATCTTCGGCGCCGCCTTCGTCGCCTTCACGCTCAAGGACGATTTCCTCGCGCTCGGCCGGCGCGCTTATGCCGAGATGAGAGGCGACAATGTGATCTCGAGCGGCCGGGGAGAAATCCGTATCCGCCAATCGGATGACGGCCATTTCTACGTCAACGGCGAGGTCAATGGCCATGCGGTGCGCTTCCTGGTCGACAGCGGCGCCACCGTCACCACCTTGAGCCACGGCACGGCGCGCAGCGCCGGCGTCGAGCCGCAAGGCAATTTCGGGGTCATGGTCGATACCGCCAACGGCACCGCGCTCATGGATCGGGGCACCGCCGAGCGGCTCAAGGTCGGCCCGATCGAGCGCAGCGCGATGGCCGTCCAGATCTCGCGTCTCGAGGAGGACGATCTCAACGTGATCGGCATGAACTTCCTCTCGACGCTCAGCGCCTGGGGCGTCGAGGGCCAGACCCTGGTGCTCAAATCATGACGCAAGCCGTTGATGGGGTAAGGAAATCGACGAGAGGGGGCTTGGCTCGAAACGGTTCCGGCCCTCTTTGTATTTTACATAATGTATATTATCGGACTTTTGGAACGAGCCTGACCGATGCCCGATTTGCCCCCTGACGGCCTCCCCCGCCTGGTCGCGATCATGGCGCAGCTGCGCGACCGCGAGTCCGGCTGCGAATGGGACGTCGCCCAGAGCTTCGAGACGATCGCGCCCTACACGATCGAGGAAGCCTATGAGGTCGCAGACGCGATCCGCCGCGGCGACATGGAGGCGCTGAAGGACGAGCTCGGCGACCTCCAGCTCCAGGTCGTCTATCATGCGCGCATGGCCGAGGAGATCGGCGCCTTCACGCTCGATGACGTCATGGCGTCGATCTCGGCGAAGATGATCCGTCGCCATCCGCACATTTTCGGCGACGCCGCCGCCAGCCCCGGCTGGGAAGCGCTCAAGGCGGCGGAGCGCGCCGATCACCCCGACGAGAGCGCCGTCGCCGGCGTCGCCCTCGCCCTTCCCGCCCTCAAGCGCGCCGAGAAGATCCAGCGCCGCGCCGCGCGCATCGGCTTCGACTGGCCCGATTCCGACGGCCCGCGGGCGAAGATCGACGAGGAGCTGGGCGAGATCGAACGTGCCGAGGACGATGAGGAGCGGGCCGCCGAGATCGGCGACCTGCTGTTCGCCGTCGTCAATTATGCCCGCCACCTCGACGTGAACCCCGAGACCGCGCTGCACGAAGCCACCGCCCGTTTTGAGACGCGCTTTCGCAAGGTGGAAGAATTGGCCGACAAGCCATTGAAAGACATGAATATAGATGAGCTCGAGGCGCTCTGGCAGAGGGCCAAGACGCTCGTCTGAGGCGCCATCACTTTTCTTTCGTCATTCCCGCTTTCGCGGGAATGACGAAGGGGGGCTTAGTCTCCCCTCTCCCGCCGCCAGGCCTCGAAGCGCGCCCAATCCGCGTCCGAAAGGCGCACCGCATATTGGGTTTCGAGCCCCTCATAATCATGACTCAGCACTTCGCCATTGGCGTGGAGCCAGGCGATCAGCTCGCCGTCCGAGGCCGGGAGGGTGACGGTGCGGACCTTTGTCCCCTTGCGGAGCCGCTGCGAGGCGGCGGAGAGCAGGGCCTCCACCCCTTCCCCGTCCAGCGCGGAGATGACCGACACATTGTCGCGCCGCGCGGCTTCGGCACGGACCGCGTCGGCCGCCGCGGGCGGCAGCAGGTCGATCTTGTTCCACGCCTCGATCCGCACCGCCTCGTCCGCGCCGATCTCCTTCAGCACCCCCTCGACGTCGGCGCGCTGCGCGTCGCTGTCAGGGTGGGAGATGTCGCGGACGTGCAGGATGAGGTCGGCCGAGACCACCTCCTCGAGCGTCGCGCGGAAGGCGGCGACGAGCTGGGTCGGCAGGTCCGAGATGAACCCGACCGTGTCCGACAGGATCGTCTTGTCGAAGCCCGGCAGCGCGATCTCGCGCATCGTCGGGTCCAGGGTGGCGAAGAGCAGATCCTCGGCGCGGACCTCGGCCCGGGTCAGCCGGTTGAACAGGGTCGACTTGCCGGCATTGGTATAGCCGACCAGGGCGATCACCGGCCAGGGCGCGCGCTGGCGCCGCGCCCGGTGCAGGGTCCGCGTCCGCGCCACCTGATCGAGCTCGCGGCGGAGCTTGGCCATGCGGTCGCGGATCAGCCGGCGGTCGGCCTCGATCTGGGTCTCGCCCGGGCCGCCGAGGAAGCCGAAGCCGCCG
>Ga0070686_100001593_pt1 | contig 12750 bp, 7 predicted proteins | sample KBSS23LmetaG_FD_65654 | JGI IMG/M metagenome (GOLD analysis project Ga0070686, IMG submission 65654) | Switchgrass rhizosphere microbial communities from Kellogg Biological Station, Michigan, USA - KBS S2-3L metaG | ecosystem: Host-associated > Plants > Roots > Rhizosphere ...
TGTGGGTGGACATCCAGGTGTTCGCGCCGCCGAAAGTGTCGCGCGAACATTTCCGCCTGCGCCGGGACGCGTCGGGACGTTTCTTCATCCAGGACGCGAGCAGTTGGGGCACGTCGGTCGACGGCCTGGCGATTCCTCGCGCCGTCAGAAGCGACGCCGGCGTCCTCCGGCCTGGCGCCGAGCACGCGCTCGCCTCACCGTCCCGAATCGATCTTGGCGGCGCGCTGACGATGCACTTCGAGGCGAAGGCGCAGTCGTGACGACGCTCTACTGGTTGCATTTCGCCTTGCTGGCGGCGCTGGCTGGCGCCGTCGGGTGCCTGTTCTGGCTGGCCCGCGTGCACGACCGTGGCTGACGTGCGCACCGTCGCCGGCGCAGCGCTGCGCGCCGCGGCGCGGACTCATCCCGGGCGGGTGCGCGCGAACAACGAAGACCTGCCGCTGCTCGACGCCTCACGCGGCGTCTTCGGCGTCATCGACGGCATTGGCGGCAAGGCCGGCGGGGAAGTTGCGGCGGCGACGGCCCGCGACGTGATCCTGCAGCGGCTGGCGCGTCCGGTCGGCAGCGATGCGGAGCGCGTCCGCGAAGCGATCGCCATCGCCAACAACGAGATTTGCAAACGCGCCGCCGGCTCCGCCGAGTTCGCCGGCATGGGCTGCGTGGTCACGCTCGCGATCGTCGCCGGCGACCGTCTCACCATCGGCCACGTCGGCGACACACGCCTCTACAAAGTGCGCGCCGAGGGGATGCGCAAGCTGACCCGCGATCATTCACCGATCGGTGAGCGCGAGGATGCCGGCGAACTCCCGGAGCCCGACGCCATGCGGCATCCGCGGCGTCACGAGGTGTTCCGGGACGTCGGCACGATCTATCGCGACAAAGATGAGCGCGAGTTCGTCGACGTGATCGAGGACACGATCGAACCCGACGCCGCGATCCTGCTGTGCTCGGACGGGCTGAGCGACATGCTGCCGTCGAACACCATTGCGCAGCTCGTCGGCCAGCACGCCGGCACGCCGGAGCGCGTCGTCGAGGCCCTCGTTGCCGCGGCGAACGACGCCGGCGGACGCGACAACGTCACCGTCGTCTACGCGGAGATGCCGCTGTTTGCCGAGCGGGTCCGTCATACCGGGATCGCGGCGACGACATTCAGCGAGCCGCTCGACACGGAGCGCCTCGACACGGGTCCGGAATCGCTCGTCGCGCGCTCGGCGGTTCGACCCAACCCGGTCGCGCGTGCGTTCCGGGCCATCGTCGGCAGCCGCGCGACGTGGTTTGCAGCCGGCATCCTCATCGGCGTGATCGGCGCGCTCGCGTTGACGGCGTACGTCGCCGCGACTCAGGTTCACGGCCCGCGCACGCTGGTCGTCGCCGCGGATGGGCGCGCGCCGTACACCACGATTGGCGATGCGATCGCGGCGGCTCGAACCGGCGACGTAGTCCGCGTCGAACCAGGTCTTTATCGCGAGCAGGTGGCGATTGCGGACGGCATCGACCTCGTCGCCCGCGTACCCGGAACGGTCACGATCGTGCACGACGGCATGTCGCCCGGGCCCGCGCTGGCCATCGCCGGCGGCTTCAACGTTCGCGTCTCCGGCATCCGGATCGACGCGCACCGTGCCCTGGACATCGGCGTGCGCGTCGGCGCGCCGGCGGCGACGCTCGAGATGATCGAACTCGCCGGGCCGATTCGCCAGGCGATCGAGCTGTCGGCGGGATCGACGGTCACCGTGAGAGGCAGCCGGATCGCCGTCGAGCGCGCGATCGTCGCGGTGCCTGACGAAGGCCAGGCGGCGTTCGTCAATTCTGTGCTGACGCGGCTCGGACCGGCCGGCGACGCGGCCGTGTCGCTCAGTCCCAACGCGCACCTGGTGCTGCGCGGCAACGCGTTCGCCGGCTTCGGCGCCGACATTGTCGACGGCGTGACGGCGGCGCGACGGTTGGAGTTGTTGGCGGGCAACCTTGTGGCAGGGAGCAGCCGCTGATGGCCAGGGAAGACTTCGAGCTCGTCGATCAAAAGCCGATCGGTCGGGGTCAGTTCGGCACCGTGTTTCGCGCCCGCCGGCGCGGCGACGGGGCCATCGTCGCGCTGAAGCTGATTCTGCACGACGCCGACAACGGCGGCGGCACGATCGCCGCCGAGCGGCACGGCGCGATCCTCCAGCAGGAGTTCGCGGCGCGCCACGGCATGGTGCCGGCGGTGTTCGAGTTCGGCCCGGACGGCGACGACTTCTACATCGCGATGGAGCTCGTCGAGGGGCCGTCGCTCGAGGAGCGGCTGCGCGGCGGCGCGCTTCACTGCGACGAAGCCGTCGGCCATGCGCTGTGGCTGTGCGAGTTTCTCGACCGCGCCCACGCCTTCTCCGCGACGGTGGAGCAGCAGCCGTACCGCTTGCTGCACAACGATCTGAAACCGGCTCACCTCAAGATCGAACCAACCGGCGGCCGGAAGGTGCTCGACTTCGGGATGGCGAAGGTGCTCGAGGAAACGCGTGAGCTGGCGACCGATGTCGGCCGCACCATCGCTTACGCTGCGCCGGAGCGGCTGCGCTCCGAGCGCGTCAACGTGCACGCCGATTTCTGGTCGCTCGGGGTGATGCTCTACGAGATGGTGTCGGGCCACCGCCCCTACCCGAGCCTGGAGGGGCCGCGGCTGCGTCGTCACCTCTACGCCGCGATCACGAACAACGCCCCGCGCGCCTCGCTGCCACCCGATTGTCCGCTCCACCTGCAGGCGATCATCCATCGGCTCCTCGCCTTTCAGCCGGCTCACCGCTACCAGACCGCCGCCGAGATCCGCGCCGATCTCCAGCGCTACGCCGACCACGAGACGCCGGTTGCCGCGCAGTACTACGACACGCCGGCGACGCTCCCCGTGCTCTCCACGGTCCGGCTCAAGCCGGACACTACCGGAACGCTCGGCGCAGGCATCCTCGTCGTCGGCACCGAGCCGGTGCCGACGACCGAGGCGCCGCTGCCGATGGTCGTTGCTCCCACCGATCCGGTCCCGGCCGCGGACACGGCGATGAAGCCGGCGGCGGCCGCCTCGCATCTCAGTGTGCCCGGAGCGCCGCTACGGCGTCGTTACCGGGTGGCGGCGCGGCGCGTGGTCAACACGATCGCAGCCGCGGCGATGATTGCCGTCGTCACGACCGAAGGCGTCGCGTGGCTGTTTGCCGAACGCTTCCGCGACACGATCCCGGCCATTGACGAGCGATCGGTCACCTCGAGCCGCGCCGCGTACCGCGGCGTCGCCCGCCTCGCCCTGCTGGATCTCGGGTTGAAGGTGCGCGTCAATCGTCCGCTCACCGCCGCGCTCGAGGACATCGGCGATCGCGTCGTCGCCGACTATCGGCGCGAAGTACCGACGATGGGGCCGGAGGAATGGCGGCAGGCGGCCGAGGCGTTCGGTTGGGCGCGTGTGCTGTCGCGGCGCGATCGCGGGCTGCTGTCGAAGCAATTGACGGCGGAAGGGCACGTCCGCCGCCTGGCGGCGCAGCGGGCGCGGCCGCCGAGCACGGCGCTCGCGCAGACGGCGCTGGTCAGGTTCCGCGACGCGGCGGCGTCGAATCCCGATGCGTTCGATCCCTATATCGGGATGGCGGTGACGCAGTTGTACGTGCTCGGCGACGTCGACGGCGCGCTCCAGTCGCTCGATGCGGCGGTCTCGCGAGGATACACGGCGACGCGGCGCGATACGGCGCTGCTCGGCGATGCCTACATGCGTCGCGCCCTCCTCGGCCGCCGCCGTGCGGCGCTGCTCACCGGCGATCAGCGGCAGGGCGTACTCGAGAAGATCAGAAGCGATCTCGAGCACTGCGTGTCATCGTTCGAGCAAATCGTGGAATTCGGCAATGCGGCCAAGCACCTGGAGAGCTGCAAGGCGCAGATCCGCCAGGTCGATCAGCAACTGACGCCGGAAGAGTTCTGACCCATGCGTGTCGTCGCCGTTGAAGCCGCGATCGCCGATCCACCTGCAACGCGCACGCGTTCGCTGAACATCGAGTGCCTCGGGCTCGCGATCGCAACAGCCGTCGCGATGTTCGGGATCGGCCTTGCGTATTCGGCGAGGCTGGCGCGGCTGGCCGAGACGGCGCCGCCAGGTGCGGTCATTCCGCTGTACGCGCTGGAATCGCCCGCGCAACTGGAACCGGCGTTGACGATGTACGACTCGGCGTACGAGCGAACCACGGTTGCTCGCGCGCTGTTCAGCCGCGCGACGGCGGCGCCGCCGCTGGATCGCGTCGGCGCGCTGGCCGACGTGAAGCTGTCGGCGAGCGCGATTCGCGCCGACCGGCGCCTGGTTCAACTCAACGCGAAAGTCGGCGATCGTGCCGAGGGCGAGGTGGCGCTGCTCTCGCGGGCCGACGTTGCGACGCTCAAGCCGCGGCTCTCGGTCCGCTCGGCCAGCGACTTCACGACTCACTACGCCCGATCGATCGTCCTGTTCGTGTTGGCGTTCTGGGCCGCGCACATCGTCCGCCGGCTCCGCCGGCGCAGCGACGATCCGCTGCTGCTGCCGCCGGTCATGCTGCTGTGCGGCCTCGGCCTGACGACGATGACGGCGCTGCGCGATCCGATACGCGATGCGATCAGCGCCTCGACGTTTGCTGGTGGCGTCGCCGCCGGTGTGCTGCTGCTCGTCGCCATCTCCGAAGTCGACTTCGAGGCCTCGCCGCTGCGTCGAGCGGTGATTGCGCCGCTTGCCGCGGCGTGCGCGCTGGCGGCGCTGCTGCTCGCCTTCGGCAGTGGTCCGGGAACGAGCGGCGTCAAGGTGAACCTGTTCGGCGCACAGCCGGTGGAAGTGATCCGTCTGCTCGTGGTCTTCGCGCTGGCCGCGTACTTCGGCCGCCGCGGGGAGCGGTTGCGCGAGTTGTCGGAGCCGACGGCGTCGCCGCGCGGGTGGCGGCATCGCGCGCGCCTGCCGCGGTGGCGCGATCTCCAGCCGGTCCTCGCGAGCATGGCGCTGGTCCTGGCGTTCTTCTTCCTGCAGAAGGATCTCGGTCCCGCGCTCGTCCTCTCGTGCGTGTTCCTCGGGATGTACGGCGTGGCGCGCGGCCGCGTCGGTCTGGTGTTCGTCGGCGTTGCGCTGCTGCTCGGCGGGTGTGCCGCGGCCTATTACACCGGCATGCCGGCCACGGTGCGGCAGCGCGTGATGATCTGGATCGATCCGTGGAACAACGGGGTCGCCGGTGGGACGCATGTCGCGCACGGCCTGTGGGCACTGGCCACCGGCGGCGCGTGGGGAAACGGCGCAGGGCTCGGCAGCCCGAGTGCGATCCCTGAAGGGCACACCGATTTCGTCCTCGCCGCCCTCGGCGAGGAGCTGGGCTGGGTGGGGCTGGCAGGGGCGATCGCGCTGTACGTCTTCGTGTGCTGGCGCTGCCTTCGCATCGCGGCGCGTGCGCCCGGCGATTTCACCTCGTTCGTTGTGCTCGGCGTCGCGCTCGTGCTCAGCGTCCAGGCGCTGCTGATTGCCGGCGGGCTGCTCGGGCTCGTTCCCCTGTCTGGAGTCGCGACGCCGTTTCTCAGCTACGGCCGTTCGTCGATGATCGCCAACTGCGCCGCGATCGGCGTCGTGCTGGCGGTGGCGCGGCGTCAGGGGCGCGAACGCGTCCACATGCGGCGGCCGCTCACCGCCATCGCCGCCGTGCTGGCGCTCGCCGGCGCGGCGATTCTCTCGCGCACGGCCTGGGTGCAGGTGGTTCACGCCGATGCGATCGCGGCGGCGCCGGCGCTCACGGAACAGGCCGACGGCGGTTACCGCTTCGAGTACAACCCCCGCCTGCTGTCGGCGGCGCGGACGCTGACGCGCGGCAGCATCTACGACCGCAGCGGCCTGCCGCTGGCGACGAGCCGCCCCGACGAGATCGCAGCCGCCAGTGCAACCTACGCGCACGCCGGCGGCGTCGCGCCCGAGGAATGTCGTCTCGACGCCGGCCGCTGCTATCCGCTCGGCGCCTTCGCGTTTCATCTGCTCGGCGACTGGGTTCACCAGACGAACTGGGGAGCGCGCAACTCGTCGTACATCGAACGCGACAGCGACGGACAGCTCAAGGGTTACGACGATCACGCGCAGGTGGTCGACGTCGTCGAGCCGCGCCACGGCCGCCGGGTCCAGGCGATTCGTCGCGACCTCCGCGCGCTCCTTCCATTGGTCCGCGATCGCTATCGCGGCGCGAGCGCCGACGTTGCCGCCATCCGCACGCGCGAGCGCGACGTGCACACGACCATCGACGCCCGGCTGCAGGTGCGCGTCGCCGCGGCGCTGCGCGACGGCATGACCGCCGGCCGGTCCCATCGCGGCGCGGCAGTGGTGCTCGATGCGACCACCGGCGAGCTGCTCGCCGCGGCCAGTTACCCCTGGCCGGTGGACGAGTTGCAGCGCCGCGCCGCGGCGCTCGATGAAGACGACGATGGCGCGTGGCTCGATCGCGCGCGCTACGGCTTGTACCCGCCCGGTTCGACGTTCAAGCTGCTGGTCGCGGCCGCGGCGCTGCGCAGTGGCGCCGATCGCGACCGGTTCGTTTGCCAGCGCCTCCCCGACGGCCGCGTCGGCAACTACGTCCGCGGCGCCTCGCGCCCGGTACGCGACGACCCGATGGACACGGTGCCACACGGCGATGTCGATCTCGACCGCGGGCTGATCGTGTCGTGCAATGCGTACTTCGCACAGCTGGCGCTCGCCGTCGGGCCGCGCGCGGTGCTGGATGCGGCCTCACTCTTTCAGATCAGCGTCGCGCGCTCGCCGACGGTCGACGCGCTGCGGCCGACGCTGGCGCAGGTCGGCTACGGGCAGGGAGAGGCGCTCGTGACGCCGCTGAAGCTGGCGCGTGTGTCGGCGGCCATCGCATCCGGCGGCGTCATCGTTCCGGTGCGATGGCTGGCCGCGGCACCGGTCGAGGAGTCCGGGCCGATGCGATTGTTGACGCCGCGCGACGCCGACCGTCTCGGCCGCGCTATGCGCGCGGTCGTCACGACCGGTACCGGCCGCAGCCTGCGGACCAATCCCGTGGCGATTGCCGGGAAGACTGGCACCGCTGAGGTGTCCGGCGCGGCCGCGCATGCCTGGTTCACCGGCTTCGCGCCGTACGGCGGCTCGGGCCACGGCGGACGGCGCATCGCGTTCGCGGTGATTGTCGAACACGCCGGCTACGGCGGACGGGCGGCGGCGCCGATTGCCGGGGCAATTGTCTCGGCCGCGCGCGAGCTCGGAATCGTCAAGTGATGGGGGAGTCAATGACCGGATCGCTGCGCGAGCTCGTGCGGACCGTCAACGCGCGGGTCCGCGACTTCTTCGATGCACCGGTGCCGCCCGATGCGGCCCCGCTCGAACTGCTCGAGGCGGCGCTCGACCAGCTGGAACGCAAGGCGCAGCCGTCGGGCCGCGGCGGCCGCGTCTTCCCGTACACCCGCGTCGTCGTCCACGTCGCGCAGCCGGCGGCCGACCGCGCCGCGATTGACGCGGTGTTCCGCCGCCTCGACGTGCGGCTGCGCGAGCGGCTGGCCGAAATCCGCTGCGACGTGCCGTCCGGCCTCGTCACGTCGACCTCGATCACCGACGGCGCAGAGGAAGGCGCGCCGCTCGTGTCGATCGAATGCTGCGCCGACAGCGACGGCGCACCGTCGCCGGCAGCGGCGCCGAGGCTGCCGGAGTTACAGGCGACCGTCGTCAAAGGACAGTGCGAGCGCGGCGAGTACACGTTCAGCGGCGGCGTGATCCCCATCGGTCGCGGCGTCGAGCCGAGCGACGCCTTCGGCCGGATCCGTCACAACGAGATCACGTTCGTCGACGAGATACGCGACGGCGTCACCGAGACCGTGGCGCGCGCGCAGGCGCGGATCGAGTTCGACGCGGTTCTTGGCGCCTACGTGGCGTTCAACGAATCGAGCAGCAATCCGACATTCATCGTCCGCAACGGCCGCAGCCTGCGCATCACCCCCCGCGACCCGCGCGGCGTCCGCCTCGAGGCCGGCGATCACCTGCATCTCGGCCGCGCGGTGCTGAAGCTGTCGATCCGCGACGCGCCTGATGCCTCCCGGTAGTGTCCGGCTTCAGCCGGACCTGGAGCAGACGGGTTCACCCCACAATTTTGCCGGTTGAGAAAGTACAGCTAACCGCGGAGAACGCAGAGACCGCAGATCTCTTTCAACAAAAAATCGATCTGCGCTCTCCGCGTGATTCGCGGTTTCGCTCTGATCTCGCGAGCTGCACGCGCTTGCGGTACGTGGTTAGCGGCGGCCGGCGGCGAGCTGCACGTAGCCGTCGCTGATCGTGTCGTCGGGGTTGGCGCCGAAGAGCGCGAGCAGCTGGTTGATCACCGCCGCCTTGTCCTCGGCATCGCGCCTCGACCAGGTGCGCGACTTGATCTCGATGAAGCAGCCGTCGCTCGGCGGCGTGATCAGCCGATCGAGGTGCAGGTAGAACTCGACGCCGCGGTAGACGAGCAGCCAGCGGCGCCGATCCTTCTCGACGACGTGCTCGGCGGCAGGGCGGAAGTACTCGCGGTAGAAGCGCGCCGAGTGGGTCGCGGGCGCGAGATACCGCGAGCGGAAGAGCAGCACGGCGCCGAATTCCTCCTCGCGGGTGCGGCCGGTGAGCGTGAGCCGCGCGCGCGCGCCGGTGACCGCGCCGGCGTTGTCGAGGAATTCGTCCTCGCGGTAGCGCAGCCAGCCTTGATCGGGATCCTCGAACGACCAGTAGGTGTCGTACTGGTGGTAGTGGCTCGACCGCACGACCGTGACCTGTTTGCTCGCGACCACCGCCAGCACCGGCGCTTCAGACGCCAGGCGCGCCTTCACCTGGACCTCGAACGATTCCTGCTCGACGGCGCCGCCGACGGCGACCAGCTTCTGCAGCACGCTGACTTCGCGGCTGGTGAGGAACAGATCGACCCGCCTGGCCAGCGCGCGCGCCGCCTCGCGCAGCTCGCGCTCGTCGACCGTGAGCAGCGCGCGGCCGCGCATCAGCCAGCGGCCGTTGCACATCACGTCGACGACGTCGGTCGATTTCGAGGCGTAGACGATCTGCGCGTAGATGCCGTTGGGGTCGCGGTCGAACGCCGGCACATTGTGGAGGGTATCGAGGTCGACGACGATCAGGTCGGCGCGCTTGCCTGGCTCGAGCGATCCGGTGAGGTGATCGAGGTGCATCGCCCGCGCGCCGAGCCGGGTCGCCATCGCGAGCGCGTCGCGCGCCGGCAGCGCTGTTGGATCGCCGCCGGCACCCTTGGCGAGCAGCGCCGCCAGCCGCATCTCCTCGAACATGTCGAGGTCGTTGTTCGACGCCGCGCCGTCGGTGCCGATGCCGACATCCAGCCCGAGCTCCAGCATCTTCGCGACCGGCGCGATCCCGGCGCCGAGCTTCAGGTTGCTGCTCGGATTGTGCGCGACGCCGGCGTTGAAGTTCTTGAGCGCGCGGATCTCACCTTCGTCGACGTGGACGCAGTGCGCGGCGAGCACCTTGGCGTCGAACAGCCCCTGCTTCTTCACCCACGGCACCACCGGCATGCCGTGCTCACGCCGTGCGTTGTCGACTTCGAGCGTCGTCTCGGCCAGGTGCGTGTGCAGCGGGACGTCGTATTCGACCGCCAGCTCCGCGCAGGCGCGGAGGATCTCGGCGGTGCACGTGTACGGCGCATGCGGCGCCGGCCCCGGGACGATCAGCGGGTGGCCGCGCCAGCGTTCGATGAAGTCGCGGGCCAGCGCGAGCGAATCCTCGTAGCTGGTCGCGTCCGGCGTCGGGAAGCGGAGGACCGTTTGCGCGCACAGCGCCCGCATGCCGACGGCGGCGGTCGCCTTCGCGATCGCATCCTCGAAGTAGTACATGTCGGCGAAGCAGGTGACGCCCGAGCGGATCATCTCGGCGCAGCCGAGCCGGGTGCCGAGGCTCACGAACTCCGGGTTCACGAACTCGCGCTCGACCGGCATCATGTAGCCCATCAGCCAGACGTCGAGCCGAAGATCGTCGGCGAGGCCGCGCAGCAGCGTCATCGGCACGTGCGTGTGCGCGTTGACCAGGCCCGGCATCACCACGCGGCCACCACAGTCAATCGTGTCGGCGGCGGTGTACGCGTCGGCAGCGGCGCCGACGGCGGCGATCGCATCGCCAGTGATGGCGATCGAGCCGCGGCGATGGATCGTGAACTGCTGATCCATCGTCACGACAACCGCATTCGTCAGAAGGAGATCACACGAGGCCACAGGCTGATCCGATTCTAACGCTGCGGATCAGCCGAGCCGCAAGCCACAAGCCACAAGCCACAAGGCACAAGCCACAAGCCACAAGCCACCCGCCCGTAGTGTCCGGCTTTAGTGTCGGGCACTACCAGACACAGGCCTGAGGCTTGAGGCTTGCTTGCAGCTTGCGGCTTGCGGCTTGCGGCTTGCCGCTTGAGGCTTGAGGCTTGAGGCTTGAGGCTTGAGGCTGGCGTCAGCGCCCTATCCACAGCAGCGCGGCAGCGAGCGCAGACAGCAGCCACAGGGCGACCGACACCTCGCGGGCGCGGCCGACCACCGCGTAGAGCAGCGCGTGGAGGACGAATCCCCAGAGCAGGCCCTGCGTGATTGAGACGGTGAGCGGAATCATCACCGCGGTGACGAATGCCGGCAGCGCGTCCTCGACCCTCGTGAAATCGATCGCCGCCATCGACTGGAACATCGAGACGCCGACGAGCACGAGGACGGCGGCGGTCGCGTAGGGCGGAACGGCGGCCGCGAGCGGAGCAAGAAAGAAGCACGGGACGAAGCACAACGCGGTGACGACCGACGCGCGGCCCGTCCGCGCGCCCATCCTGATTCCGGCGATGCTCTCCACGTAGGCGGTTCCCGGCGAGGTGCCCGCCAGACCGGACGTCAGCGTCGCCAGCGCATCGACGATCAGGCCGCGCCTCAGGTTGATCGGGCTGCCATCCTCGGCCGTCAGCCCCGCCGCCGTCGCGACGCCGATGAACGTCGACAGCGAGTCGAACAGATCGGTGAACAGGATCGCGAGAATCGACGGCAACAGCGTGAGCGACAACGCGCCGCGAATGTCGAGCGCGAGCAACGCCGAGGAAAAATCGGGTGCGCTGATCCAGTGCGCAGGCCGCGTCGCCAGCCCGAGCGCCCAGCCCAGCGCCGTGGTGACGCCAATCGCGGTGAGGAACGCGAGCGGATTCTGACGGCGGATCAGCGCCGCCGCGATCGCGATGCCGAGCAGCAGGAAGGCAGCGCGATGATCGATCGTGCCCATGCGAACGAGCGTCGCCGGATCGCCAACGACGAGGCCGGTGTTCCGCAAACCGATGAACGTCAGCAGCAGGCCGATGCCGGCCGCCGCCGCCGCGCGCAACGCGGCTGGAATCGCGAGCGCAATCCGCTCCCGCAGCGGCGTGGTCGACACGACCAGGAACAGCACGCCGGCCCAGAACACCATGCCGAGCGCCGTCTGCCACGGGACGTGATTCTGCAGCACGATCGTGAAGGCGAAGAACGCGTTCAGTCCCATCCCGGGGGCGACGGCAAACGGCAGCCGCGCGTACACACCCATGAGCAGGGTCATCGTCGAGGCGACCAGCACCGTCGCCGTCATCGCCCCGGTGAATGGCATGCCGGTGCCGGCGGTCGAGAGGATCGACGGGTTCACCACGACGATGTAGGCCATCGTGAAGAAGGTAGTGACGCCGCCAATGATGTCGGCGTAGCTGGCGCGAGCGGCAGGACCCGAGGAGCGCGGCACGGAGGTGTGCCGCATGCTACCATCGGCCGCGTTTCACTCCTCTCGAGATGATGGCGTTGCGTCAGGCACTTGGAACGGCGTTGCTGGCGGGAGCGCTCGCGACCGCCTGCACAGGGCGCGACGCGTCAGCGCCGGCGTCCGCTTCCGCGTCCGCGTCGACGCGCCCCATCGTCGTGCAGGGGGCGATGGACGTCGAAATCCGCCGGCTCGCTGGCGCCCTCGATCACGCGACCGAAGAGAAGGTGCGAGGCTGGACCTTCTGGCGCGGCACCGTGGACGGCTATCCCGTCGTGGTGTCGAAGACGCTCAAAGGGATGTCGAACGCGGCGGCGGCGACCGTGCTCGCCGCCGAACGCTATCAACCGCTCGCGATCATCAACCAGGGCACTGCCGGCGGCCATCAACCCGACCTGCACGTCTTCGACATCGTCGTCGGCACCGACGCGGTGAACATCGGCTCGTTCAAGACCGGCTACCGCGCCCGCGGCGGCGGCAGCCGATTCGAAGAGTGGCTGCCGCTCGACCTGATGCGCTCCGAAGGCAGCGCCGGCAACGATCCGAACGCGCGGACGATGCGTCGGTTCCATGCCGACGATCAGCTGCTCGCCGCCGCGCACGGCGCCCGCGATCGCTACAGCCGCGGCCGCGTGGTCGACGGCGTGATCGGCTCGAGCGAGACGTGGAACAGCGAGCTCGATCGGGTCCAGCAGTTTCACGATCGGTTCGGGACGACGGCGGAGGAGATGGAGACCGCGTCGGCGGCGCAGATCGCCGCGCAGTACGACATCCCGTTTCTCGGCATTCGCGTCGTATCAAACAACATCACGAACGAGGGCGCCTACGATCCGGCGACCGGCGCGGCCTGTCAGGAGTACGTGCTCGAAGTGGTGAAGACCTACATCAGGCGGCAGGCCGGCCGGTAGTGTCCGCCTTCTGGCGGACCGTCGATGGTCCGGCTAAAAAGCCGGACACGACGAACAGACCTCTCACGACTCCATCGCGATCGAGACACGTGCGACCTCGGAATCGTC
>Ga0070686_100001594_pt1 | contig 12750 bp, 8 predicted proteins | sample KBSS23LmetaG_FD_65654 | JGI IMG/M metagenome (GOLD analysis project Ga0070686, IMG submission 65654) | Switchgrass rhizosphere microbial communities from Kellogg Biological Station, Michigan, USA - KBS S2-3L metaG | ecosystem: Host-associated > Plants > Roots > Rhizosphere ...
GACCCGCCTGACCCGCCTGACCCGCGCGGCGTATCGCGGCGCGCCTTTCTGGCCGCCGCGCTCCTCGCGCCGGCGGCGTGGCACCAGCCGCCGCGCAGTGCGGCGCGCCACGTCGGCGCGATCCCGCTGGGCGCTCCAGGGGCAATCTCCCCGCCGTTCGGCCGCCTCCTCGGCGACGGACTCGACGCGCGGTTGTTCACCGACCTCTCGCAGCTCGTCGATCCATCCTCGTTCGCGAGTCAGCAATCAGCACTCAGCCATCAGCAATTGTCCCCGGTCACGCCGACGGATCGGTTTTTCGTCCGTACTGCATCACCGTCGGCGCTTCCGGCCGTGGAGGCGTGGACGTTGCGTGTCGACGGGCTGGTCAAGACGCCGGTCGACGTGCCGCTGCGCGATCTCGAGACGCGCGTGGGCGCGCCGCTGCGCGTGCTGCTCGAGTGCTCGGGCAACGCCGATCCGCTGAACTACGGGCTGCTCAGCGCAGCCGACTGGGAAGGCATTCCGGTCGCTGCCGTTCTCGACCGCGTGCAACCGTCAGCGCCGCAGACGCGCGTGCTCGTCTCGGGTGTGGACGACGACAGCCGGCAGTGGCGCACGTCGATCGCCGGCGCGAGCTGGATCTTCTCGCGCGACGATCTGTCGCGGGCGATCCTCGCCGTGCGTATGAATGGCGCACCGCTGCCGCGCGATCACGGCGCGCCGGTGCGGCTGATCGTACCAGGCTGGTACGGCTGCTCGTGCATCAAGTGGGTCAACGCGATCGAGCTGGTCGCGGACGCTGCGGCGGCAACGAGCCAGATGCGCGAGTTCGCCGGCCGCACACATCAGCCGGCGGGCGCGATGCTGGCCCGCGACTTCATCGCGGCGACGATCGACACCGCGGCGATGCCGGTCCGCGTCGACAAGTGGATGGTCGACGGCCGCCCCGAATACCGCGTCACCGGCATCGTCTGGGGCGGCACGACGCCGACCAACGCGCTGTCGATCCGCTTTCGCTCCGGCGGCGCGTGGACGCGCGTCGAGCATTGCCCGCTGCCCGACTCGACGCTGACCTGGAGCCTGTGGACGCACACCTGGCGCCCGACCGAGCCGGGCCGCTACCAGATCGTCCTGCGCGTCGACGATCCGAAGGTTCGCACCCGCCGCCTCGACGTCTTCTTCTACGTGCGCGAGGTGCAGATCGACGAGGTCTGATCCTTCTCGGAGTGTCCGGCTTTAGCCGGACCGTCGTTCCTGTATACTCGCGGGTTCGAGGCCACGATCATTCTTCCCGCATCGATCTCCGATCTTCAGCACCGCCTCGCCGAGCAGCGCTACGTGGCCGACACCGGTCTCGCCGTGTCGCTGTTCCTGGCGCTGCGGCTGCAGCGGCCGCTGTTCCTCGAGGGCGAGGCCGGCGTCGGCAAGACCGCGCTCGCCGCGGCGCTGGCGCAGGCGCTCGGCACCGATCTGATCCGGCTGCAGTGCTACGAGGGGCTCGACGTCGGCCACGCGCTCTACGAATGGGACTACACCCGCCAGCTGCTCGAGCTGCGCATCCTCGACGCCACCCACACGCTGACCCGCGACACCGCGCACCGCGAGCTCTACAGCGAAGCGTTCCTGGTCAAGCGGCCGCTGCTCCAGGCGATCGATCCGCTGCGCACCCGCGCCGCGGTGCTCCTCATCGACGAAATCGATCGCGCCGACGAAGAGTTCGAGGGCTTTCTCCTCGAGCTGCTCGCCGAGTTCCAGGTCACCGTGCCCGAGCTCGGCACGCTGCGCGCGACGCACCGGCCGGTGGTCGTGCTCACCTCGAACCGCACCCGCGAGGTCCACGACGCGCTGAAGCGGCGCTGCCTCTACCAGTGGATTGACTATCCGTCGTTCGACAAGGAGCTGGCGATTGTCCGCGCCCACGCGCCGCACGCCTCGGCCCGTCTCGCCGAGCGGGTCACCGCGATGGTCCAGGAGATGCGCACCGCCGATCTCTACAAGAAGCCGGGCGTCTCGGAAACGATCGACTGGGTGACGGCGCTGGTCGCGCTCGATCGCGACACGCTCGACGCCGATACCGTCACCGCGACGCTCGGCGTCGTGCTCAAGGCCAAGGAGGACGTCGACGCGCTGCGCGGCCCGCGCGCTGCCGAGCTCCTCGATCGCGCGATCGCGCGCACGACGAATTAAGAATTTGGAATTTGGAATTTGGAATTCAGAATTCGTTTTGTGTTCAATGGAGACGGAACGTCAGAATCACCTGAACTTCTCGAACACCGGTACGAATTCCAAATTCCAAATTCCAAATTCTTAATTGCCGTTGCTGGGGGCCAGCTGCGATGTCGCGTCTTCTGGGTAATTTGCTGCTCTTTGGCCGCATCCTCCGCGCCGCCGGCATCGCCGTCCATCCCGGCCGCCTCCTCGACGTCGTCTCGGCGCTCGATCACGTCGATCTGCGGGCGCGCGAGGAGGTCTACTACGCGTGCCGCGCGCTGCTCGTGCACCGGCCGGAACAGATCGCGATCTTCGACCGTGCGTTCGACGCGTTCTGGACCGCGCACACCGGTGGCGCAAGCGAGCCGGCCGGCAAGCGCACCGAACCACCCGACGCCGCCGGACTGGAGCCGATGGCCGTCGCTGCCGAGGATGTCTCGACCGCAGATCAGACCGAGGACGACCAGGCGGCGCCGGAGCGCGGGCTGAAGGTGTGGAGCGACGCGGCCGGGCTGTCGGAGAAGGACTTCGCGGCGTTGACCGAGGCGGAAGTCGCCGACGCGAGCGCGGCGCTCGAGCGTCTCGTGTGGAGTCCCGGCCAACGGCGCACGCGACGATGGATTCGCGGCCGCGGCCCGCGCCTCGACCTGCGACGCGCCATCGCCGACAGCCGCCGCACCGGCGGCGACGTGGTGACGCTGGCGCGCCAGCGGCGGCGGATCCGCCCGCGGCCGCTGGTCGTGCTCTGCGACATCAGCGGCTCGATGGAGCGCTACTCGCGCATGCTGCTGCACTTCGCGCACGCGATCGCGCTGCGCCATCGCCGCGTCGAGGCGTTTCTGTTCTCGACGCGGCTGACGCGGATCACCCGCCAGCTGCGCACGCCGCACCCTGACGCGGCGCTGCTCGCCGTCTCACGCGCCGTCCGCGACTGGTCGGGCGGGACGCGCATCGGCGGCGCCATCAAGGAATTCCACCAGCAGTGGGCCGGCCGCGTCCTCGGCGGCGGGCCCGTGGTGCTGCTCGTCTCGGATGGCTGGGACTGCGGTGATCCCGGCGAACTGGCGGCGCAGGTCGCGCGGCTGCAGCGCCGCTGTCATCGTTTGGTGTGGCTGAACCCGCTGATCGGCAGCGTCGGCTACGCGCCGCTCACCCGCGGCCTGCAGGCGGCGCTGCCGTTCGTCGACGACTTTCTGCCGGCGCGGACGCTCACCAACCTCGCCGATCTCGCCGTACACTTGAATACGCTCGGGTGATGACGGAGCGCAAAGGCTTTCGCCGAGCGATCAGCGATAGCGATCACGGTCCGGCTAAAGCCGGATACTACGAGAATGAGTACAGGATGCGAACCGCCTGATGGACATCTCCGCGTCGTACACGTTCAACGCGCCGCCCGATCGGGTGTGGGCGCTGCTGATGGATCCCGCCGTGCTCGCGTCGTGCGTTCCTGGCTGCGAGCAGTTTGAGCCCGCCGGCGACGATCGCTACGCGGTCGCGGTGACCGTCGGCCTCGCCGCGATCACCGGCAAGTACACCGGCAGCGTCGCAGTGCTGGACAAGATCGAGCCGACCTCGTACCGCCTCGCCGTGGAAGGCCAGGGCCGCGCCGGCTTCGTCAACGGCAACTCGGCGATCGCGCTCCGCCCCGAAGGCGCCGCCACCATCGTCGATGTCACCGCCACCGTCCAGATCGGCGGCACCATCGCCCGCCTCGGCCAGCGCCTGATCGGCGCCGCGGCGAAAATGATGATGGATCAGTTCTTCGGCTGCCTGCAGTCGAAGACGGCCGCGGCTGCGCCGGGCAATTGAGCCGAACGCCCGCGTCAGCGATCGCGGAACAGCCGCCGTGTGATCCGCGACACGATCGGGCGGGCGAACGACGGCGTGATTCTGGACATCGCCGGGTGGGCGGCGCGGACGAGAGCCTGCGCCTTGAGTCGCCACGGCTCGCGACTGAGCCACGCCACACCGTCCTCGGCCTGCTCGAAAAAGAACGGGTCGGCCCGTGCCGGCGAGTCGCGCAGGAAAATGACGAACGTCGCGGCGTCACGGACTTTCCGAGTCGCAAATGGTATGCGCGAGCGACGCAACCGGGCGACAATCGCGCGAAGCCCGGGGATAATCAGCGGTGCGTCATGAATGGCGATCGCCGCGTTCGGGTCGCAGATCTCCAGGCAAAAGGAAAAGTCAGACGTGACCGCGTCGATGGTGTGCTCCCCGTCGATGAAACAGAAGGTCGGCGCCCTGGCGATCCGGGCGCGGTCCACGGCACGCGCGTCGCTCTCGAACGTCACCAGGCGATCCACTGACGCCACCTGACGGAGACTGCGGAACATGTCCTCGGTCGCGGCGCGATACGTGATGCCCTGACCCCGCGCATCCGGTGAGTACAGAGGGCGATCGTCGATCGAGTAGAGCTGCCGGCACTGCGGGTCGACGAGATGCTGCTGGAGACTTCCACCCAGGTACGAGCCGATTTCCAGGTAGACATACCCCGATCGTCGGATGGCTCGCTGAATCGCCAGCCACGACCGCCGATCCGCGGCCGACGACTGCGTCTTGATCGCGCTGAAGAGCTCCAGATCGAGCGCCTCGACGCGTGCGCCGACGTCTGCGACTCCGGTCATGGATCAACGCGGAAAATCATCAAGTCCTTCCGTGGATCACCGAGTCCTTCCCGCTTGCGACCCGCGCGCCGCGGCGGCAACGACCCGTCCGCGACGAAGGTTGCAAGAACATGGCCGATCGTCTGGACACCCGTGCTCCGATTCCAAATTCGTTAGAGCGAATTTCATTGCTCTGTAGTGTCCGCCTTCAGGCGGACCGTCGTTGGTCCGGCTGGAGCCGGGCACTACGAAAGAAATCGAAACGCAGTCCGAGAGAACGGCCAGCGGTCAGCTGGCGCGTTCGAGCGCTCCCGCGAGCGCGCGTTCTGCAAAGACGTCGACCATCGCGCGCCGGTACTCTTCGCTCGCGTGCAGATCGCTGTTGACGTCCTTGAGGCCGGCACCGGCGTTTCGCACCGCCGCCGCGATCGTTTCGCGCGTCGCCGGCTTACCGGCGAGCGCCGATTCAACCGCCGCCAGCCGCGTCGCATGCGCCGCCGCGCCGGTGACGCCGATGCGCGCCGACTGGATCGTGCCGCCGCTCACCTGCAGCGCCGCGGCGACGCCGACGATGGCGAAATGCGAGGCGCGCTGGTGCAGCTTCGCGTAGGCCGCAGCTTTGACCGCCTTGAAGCGGATGCCGACGATCAACTCGTCGGCGCCGAGATCGACGGTGAAGAGCGCACGGAAGAAGTCGGCGGCTTTCACCGTTCGCGCACCCTTCGGCCCCTGGATCTGGATGTCGGCGTCGAGCGCGATCATCGCCGCCGGATAATCGGCCGCCGGATCGGCGTGGGCCAGGCTGCCGCCCACGGTGCCGCGGTTGCGCACCTGCGGGTCGCCGATGGTCGCCGCCGTGTCGGCGAGCATCGGACACACCTTCTGCAGCAGCGCCGACGTCGCCACCTCGTGGTGGACCGTGGCGGCGCCGATCTCGATCGTGTCGCCCTGCTGCCGAATCCCTGACAGGCCAGGGATCCGCGCGATGTCGATCAGCACCGCCGGCTCGCTGAGCCGCAGCTTCATCACCGGCACCAGGCTGTGGCCGCCGGCGATGAACTTGCCGGCGCCGTTGGCGGCGCGGATTTTCGCGAACGCGTCGTCGAGCGAGGTGGCCCGCTGGTAGTCGAACGGCGCCGGAATCATGAACGTCCTCCGTGAATGATCCGCCACAGCTTTTCCGGCCGCAGCATCATGTCGACGTGGGTGACGCCGAACTCGCTCAGCGCGTCGACGACAGCCGAGACGATGCATGGCGTCGAGCCGAGCGTGCCGGCTTCGCCGACGCCTTTGGCACCGAACGGGTTGACCGGCGTCGGCGTCACCGTCGCAGTGAGCTCGAAGCGCGGGAAGTCGGTGGCGCGCGGGATCGCGTAGTCCATGAACGATCCGGTCAGCAGCTGGCCGTCCTCGTTGTAGACCACCTCTTCGATCATCGCCTGGCCGATCCCCTGGGCCAGCCCGCCATGGATCTGTCCTTCGACGATCAGCGGGTTGATCAGGCGTCCGGCATCGTCGACCGCAACCAGCTTCAACAGCGTCGGCTCGCCGGTCTGGCGATCGATCTCGACCATCGAGATGTGGCAGCCGAACGGATACGTGTTGTTGGTCGGCTCGAAGAACGCTTCGTCGCTGAGCCCCGGTTCGAGGCCTTCCGGCAGCGGCACCGGCCGATAGGCAAATGCCGCCACGCTGGCGAACGGCTTGGCCGACGCCGGCGCGCCTTTCACGCCGATCGTCCCGTTCTCGAAGACGATGTCGTCCTCGTGCGCTTCGAGCAGCGCCGCGGCGAACTTCGCCATCTTCGTCTTCACCTTGGCGCCGGCCATGTGGATGGCGGTGCCGCCGACCGCCTGCGAGCGACTGCCAAAGGTGCCGATGCCCTGCTTCACCACGCCGGTGTCGCCGTGGAGGATGGTGATGTGCTCGAACGGGATGCCGAACTGATCGGCGAGCATCTGCGCGAACGTCGTCTCGTTGCCCTGGCCGTGCGGCGAGGCGCCGGTGGTCGCGCTGATGCGGCCGTCTCGCTCGATGGTCACCTGCGAGTGTTCCCACCCGCCGGTCGGCAGCGACGCCGACGGGCCGATGCCGCACACCTCGACGTACATCGACAGGCCGAGGCCGACGAGTCGGCCCTGTGCGCGCGCGGCGTCGCGTTCGGCTTTCAGCCGATCCCATCCTGAGGCCTCGAGCGCAGCATTCAGGGCCTTCTCGTAATCGCCGGAGTCGTAGACGGCGCCGACCTGCGTCGCGAACGGGAACTGGTGCGGCTGGATGAAGTTCCTGCGCCGCAGTTCCGCCGGATCCATCTTCAGCTGGCGCGCGAGGATGTCCATTCCGCGCTCGACGAAGTAGGTCGCCTCGGGACGTCCGGCGCCGCGGTACGCGTCGGTCGGCGTCTTGTTGGTGAAGACTTCGGTCAACGAGCAGCGAACCGCTGGGATGTCGTAGGTCGCGTTCGCCATCATCATCGTCAGGGTCGGGATGGCGGCAGTGAGCAGCATGTTGTAGGCGCCGATGTCGGCGATCAACCGCAGCTTCAACCCGATGACCTTGCCGTCGCGCTTCGCCGCGATGTCGATGTAGCCGATGATGTCGCGCCCGTGCGTGGTCGCGACGAACGCTTCGCTGCGGTCTTCGGCCCACTTCACCGGGATGCCGAGCCGCTTCGAGATCGCCGCGGCGACGTATTCCTCACCGTAGATGTTGATCTTCGCGCCGAAGCCGCCGCCAACCTCGGGCGCGATCGCCCGCACCTGGTTCTCGCCGAGTCCGGTCAGCGCGGCGATGAAGGTGCGCAGGATGTGAGGGTTCTGCGTCGACGACCAGATCGTCATCGTGCCCTTGCCGGGCTCGTAGTGCGCGACCACGCCGCGCGGCTCCATCGTCGTCGGCGCCAGCCGCTGGTTGACCATCCGCTGCGAGACGACGACGTCGGCCTTCGCGAAGGCGTCGTTGATGGCGGTGTCGTCGACGTTGGCGCCATCGGCGGTGACGCCGGTGCCGCTCGGCACGAGCGCCACGGCGAGGTTGTTGGCGAAGTCCTTGTGGATCACCGCCGGCTTGCCGGTCATCGCCTGCTCGGTGTCGACCACCGCCGGCAGCGGATCGTAGGACACCACGATCGCGTCGGCGGCGTCGCGGGCGATGTAGCGATCGCGCGCGACCACCACCGCGACCGGTTCGCCGGCGAAGCGCACGGTGTCGACGGCGACGGCGCGATGCTCGGGCGACGGGAACGGTGTGCCGATCGGCATCGGGTCGAGGAACTCGGCGATCTGTCTGCCGGTGAACACCGCTTCGACGCCGTCCATCCGCTCGGCGGCGCTGGTGTCGATGGCGCGGATCCGCCCGTGGGCGATGTCGCTGCGCTTGAACGCGAGATGCTGCATGCCGACGAGCGCGATGTCGTCGACGTAGGTGGCGCGGCCGCGGATCAACCGCGGATCTTCGCGGCGCTTGACGCGCTCGCCCACCAGCTTCGGCAGGACGGGAGTCGCGGGCATGGTTACCTCTTCTCCGCTGCGTGGTGAATCGCGTTGACGATGTGCTGGTAGCCGGTGCAGCGGCACAGGTTGCCGGCGATGCCCTCGCGGATCTGCCGCTCCGACGGCGACGGCGTGTCGTTGAGCAGCGTCACCGCCGCCATGATCATGCCCGGCGTGCAGTAGCCGCACTGCAGGCCGTGCTCTTCCCAGAAGCCTGCCTGCAGCGGATGCAGGTCGCCGTTGGCCGACAGGCCTTCAATCGTCGTGATCTCTGATCCGTCGGCCTGGACCGCGAAGATCGTGCACGACTTCGCGCTGCGGCCGTCGAGGAGCACCGTGCAGGCGCCGCACTGGCTCGTATCGCAGCCGATGTGCGTGCCGGTCAGGCGCAGCTGCTCGCGGAGGAAGTGAACCAGCAGCAGGCGCGGTTCGACCGTCGCCGCGCGAGCCTTGCCGTTCACGTTGATACGTATCGACGTGTTCGCCATGAATTGTCCTCGTCTGTGAACCGCCGCATAGCCTACCTCAACCCGGTGCGAAATGAACCGCGGAGACCGCGGAGATCGCAGACATTCTTTTTTCACGGAACGTTGCGAGATGCTCGTTCGAAAGAGGAGTTCCAGGTCTCTGCGTTATCGCGCGAGGGCGCGAGCTTCGGCGAGCTCGGGGCGCGAGGCGTCGGCCAGGTGCCACGCGGCGAGAAAGTCTTTCGCGGCCTTGACGGCGACGGCGGGTTGCCCGGCCTTGCTCGCGGCGCGCGCGAGGCCGAGCAGTGAGGCGGCACGGCGCGGCGTCCGCGCCAGCGCGGCCTGAAACTGCTTCACGGCGCCGGCGGCGTCGCCCGAGGCGAGCAGTATCTCGCCGAACAGCTCGCCGGCCGGCTTGATTGGATACGGACGCGCGATCGGGTTCGGCCGCTTCGCCTCGGCGGCGGCAGCGTGGGCGAGCGCGGCCCGGGCGCCGGTGCGGTCGCCGCGTGCGGCGCGCATCACGCCGTCGAGCTCGGCCGCCATGATGTGCGCGATCTCGCGCGCATCCGGATCCGGAACCGTTTTCGACGCCGTATCGAGGTGCTCGAGCGCGACCTCGGCGCGCGCACCATCGCCCAGCTTCACGCTCGCGATGCCAAGCGCATACAACTCGTCGATGTTGCCGAAGTTCCCCTGCCCTTTCATCGCCGCCCAGTCGCCGCTCTCGACGACGAGGCGCGCCCTCATCGAGGCGAGCTCGCTCTGCAGCGACATCGCGCCGTAGCCTTTGCCGATTTCGCTCTCTATGTGTTGGTGTTGGTCCTCGACGGTCCGGCTAAAGCCGGACACTGCGGAGGCATTTTCCGACCCGCCAGACCTGCCAGACCCGCCTGACCTGCCCGGCCCAGCGATGGCGCTCTGTACCTGCGCCATCGTCTCGCGGGCCTTCGAGAAGCGCCCCTGCTGCAAGTACTCGTAGTGCAGCCACGAGAGCGCGTGGAAGTCGTACTGCGACGCCGAGAGGCCCTTGCGCTTGGCGAGATCGACCGAGGCGGCGAAGGCCGACTCGTCGGAGGCGGCGGCCTCGTCCCACATCCCGAGGGTGAGGAACACGTGCGACGGCATGTGCCGCGCGTGGCTCGATGCCGGCGCGATCCGCGCATACGTGCGCGCTGCAGCCAGCGCCATCGCCGCGTGCTCGCCGTCGTCGAACGCGTGCAGCGCGTAGTGATTGGCGCCGGGGTGCTCGGGATTTTTCTTCAGGATGGCGAGCGCGATGTTCCCGGCTTTGAGCGAGACCGGTTCATTGCGATCACCCTCGGGAATCGTTCCGAGCAGCGCCAGCGCGTAGAACGCGGCCGCCTCGTCGTCGTCCGGGAACTGCACGTGCAGCGCGCCCATGCGATCGGCGTAGGCCTTCAGGCGCGCCGCCTGATCGCCGGAGCCGAACAATTTCTCGACCGCGTCGAGGTAGCCCTTCTCGCGCACGGTCGGCGCCTTCGCCTGGCGCGCCGCCGGCGTTGGTCCCAGCCGCGCGAGCACAGCGCGCGCCTTGTCGAGCGATTCGTTGCGCCACAACGGCTGGCTGTAGGCGAGCGCCTCGCCCCAGTAGGCCATCGCGAAGCCGGGATCGATCTTCTGCGCCTGCCGGAACTGCTCGATCGCTTCGTCGTACTCGAAGCTGTGCACGAATAGTACGCCGCGGGTAAAGAGCGGCTGCGCTGTCACTGAGCCGGACGTCGGAAACGATATGCGACCGAGCGCCTGCTCGGTGCCAGACAAGGTCATAGAGGCTGTCGCGACCCAGCACCACAGATGAAAACAGAGGAAGAACGTGCGGCTGCGCGGGAACACAGTAGAAGTCTACATCGCGCGATCACGGTCCGGCTGAAGCCGGGCACTACGGATGACCGCGAGCAAAAAAAAGGGCCACGGAGCGAATGCTCCGTGGCCCTCGACGTGCTGCCTCTTTTTCCTCTGTTGTCCTCTGTGCCCTTGTCAGTGTTCCGCTTCGGGTCTTTAAAACATAAAGCGGAACATCAGTTGGGTGATGCGCATGAACCCGGACTGCAGGTTCGTCTGGCCGAAGCTGTTGCCCGGCGCGTAGGTGTTGTTGCCCTGCAGCGCGCGGACGTTCGGCCGGTTGAACAGGTTGAGCATCTCGATCTTGATCTGCGCGCTCTTCGAGCCGCCGAGGCGGAAGCCCTTGATGAACGACGCGTCGACGTTGGCCTGTCCCGGCGTCCGCAGATCGGTGATCGTCCGCGGCGTGTTGCCGGTGGCGCCGAACGGCGTCAGCGAGAACGCCGCCGGGTTGATCCAGGTCGCGCCGGGATGATCCGCCGAGGCCAGCCGATCCTCGAAGCTGCCCGACGTCGCCAGGTCGACGCCGCCGACCAGATTCGGCCGGTTGCCGGTGCCGCCATTGATGACGGCGTTGTTCGGATTGCTCTGCTGCACGTTGAGCGGGAAGCCGGCCTGCAGGTTGATCAGCGCCGACACCGTCCAGCCGCCGATGATCGCGTCGGCGACGCCGTTGTTGCTCGCCCACTTCTTGCCCTTGCCGAACGGCAGCTCGGCGATCGGCGCGATGATCACGCGGTGCGGAACGTCGAGGATGCCGTAGCCGTACTCGGCGTTCGGATCGTAGCAGGCGGTGGTGAACTGCTGGCCGCCCTGGCACGCCGGCGCCGACGAGATGTAGTTGTAGTTGTTCATCGGCGTCCCGGCGACCGCCGAGTAGAAGTTGGTCTCCGCGAACTGGTTGTCCTTCAGCACGCTGTAGGTGTAGCTGACGCGGCCGCCCCAGCCCTTGCTGACGCGCTTGCTCCACTCGACGACCGCGGCGTTATACGAATTGCGGCCCTCGGTGACCTCGTAGGCATTCACCTGCGTGAACTGCGGGAACGGCGTCAGCAGGCGCCACCGCGGCAGCGTCGCCGGGCCGGACAGCGAGGCCGGCACGTTCGGGTTGCCGAGGAACGGGTTCGGGAGCTGCTGCGTCAGCACGGTCTGCCCGAGCGCCAGGTACTTCGGATCGAGCTGGTTGATGTTGATCGCCTGATCGACCGATCCGCCGAGCGGCAGGTGATCGCCCTTCGCGCCCATGTAGGTGAACGACACCGCCTGGCCGCCGCCGAGCTCGCGCTGCAGGTCGGCCGACCACTGCTGGACGCGCGGCGCCGAGCGGTTCTGATCGATGTAGGAGACGAAGGTGCCGACGCCGGACAGCGGACCGCGCGAATTCCCCGACGGCTGAATCACGCCGGTCGGGAACGGGTTGTCGAGGGTCACGGTCGGCGTCACCGGCGTCTGCGTCAGCACGGTGTTCTGCGTGTAGCCAACCTGGCCGTAGTTGCTCAGCGAGGTGCTCGGCGCCGGATAGTTGTACGGCGCCCAGTAGATCCCGTAGCCGCCGCGCAGCACGGTATTGCTGTTCATCGAGTAGACGGCGCCGATGCGCGGCGACGCCTTCACCTTCGGCGGGTTGCCCTGCGTGGTCGGCGCGCCGTTGACGCCGGCGTACATCAGACCGCCGGTGATGTTGCGCGCCGTGGTGCCGGCGACCGGATCGCCGGGGATGGTGATGCTCGAGAGCGCGCTCGTCGCCGCCGGATCGAAGCCGACGGTGAAGTTGTTGTTCTGCTCGGCGAGGCCGGTCTCGTGCTCGAGGCGCACGCCGTAGTTCAGCGTGAACTTCGAGTTGACGCGCCAGTCGTCCTGCGCGTAGCCGCCGTAGTAGTAGGTGAAGATGTTCAGCGGCGTCGAAATCGAGAACTGACTCAGGTTGTTCGAGTTCGCCGTCGGATACCCGAGCAGGAACGAGGCGATGCCGTTGCCCGACGTCGCGTCGCTGTTGTTGGCGCCGGTCGCCGACGTGAACTCGTTGTCGAACCAGAAGTAGCCGTTGCTGTCGCCGGGCAGGAAGCTGTCCATGCCGATCTTGCGGAAGTCGCCACCGAGCTTGACCGTGTGCGTGCCGAAGAACCG
>Ga0070686_100001597_pt1 | contig 12743 bp, 17 predicted proteins | sample KBSS23LmetaG_FD_65654 | JGI IMG/M metagenome (GOLD analysis project Ga0070686, IMG submission 65654) | Switchgrass rhizosphere microbial communities from Kellogg Biological Station, Michigan, USA - KBS S2-3L metaG | ecosystem: Host-associated > Plants > Roots > Rhizosphere ...
CCAAAACTCGCCCGGATTCGATCCCGCGTAGGTATTTTTCCAAAGGCCTTTATCAATCGCTTTTCGAAACGTTGCGTTGCGCCTTTCCGTCCATGTCGGATCGATCGAACGCAACGCCGAATCGATCGTGTGACAAAACTCATGCACGCCGATGCTCTCGTCGTCATAGCGATCCAGCGGCAAACTCAGGACGTTCTCCTCCCCGAAACTCGTCGGGCGCCCGCCCGTGCCGCGCACCCGCTCGTTCAAATATTCCGGATTCGGCGCGCGCCGATATTCCGGCATGTCGGTGTAAAGCTGGTTGCGGCCGATGACGATCAAATACATTTTGATTTTGATCATCGCCTCGATCACATCCGGCCGCCCCGCCAACAAATGCGTCACGATCCAATGCGTCCGCTGCAACGCCGCATCATCCACCTCCGCCGCGCCCACGACCGGCATGCCTTGGACGTCGATATATTTTTTGTAAAACCCGCGCGCCGCCTCCCGATCCCGTTCGCTCACCAATTCGAAAAATTTCTCCGGCGGCGCCGTCACCGTCTGCGCAAACGAAACGAACACCGACGCAAACAGCGCCAAAAAATATGTCCAAGTGTTCATTGCAGGATTGTGTCGGGCAGCGCGAAGAATTGGAAGGTGAATTGAAGAATTCAGCGCCATGCGACAAGCCCCAGTGGCCCTATTGCGCAATCCTTCGAATCATAGGGGTATGCCCTATATATACTCCGGATAAATGCTCTATAGAAATGTCTGTAGCGTCCGCAGTTGGGAATTATGATGACCGCGTTACTTGAAGGGAAATGAGATTGTATGCCCTTTATTCAGCCCGCGGTTTATCCGCAACAGAAGAGTCGTCCGTGGATTGTCGCCGAGTTGAATCGCCTGGATCGCACCACCGATGCGAATGAGTTTTCGGATTTCAGCGCCCACCAGCTCGCGTTGCGCTTTGGCATCTCACCGCGCCAACTGGAACGAATTTTCGAGACCGAGTTTCATTGTTCCCCGAAAGCCTGGCTTCGCGAAAAGCAAATGAAGTTCGCGCGGGCGCTGATCCTGCGCGCGGAGCCGGTGAAGGCGGTGGCGTTTCAGCTGGGGTTCAAGCAGCCCTCAAATTTTTGCGCCGCGTTCAAACTTTACTACCGCGCTTCCCCCTCCGAGTTCGCGGAGAAGCGAGGCGTCGCCGCCCACGCCGGGCGGACAGATCTGCGAACGTTCATCGAAGCTCAACCGCAGCGCGCGCGGACTCGTCGGTAAGCGCGGATGAACTATGGCGTTCAAAGTAAATACGCGGGATTCAGGAAAGCAGAATATGCTGGTGCAAATAACGTTTGGAAAATCGAAAGAAGGTTGGGGCGAACTAGCCGAGGCCGCGCGGTATCGCGCCCGCGAACTCGCCGAACGGTGCGGATTGTCGCTTCGCCAATTGCAACGCCGATTCAAATCGGAAAAAGGACTAACACCCAAGCAATGGCTCCAGGAGCAACGCGTGGCGGCGGCGCGGCGCATGATTTCAGAAGGCCTGAGACCCAAGGAAATTGCGACCGCGCTCAAATTCAGCGACCAGTCGCACTACTCGAAGATGGTCCGGGCCGAATTACCTTCCGCCGCAAAGAAGCGTCCGCCATCCCGCCGAAGTAAGAGGACAGTAGTTCGGAAGAAAAAGCGGTGAAAGTTCGATCTGTCGTGTTTTTACCATAAATGTCGTGTTTTCGTAATCAATAGTAATTGTATCTACCGCGACCATGATTATCGTCTTAACCGTGACCAACAGAAAACAGACTGATGCGGACGTTGCCGAATTAGTTCTGTTGTGTGCACCCAACAGTCAATAAACTCGAACCTCCATTACTCTTATGGCATTTCCCACAGCAGTAAACAGTCAGATCACCGATTCCGTCACGCAGGCTAACGTCAAGGTCCTCGGCGACGCACCCGCGGTCGCAATGGGTAACTTGTATCAGGCCACCGCGCAGGCTCTCGCCAATGCGGCTCACAACGCGACGAATTCCCAGGCGCAGACGAATGTCACCGCCCAGGCGGCGACGACGATGGGCGTGGCCACACTCTACTCGGTTGACACGGCGTCCACGGGGATAGCAACCAAGGACATTCTGTCCGCTTAACGATTTTGAACTCACGAACATTCAACCCTGATTCAGAAAGGAAAGTAATATGGCATTCCCGACAGCATTAAACAGTCAGATCACTGACGCAGTCACGCAGGCGAACGTTAAAGTCCTGGGCGACGCGCCAGCCGTAGCGATGGGCAACCTTTACCAGGCAACCGCCCAGGCTCTGGCGAACGCCGCGCACAATGCGACGACCAGCCAGCAACAAACCAATGTCACGGCCCAGGCGGCGACGACACAAGGGGTCGCCACGCTTTATAGTCTGGACACCGCTTCGGACGGGAAAGCGACCGCGGCGATTCTCAGCGCCAAGTCCAAACCGCCGATGTTGAGCTGAGGAGTCTCAGGCAAGAGCCGGCGCTCTACTGTATCGAGCGCCGGCTTTTAGAAGGTGAAGCGCCAACTTATTTTGGTTATGCGATCACTCTATGGCATCCCCGACCTCGATCAACACACAGATCACGGACAGCATCACCCAGGCGGACCTGCTCGCCCTGGGAAGTTCGCCTGCTGTGGCCATGGGGAATCTCTATCAAGCGACTTCGCAGGCGCTCGCCAACGCGGCCCACAACGCGACTGTCGCGCAGCAGCAGGCGAACATCATGGCTCAAGCCGCCACCAACACCGGCGTGGCTTTGCTCTATGCCCTTGAAAAGAAGCTTTTATCGTAGCTACCAGGTAAACCGTCCATCCCAAACATTCGAACACTCTATAAATCATGGCCTTTCCAACCGCAGTCAACTCGCAGATTACCGACTCCATCACGCAAGCGAACGTCCAGGTGCTTGGCTCCGCGCCCGCGATTGCGGTGAGCAACCTTTACCAGGCCACCGCGCAGGCTCTTGCCAACGCGAGCCACAACGCGACCGCCGCCATGCAACAAAGCAACGTGCTCGCGCAAGCGGCGACCACCATGGGTGTGGCGACTCTTTACAGTGTGGATACCGCCTCCGCCGGCGCGGCCACCAAAGCGATTCTCAACTCGAAATGAAACGCGCGCACATAATGACGCGCATCGCGCCAGCCATGAGTAACCTTGCCTAACGAGCGTTATGGGGCCGTCCAACCTTGTTCAAAACGTCGATGTCGCCACGAAAGTTTCCGTGGCCATGGCCGAACTGACGATGGCGGACACGATCGGCATGGTAATGCACAACGCGGTTACGGCGCAGCGAAACATGCAGACGACTGCCAATTCAGCGGTCGCGGTCATCTGCACCATGATTATCAGCAAGGGAACCAAGTAGTGACCAACCCACAACAAAATTCAGTCAGTAGAAGGAAGTGAGACGATTATGCCAGACTTAGCTGTTTCCAACACGGGCTCAGGATCGACCGCCGACTTTGTGTCCGTCGCCCAACAGGCTGGGACCAGTCGCGCCTTCCAGTCGATCGCCCAATCCGTCGCGATTTCGGTCCAGGACGCCGTGGATAATCTACGCAACGTCGAAACGATCAGCACCACGGCCACCGGCGTCGCCATGGCGCAGTTACTCGCGACCAAAGATCCGGCCTACTCGATGATTATTGAACAGGCCCAGACGCTCATGGCCAACGCCATCAAAAACTACTCGGCGGTCGGCAAGGCGGCCGCGGATATCATAAGCGAATTCAAAAACGCATAACCTTCCACGTGCGACCAACACGAAACAATCATCGGTTCGCCAGCTCGAACGCAGCGTCGAAGCTTTCGCCCGACGTGCGCATCGCTCTGGAAGGTTGTTTTGGGACAAGTCTCGGCGACGTCGAACTCCATCAGGACGATCGAGCCGATTCGCTGGGTCTGTTTAGTTTTGCGCTGGGAAATCGGATTCATCTTTCCAGAACAGCCTCCCGCCTCTCCAAATGCGAACTGCTTCCCGTCCTGGCCCACGAATGCGCGCATGTTATTCAACAGCGACAGGGCCGCGTCAAGACGGCCACGGTCCGCAATGGCGTCCGCTTCTGCATCGACCCTATTCTGGAAGCCGAAGCCAACGATGCCGCAGATCGCGCTGTTCGTGGCGAATCAATCTCTCTAGTCGGTCAGTTTCCCTTTAGAACTGCTTTCGAATCCGCGGTTCAACCGTTGATCTCGGTGCATGGCGAGATTGTCAAATTCAGCATCAAATCCACCGCCGAACACAAGCGGATCATCGCCACCAATCTTTCCGAGAAATTCGTTAAGATGCTTTCGCTCGTGGATGGAAGCATCGATTGGTTGAATTGGGCGGCCAACAAAACTCCGCGCGCTTACCTGGCCGAGAGCGAATTGACTCTTCTTCTCGAAATGGTCGAAGGGCTCCACAACTCGCCGCTTTTGAGACTGCCCGGCATTCCTCTGGTCCTCCATGCCGCGCGCCTTTGGGATCTTCCGCGTGACGACTTTTTCACTCTAGCCGCCGGAAGCGCTTCTCCCGTGACCGACAAGATTCTCGCGGCGCACGGACTCATCAGCCAAACCGACCTCGCCTTAGCCGCCTCCTATTTCCAGGAACTCACTACCGATAACTCCACCCTTTGGGTCGGGAGCGCGCTCGCGGATCAAATTTCGCTCTACAAACTCTATTCGAATCTCCAGGCGAAAAAGATTTCCAAAGCGGCCATAGCGAACATGTCGAGTTTCGCGGAAAGCAAAGCCGCCACGCCGCAGGAATTCGTCGATTGGTCCGAGTTCTATCTCGCCGCGGCCACGAAGTTAAATGTTGAGCCGGAACAAAAAACCCTCGCGGTCACCGTCACCCAAACGTGGCAGGATGTCTTGAAACTAGCGGTGTGCTATTTAAACGCGCCGTCGCTCGGCATGCACTGGCGGAAATCCCACCTTGAGACGCTGCTGCGAAACTGGATTGAAACCGGTGGTGAGATAGGTTTCCAGACTTCCACCTCCGCCGCGGTGAACATCGTCAGGAATTCGCGCTGGATGAAAGTCCGCACCAAGCCGCTGGAGCGCGAAGAGGCCGTGGTCGAGTATATGGCCAGCGCTCAAGCGTTGCTCTACTCGAGTCATCCGAAAGTCGAGGGGATGACCCAGGACGGAGAGAACCATCGGTTTCGATTTCAGAGCGGCCCCCAGCAGGCAACGATCTCAATTGATTCCCTGGGAACGGTCACCATCGAGGAATTCACACTTTAACCTTTAGCCAACACTCATATGCAAATTCCCTATCCTGGCATCGACGAAGAGCACGTTAACCCACAGATCGTGGACGCATTGCGCCAGGTCACTCTCAAAGTCATTGCCGAAAGCGGCGCCCAGTCGCTGGCGATGATGCATGCCGTTGCCACCGAAACCAGCGGCATGTCGATGCACAACGCCGTGGCGGCCCAGCGCCAGATGCAAATGCTGAGCGCCGCCTCCGTCACCGCAACCTGCGCCAAGATGCTCTCATCGCAGTCCATCCCACTCGCCAAAACGCCGCCGACTCCGCCGCCGCCCGAACCGGTCAAGCCCCTTCCGGTAAACATTAATAATCCCTTCCAGGCGCCGCCCCGCGTGCCCACCACGGAAATGTTCTTTCCCACACCCGTTCCTATTCCGCCCGCGCCCGTTAGTTCACTCCTGGCTACTCTCACCTTGACGAACGCGACTCTTGTTCCTTCCTTTTCTCCGGATCAAACCTCGTATCAAGCCGTCCCGCAAACCGGAGCCATTACGATTTCCGCCAGCCCGGTTGAACCCACCGCCGCGATTATGTTGCAGATCGATCAAGCCAGCCCGGCGGCGATCCTGCCGGGCGTTCCGACCACCCTGCCGGCCACGGCGAAGACCCTTTACATCACCGCCGGCGGCGGCAACGCCTACATCATCACTTTCGTGCCCAACCCCAACCCCTGAGCCTATGCAATCAGACTTTGACCAGGACATGCGCGCCGTTGAAGAAGCTGGAGTCGCGCTCTCCAACGAAGCTCGCTCCACCGCATCGGATATTGCGCTCGCCGTCGCACAGCAAGCCCGGGAGATGCAGGCCCAAATGAGCAAAGGACTTATCGATCCGGTTCCCGTCGCTCCGACTGCCGATGCGTTGGCGGCGGGTGAAGCGGCCGTCCAACGCGCCGCTGCCGCGGCCGAGGCCGCCATGGAAGCCGCGGTCAACGCTTCGGAAATGTACACCCGTCAGGCCATGAAGGCGGCGGACCAATATGCCAACGCCAAAATTCCCGGAGCCTGATCGAATGATTTTCTTTAAACCATAACCGCCAGTCACACTGAAACCACGTATCTACCTATGAGCAAAATCAAAGTTCCCGAAGTCGTCGTTTACGAACCGATCGTCAAAGCGGTTGATGACACCGCCCTGGAGAGTCTGGACTTCCGCGCCCAGGGCTATGCGGAACGTCTTTCGGAAAATACCGTCGCCAGCATGGACGATTCGATGCAGACCTTCGACTTCGCCAACAATCCCTACAACAACAACATGAAATGGGCCGAGCGCCGCGGTTACCAGGCCGAACTCGCCTCCTATGACGCCGATTACCATATGCGCTCGCCCGCGACCCTGCCCAAGGATTCGCCCGATCGCCCTACTCAGGACATTCTCGTGGCCGTAAAGCCCGTCGTCGCCAAGTAGGAATCCCTGGCCCCGGTCACGCGCGGAGATACTTTAATCTCTCCGCGCCAGCTCTTCCGAATCAATATGATCGCCATACCTTACGTCGCGCCGCAAATCCCCGAAGCTGAAGCGGCGAGATCCCAGAGGCTCGTCACCGAGATGCAGAATATGGTGACCCAATTGACGACGGCGGGTCAGGCCCCGAGCAATCGCGCCAGCTTCCTTTCTCCCACGAGTCGCGCGCGCCTCGAGGCTCTTGGCTTCCGAAAATCCCTCATCTCCAACGCCGCGTTCTTTACCGAACTCGTCCGCGTCCTTCGTCAAGGCGCGTTCGTGGAAGAGAACCAGTTAATGGTCGGATTCACCTCCGAAGCCTTCGATTCTGAACTCTACGCCAGTGCCGCGATCAAAGCTGGGCTTCAACGCTCGCACAAAGGCCGATGCTGTTTTTGCGAGTCACTAATCGACCCTTCCAGTTATGGAGCGGTCGAACACTTCCGACCCAAAGCCGGCTACACCGAACGCGGCTCGACCCTCTTCCGTCCCGGTTACTACACCTTCGCCTACGATCCGACCAACCTTCTTTACTCGTGCCAGCTTTGCAATGCCTTTAAAGCCAACTCCTTTCCAGTGATCGGAGCTCGCTATCCCAACGTGACGCTTGCGGCCGAATCACGCATCCTGGTCTTTCCCTACACCGATAACCCGCGAAACTACATTCGCTTCAACCCCATGAACGCGCGCGCCTACGAGTTTGACCTTGTATCGCGTTTCTACAGTGACACCCAGGGGTTGGGTCCGTCGCAAATCGAAAACCTCCTCTGGCAGGATCCATCGAACATCCCCGGACAAGTCGATGTTAACAATAACGCAATTACCAACCCCAATGTCGATCAGGCCTTCCAGGCATGGCTCCCGACCTGCACCACGCCACCTTGCAACGCGGACGCGGCACCATTTCCATTCTCAACCTGAACCGCCCTCCACTAATCCGCGCCCGCGCCAATCAACTCCTTAAACTCCGAGGCATCCTCGCCATGGCCACCAACCAGGGCTCAGACACTGCAGCGGCGACCCAGTTGCTAAACCTGCTGACAAGCAACAATCCGTCGGCCCCCAGTCTCGCTCCCGAGTACCTTTCCGCGAGCATCGATGCCTTGGCTACCTGGTCCAAGGGCACGTCCGGCAACAACGGAATTGTTCGAACGTATTGCCAGATACTCGAGATCCTATCCCGCGACGTTCCGAGCAACAATCCGACTCCCACTCCTCACAACGATTCGCTCATCTATTTGGTTCTGGCCGGCGATCGCGAGATTGGCGTCCGCCGGGTCATCTATATTTCCGATGCCGACAAGGTTTACGGTAATATCACCAACGAACGCGGCATTACCCTTGCCATCGATTGGGACAACGACTTGAATAACGGGGTCGTCGTTCGAAGGAACGGAAGAACCGTTCGCGAGACTACCCTTCGTGAATTAGTTACCGAACCTCGAACCCTCTGGAGAACCTTTACCAACGCCGATGTCTGGGCGGTGGGCCAATACCTTCCCGTTAACATCACCAACTAGCGGCTCACACTATGCCCAACATCAATTACCAATACCTCAGCCTCGCCAACATCGCCTGGCCCGCGCCCGGCGCCGCCGTCGCGGGCGGCGTGACCACCTGCGCCGGAGCCCCCGCCAACATCCTGCCAGCTCTCGGCACACCGATTGGAGCCGCGTGGCCGGTGATTGACCTCGCCGCCTTGCTGATCGGCGTTTATCCGGGGCCCGCCCTCATCGACCTCACCGAGATGCAATGGCGCCTTGCGACCCTTCGCGCCGCCGCCCAAACTACCCTTGCGGGAGGCCTTGGTTCCACTCCGCTCATTGGCGCGGTTGACCCCTCCGAACAAGCCACCCTTTCCTATCACATGGGCTCAGTCCTGACTGCCCTCATGGGAATCATCGTAGTTCCTGCGCTGAATTTCATGCATCTCCGGCGCTATATCGCCATTGGCGGCGTCGTTAATTTTGTCACCCCCCAACGTCCCGACTTCATCTCCTTTGGCGGCGCGAACATCCAGATCTGGGAAGCCAAGGGCCGCGTCGGAGGCGCTGTCACCTTGCCGTTGCGCGCCGGCTTTACCCAAACGCTCGCGGTCAACACCGTGACCATTCTCGGCGTGCCGATCGTTCCCGCTTCCAGGATTTGCTGCCTGGCGCGACGTTCCATGGCGGGGACTTGGGATATCCATGTCACTGACCCCACCGTCCAAATTCCAACGGTCGGCGACGCGAACTTCCGTGGGAAACTCTACGCCGAATACTACCGGCCGTTCAATGAGGTCCTCAACCTCTCCACTTCGACCCAGGCCGCCAATTTCGCCAACCAAACCTTCGCCACCGCTCCCATCCAGGGCGCCGATGTCACCATCGGCATCGACCAACGCATTGCCAAAGCTCTTAATGACTATTTAAGAAGTACCATTAGCGCCGCCGACCTCACCGGCATCGTTGAACCCATCTTGACCACCGGATACACCTTCACCCAGGATTCCACCCGTTACGTCAACGCGAACGGCCTCTATATCACCGTGGGAGACTCCTGGACCAGCCACTAAAACCTATGGATGATATTTCAATCGCCCAGTCGAACATGACCCGGGCTCTCTTCGCCACCACTGAGCAACTCCTCGGCCTCGAACGGGGCATCACCCCTTACCTCGTTCGACCGCGCTCCGTCCAAAAAGCCAACTACGCCGCCGAAACCATTCCCTACATCTTCTACGAAGTCGCCGCCCTCGGCGAGGGCTCCTGGTGGCTTCCCGTCAGCGCGGACGAACCGACCCAATGGCACGGCGCCGAACCCCTCGAAGCCGACGGTGAAATCCCCACCGCCCACCTTCAACGACCAACACACCTCCTCTGGTGGATCCCGGCCCAATCCCTCGACACCGAAATCATCCCCATTTCCATCTTCGGCCGCATTCACGGCAATTGGCCGACCACAGCCCCCGAAGACAACCCTCCGCCCGCCGCTTCTGCCAATCTGCGCTAGACGTCGAATCGGCTAAACCTGGATAGATTCAGGTCCGATCTCAGTTCGAAACCGCCGCGGAATTGCGGTTGGGCGGCTGTTCGCCTTTCAAGTGTCGCAGGAAGAAATCCTGCATCCGACGCTGCACATACGGCGTGGCCGGTCCGCGCACACCGTGGTCGGCGCCGGGCACCACGAGGTATTCGAAATCTTTTCGCGCTTTGATCAGCGCATCGGCGAAACGAAAGGTCGATTCAGGCGGAACGTTGGTATCGAGTTCGCCAACGATCAGGAAAAGCGCCCCCTGCAGCTTGCCCGCGTTGTCGATGTTCGAACATTCCGCGTATTGGGCGCCGACTGGGTAACCCATCCACTGCTCGTTCCACGACGCCTTGTCCATGCGATTGTCGTGGCAGCCGCAATTCGCGATCGCTGCTTTGTAAAATTCGGGACGAAACAAAACGGCGCCAGCCGCGTTTTGCCCGCCCGCCGACGTTCCATAAACGCCGACGCGATCCAAATCCAGTTCCGGATATTTCTTCGCCGCCGCCTTCATCCAAAGTATGCGATCCTCGAAACCGGCGTCCTTTAAGTTATGCCAGCAGACATCGTGAAAGGCCTTCGAACGATACGCCGTCCCCATCCCGTCGATTTTCACCACGATGAAACCGAGCTTGTTGAACGAAGCATAACGATCCTGCAGGCTGAACGTTTTCGGCACGAACGCGCCTTGCGGGCCCGCGTAAATATCTTCGAGAATCGGATATTTTTTCTTCGCATCGAAATCGCGCGGCCGGCAGATGATCCCCCAAATATCCGTTTTGCCATCGCGCCCTTTGGCGACAAAAACTTCCGGCCCGGTCCAATTCGTAGTCTCAGCCTGCTCCAATTTGCAAACCAACTTCCCATCGTTCACGCGGCGCAATTCATGCGTGGGCGCCATGTCGGCGCGGGAGTAACCGTCCACGATCCATTTGCGATCGGGCGAAACTTGTATGACATGATTGCCGTCGCCTTCCGTCAACCAGACCAGGCCGCTGCCGTCGAAATTGACGCGTCCATAATGAATCAAATACGGATCCTGCGCCGCGAAAACCCCGCTCGCGCGAAACCATATCTGCCGCTCGGTTTCGTCGATTTTTTCGATCCCGCGAATCACCCATTCGCCCTTTGTGATCGGCGCGATCTTTCCATCGGCGCTCACGAAATACAAATGCCGCCAGCCGCTTTGCTCGGACACGTAAATGAGGTCGTCCGATTTTTCGAGCCAGTTCACGAGGCTCAAATTCAAGCCCTCCGTGTGGGTCGTCCAAATAAACGTCTTCGTTTTCTCATCGACTAAATTCCGGACGGATCCATCGCGCGCGTCGACGTCGATCACGCGAAAACGTTGATGCCCGCGATCCTCTTGTTGAAATGCGAAATGGCTTCCATCGCGCCGCCAATGGATGCGCGGCGGTTCCCATTCATGCTCGTACGGATCGATCTCGGGCTTGGTTTGCTTGTGCGAAGCGACTTCAAAAACGCTCAGTTCGTAACGCGCAAATTTATCGCCGGGCAATGCATACGGACGCGTGCGCAACGTCGCGCGGCCGCCTTCCGCCGGCGACGAACTCACCAGGTAAACTTCCTTTTTATCGCCCGGCGTGAGCTTGAAAGCTGCGATCGTTTTCGAACCAGGCGCCCACGAAACACGTGTGTAACTGGACCCCTCTTTGCCATCGGTCGTGAGCGCGATTTCCTTTTCGTCGGCTTTCGATTTGAGAAAAAGATTATGGTCTTTTGTCACCACAGACCAATTCCCGTCGGGCGAAGTTTCGTTTGAAGCTCCCCGCTCGCGACGGCGATTGTTTCGATCTTCCGCCGCAGGCGCTTCGTCCGATTTTTCTTCCGGCGCTTTCTCGACCGTCTCGCGCGCGCCGCGTTCCGCGTCCACGACCACGAATTCCTTCGTGTCTCCCGGTAGATTATTTTCGTACCAAAACTTCGCGCCGTTCGCGAACCAGTGCGGCGTAACGCGGTCCTTGAACACGCGCGGCGTTTCCTGCGCGCTGGCGACCGCGGCGAAACACAACGCGGCAAGGGTGATCCTGAATCCCATGTTCAATTATTAATGCGTCGTGGTGATGTATTCCAGCAACGCCTTCAAATCATCCGCCGGCATCGCTTCGAACCCGGCCGGCATGATCGACGTTTGCAACCCTTGCATCGCGACAATGTCTTTGCGTTGCACAACGTGCTTTTGCGCGGTCGTATCCAGCAATTCCACCGTCGTTTGCGTTTCGGCATCGAGCCGTCCCGACAACGTCTCGCCATCCTTCGTGGTCACATTCCACAAACGATAATTCGCTTCGACCGAACGGTTCGGGTCCAAAATATCCGTCAGGATTTCGGCGCGATCCTTGGCTCCGATGCCGCTCAAATCCGGGCCGACCTTGCCGCCCGCGCCGTTGAACGTGTGGCACACCGCGCATGTCGCCGTGAAGACTTCCTTGCCGCGCTTCGCGTCGCCTTTTTCCTTCGCCAGCGGCAAAAACTTTTTCACGACTTCTTCGCGATCCGCCGAAATCGCGTTGCCCGCGAGCATCAATCGATCCGCGCGCCGCGCAATCATCGAATTCGGACTCGTCTTCAATTGCGACCATTGATCCGCGCCCAAATCGCCGCGCAACACCGTGCCTTTTTCGACGCTATCCAATAAATCCTTCGTCCATTCCGCGCGGCGCATCAGGATCGCGACAGCGCTCCGGCGCACGTTCGGCGTGTATTGACCCCACGCGTCGAGCAGCGCGCGCGACGTTTCGGGATTGCGACTTTCGCCGAGCGCATTGATGAATCCATTCGCCAGGGCAGGGGGCGCAATCGGCGTAATTTGCTTCAGGATAAAATCGCTCGCCTCGCGCCGGGTATCGATGCCCGTCAAACGCTTCGCCGCCGCCATCCGTTTTTCATCGCTCGCGTTCACGTCGGTGATCTGAGCTTTCAAGGAATCGATAATCGTCGCGATGTTCGCGCCGAAGAGATCGGGTTGATTCCACCGCTGCGACAGCGC
>Ga0070686_100001600_pt1 | contig 12730 bp, 10 predicted proteins | sample KBSS23LmetaG_FD_65654 | JGI IMG/M metagenome (GOLD analysis project Ga0070686, IMG submission 65654) | Switchgrass rhizosphere microbial communities from Kellogg Biological Station, Michigan, USA - KBS S2-3L metaG | ecosystem: Host-associated > Plants > Roots > Rhizosphere ...
GAGCTGCGCACGCCGCTGAGCGCAATTCTTGGCTGGGCCTCGATGCTGAATTTCAGCAAGCTCGACACGGAGACGACGAGCAACGCGCTCTCCGTGATCGAACGCAACGCGAAAGCACAGGCGAAAATTGTCGGCGATATTTTGGACGTCTCGAGCATTGTGAAAGGCAAACTTCGCATCGACGCGCGCCCGGTGGAGTTCGCGAATATCGTCCGGTCAGCCGTCGATACGCTGCAGCTCGCAGCCGACGCCAAAGCAATTTCGCTTTCAGTTTCGCTCGATCCGGAGGCGGGCGTGGTCGCCGCCGACCCGGATCGTTTGCAACAGATCGTTTGGAATCTGGTCGCGAATGCGATCAAGTTTACCCCGATGGGTGGACGCGTGGTCGTTCAACTCGCGCGCGCCGGTTCGCATCTCGTGTTGACGGTGAGCGACAACGGCACCGGCATCGACAGCGAGTTTTTGCCGCATGTTTTCGAACGATTTCGGCAGGCCGATTCGTCAACTACGCGTAAGCACGGCGGACTCGGATTGGGACTGGCGATCGTGCGTCATCTGGTCGAGTTGCACGGCGGAACCGTTTCAGTTGAAAGCTCCGGCACGGGCCAGGGCGCGAAGTTTACTGTGCGACTGCCGGCGGCGGCTGTGCCGACACCGACACCAATCGATCTCGTGGTCCAAACAGATGAAGACGCGAACGGCGACTCGGCTGAGGTTCCCGACCTCGCCGGTTTGCGCGTGCTGTTGGTTGACGATGAACCGGACACTTTGGAAATTCTGCGCGTGATGCTTAATCAATTTGGCGCGAACGTGCGCGGCGCAGCTTCAACAAACGACGCGCTGGAGGCGTTTCTGGCGTGGAAACCCGACGTGCTCGTTTCCGATTTGGGCATGCCGGGCGAAGACGGGTTCGCGTTGATCGGCAAGGTGCGCGCGCTGACGCCGGAACAAGGTGGCGACATTCCGGCTGCGGCGCTGACCGCACACGTGCGTGAGGAAGATCGCACCAAGGCGCTCGCGGCTGGTTATCAAACTCACTTGAAGAAGCCTGTCGATCCGACAAAACTGGCGGCGGCGGTTGCGCGGCTCGGTAAGAAATCCAAACAGTGAGCAAGGTCGAATGGATCTCCCAAGCCCTCAACCTTGAAAAGGAAGCGGAATGTCAGCTCGCGATGCGTTAAGAACCTTGACGCCGCAAGTTTTCGCCGCTAATTTGAACACGAACTAGGCACCCACTTTGCCGCACGCGACCAAAAACCCGAGCCGCGCTGGTCGTCTGCAGCGTTTGATTCCTGACAAAACTCGCCACTGGAGGTCTGCCATGAGTTTCAAAACCTCGATCCGATCCCTGGTCACGCTGAGTCTCGTCGTCGCGATCTTTTTGACCTACTCGACGCCGGGACTCGCCACGCAGCAATCCGCCGCGAGCATCGCTGTTGTCGGCGAGGTGACCGTCAACGGCACGCGCACCACTTCCGGCACTACGGTTTTTTCCGACAGCACGATCACGACGGAGAAGAATTCGAGCGCCGTCGTGAGTCTCGCCAAGCTCGGTCGCGTCGAAGTCTTGCCGCAGTCGACCGTGAAGTTGACCTTCGACGATTCGGGCGTCACGTGCATGCTCGAAGCGGGCCGCGTGCGCGTCTCGACGTCGCCCGGCTTCAACGGCAGCGTCAACACGAAAGACGGCGTGGCGTCGGCCGATAATGCGCAGGGAAATACTTTTACCGTTGACGTCCAGTGTGGCAACACGATCGTCTCGACGCAGTCGGGTCGGGTTGAACTCCGCGCCGGCAACACGTTGAAGCAGATCGCCGCCGGCAGTCAGGACTCCGCCGGACAGCCAACGACAGGCAGTGGCTGCGGCGCGGGACCGGGCGAACAAAAGCACGTCGGACCAGCGACGATTGCGGGAATCTTGTTGGCTGCGGGCGGCGTCATCGCGACCGCGATCCTCCTGGGGCAAGACGACCCGGAAGAATTTTTCGGCGGGGGCGGTGATGGTTGTTTTGTTTCTTGCTCTCGCTAAGGGTAAAGTTTGCGGCGCGGGTGAAACATGGGCGTCGCAAAATTAACTGACCAGAACACGATCGTTCCTGCCGAGAGCAAGTATGCGCGCGTTGAACGCGAGCGGCGCTATTTGCTGCAGGACCTGCCGGAAGGCCTGACGCGTGCGAGTCCGCACGTGCAAATAACCGACAACTATCTGACGGGCACGCGGCTGCGGCTGCGGAAGGTGCGCGAGCCGCTGACCAACAAGTGGACGGTGAAACTGACGCAGAAGTTTGCGCCGAACCCGTCCGACCTGTCGCGCACGATCATCACCAACATTTATCTGAGCGCCTTGGAAACGGAGACGCTCGCGATTTCCGATGCGAACGAGATTCGCAAAAACCGTTACTGGTTCGAGTTCGAAGGTCGGAAGTTTTCCGTTGACATGTTTCTTGGTGATTTGTTCGGACTGGTGTTGGCGGAAGTAAGTTTCGACACCGACGAAGAACTGGAGCACTACGAGCAGCCGCCGTTTGCAATTGCTGAAGTGACGAACCACGAAATGTTCACCGGCGGCAAACTCTGCGAGTTGGCATTCGCGGATATTCGCGAAGCGATCAGGCGGGATGGGTTATAAAAAGAGTAAAAGTCAAAAAACATATGCACCACAAAGGACACAGAGGAACACTGAGGGACGAAACGTAAGAGAACGCTTTTGCTCCAACTAATCATGAAGCAGCATCTGATCATTGTTTTGGCGCTGATCGTCTTTGCCGGCGCCAGCGCCTGCCGAAGAGATTCGGCGACGAGCGAACAATCTGCCCCGACTCCGGATCAATCCGGACAGCCCCAGGCGGCGGGCGGCGCGGCGACAGTGGTTGAAACGAGGTTCTTCAAAGGCTCGATTGGCTCCGCGCTTGGCTTGCAAATGAAGTTGCTGCGCGAGGCCGACAAACTCACCGGTTCATATTCCTACGTGAAGGTCGGCAAAAAGATCGATGTGCGCGGCAGCGTCGATCAGGGCGGCAATGTGACGCTGGAAGAATTCGATCCCGCGGGCAAGCAGACCGGGTTATTCAAAGGCGTCTGGAAACTGAATGAAGACGGCGCGGTTGAGATCGCGGGCGAATGGACCAGGCCGAACGGCGACAAGAAGACGAAGTTTTCGCTGCAACAGGAACCGATCGAGTTTACCAACGGCGTCGAGATTGTTTCCCGGCAGATCAAAGAGAACAACAAAAAACTAAGGTACGAAGTCTATATCGAGTATCCGCAGTTGACGGGCTCGACCGATCCGAACTTCGAGAAGTTTAATCAAACGGTTCGTAGTTTGATGACGCGCAAGGCCGCTGCGTTTAAGAAGGAAGCGACGCCCGATCCCGAGCAGGAACCGGCTGACGAAGCGGAGCGACCGGCGAACGAGCCCGACCCGGAGTCAGTCGGCAGCGACCTCAACATCGGATACTCGATAGCGCTCGCGAAAGACGATCTGATCAGTATTGAGTTTACCGTCAGCAGCTATTCCGCGGGCGCGGCCCATCCGAATTCGTTCACCGAAGTCGTGAACTTCGATCTGAAAAACGGCAAACTCCTGAAGCTTGCCGATCTGTTCCAGCCCGGTTCGAAATACCTGCAAACGCTCGCGACCTTTTGCATTCAGGCGCTCACGAAACAAGCGAAGGACGAAGGCCCGGACGGCATGTTGGACGAAGCGTGGATCGAGCGCGGCGCCGCCGCCGAACTGATGAACTACGACAATTGGACCATCACGCGTAAGGGACTCGGGATCACTTTCGATCCTTACCAGGTGGCTGCGTATGCTGCCGGTCCGCAACACGTCGTCGCGCCTTATTCGGCGTTGAAAGAAATTATCAAGGCGGATGGACCGGTGGGTCAGTTTGTGAAGTAGGACCGGCATTCCTGCCTGTCCGCAATTCGCATCTCAAATTTCACTACGAAAAAATTTCCTGGCGCCTAACTCCCAGGAACCGGATCGCTTTGGTTCACCGCGCGTGCGTAGTAGATCGTGACCAGCAAACCAACGATCATAATCGCGGACGCCGTCCAAAAAGTCACAAACAGCGAACGATCGCTCATGAAGTGTGTGTGGCCGTCAGCGCCGCCATACGCGATCGCGCTGTGAATCAAAACCGCCGCGAGCGCCGGACCGACTGCCCGCGCCAGGCTCGCAACTGATTGCGTCACACCCAACACGCTGCCCTGTTCGCTTGGTCCAACACTCTTCGACGCCAGGCTTGTTAGCGACGGCCCAGACAGCGAGTTGCCGATCGAAAAAAGTCCGCCGCCGACGAGCAGTGCAGCGAGCCCGCCCGCCTGTGGGCCAACAAAAGGCACCGCGAAGAGACTACCGGCAAACAAAAACGCGCCGGCGATCACCAGCGCCAATTCACCAAAGCGCTTCACCAACTTTCCGATCAAACCTCCCTGCACGATGACGGCCAGCACGCCCACGTATGCGAAAAGGTAACCGGTGTGCTGCGCGTCGTAGCCGAACCGAAACATCGTGTACAGCGAAAACGCAGTCGTCATGATCGAGAACGCGACGATAAACAGAAAATAGATGACGAGCACAAAGCCAAGGCGCGGATCCTTGAGCGAGTGGACCAGTTGGGCCAGGCCGCGTCCGCCCGCGGCCGAAATGCGCGCCGGATGATCGGGCGTCACAGTTTCCGGCAAAGTGAAATAAAGCAGCGCCGCGTTTGCGAAGCAGAGACCCGCGGCAAAAAGAAACGGCACCTCAACGCCCCAGCGACTGAGTATCCCGCCGATGGCCGGCCCAAAAACAAAACCCAGACCGAAGGCGGCGCCAATCAGTCCCATGCCCTTCGCGCGATCTTCCTTGGTAGTGATGTCGGCGATGTACGCCTGCGCGGTTGAGATGTTGCCGCCGGTAATGCCGTCAAGAATGCGGCCGAAGAAAAGCATCCAAAGCGTTTTGGCGAAACCGAGAAACAGAAACCCGATGCCGGTGCCGATGATCGAAAAGAACAGGATCGGCCGGCGACCGTATTTGTCCGAGAGCCGTCCGAGCACCGGCGCGAAGATCAACTGCATGACGGAATACGACGCGAACAGCAGCCCGACCATGCGCGGCGTCGCGTTGAAGCGAGGACTTTCCGCATAGAAGGGCAGCACCGGAATCACGATGCCGAAGCCAACCAGATCGATAAATACCGTCGTGAAGATCACGACCAGTGGTGAGCGTTTCATGAACTAGTGAAAACGGTAAATGGTAAATGGTGAATAGTGAATGGTCGTACTAAATCGTGAATGGACCCTAGTCAAGCGCAAGCGTCAACCACCATTCACCATTTGCTATTCACCGTTCACCGTCTTTTCTTTATCTTCTTCGTCCGCCGGACAGGGCCCGATCGACCGAGGCCATGCCGCCTCCGGAAATCAGCAACGCCAGGCAGATCGCCAGACAAGTCAACGGATACTCAATACCGCCGGGCGCGAAAAATCCGCCTTTCCAGTGAACGCCGACGACCGCAACCAGCATCGTGCACGCCAGCAGGAAGGCGCCGACCCGCGTCAGAAATCCGAAGAACAGCAGCCCGGCGCCGATTAACTCCGACAACGCCGCCGCGCCCATCCACAACCATCCCGGACGCATAAAGGCATACGGCGGCGGAAAACTTGTGAACTTCGCCAGCCCCGGCCCGTCCCAACTGCCCAACACCTTCCCGGCGCCGTGGGCGATGAAAACCGCGGCCATCGCGAGCCGCAACGGCACAGGCGTCCAGGACGAGGACGTGGCCATTATTTTTCGAAACATTTGCAGGAATCCTTTCGCGGTCGGGGAACCTGGAAGAGCGGAAGATAGGTTAACAGGTTAACAGGGGAAAAGGGGAACGGGCGAAACGGGAAAGAGGGGAAAAGGGAACGGGGTAAAGGGGAACGGGTAAAGGGGAAGCGACAGGAGCAAGCAATTTTCCATTCGTCATTTCACATCTTTCACTTTTCATCGCCAAGGCAGCCATGTGGCCTTCAATGGCAAATGAGAATGAAAATTGGGAAATGGAAAATGTTTCCTCCTCCTTCCCTTTCCCCCTTCCCTTTACCCTCTTCCCCCGCGACTCAGGACGCGTGGACCAGCAGCCGCGCGGCGATGGCCGGTTTTGGTTGTGCGCCGATGAGTCGGTCAACAAGTTTGCCGTCCTTGAAAATCAGCATCGTCGGAATGCTCTGTATCTGAAACTGCGTCGCCGTGATCGGATTTTCGTCTACGTTCAATTTCGCGATGCGATAACGACCTTTCGACTCCGCTGCCAGTTCGTCCATGATTGGACCAACGATGCGACACGGACCGCACCAGGGCGCCCAGGCGTCGACCAAAACCGGACGCGCGCTCGACTGGATCACGTCGTGTTGAAAACTTGCATCAGTCACGATCAGCGGTTTCGTTTCCGTCGTTGTCTCTTCGGCCTTGCTCAAATCCAGCGGCGTTCCGCACTTGCCGCACTTCGCGATTTGCTGCGCCGCATGCCGCGGATCGACGCGGTTCCTGGTTCCACATTCACTGCAAGCTACGACAGGCATCGGGTACCCTCCCTGTGCGTGAAGAATTCAAAGGCCGCATTGTTGCTGAAAAGTTTTGCAAAAGCGTGGCGCGGGAAGAGTCGACAGCAAACAGCAGAATGCAGGCAGAAGGCAGAACGCAAAAAGGCTACGGGCAAGGGCAGGCTTCCCTGGCCGTTCGCTGTTTACCGTCTGCTGTTTACTTTACCTCGGCCGTTTGCTGTTTACTGTTTGCTGTCTACTTCGTAACATGTCCGCTACATGAAACGGCACAATCGCAGACAATCTTTCGCTAGCTTGCTGTCGTTGGCGGCTCTGGCGCTTGCCGTCGTGAGCGCGTCGATCTCAACGACCGCGCAGGACAAACCGCAGAGCGCGCCGCCGGAAATCGCTTTCACCGTTGCGATGTCGAAGCCGCACACGCACCTGCTCGAGGTCGAAGTGCGCATCAAGCACGTCGCCGCGGAAACGCCGGCAACGGAAGCGGTGCTTATGATGCCCGTGTGGACTCCGGGCTCGTATCTCATCCGCGAATTCGAACGCCACGTGCAGGACTTTGCCGCGTTTGATGCTGCGGGAAAGCCTTTATCGTGGGAAAAGACCAACAAGAATTCGTGGCGAATCATGACGAGCGGCGCGCGCGAATGGCGCGCCACGTATCGCGTTTACGCGAACGAGTTGTCGGTGCGCACCAGCGAAGTCAATTCGGACCACGCGTTTCTGAACAACGCGACGGTCTTGATGTATCTCGAAGGTTTTTTGCGCGCGCCGTCGACGCTGCACGTGTTGGCGCCGCAGCCCTGGAAAGTTGCGACCGGCCTGCCGCCCGCGCCTGGACCAAAAAATACTTTTCGCGCGGAAAATTTCGACATTCTTTACGACTCGCCGGTTGAAGTCAGCGACTTCAAAACGATCGCGTTCGAAGTCAAAGGCGTGCCGCATCGCATCGTGATTGACGGCGCGGGAAATTACGACGCGGAAAAAATGCGCGCCGACGTCAAGAAGATCGTCGAGACGGAAGTGGCGTTGATGGGCGGCGAGATTCCTTATCACGACTACACTTTTATTCTGCACCTGCGTTCGAACACCGGCGGCGGATTGGAACATTTGAACTCGACCGCGCTAGGTTATCCGCGTTTTGGTTTTGGGCCGGAACCGAAAGAGGGCCGCGAAGGTGTGAATTCCGCCGGGCCGGGCGCGCCGCCGCTGCGGACCTATCGCGGTTTTCTTTCGTTAGTGGCCCATGAGTTTTTTCATCTCTGGAACGTCAAGCGAATTCGGCCGGACGCGCTCGGCCCCTTCGACTACACGAAAGAAAATTACACGAAGCTGCTTTGGGTCGCCGAAGGATTCACTGACTACTACGCGCGGCTGACGCTTGTGCGCGCCGGTTTGATTTCCGAGCAGGATTTTCTCAAAGAGAACGCGAAAGGGTTTCAGGGTTTGCAGACGACGCCGGGGCGTTTGGTGATGAGCGCCGAAGAAGCGAGCTTCGATACCTGGATCAAGTATTACCGGCAGGACGAAAATTCGATCAATTCGCAAATCGACTACTACGACAAAGGCGCGATTCTCGGGTTGCTGCTGGACCTCGAGATTCGCAAACAGAGCAAAGGCGCGAAGTCGCTCGACGACGTCATGCGTTATCTCTACACGGAATTTTTCAAGCAGGACCGCAACTACTCGCCGTCGGATTTTCAGAAGGCTTGCGAGCTGATGGCGGGCGCGAGTTTGGAACCGTTTTTTGCGAAGTTTGTGCACGGACGCGAGGAACTTGATTACAACTCCGCGCTGGCCGCGGCTGGTTTGCGACTGGACCTAACCAAAGCAAAAGACGACAGCCCGGCCGTCGAAAAGGCTTTCTTCGGCGCGGACTTGGCCGAGGAGGGCGACCGGCTCGTCGTCAAGAAAGTTTACGCGGGCGCGCCTGCTTACGAGCAGGGTTTGAATGCGGGCGATCAGATCGTCGCCTTGAACAACATGCGCGCGAGCAAAGAGTTTTTCGACGCGCGTCTCGCTGAAAAACGTCCCGGCGATCTGTTGACCTTGACGATCTTCCGCGCCGACGATCTGAGTACGATGCTGATCAAACTCGGCGGGCGATCGGACGCGGTCTATCGCATTCTGCCGGTGGCCAGTCCGACGGCGCAGCAGAAACAAATTTATCGATCGTGGCTGGGCGCGCCGGCGACTTAGGCGCTGGAACAACGCAACCGCCAAGACGCCAAGAGCGCCAAGACGAAATAATCACGGACGGAAAAATCTGGAACTTAAGACTAATGGTTTGATCCGTCGTTGCTTGGCGACCTTGGCGACCTTGGCGTCTTGGCGGTTCAGTAAACTGCAGCATGTCGAACAACTATCAGCACATCACTTTTCAAATCGATGATCGCGTCGCGCGCATCACGTTTGCGCGTCCGCCGGTCAACATTTTCAACATCGCGATGATGCGCGAGATCAATAGCGCGCTCGGCCTGTGTTCTCATGAACGCGATTTGGTTGCCGTCGTTTTCGCCGCCGCGAGCGACTGCCGAGCTTTCAGCGCCGGAGTTGCGGTCGAAGAGCACGTCGAAGAAACGATCTTTCAAATGCTCGACTCGTTTCACGCGATCTTTCGTAACCTCGAACTGATGGCACGACCGTCGATTGCGATGGTTGACGGCGCCGCGCTCGGCGGCGGCTGCGAACTCGTCGCCGCCTGCGATCTCGCGATTGCCAGCGAACGCGCGCGCTTCGGCCAACCGGAGATCAAGCTTGGCGTGTTTCCGCCGGTGGCCGCGGTGTTGTTGCCGCACGTGATTGGCGACAAGCGCGCGCGCGAGTTGATCCTGACGGGTGAACTGATTGAGGCGGCGGAAGCGGCGCGGCTGGGGTTGGTAAATTACGTGGTACCAAGCAACGAACTCGAACAGAAAACATCGGAGTTGTTGGCGCGGCTGCGCAACCTGTCGGCGCCGGCGCTGGAACTTACGAAGCGAGCGATTGATCTCGGCCGTGGCCGTTCGCTCGACGCCGCGCTCAAGGAAGTCGAGAATCTGTATCTGGATGAGTTGATGAAGACGTACGACGCAACCGAAGGCATCAATGCGTTCATTGAGAAACGAAAGCCGGAGTGGAAGAATCGGTGAGTAGGCAGTGGCCAGTGATCGGTGGTCAGAAAGTTAGAAGTTAGGTGGAAATCGCAGATTTGAGATCTCAGATCTCAAATTTCAAAGTAGTGAGAACTCAGTAGTGAAAACACCAGAATGATCGCAAGTTCCAGAGCAAAATCATCGTTTCTCCGAGGAAAAACACAGTTTCCCGGAGCCAACCCGAGAGCTGTCGTGGTTCCGCTTGGTCCACGCGTTCTGGTGTTTGTGCTTGCCCTCGTCATGGCCGGCAACAGTTTTGGTGTGTTCGCGCAGAAACGAAGACCAAAGCCGCCAGTCGGTCGTTCACAAACGAATGTCGATGGTCCACAGAAGGGTGGCGACGGTTCGCAGACGAGTCATTCGCGCGATCTGCTGACGCCCGAGGCGCGCGAAATCGTCGATCTGGCGAGCGGCGTGATTTGTCAGGAACGGATTCGCGATCCGAAAGGCAGCGTTCCCATCGATGACATGCAGGCGCGACCGTCGCTGCCGGTGCGCAGTCCGGAGGCTGTCGCCGGCGCGCAGCGGGCGCAGCGTTTGTTGCCGACGGCAAGGAATTTAGTCGTCGTCGCGCTCAGGAAGTTGGCGAAGGAATACGCCTTTCGCAACTCAGGACCAGACGCCGCGCGGCTGCAACGCGCCATCGGCCGCGTGCAGGCGGTGCGGAACATTCGGCCGGACGTCGACTCGCGCGACAACGCTTCCGTGTTTCTCCGCAACCCGCACACGATTGTTTTCGGGACGATATTTTTGGCGGGCCTGCCGTCTGACGAAGGAATTCTCAGCGTCTTGTCGCACGAGTTGGTCCATATTGCCGACGGCAACGAAGACAGTCTCGGTCTGCTGTTCAAAGCGGTGGGAAATCGCGCGTCGAAACTGACCGGAATGAAGATTCACGATCAGCGCGCCGAGGAGTTGACTTGCGATCTGATCGGAAGCATGGCGGCGCGCGATTACGTGTCCTCGACGCCGAGTTATGAGTCGTTGCCGCGGAGAATTTCGCGCTCGCTGGAGCACAATTGCGTCGATAAGGATGAAGGCGACGACGATCACTTGTCGCCGCGAAATACGATCCGCGCGTTGTTGGCGCTGAGTCCGACGCTTGGGCGCGAGCTGGTCTACGGGCGCTGACGGTTCCAGATTTTAGATTTCAGATTTCACAAGCAGTTTGCGTTACAATCGCGCGCCAGCAGGCAACTACGAGGCGTAAATCGATTTGACCGAATCTCCTGCCGACAAAAAAAAGCCGTTCGTAGTTTTCATAATCCTGGCCGCGCTGGTTTCAGGGATTGCTTCGTGTGCGACGATCAGGCGAAGCACGCAGGACGTGCGCGCGCGCTCGTTGCGCGACGTGCCGGCGCGAAGTTTGGCTTATCGTTTTGAGCCCGATGTTGGACCACCGCCCGGACTCCGGACCGAAGAAGCCAACGACAAGATTGAAGCGATCCTGATTGACTTCAACACGCGCAGAACGGAGGACGCCCTGGTCCGGGCCGTGCGCTCGCCCGACGGTCAACGCGCGCTCGTGCTCTACGGCGTTGCGGACGAAGCCAGCCAGGAGTTTCACATCGATCTCTATTCGTCCGAAGGAATGTTTTTGCGAAACCTCACGCCGCCGGATCTCTCCTGCGTGTTTCCGGAATCCGTCGCGTGGTCGCCTGACGGAAATTTCATCACTTTCATCGGTCACAAAACTCTGAAGCCGACGCCGAGCCCTCCACCTCTCGATGCCGCGCCGACTGAATTGATCCCGGATGCTTCGCCGCTGCCTTCGATGGCGCCGGCGTTTCCTTCAGTGCAGGTGTTTAGTACGGAACAAATCTACATTTGCAGCCGCGACGGCTACGATCTCAAACCGCTGACGTCGCGCGAGGGTCTGATCTATTTTTACGCGGCCTGGGCGCCGGACAATCACGCGCTGGTGGCGATGGCTTGCAAGGAAGTTGAATGGAACGTGCGCGAAAGAGAGTTCAAATTACCCACCGGCCGCCCGCGCTTGATCGCGCCCGACGGCAAGGAGCGTTTGCTTGACGACGAGTCGACCGAAGCCCTGCCCGTTTGGTCGCCTGACTCTGCCAAAGTCGCCACCGGATTTGATGCGGACGTAATGATCTACGACGCCGCGACCGACAAACCGACGCAGGCGCGCGTGCGGCTGCGCGATGCGATGCTCGCGGGTTCGAAGGTTTACGAGGAAAAGAATTCCGGCGCGCAGCAAACGAACGACGGGCAACATTCGGCAGGCGCCGCAGCATCCGAGATTCCGCCGTCATTCAATCCGATCATTCGTTTGGAATGGACTGCGCTGGAAAAACTTTACGTCCAGACCGCCTACGTGCGCGCGTTTCCCAACGAGCCGATCAGCACGTTTCAACGTTGGCATCTCGTGCAACTGAGTCCACAAGCAGCTTTGTTGAAGTAAGCCCGGAGCGCGCAGTGTCGCGGCCTTTCAGCAGTCTTCCCGCTTGCGGCCGCAGCCGCCGGACGCGAGCGCGCTGCGCATAGCTACTTTGGGCAGACGTGCCATATAATCCTGCCGAATCGCGCCCCGCGATTCCATTCACCGAGATTGACCCCTTCTGAAAACGGAGTTTAAGGAACATGAAGAAACTACTGACCGCAGGTATGACGTTCGTCTTGCTGTTCAGCATCACTTTTGCGCAGACGCCGCAGCCGCAAACGCCCCAGGATCCGCAGAAACCGCCCCCCGCGCCGCAGGAAATCGCTCCCGAAGACGTGGTGCGGATCAGCACGACGCTGGTGCAGACCGACGTCGTCGTCACCGACAAGAACGATCAGATCGTTTCCGATTTGACGGCCGACGATTTCAAGATCACCGAGAACGGCAAAAAGCAGGAAGTAAAATTCGTGCAGTTTGTTAGTGCGGATTCGTCGCCGCGGCTCGAGGGCAGTCTCACCGTGGGCGGGAAACCGCTTGACCCGGACGTGGCGCGGAACCTTTCGTCGCGAGACCTGCGGCGCGTGTTCGCTTTCGTAGTTGACGATCTCACGATTCCCTACGAAGACATCGGGACCGTGCGCCAGATGCTCACGGACTTTGTCGA
>Ga0070686_100001601_pt1 | contig 12729 bp, 9 predicted proteins | sample KBSS23LmetaG_FD_65654 | JGI IMG/M metagenome (GOLD analysis project Ga0070686, IMG submission 65654) | Switchgrass rhizosphere microbial communities from Kellogg Biological Station, Michigan, USA - KBS S2-3L metaG | ecosystem: Host-associated > Plants > Roots > Rhizosphere ...
CGAAGTCGAAGTCGATCTGGGTACCAGTGCGGTCCATGATGTAGCCGGCGACGTTCAGGCGGACGTGCCGATCGAGCAGATCCATATGCGCGCCGAGCTCGTAGGACTTGACCGCCTCCGGTCCGAACGCCCTGAAGTCGCTCGACCGGTCGTTGGCGCCGCCGGCGCGATAGCCGGTGGCATAGCGGGCGTAGACATGGACGTCCGGCGTCACGTCCACGGCGACCGTCGCCATCGGATCGAAGCGATTGTTGCGGAAATGCAAGGTGTAGGGCGTCGGAACGTTGGACACCCTGTAGAGGGTGCCGTCGCGCTTGTCGTTGGTGTAGCGGCCGCCCAATGTGACATGCAGGATGTCGATCGGCGACCAGGTGACCTGGCCGTAAGCGGCATAGCTGCGCGCCCTGGCCTGGCTGGCGCGTTGGACGAACCAGGAGCCGGGATAATCCCAGCCCTGATTGCCGGAGGTGACCGGGGGAATCACGATCTCGCTGTTGATCGTGTACCCGGTGCCGTTGGCGTTCCACCGGTTGGTCGACGGCGTCGCCGCAAGCTCCCGCGCATGCTCGACGAAATAATAGAGTCCGAACGTGTAATCGAAATGATCGAAGCTGCCGACCGCCTGGAGCTCCTGGCTGAACTGGTTCTGGCGCAGGAAGGACAGGCTGTAGCGGCTGAAATTGGCGTTCGGCGCGAAGATCGTGCGGTGGGGGCCGCCCGAATTGTCCCACTGTGCCGTGGAGACGCCGCGCCACGCGGTGATCGACCGCAACTCGATGGCTGGCGAGATGTGATAGCGGATCGTGCTGGCAAAGCCGTGGGTCTTGTCGACGCTCGGCTGCTGGGGAACGCCGATTTCGGCGGTGCCCTGACGGTTGCCGCCGGTGACGATTACGAGCGGCGACAGCGGCGCGATGCAGGTCGAGCAGGTTGGGGCGCCGGCCGGGGCGCCGGGCGCGACCAGCCGGTTGGTTGTCGGGTCATAGACGCCGACCACTCGGCCGAGCGGGTTGTAGTTGATCAGCTGGCTGTAGTTCGGCGAGTTCTCGTCGCGGGCGATGTCGGCGGAGACGTCCCAGGTGAAGCCCTCGAACGGCCGCCAGCGGAGCTGCGCGCGGCCGCCGACGCGGTTGTAGAAGTTCCAGCCCGTCTGGCCGGCGAGCGGATTGTCGACGGTCGCATCCTGGTGCTCCATGATGCCGTCGAGCTTCAGGGAGAAGTTGTTCCAGGCCGGCAGGTCGAGATGGATCGAACCGTTATAGCTGCCGAAATTGCCGACGCCGGCCTCGGCGCGCACGCCGAATATGCCGGTCGGCGCCCGCGTGACGATGCTGACCGCGCCGCCTTCGGTGTTGCGGCCGAACAGGGTGCCCTGCGGCCCTTTCAGCACCTCGATGCGCTCGACGTCGAACAGGGCGGCGTTGAGGCCCTGCGAGCGGCCGAGATAGATGCCGTCGATATAGACGCCGACGCCGGTGTCGCGGGCGGTCTGGTTCTGGTCGAACGGCACGATACCGCGGATACCGACGGTCAGCGCCGAATTGCGCGCCTCGAAGGTGGCGACGCGTAGCGACGGCACGGCGCCGTCGGCGAGGTCGCCGAGCGCCTGGACATGGCGGTCGGCCATCGCCTGGGTGTTCAGCACGCTGATCGACAGGGGGGTCCGCTGAAGGTTCGTCTCGCGGCGGAGCGCGGTGACGACGATGTCGCCGAGGCCCTGCGAATTGGGCTGTCTGCCGGCCGGCTGGGTCGCCAACGCGACCTGGTCGTTCTGGGGAGCCGTCTGATCGGACACGGCAGGTTGCGCGGGCGCGGCCGGATCGGCGGCCGTCCCCTGCGGCGGCGCGTCCTGCGCCATGGCCGGCGAGGCCGACAAGGCCAGCAAGGCACCGCCCACCATGAGCTGCAAGCGGTAATTCATCCCATTCTTCATTTATCGACCCCTTGTTCAGACCGTCTCTGAGCCATCGCCCGCGCGGCTTGCCGATATGGGACAGGGCGGACCGGCGATGGTCGCGTCCTATCTGGCCGGGTGCTGCGCGAAGAATTCCCCCGAGAGAGTGGCTCGTCCCCCGCGGCGCTAGCCGCCGCTCGTGTCGGTTTGGTTGCAGTTCGGGGAATCTTCAGTGAATCGGCGGAAATTCGGTGGACGACTCGCAGCCTCCGCCGACTCTTCGCGCTGGGATGAGGCGCTCGACCGATCGGCGGTCACAAAAGTGCAACGCAGGAGTCACGTGCGCCGCCCATGGATGCGCCATGCGCTTCGCGGACGACGGATTCGGACGGCTGGGCATGACCGAAGCCGCGAGCGCAGCCTTGCGGGAGGCGCTCGCTGCGCCGCACGGCCTGATTCTCATTGCCGGACCGCCCGAATCGGGCCGCTCCGAGACGATCGAGGCCGCGCGCGGCGAATCGCCCCGGGCGATGGTCGGCGAAGAAGTTCGCGATCCTCGCAGCGCACTGGCCGCGTTGCGCGCAGCGGCGTCCCGTCTTGTCCTCGCCCCCGTCCAGGCCGGTCATGCGATCGGCGCGATCACCCTGCTCAAGGGCTTACGGATCGGTCCCTTCACGATCGCCGCCACCCTCAGGCTGGTGATCGCGCAGCGGCTGGCGCGCCGGCTTTGCCCCGAATGCCGGGCGCCCGAGCAGGCGGGCGCCAACGTCTCGGCCCTGCTCGGCTTCGATCCCGGCACCTTCGTCTACGTGCCGCGTGGCTGCGCAACCTGCGAGGGCAGCGGCTATCGCGGCCGGATCGGCCTGTTCGAGGCGCTGCGGCTGGACGGGGCGATCCGCGGCCTGATCGGCATGGACGGCGACGAGGCCGTGATCGCCAGCCACGCCTTCCGCGGCAGCCCCAATCTGAGCGGCACCGCGCGCGCGATGGTCCGCCAGGGCCTGATCGGCGCGGAAGAGGCCTTGTTCCTGTCGCGCGCGCCCGTGCGGGAACTGGCCTGACGATGCGGTCGCGCGCCGCCGCGCCCGACTGATCTCAAATCACGCGGGCCGGTTCGGCGGGTCGGGCTTTCAGCGGCTCGCGGTCTGCAGCGGCGTGCCGTGCAAGGCGAGCGCCTCGCGGGCGATCTGGTCGGTCGAGAGCAGGCGCCCGCCGACCGTCTCCACGTCATATTGGTTGCGCGAGGCCAGCGCGCGGCGCCAGGCGGCGACCGCATCGCTCTGCCGGCCCGACAGCCAATAGACGTCGCCGAGATTGATCAGGCGGACGGGATCGTCGGCGTCGAGCCGGCGGTCGGTGAGAAGGGCTTCGGCGCGGGCGAGGTCGCCCTGCTGGATCGCGGCGACGGCGAGCGGATCGGCGCCGTGGCCGGTAACCGTCACCGGCTGCTGCGCGGCGAGGGGCGCAGCGGAGAGGCAGAGACCGCCGAGCGCGATCAGCGAAAGAGACTTCATGGCAATCCTCCCAGAACGGGTTGAGAGGATTGTTACGAGATTATGACTCTTTCCGCAATTTTTTATGACGCTTGCGCGACGATTTTGAGACTCCTGTGGCATTCCGGTTTGCCCACAGTGATTTCAAGAGCTTGTTCCTGGTAGGGGGCGTCCTGGTGCGCCGGCAGGACCGCCGGCCTCAATTCATTCGAGCCAATAACCCGCCGCCGCGGAGGCGCGGCGGAAGGCTTTTTCCGCGGCCCTGACGGGCACCTCGGGCACCGGCGGCAGGTCCTCGCCGGGGGCGAGGCGGGCGGCGACGGCTTCCGCGACGCGATGGTCGTTGGCGATGCCGAGCCGCTCCTGGAGATCCTTGAGCGCCTCGACGAAGCGGGCGCTGCGGGCCGCCTCTCTCCCGGCGTAGAGGCCGGCCAGGAACTCCGCGGCGTAGCGCAATTTCTTGACGTCGATCCTCAGGCGATGCTGGGCGTCGGCGTCGAGCCGGCCGAGCATGGCGCCGTGGCGCCGGACCTTGCGCCACTGCCGCTCGAGCTGGTCCGTGGCGAGCGTGCGGACCGGGCCGCCTCCGCGCGGCCTGAACCGCCAGGAGCCGAGCTCGAGCCAGAGCGCGAGCCTCAGCATCAGGGCCCGAGCCCGCTCCGCTTCGATCGCCGCCATCACCCGGTCGTAGGCGGCCTCGCGCTCGGCCTTCAGCGCCTTGCGCAGCCCGCGATGGTTCGGGAAGGGCGGCGGCGCCTCCTTGTCGAGGAGGACGTCGAGATTGCGCGCCTCGCCGAGCTGCCCGGCGAGCCAGCGCAATTCCTCGCGCAGATATTGGTAATCCTTGCCGCGCACCGTGCGGCGGAACAGGGTCAGGGCCGCGCGCAGCCGGCGCAGCGCCACCCGCGCCTGGTGCAAGGCGTCAGGGTTGCGCGCCCTCAGGAGGGCGATCTCGTTGAGCCGGAAATGGCGCAGGCAGGCGGAGGCGATCGCGCGGAAGGCCTCGGCCTCTTTCATCTCCGGGTCGAGGCGCAGCGGATCGGCCTTGGCGGGGCGGCCGAGCCACCCCTCCGCCAGCGCATAGCCGCGCTCGCTCTTGCTGAGCATGCCCAGCCGCAGGGGCGCGGCGCGGCCGAGCTCCTCGGCCAGCGCGAACAAGGCGGCAGGCTTGCCTTTCTTGAGCTCGAGCTCGAGCTCGATCAGCCGGGTCCGCCTGCGCCCGGCGGCGACCACGCCTTCGTCGAGCACGATCTCGATCTGGCTGCCGTCATGCGCGATCCGCCAGGCGCTGCGGGTGAAGCGCGTGCGCAGGGCCGGCTGGAGCGCCGCGCGGTCGGCCTTGCCGAGCAGGCGGCGGACGAGGCCTGGAGCGAACGCGCCGAGATCGAGATCGAAGCGCTCGACCTCGGCCTCCCATTCCTCGCGGACGAAGAGGCCGGCGGCATTGCCGGGCTTGCGCTTCGCGGTCTGGACGTTGCGGCCGTGGGAGCGGCGCACCCGCAGCGAGATGCCGCCCTTGCGCAGCGCGCCCTCCGGCGTGTCGAAATAGATCGATTCGCTGTCCTGGTTGCGGGCCGGCGCGGCGGCGAGCATCGGGGTGGCGCGAAGCAAGGCGACGCCCGCCGGCTCAACGTCGAATTTCAATTCGACTTCGTCGGACACGCAAATTCCTGACGAGCGGCGATCGCCCCGCCGCTCGCTTTGCCTGATCTATGTTACAGTTTTTTGCGGGCGGTTGGACAGAGCCGTGAATCGGGCGGCGTGCGCGAGACCCCCCACCCTCTCCGACGCGGCCGCGCTCAGCGGGGGCGTCGCTCGATCTGGAGGTAATCGGGATCGAACTCGGCCTTCCGCCTGAGCGCCGGAAAGTCGCTTATCTCCACCCGCCCGTCGCGGAAGATTGCGAGATTCTCCTCGCGCAGCTCCTTCAAAGTGCGGTTGACGTGGACCGGAGTCAGGCCGAGGCACTCGGCAAGATCGGCTTGGGTGATCTTCAAGGGAAAGCCGGTGGAATCGGCCATCCCCACGACGCCGAACCGGGCGTGCATCTCGCAGAAGAAATGGGCGATGCGGGAGATCGCGGTCCGCCGGCCGAGCGACAGCAGCCATTCGCGGTGGATGGCCGCGTCGATCAGGGTGGTGAGCCAGAGCAGGCGGGTGAGGTGGGGATGCTGCTCGGTGATCGCGACCAGCCGGGCATGGGGCACGACGGCGATGCGGCTCGGGATCAAAGTCATCACATGATGGTCGAGCCGCTTCAGCAGGAAGCCGTGGAGATCGAGGAAGTCTCCGGGCACGTGGAGCTCCATGATCTGGCGCTGGCCGTTGCGCAGATCCTTGTACCGGCACATCAGCCCGTCGAGCAGCAGGACGCTGAAGGTCAGCTCCTCTCCGGCATGGACCACGACCTTGTCGGACCCGATCTCGACAATTCGCCCGACCGCGTCGCGGAGCACCGCCTCTTCCTCTGCGCTCAACGTGTCGCGCGCCTTGAGCTTCAGGATCGCCTTTTCAATCATCGATCGTCACCGGGAAGCGAAGCGCGGGAGAACGGCCGGCGCGCGCATCAAACGCGGACCGCGATGGCCCGTTCCACGATCGCGCCCGGCTGCGCCCACGGCCCCCCGGGGTCGCGCCGATAACCTGGATCAGCGAATTTGCGGGGAACCCGGGCGCCTCGGCGGGATTCCCCCAAAATCATTTCATTCCAGGAGGATCCAATGAGTCAGCGCGAACTGGTCGAACCCCATAAGGGCGACAAGCGCTATGTGCGCCGGGACGAGCAGGGCCAGTTCAAGGAGGCCGACGACGTCGGCCGCAGCCTTGCCGCCGATCGCCGACAGCATGCGAAGACCGAAAAGCCAGGTAACGAGGGCGACCGGGGCGACTAGGAGACGGCCGCGGCCGCGCGGACCTGGAAATCGGATGAATTATAACGTATTTCAGCTATTTGTTCAAATATGCTTAAGCTCGTCCTGAAGAACGGCACGATGGCCGTCAAGCGCGTCGGCTGCCCGGCTAGGCCAGGGGCCGCGCATGTCCAGGATAGTTCTTTGATAACATATGTTTAGTATCGAAATCTAATAGCTGGACTTAATGCGGCACCCGGCGCGCATGGCCAGGCACGGCGCTCGAGCCGGGAGCCGGCCTGCGACCCCCTTTCGATGGACTCGGACGGAGTCTCATTTTTGGACATTTTTCGTTGCAAATCATTGACATCGATTGTGGCCGGATGCAGCCTCCCGAAGGCTGGTCGACTCCGTCGCGGCTCGCGCGCTTTCTCACGAGGAAGCGATCAGCCACGTCTAAAAAAAACTTTCTCACAGAGGGGAATTTCGACATGCGGAAATTATTGATGGCGGGCGTCCTTGGACTGGCGATCATCGCGTCACCTGCCGCCGCCGCCCGGAAGGGCGACGTGCGCATCACCGGCCAGGGAACCATCGAGGACGGGCGCACCTTCTCGGTGAGCGCGGTCCTCTACCAGAACGGCACCGCCCGCGGCCAGGCGACCCTGATCAATCGCAACTTCACCGGCGCCAACGGCCATGCTCCCTACACGCTGCATATCGACATTTCCTGCGCGAAGCAGCTCGAGGACGGGTCGGTCGTGATCGGCGGCTTCACCCGCCGCACCAACGATCCCAGCCTGGTCGACGCGGTGTTCTTCCAAGTGCAGGACAATGGCCGCGACGATCTCCTGAGCCGCGCCTTCTTCTGGGACGACGACCCCAACACCACGGGCGATCCGGCCACCTGCCAGCTGGTCAACAACGGCGACTTCCCGATGGAAGAGGTCATTCGGGGCAATATCAACGTCCATTAAGAGGATGCTGATAGGGCGGCGGGGTGAGCGCCTTGTTCGGACCACCTCGCCGCCCCCGATCCAGCGGCCTGACCTTCTGGCACGCCCTCCGGTTGTGCCTGTTGCTGCTGCTTGGCGCCTCCGGCGCGGCGGCCGAGCAGCCCCTCCGGCAGCCGGACATCGTCGTCACCGCCCTGGCGCGACGCTTGCCGCCGCCCGAGCGCACGCTGGATAGCGAAGATGTCGCCGCCTACGGGCTCGACACCGTGGGCGAAGTCCTGGCGGAGGTTGCAGCCCAGGACGGCGACCGCGATGAAGCGGCCTATCTCGTCAACGGCAGGAGGGTGGCCGGGCTGGGCTCCGTCTCGGACCTGCCGGCCGAGGCGATCGTCCGCGTCGAGGCGCTGCCGCTGGGCTCGGCAGTGAGCCTTGGCGCCAGGCCCGGCCAGCGTGTCTACAACATCGCGCTTCGCCGACGATTGGATCTCGGCACCGCAAGGATCTCGACCCAGGTCGCCACCGAAGGGGGCTGGAGCTCGAGCCGCGCCGAGCTCAACTACACGAGGATCAAGGAGCAGCGCCGGCTCTCGCTGACCGGCAAGCTGCGCCATGACGATGCCTTGATGGAGAGCGAGCGCGGCATCGTCCAGCCCGCATCCTCGCCGCCCGGCGCAGCCTCGTTCCGCAGCCTCCTGCCGGCCGCCGATCGCCTGGACCTCTCGCTTGCCGCCTCGGACCAGCTCGGTTCGTGGCTCTCCGGCTCCCTGACCTCGCGCCTGGCGCTGGCCGGCAGGCGATCCTTTCTCGGCCCCTTCGCGCCCACGGGAAGCCCGGAGGAGCCGCTGGACCAGAGAGCCCGGACCTTGGTGGCCAGCACCGACCTTACCGTGAACGGGCAGGTTGGCGCCTGGCAGCTGGGGCTGTTCGCCAATGTCATCTACAATCACGCGCGCACCGCCACCGACAATGTCGTCGTCGCGGAGCCCCGGCCAGTGCCCCTGGTGGTGCGCTCGGCCGCCGAAAGCGTCGGCGGCCAGCTGAGCGCATTCGGCCCGCTCCTCCAGGGTCCCGCCGGCCCGGTCACCTTCAGCCTCAATGCGGGTGCGTCGCGAGACAGAATCGCCGGGAAGCGTCTCTTCCGGGGTGTCACGACGCGCAGCGCCACTGTCCTGCATAGCTCGACGCTGACCGCCGCGCTCGACGTGCCGATCACGAGCAGGGCGGGCCATTTCCTGGCGGCCCTCGGCGACCTCTCGGCGAGCCTGGAGCTGAGCCGGCAGCGCGTGTCCGACTTCGGCAGCTTCAGCAATTACCGGCTGTCCCTGCTCTGGAGGCCGACCCCGAAGCTGAACGTCGACGGCTCGATCGGCCGCAACACCAGCGCGCCCTCGATCGCGACCCTCGACGAGCCGGCGATCGCGACGCCGGGGGTCCGCTATTTCGACCCGCTCCGCGCCGAGACCGCCGAGGTGACGCTGGTCACCGGGGGAACGCCGACCCTGCCGAGGCAGACGGACGAGACCAGGCGGCTGGCGGTCAACTACAATCCGCTTCGTTCGCTGGGGCTTCGCCTCACCAGCGAATATTCCGAATTCCGCCAGCTGAACGCGACCTCGGAATTCCCTTCGCCGAGCGCCCTCGTGTTCCAGGTCTTTCCGGATCGTTTTGCGCGCGACGCCGCCGGACGCCTGATTGCCGTCGACGCCCGGCCCGTCACCTTCCCGAGGCGGTCGGAGCGTCAGCTCCGGACAGGCTTTCTCCTCGACCTCCCGCTCGGCCGGGGCGGCGGGGGCGTGGCCTCGGTCGCCGAGGAGGATGAGGGGGCTGCCGAACGCAGGGCCGACACGCAATCGCGCGTCCGCCCCCGGCTTCAGGTCAGCGCCGCCCATACCTGGCTCATGTCCAGCGAGCTCGTCGCCCGCGCGGGCCAGGCGCCGATGGACCTGCTGTCGCGGGAAGCCGTCGGGTTCGGCGGGCTCGGCCAGCCGCGCCACCGCTTCGACGCCAGCGTCGCTTATGCGGAACGCGGCCTCGGCGCGCGTCTTTCGGTTCAATCCCGGGGCGTCAGCTTCATCGAGGCGAGCGGGACCACGACCAACACCCTGCGCTTCCAGCCGCTGACGACCTTCAGCCTCCGCGCCTGGGTCCGGGGCGAACGGCTCGTCCCCCGCTCGCCGTTCATGAGGGGCGTCCGGATCAATCTCAATATCCTCAACGTCACCGGCGTCCGCGAAAGGGTCGAGGACCGGTTTCGGATGACCCCTCTGGCCTACCAGCCCGGCTATCGCGATCCCGTGGGCAGGAGCGTCGAGCTCAGCTTCCGCAAGACCTTCTAGGCCCCCGTCCCCCCAAGCCGCCCCGGTGGCAGGTCGTTTCCGCCCGGCGCATTCGAGCCCGTCGCCGGATCTCGAGTTCGCTCCATCCCACATGAGGTGATGCGAGAGTTCCGGGCCCGCTTGCCGCGCCGCGCGCCCATGCAGGTTCCACTCGGGAAACCTGCAAAGTTGACACGCTTGACACATGCGGATCGCGTGCGCGTGGCGAGGCGAGGCCTGCAACGCGCTGCCGAAGCCTCGGCGAAGAAGGGTGACCAGAAGGGACTCGAACCGCAGCGGATCGCTTGTCGATCCGCACACCAAGGACACGGGTTCGATCGCACTGTTTAGGACTGGCTCGCCAGCCGAAGCCTTGGCGAAGGCTGGTGACCCCTACGGGACTCGAACCCGTGTTTTCGCCGTGAGAGGGCGACGTCCTGGACCGCTAGACGAAGGGGCCGTGAAAGCGCGGAAGAGGCGCATATGGGCGCGCCCGCCCCGCTGTCAAGCGAGGCATGGGCAGCATGAAGACGGGAGCGGCCGCGCCGGGCCACCCCCGCCGTTCCTCGATTACTTGCCGCCGCTGCCCTGGTCGGGCGGGGGCTGGTCGCCGCCCGCAGGGGGCGCGGCGTCGCCGCTCGGCTTGCTGCCTGCGTCGGCGGGAGCGCCGGCATCGGCCGGGGCGGCCGCATTGGCGTCGCCCGCGGGCTTGCCGCCGGTGTCGGCGGGCGCGGCGGCGGTGTTGGCGGGGGCGCTGGCCGTGTTGTTGGTCGCCGCATTGTTGGTGGCGGCGCCACGGTTGCAGCCGCCGAGCGAGACGAGCGCGATTGCCGCGACGGTGGTGAGCAGAAGCTTCATGGTTACTCCGGGGGTTGGAATGAGGGGGATTGTCTATAGCGATTTCGAGCCGGGTTGAAGCCCCGGCGACTCGGAAATCGCGGCAATCATCGCGCGGAGGCGCGCGGCGGAAGGAAGCGGGGTTCGCGCTTTCACCTGTCGGGAAGCTGTGCTTAGATGGCGGGGCAGGGGGATTTCATGCCCGATCCGATCCGTCAGGCGAAATGCAGGGCCGCGGCCGGGGCGCCGCGGTGACTTCCGCGCCCTTCCGGATCGAGAGCGCCGCGCTCACCCATCAGGGCCTGGTGCGCGAGCAGAATCAGGACAGCTTCTGCGCCCGCGAGCGCGACGGCCTGTGGGCGGTCGCCGACGGCATGGGCGGCCATGAGGGCGGCGAATGGGCCTCGGCCCGCCTGGTCCGCGAGCTCGACCGGGTCGAGCTGCCCGAGGGGATCGAGGAGGCGGGGGCGCGCGTCGCGGAGGCGCTGGCCGCCGCCAACGAGGCGATCGCCGCCGAGGCGGACGAGCGCGGCCGCCAGATGGGCACGACCGTCGCCGCCCTGCTGGTGCGCGACCGTTTCTATCTGGTCCAGTGGGTCGGCGACAGCCGCGTCTACCTGCTGCGCGACGGCGCCTTCACCCAGCTGAGCCGCGACCACACCCAGGTCCAGGAGATGGTCGATCGGGGGCTGATGCAGGCGTCGCAGATCCCCGGCCATCCGATGGGCCATATCCTCTCGCGCGCGGTCGGCGTGCGCGGCGAGATCGAGATCGACCGAACCGACGGCGAGATCAGGTCCGGCGACGTCTTCCTGCTCTGCAGCGACGGCCTCCATTCCTATGTCGACGAGGACGAGATCAGGCGCCTGCTCGGCCGCGGCTCGCCCGAGCGCGCGCTGGACGATCTGGTCGAGGCGACGCTCGCGGCGGGCGCGCCCGACAATGTCACGATGATCGCGGTCTGGGCGAGCGAACCCACCCTCCTTTCCTTCAGCGACCCGGAGCGATGATGAGCGACGACAAGGACAAGCAGGCGCCGGAGGAGAATGAGGAACGGACGGTGTTCACGCCCGGCGGCGCGCCCACCGAACCGCCGCCGGCCGCGGCCGAAGTCCCGCCGCCGGCGGAGCCCGTGCCGCCGCCATCCGCCGCCGAGCCGCCGGCGGCCGCTGGCGCGCCGCCGCCGGGCGAGCAGCCGACCATCGTCACCCAGAGCTTCGCGCCCAGCGCCAATGCCGTCGGCATCAAGGTCGGCGACATGCTCAACCATATTTTCGAGGTGAAGCGTTTCCTCGCCCGGGGCGGCATGGGCGAGGTGTTCGAGGGCTGCAACGTCCACACCGACGAGCGCGTGGCGATCAAGGTCATGCTGCCGGCGCTGGCGAGCGACGAGAAGGTCATCGCCATGTTCCGCAAGGAAGCGAAGACCCTCACCAAGCTGCACCACGAGGCGCTGGTCGAATATCGCGTGCTCGCGCAGGAGCCGAACCTCCACGTCCTCTACATCGTCACCGATTATATCGAGGGCACCAATCTCAGCGCCTCGCTCGGCACCCTGAAGCCCGACGAGGACGGGCTCACCCGTTTGCTCCGGCGCCTCGCGGACGGCCTTGCCGCCGCCCACGAGCTCGGCGCGGTCCACCGCGACATCTCGCCCGACAACGTCATCCTCGAGAATGACGATATCGACCAGGCGAGGATCATCGACTTCGGGATCGCCAAGGATCTGGACGCGAGCTCCGCGACCATCGTCGGCGACGGCTTCGCCGGCAAGTTGAACTATGTCGCCCCCGAGCAGCTCGGCGATTTCGGCCGCGAGATCGGTCCGTGGACCGACGTCTACAGCCTCGGCCTGGTGATCCTCGCGGTCGCGCAGGGCAGGAATGTCGACATGTCGGGCTCGCTGGTGGACGCGATCGACAAGAGGCGGCGCGGGCCGGACCTCTCGGCGGTGCCCGCCGGCCTGCGCCCTTTGCTCGAGGCGATGCTGCGCCCCAATCCGAAAGAGCGGCTGCGCTCGATGGGCGACGTGGTGGCGATGCTCGACGGCGCGCGCATTCCCTCGCCGACCACCATCCGCGAGACCCTCCCGCTCGAGCCGCCGCCCGGCGACACCTCGACCCCGACCGGCGGCGGCCCGTCCAAGGCCCTGATCGTCGGCGGAATCATCCTGCTGGTCGCCGTCCTGGCCGCGGCGGCCTGGTACTGGACCGGGGGGCGGATCCCCGGCTGGGAGAAGGGCGACGGCCCGCCGGTCAACAACATGAGCAGCAGCGGCGGCGGCCCGGGTCCGGCCGGAGATCCGGTCGTCGCGGCGCGGGGCGCGATCAATGCGGTCCTGCCCTCGGTCAGCTGCACCTGGCTCGACATCGGCAGCATCGCCAA
>Ga0070686_100001604_pt1 | contig 12715 bp, 25 predicted proteins | sample KBSS23LmetaG_FD_65654 | JGI IMG/M metagenome (GOLD analysis project Ga0070686, IMG submission 65654) | Switchgrass rhizosphere microbial communities from Kellogg Biological Station, Michigan, USA - KBS S2-3L metaG | ecosystem: Host-associated > Plants > Roots > Rhizosphere ...
CGGCTGTGCCGCGTCTACTTATAATCTCTTAGATATCACAGAAGATCAGTGGATACAAAACGCTCAGGGCGAGCGCTGTATTGAAAAGGAAATGATTATCACGCCTGAAACGTTTACTTATTACTACGGAAACTGCGACATTATTAAAGTGGTTAAGCCGAAGATTAGACCCACGCCTAAACCTCAGCATAAAGAATGTACGGATCGCGTATGCTATCCCTGACACTCGAATCCTACCTAATGGGGCGTGATAAGGTATACCCCGAAGAATTCAACCTAGAGAAGAAGATGGCAGCTTTAGACCTTATCAAGCGGGTAAATAACCTCCTAAAAGCTCTCAGGATCGATTGCCCAGCAGTAACTAGTGGTTGGAGGCCTCTGGCCGTCAATCTACGCGCTGGAGGGACTAAGCGAAGCCTCCATATGACGTGTCGTGCAGTCGATTTAGCTGATTCTACGGGGTCCTTTAAGGCAAAGATCCTTACAGAGCCAGAGCATCTGCTAGATTTTGGTTTATGGCTTGAACATCCTGATTCAACACCAGGCTGGGCACACCTTGATACGGGCATCAGAGATCACAGACTCGTTAGGGTATTTAAACCCTAAAGCTCTCCTAAGATCCAATACGCCGTAAGCAGTCCCATAAAAAAGCCGCCAATTAAAGCTATCCAATCCATAAAATAGATTATATTTGTTTTTATTTTCGCAGACTAGCGAAATCTTCGACCCCAACGGCAAAACGAGCATCAGGACAAGTCTCATCGCCGTAGCCAAGCTTAACATGCTTCTCTATAATCTCAGCTCCAGCTTTGATTGCATTCGCCGTCTGACGTATCCCTAGCGTGTGATCAGAAAAGCCGTCAAACCGGGGGAAGAGCTCGTCAAACGAGATTTCGTAACGGACGGGGTATTCTGGTATACAGTAAAGTTTTAAGGCCCCGGAAGGAACTAAGCTATCTGTCATTACATCACAGCTGACGATTGCTTCCATTCTATGATCAATACAATCTTTAATCCACCACTGATGTTTTTGGCTATAGGCAAATTTTATGAATAGGGGCTGTAGATTACGAAGAAAGTAATAGCTTTCCATATCGAATACTGAAGCCGTCACGGGAAAATCAACAGACTTTCCGTATTCGAAAGCTAGACGGAAAAGTTCATGAGACAGATAAACATTTCCAACATCAGTATATTTAGCTTCATTAGGAAAGAGCTGGAGCTTAATGGCGTCAATTCCTGACGCCTTGCAGCGATCTATGGCTTCTTTTATGCGATCTAGTTTGCCCATGTGGCAAGAGCCTAGTTCAGCTATTAATCTTATCTTTTTCAATTTCTTCTGAAACTTTCCAGCGATTATCTTCTATAAATCTTCCGTATTCCACGGCTTTTTTAACCACATTTAAAACTTCTATTCTATCTGCATTGTCGGTCATTAGGCCTGCATTATGAAGAAAAAGTAAAATACATGAATCAACAAAACTATTGTTTATAATTATCGGAACAGGATTATTTACATTCCTATATACCTTTGTAATTAAACTTGGATCAAAATTCATCAAAACTCCAGCTTAAGATCTTCTGAAAGCTTGGTCAATTCTTCTAGAGCTTTCTCTTGTTTTTCTTTAACACCGTAAACATCACCATTCATTGTAAGTTTCTCGTTTTCGTAGGGAACGGCGATTCGTCGGTAAAGCTCGAGTTTAGCTCCTTCAAGAGCTCCCAAGATATCGTTAATCGTCTCATAGCGCGTTCCGTTATCAGCTATATATTCAGCTATCAAAGAGCTGATCATGAAGTTAAGTTGTCCTGGCGTGTGAGATGACTTAAGCCCTGAAAGTAACACGTCACGTTCTTGTTTGGTTATGTAGGGCATTAAATCTCCTCCTCATTAACAAGCCTAACAAACTCTTCTCTCACATACTCCAAAACTGAGGCTTCTTTAGCTGGCAAGTTTTCGTACTTTAGCTTGCCTCTCAAATAGCTCATAAAATCATCGACGACGGTTTTATACCGCCAGGCATTCATGGTTACCTTAAGATCTTCTTTCTCTTCTGGAAGATCGAACTCTATAATATGTTTAGGCATTTTATAACTCCTTCTGGTATTCTAGCGCGAACGTAGAGAAATGAATAGTCCTAAACCCCAAAATCTCGTGTAAAGCTCTTGACGCATAGTTATCAAGCTTAACAGTAGCTTTAATTGTCTTTATTTTCAATGACTTAGCTATAGGCATAAAAAGAGATAACATAATACGGCCAAGGCCCTTACGGCTTGAGTTCTTGGGGTTCAGATAGAACCCCCAATACCGGGTCTCATTGTCATATAAAATGACTCCAGCAGGTTTACCGCCATATTCAAAAACAAGCTTTAAAAGCTTTGGCGTATTCTCCCACCAGCCTAAATGCTCTTCAAAACTGAAATCTGAGGGGTCGTTCGCTCTTTTAAGAGTACGGGGATCTGTACGCCATCGATAGACGCGCTCTAAATCCTTATCAGTCATTGGCCGTAGGCTAGCGCTTACGAGGAAATCCGAACTCAATATTGATTCGATTGATGAGGTTTTCAAGTTTTCCCTCCTTATCTAGTCGTTCTAAAGTCTTAATAGCATTAGAATAGGCCCGCAAATAAGCAATCTTGTTAGCTAAATAACGCGGCACTATTCTTAAATCTTTATTATCCTGATAAAGCCTGAGTTGCTTATACGTAGCATCCATTTCTTTAATAAGAAATGCTGGAACTTCAGCTCTCTTCTCTTCAGCACTCTTCGTCTGAGTCTTCGTTTCCATAGAGGAGCTGGCTCCGTAAATCTTCGATATAAGCTTGCGAAATACCCAATAAAGCCCAATCAACACCGAACGCTTCAAAATTAACGCCCCCTTCTTTATCCGTATACAAAAGAACGAAGCTATCCAAATCCTCGGGCTGAAAGCCCGTGATAGTGGCCTTAATTCGTTCAAAAGCCTCTTTGGTCAGGCGCTTCTGTGGATCTAGGTCAACAACTTTACCAGACATACGGCGACTCCTATTACGATAACGGTCCCTATAATAACGGCTGCATTTAATCTGTTTTGTAACTGCTTAGCTCTATCCTGAGCTTCCCAAAGGGCTTTCTTTACGGCCGTTAAGCCCGTTCCTTGAGCCTCAGTATTAGTCTGAATCATTTCAATAGCTTTACCTAAATACTCGACTTTATTGTTTAATTGCTGGATTGATTTATCCAGCTGATCTCCTTCAAGATCAATTCGTTGCCGTATATTATGAAGCTGATCGTTGACGGTTGACTTATCCTTAGCTTGTAGATATGCAATAGTTTCATCATTTATGAATTTAGACATTTCCCTTATTCCTCTCAAAAATAGCTAAAAGTTTATCTAAGACCCCTTTAAATAATACCGTTTTCTTCTTAACGTTTGTAATCTTTTCTTTCTGTTCAACGAGCCAGCTTTTGTCGAAAAACCACCACTCGTTCTCAAGCTCAAAGAACTCCTTAGCGCAGCATTGGACACAAAAGGCCACAAAGAGTGGGTCTATACACATACGGAAATTTAGAACAAAAACCAGCGCTTCAAAGCGCTGTAAATCAATCTCTTTTTCAGCTAACATAGCGTCAGCTTCAGCTGACATATCGGCACACATCTGAGACCAGCCTCGGAAATTCTGTACGATATCCTTATGCTCAAAATGGCGATTCATTAGGACTTGGCGTTGGATTGGTTTTTCGATTGCGATCTCGTCTAACTTTTCAACCACGTCTGAAAATGGCTTAAAGGCTATACCTTCGATTTTCAGTCCTATTGGAGAGCAGTTAATTAAAGTCATACGAAGGCCCACTTCAGCCAGCTCCTCGGTGTATTCCTTAACCCATTGGTAATATGTAATATTTGTCTTGACCGGGTTACCAAGATTGTTTACGGCATCTATCGCGGGCGCATGTCTGCGTGATTTACCAAATTCATCAAGGGGGACATATTGGCCCCACTCAGCATGCCCCGTACCGCTACAATGTGATCGATAAAGATCCGTTCCTTCCTTTTTTTCGTAAGCACTGTCAAGCCCTATAAAATAGGCTCGAGAACAGCCTAATCGATCCGCAAGTCTGATAGCCAAGTGGGCGGTTGATCCGCCACACTTTAAAATCCCTTTAGGCCAATTCTTTTCAAAGTAAGCAAAGTAACTATAGTTTCGATAAACTAGTCTAATAGCGCCAGGGTAAACGGAAAATTGGTCCGGCTTAATAACGGGAAAAGCTATAAGCTCTGCTGAGACGGGCTCTAGATCTTCAAAGAAAGGTTTTTGGTAATCATTCAGTCTCTCGATCGATGTGACGTAGTCAACGCGAATACCGGCGTTAACGAGAGGTTTTAATGCTGCATCGACAGCAATTACTATAAATTTATTATTATTAGCTTTAATTCTTTCAATCTCTAGATCCAATGAAGGACCAGCTCCAACGATTAAGGCAGGCATTCCTCTGAATGCCTCTTTAAGATCTTGAATGCCGGGATAGTTAAGAAGAGCGTGCTTGTTCATTAAAGTCGCATCGACTCCTTCGAGGCTATCGTCTATACGGCCGAAGTTGTGGTAAACATGCTGAACGGTCTCATTATAAAGATTGGGAAGAGATTTATAGAACTCGCTAACTTCCTCAGATTTTGGCGTGTCCATATCAAGTGTGTGTACGTTTTGCATAAGGGCTGCAAAGTGTTCCCGTTTGAGAACACTAAACATAGCGGGCTTAATAGACTCTGTATTTTGAAGCAAAAGCCATTCGGTCTTTTTATAGTTAATAATCTGTGTTAAGTCAGCAAATTGGAAACAGAAAGCCAGGAAATCGAGATCATTTTCTACGATGAATGTTAAAAAGTTCTCTTCTCTGAATACCTTATCATTTAAGATATCAGCTAAGAACAAAGGGTTACCTATGCCGCACAGCAATAGGACGCGAATGGGCGGCTTAGAAGGAACAGGCGGCACCTCAAGACGAGGCACCGCCCGATCCGCTACCGGCTTCGTTAGGAGTGGTTCAAGCCGTTGACGCTCGTGGGGATAGCGTCTGAAGAAAGCCTGGAGATTGGCTTCCAACACTTTATTTTGATAACTAGAAGGTAAAATTAAATCACTCATCTTCAATCACTTTCTTAGTCTTTTTACGTAACTTCTTAATCTCATTCTTTAACTCTTGAATCTCTAAAGTCAGATAGATTATCTCGTCTGATAAATGACACCAGCCCGGGTTATTAGCGTTAACAAGAACCTTATCAAGACTGAAACTTTTCTTGATAACGGCTATGCGCTTTTGCTCGTACTCTTTCTGACGTTCGATATTATTCATTTTTTTAATGACGCCTTCTTTTCAGTTGAAAAAAGATTCATCTTATCTTTGGCTTCCGAACCGCAGTCTAAACATAGATATCTTTGGTATTTACCGATACTAGTGTATTTAAACCCATTCTTTTGTAACCTCTTACTCCCACAAGCCCCACATACATGTGTGGGCATATCATCATACAGATTTACGTTGATAGAGCTAGTATCCCATGGACGGAGCTTTAGGTAAAGCTCCTCGAGAGATAGAACGTCATATTTATTATATTTTTCCATCTCTTTCCAAGCTGCTAGATTGCCCTTTAAACACTCGCTCCAAAGCTCAAAACCTGAGAATTTGCTATGCTTTAGTTTTTTGTACTTCTTACAAAGCTTATCAGTCATATATTCGAGCTTATTACTCGTAAATCCAAACTTTCTGCTAGCGATTTGTTTTGTGTCAATATGCTGATAACTGCTAGGTGGTTTAAACCCGTTAAGAATAAACCGGGCGTTAAGTTTTTTCTCATCAAAAGCCTTACCATTTTGTGTGATGATAACGTCGGCGTGATTCATCAAATGCCAGATATCTATTAATATCTCCCTATCATCCTCAACATTCTTGGCATTGCGCTGATCTCGGTACATGATTTTAGATGGGGCTTGTCCTAACCACTTAGCAGCCCATGCTAGCACATGCCAGTCTGATTTGATTTGATTCAGTCCGACATTCTGATCCCAGAGCCCCCAAACATGGCCTAGGATCGGGGCCGTTTCTATGTCCAGAAGGAGCACTTTAGGTTTATTCAAGAAAGCTCCTTAAGAAGACTTTTGACTTCTTTTGTTTTACCGAGTTCTTTAGCGATATCAAGAGCTATCTCAAGATCAGTCTCGTAGATATCCATTAACTTCTTGGGAAGGCGGCCAGTATCCTCAAGCTGTTCTCGGAGGGTGAGTACTAACTCTAATTTATCTGACAACTTGCCTAACCGCGCTTCCCTAGAATCCTGAAACTGAGGTCGCATTGCCTCAAACTTCTCTAAACCTTGTAAATCTTTCTTAATAGGGCTTGGCAAGTCTCCCGTGATCGATTCTTCTGCGTCGTGCATCATCATGGCTACGACTTCCGTACCGCCTAAAAATGCATATAGAACCGCGGCTCTGAATGAATGCTCGGCTACATTGCGGGCAACCATTAAACGGTGCGTTTGAAATCGCCGTATATTAACCAGATTAAGCGCCAGTTTTAATTGATCTAACGTCAGCATAGCGGCTCCAATTCTCAGGATCTTTTATCGTGATAATCTCATCAGCAGGACCTCTACTTGATCCCATCGGAAATGGATCTTTAAAAGCTATATTCCACCAGCGAACTCTCACTCGATCCCGTTCGATTCGCTCTAGCACCTGACAACAAACATCTTTCATTTTGTTATGTTTTATAAAGGTCATCTAAATCCTCCACAATCGCCGAACTGACAGTACAGCCGATCGGACAATCCCCGTCTTTAAATTTACGAAATTCTGGACTCCCACAACATCTATAACTTTCGATAGATGCTCCTTTATTGCCATAGTAATCTTTTCGTTCTTTCAAAGGAAGCTTTTTAAAATAAGCATTAAATGAATCCACTTCTTTTTGGGCCCGTTCTTTTGACACGCCCATCGAAACCCACTTGCATTTTTTGCAGGTTACCAATTTCACTTTTTCTTCTTTTTCTTTCGCTGTACACTATAAGCAATGGCAACGGCCTGTTTGGCTGGATAGCCTGATCTAATTAATTCAGCCGTATTGTCTGCCCGTACTTTCTTAGATTTTCCCTTTTTAAGCGGCATCGTTTTCTCCTCTTTTTAAATAAGCAAGACCAACGCAGACGGCGTCGGTCGCATCAAATGATTGCTCATCATCAGGTTTCTCTAGTTCTTCTGTAATCAATTTGGCCAAAATTTCTTTTTCATCCTCAGATTGAAGCATTTTTCCAGCTGCTAAAGCCATATCAAGTTTATCAGAAGTGCCAGAATTCATGAATTTCTTAAGCGTCATGGGATGTATCATCCAAACTTTGCCATTCGTTAACAGTTCAATATAGCCAAGGAGACGTTGCATAAAATTATTATTACGGCCTAACAGGAGCGGTTCTTCACTAGCCACATCATCAACTAAATCTACAAATTCAGCAATTTTGTTAGCCATATCTAAGCGTCTCTCTAAAGGAGACGTTTTAGAAGTAACTAACGTTTTGGCGGCGATTAAAACGCCGCTGCTAAACCAAGCTAGGCCTAGTTTGTTACTGCCAGGATCTATTGCTAATAGGCTACTCATTTGATTACCAACCCATTTCCTCTAATGTAATATTATCTTCTGGAACGCCTTCGGGGGTACTAAAACATAAATGACATCGTCTGCAATTCATTATTTCCGTCTCTTTTTGTGCTTCAAATTCTGGGTGCCAAGAGAAATCTTTAAAAGTAACGGCAGGATAAGTATTAGGAATAAGATCGCGGTTAACAACCCCAAGAACCATGTTACAGCTTTTACACATTATCCGTGTATTTTTTGAGACGAGATTTTTGACTTGATTAATCATCTTTATCTCCCATAAACTTAAAATTACTGGGCCCAGCGTAGCGGTCAAACGACCAGCCGTGGCCTTTTAAATGAAACGATGAGCCGGTGCTGATAACCGAATGAGCCGTCTTACCGCAATGTATGCAAGTTAATGTGTCAGGCTTATTCTTAATCGAAAACATCTCTTCCGTTTCAGCCTTACAATTCTGGCAATAATAGGTATAAGTAGGGCTCATTGTAGCTTATCCGTTAAATTAATTATCTCATCAAGTTCTCTCGTTAAATTAGGATCATGGCTATCATGGGCTATTTGTTCCAAAGCCTCATCTTTCTTTCTGATGAGATCGATGAGAGTGACAACTTGGTCACAAAATATTGCAGCATCTGATGGGGATACACAATGACCAGAGCCATCATGTCTTAAGCCAAGATAGAATCGACGCCTCTCTTTATAGTCTGCTTCTAATTGATCGAGAGTGTTCATTTCCACTCCTTGAATTTCTTGAGAATATTTTCAGCATTGGAATATTCGTAATATTTAGCGCAATATTCTAGGCACTCCGCCATTTCTTTCATCAAAATACCAGCATCTATCCTGTCTATATCGACTTGATGATCGGCGTACTTTAAATCACAATGTCTTTTCCAACCTTCTGGCATCTTCATAAACTAAAATACCCATCTAAATTTTCAATAACGTTACAAACGGCCTCTTCTTGCTTATCGCTAAGCATCGCCGTTAATCCGCTAATGGCTAAAACGGCATGAAAGAGTTCATGCATTAATGTCCTTTTAGAAATCTCTTTATCGAGTGTCGATAATATGTGAATAGTCATATCTTGAGGGTTAAAATGACCCATCAAATCCTGGGTCTTATCAAGCTGTTTCATCTCCTCTTGAGATACGTGTTTAACTTCTACCCGTCGGCCCATTACTGTTAGTGTCATGGTTTTTCCCACTCCCTGCTAATAGTGTATTCTACTTTAAGAGGGACTGTCAACCCAAGTTCCCTTTCTATCTCCGTCGTCATGGCTGGCACAATAACCTCGCTAAGTAGCAGATCTGCCTCGTCTTCTGGCAATTCCCAGACTTGCTCATCATGTATTAATAGCCTACATTTTGCAGGTACCGCGAGCTGACGTAACTTTTGTTGCACCTTAATAGCTGAATGTAAAACGAGATCGGAGGCTGAGCCCTGAACAAGTGTGTTCAAAGCCTTCATATAAACATCTTCATTAGATTCGATTATGAACGGCCGACCTAAAAGGTTTTTATAGACTTTAGCATTTGAGAGTCGACGTTCAAGAGATAACTTAAATTCTTTGAGTTGAGGGAAACTATTTCGGTAATCTTCGATAAATCTTTTACACTCTTCGACTGTATGACTGCGGTTAAGCTCTTTTTTAAGGACTTCTTGAAGCTTTCGAGCACCAGTGCCGTATAAGATGCTAAGACCTGCTGTTTTCGAGACATCCCGTTCTTTTTTGTAATCCTTTTTAATTCTCTCAATCGGGCCTGGGATATTAAGCAATTTTGAAGCAATAACGGAGTATGGGTCGATGTCTTGTTTGAACGCATTGATTAACTCCTTTTCTTTTGAGAGTTCTGCGATGATTCGGACTTCAATCTGGCCGTAGTCAATAGTTCCCAAGACAGTGGAACTTCCGTGAGCATGTCGGACATAGCTCCGTATAGGGCCTCTGGGTATTTGTTGGAGGTTTGGACCCGAAGAAGAAAGACGCCCCGTCCTTGTGCCGCCAATATGATAGTGCGTATGGACAAAGCCATCATCCTTAATATTTTCGAGAAGCGCCGGGATACAAGTCGAAACAAGCTTTTCAGTCTCACGATAATCACAAAGGATTTTTGAGACCGGATGATCAAGCGATCTGAGGACCGCTTCTGACGTACTATCTTTACCGTCTCGATCCTCGACATCAAGTGAGTAGTAGTCTTTAAGAAGCCATGTAAGCTGTTTAGGACTGTTCCAATTGAATGGCTCAAGACGGAGAATAGCTGAACTCTCAAGTTTTGCATAACGGCGAAGAAGGCTCGTTTCTTTCGCAAACCTTTCGAATGGTTTTGATTCTTTAATTTTTTCTTTAGCTTTTTCATACATCTCCTTATAAACTTTACGGATCTCGGTTACCTGAATCTCGTGATAAGCAATGATAGCTTGTTTGGCTCGTTCTTTCAACTCCACAAGTATCTGGTCGCGTTTAGCAACCTGCTCTTTTTGGTAGGCTTCCAAACCCTCTTTGTTGACATAGACTCCGCCGTATTCCATATCAGAGCAAAACTTAACGGCGGGCATAATCCAGGTTTCAACAAACCGCTGGTCGGTGTACTCTTTAAGGTACACCCATAGTTTATATGTAAGTTCACAGTCCTTAAGACAGTAATCTCTGATTTCATCAGGACTATAGCTTGACATTTTGGTTCTATCGAGCTTGTAAGGTGCTTGTCCAAGGTATTTCTCCGCTAAGAACTCTAATCCAAGTTTATCAGGTCTAGGAATAAGAATAGAAGCGATAGCACGAGTATCGGCGTGCCAATAACCAGAAAGATCGAGCCCAATGTGGTGTTTGATAAATCCAAAGTCAAAGCTCCCGTTATGCGTTATAAAAGTCGGTTTAGATACAAAACTGTCAAACCAAGCAATAAAATCACTAGGCTCGACGAAAAAATAATGGCCGTCTGGATTATAGACTCCAATTCCAATAATTTTATCTTTGAATCTATCAAGTCCTGTAGTTTCGATATCAAGTGCATATATCTCTCCAGTCGTGGTATTCAAAGTTTCTCCCTCCACTCAGTATGACTAACTTCTCGGCATTTGCAAAGCGACACAAAATAATATAAAACGGAATTAACTTATCAAAATAATCAGAGCCCAGCTTGGCCACCTCAGTTATAGTCTTTAAATTCATACCAACGCCGTTTTCCAACTTTCATTAATAGCTGATCAGGGGGCCATTTAAGACCGAAAGATTCTATAATGTCTGCTAAAGACATTTTAGCACTTTCTTTAAATAAGATAATTTCCGAATTATCTTCAGGCTTATTATGATAGAAGGTATAAAGTTTTATCATAAAATGTGAACGTCTCTCCGCTCTGTCACACCACTGACATTCCCTATGATTATTTCACGCTGAGGTTAAATCCGTACGTATCTTCAGCGTGAGATACGTCCTGGCAGGTGTCGCTTCTTATAGGGTGGATTAACCACCAATCGCGTTTACTAAAGTTCATCTAGGTTTTGGCACCGAGAGATTACCTTTGTGTTCAACGCACTCTATTGTCTTTCGCGCTTGTCCTATCCAAGCGGCTATAAAAATTTTAAACATGAAAAAAACACATCGCATTAACTAAATCCGGGTCATAAACATTAGGCTCGCGTTTCATTTCAATATGGCAACCTACTTCAAGATTATTCCAATGATAGCGCCTGTCAAGCACTCCCGACAGCGCCCTATTATCTAAAGTGAACTCAATCCTGTTAGGCTTTGAATTCATAAAATTCATTTTCTCATCCCCCATAAAAAACTTATAGCCGTTAATAGAGATGACCAGATTGGGATAGTAATGGTGCTTATCCTGAAATTTAGCAAGTCGTTCTCTAGCGGTATTAAGCTTATCAGTTAAATCGTCCATCGATACAGTGGGATCTAACTCGTAAGGATATTTAATCTGTTTAGCTCTCTCCAGCCATTTTTCGTAGGAAATTATCGAATTGCGATAAGACGATAAAAGTTCTCCGGTTACTAAATCTAACGAGCCACGCTCATTTAAGATGAGCGGCTTTGTTAAAATTCCGTATTTTTCTGAATAACGGGAAGCGATAAACTGTGCTGAATATTGTTTTCCAGCAACGCCGAGATACGGATTCTTATCAGCTAAACGGCCGCCTAACGTGTAGTCCCCTGCAAAGGGCTGAAACCACTCAGCTTTCATCGTATCCGCCACTTGACACATGGCGATTAACTGGCGGTTAATTAATCTCTTAGCTTCTGATAACTTTTGATCAGAAGTGAGATTAGTAAAACAAGAGGGATAAGCGCCAGCAAGACTATCTTTAAGCTGAACAACACTAAATTTACCATGCCTATCGTAAAGCATTTTTCCAGCTGCCTTATCAGGCGTGTTATCGTTCGCATTTAAAACGACTTTTCCTTCTGCTTCAACAACCATGGCAGAATCAATGAAATTTCCAAGATTAGAGTTATCGAAAGGATGACTAACGAAAGGGGCATATAGGGTGACCTCCATAGGGCCCATTATGGCCGTCTGTTTATCTTTAAGTTTATTTAAGTGAGTGAAACCTAACGCCGTTAACTTCTTAATAAGGAAGTTAGCGCCGTGATCTAAGACGAGGATAGGAATGTCCCGTCTAAATTGTTTTAAAATGGTTTCGTCGTAATGATCGGGATGTAGATGGCTGATATAAAGAGCGTCTACATCTTTAATATCTTCGAATGTGGTTACGAGCGGGGGATAATGAAACCACGAGCCTTCAAAGGCTCCGTCCGTTAGCCACGGATCAGCAAGTAGTTTATAGCCTTTGCTCTCGTATATACAACAGGCGTTATCAATGTGTGTTAGTTTCATCAGCTACTTTTAATGCGTGGTTAATAGCGTCCATTATAACTTTTTTAACAACTTTTTGCTGTGCTTTAAATGTCTTAGCTTTAGATTTAGCGAATTTCAAAAACCATTTCCACTGAACAGCAGTAAACTCCATGTAGCCTTTAGAGTCGATCGTAAGTGGAGGATGATTTGGAAAGGGTTTCATCTGTTGCATCTTATAGTTCCTATCTAAAAAGCTAGTTCTTTCAGCC
>Ga0070686_100001606_pt1 | contig 12701 bp, 13 predicted proteins | sample KBSS23LmetaG_FD_65654 | JGI IMG/M metagenome (GOLD analysis project Ga0070686, IMG submission 65654) | Switchgrass rhizosphere microbial communities from Kellogg Biological Station, Michigan, USA - KBS S2-3L metaG | ecosystem: Host-associated > Plants > Roots > Rhizosphere ...
AACAGGAACACTTGTTCCATGGACTCACGCTGATGCGACAATATCAAAGGAAATTCCCATTCATATTGAAACAAATATAACGTCGGCAAAGACAGAAGCAATGCTTGATAAAAATACCGCAACGTTTGCAAACTTCCCCTTACAAAGGGAGGGAGACAATCAAGTGACACTCGTTATTGGAACAGATGGATCACAAATAACTTCCAACTCGTTTACGCTATCTCTTGATACTCATGTTGTTCGACCCAAGACAGTAAAGATCCGCGCATACCTTGGCGTAGAAGAGACAACGATTCTCGCATCAACTCCAATGACCTCAAACACGGTTACTTTCCCGCAAACAACCTCTGATCACTGGACAATTACTTTTGATTATGATCAACCACTTCGTATCACTGAATTTACGATGCCACAAATCGGTAATCCCATCATTTATAAAAAGGCTGTGCGTTTTGTCGCCCAACCTTCACAAACCTATACTGTTTATTTTGACTCAAACTATCCCGTAAATGGTTCCAATAAAGACGATGCACCTAACCTCATACGAGCAAAAGACGTGACTATCGTACAGGCTGGAAAGCCACAACAAAACCCTTCATTTCGAGCACTTGATACGGATAATGACGGCTGGTTTGACGGAAGCGATAACTGCCCCTCAGTTGCAAATCCAGATCAAAAAGATGAAAACAAAAACGGAATTGGAGATGCGTGTGATGATTTTGATGCTGACGGAGTTATCAATACGATAGATAACTGTCCAAATGATTATAATCCTGATCAACGTGATATGGATGGCGATGGTATTGGAGATGCATGTGACACAGCAGAAAGCCGGTTTACCGAAGCTCATCCTTGGATCCCTTGGGTTGGGATTGGATTTGCAGGACTCGTTTTGATTGCCCTCTTTGCAATGACAGCAAAGGAAGGGAAAAAGAGATGAAAAAAAAGGTTAGATCTTTGGAAGGATCTCATATTCTTCCTCTTCTTTTTATAATTGTTCTTCTCATATCAGGATGTATCCGAATCCTCCAATCACTCAACTTTGACTTCCCATTCACCTTTGACCAAGCTCGTGACATGTTAGATATCAGAGTCATTGGGAACTTTATTGATTTAAAAGTTTCAGGACCAACTACTTCAATTACAGGACTCAATCTGGGACCGTATTATTACTTCTTAAATTTACCTGCATACTGGCTTGGATTTGGGAATCCACAGTATTTGATTTATTGGAATATTATCTTATTTTTGCTGTCGGGAATTGCTATCTATCTTTTCTTTTTCAAGAGAAATCAACTTCTTGGATTTTATATTAGTTCAATATATTTGATGTCTCCTCAACTTTTTTCAGTCACTCGTTATTTCTGGAATGCCCATGCAGTTGTTTATTTGATTGTCTTATATTTTCTCGCTTTCTGGAACTTTCTTGAAAAGAGAGATTCAAAGAGTGCTCTCATTTGGGGGTTAGTCGCAGGATTTCTCATTCAATTCGAAGCCGCATTTGGGAGTATGTGTTTAGTATTTGCATTCTTGTTCGTTCTATCAAACCGCAATTGGAAGATGACTCGCAACTTTCTTTTAGCATCACTTCCATGGTTTTTGCCTCAAATTGGGTATGAAGTAATTAACCACTTTCAAATGACAAAACTTCTCATTGGAATTTTTACAGGAGCAAATCCAATTTTAGGTGAAAAGATTGCACTCATTGACGTAATGGTTTTGCATTTCAAAACAATAACAAGTTTCTTTGAAGGACAGTTTATGTTGCCATATGGAGGAGGATTCACAATTTTAATTCTTATGATTCTATTCGCGCTTAATTCTAAAACATACAAAAAATTTACAATTTCTTTTCTAATATTCCTTCTTTTTGCATATCTCTACTATGTTGTTATTTATCATCATGAATTAAAGCCTTGGTATTTGGAAGGGATTAGAGTTTGGTATTGTTTTGTTGTTGGAATTGGATTTGCAAGCGTTACTCAATTTAAGAAAGTCGCAATCGTATTGATCGCTTTATTTTTAATTCGGAGTTTCTATTTAACTGCATTGGATCAACAAATATACATTTCTGATAATGGGAAAAGTAATGACCCGAAGAACGCTTCTAATATTTTGACAAGTATTGATTGGGTTTATGGAAAGGCAAATGGAGAAGGGTTTGATGCATATGATTACGTACCAGAAATTACCGACTTCTCAACGCAATATATGTATTCATGGTATGGCACAAAAAAGTATGGATATACTCCAGACAAAGTTTCATATAGTACTTCCCCTGTCCCAGAATATATTCGATCAAATGACCATTTTCAAAATAAGAGAAAGCCATCTGAAGGAAAGATTGCTTTGATATATGAAACCATCGGAGACTATCAAACATGGCTTCTGCAATTTAAGGACTATTGTGTGATCGACTCAAAGGAATTTGAATACCGAACAAAAGTAGAGTGGCGAGAGAAATGTGTCACCGAATAAGCATTACTGTGGAATAACGGGAGGACTTTCATTCACACAAATAGTATTACTTGAAACGGTTCCTCCTCGTACCATTTGACCATCTAAATTGCATGCGTCCTCTTTTGGGATATCAGTGGGAATTGCCTTTTTTGACTCAAGTTCCTTTTTGTCTTTAACTTCAAAAAGATTACTGACTGACTCTCCTTGAGGCTCTTGTGCCTCTTTCGGAACTTCTTTCACAACGTTATCTCCTGGCAGTGGGAAAAACAAAGCAATACCAACAACAATCAAACTCGCGACTAAAAGAAATACAATTATCTTTCTTGAGAAATATTGTTCCATGAGGTTATTTCCCTCCATTCTCCAACCCACCAACAATTGAATAAATTGGGGTAATCATAAGAACTACCATAGTTCCAACTGCAATACCAATAACAAGCATGAGGATTGGCTCAAGAAGTGACGTTGCCCTCTTCAAACTATAGTCAACCTCCAATTCATAAAATGAAGCAAGCTCATCTAAAACAACTTCCAAACTTCCCGTTTTTTCACCAGCCCTAATGGTTTGAATCATGGTAACGGGGAATGATTTTTTATTCTTTGTCAAAATATCAGACAAACTTTGTCCTTTTGAGACACCTTCACTAAATTCTTTTGCCTGTCTTTTGAGTGCTGGCTGCCGGAGAACATCTGATGAAACATCAAGGGCAACCATAATCGGTACACCACTTCGGAGAAGTGTTGAAAGCGTTCGTGCAAAGCGTGCAGTGTCCAATTGATTCATGACTTTGCTGACAACAGGCATTTTGACAAGCCAGCTCACAATAAATTCCCGTGTTGGCCGAATGACAAAAAGCATAATAATCAAAAAGATTACCAGAAAGAAAAGACCAAACGTGAGAGCTAAATTTGCACCAACTGTTTTTCCGACGTTTAATATAAAGGCTGTTGCCGGAGGGAGTTTTACATTAAGCGATAAAAACACATCAGACATTTTTGGGAGAACAAACCCAAGCATAATAGCAGCAACACCAACCATGGCTGTAAGAATAACTCCTGGGTACATCATTGATGTTTTCACCTTTTGAGAAAGTTCATAACTTGCAAGAAGTTGCTCAGCCAAGTAATCAAATGACTTTTCAAGTGTTCCTGATTCTTCCCCCGCTTTTATCATAGTCAGAAATACCGGATCAAAGTCGGATTTATATTTGGATAAAATTGATGAAAGGGATTGCCCTTTTCGAATATAAAATGAGACATCAAAAAGAACTTGCTTCAAGCGTTTCCCCTGTGTTTCCTGCCTGATAATATCAACTGCTTCAGCTAAAGGAAGTCCTGCTCGAAGCATGGTTCCCATAAACCGACATAATGCTGCTTTTTCTGAAACAGAAACTCCCCGAGAAAAGATGGAATTTTTCTGATCGGCTAATGCTTTGATATTGATAATTTTCAATTCATCAGCAGCCAAAAGCGATGCAGCTTCTTTCTTACTGCCAGCCTGCAAAACATCCTCAATGATTTTCCCTTTTTTATCAGTGGCTTTATATGAAAATAGAGACATAATGTAAAAATTCGAAGCACGAAATCAGAAATTCGAATTTCTGATTTAGTTTTCGCGAATGACGCGTATTACTTCCTCAATTGTCGTAAGTCCGGATGCCACTTTATCGAGTCCATCTTGAAGCATCGTAATTGCTCCTTCTGTTTGTGCAGCTTTAGAAAGAACATCACTTGTGGCTTTTTGAGTAATGAGAGAACGGAGTTTCTCAGTAACTGCAATCACTTCATAGATACCAATTCGTCCCATGTATCCTTTTTTGTTACATTCACTACACCCTTCGCCTTTATAGAATTTCTGATTTTTCAAATCAATTCCTAAGTCTTTTGAGAGACGCGCCAAAACTGCATCATCAGGTTTGTATTTCACAATACAGTTTGGACAAATTTTTCGAACAAGTCGTTGTGCAAGAACAACGTTAAGTGTGGAAGCCAAAAGGAAAGCTTCAACTCCCATATCGATAAAACGAGGAATTGCACCAGCAGCAGTATTCGTGTGAAGTGTTGAAAGAACTAAATGCCCAGTAAGTGCAGATTGGATTGCAATCTCTGCAGTTTCTTCGTCTCGAATTTCCCCAACCATGATAATATTTGGATCGTGCCTGAGAAGTGCACGAAGCCCGGTTGCAAATTCAAGTCCCGCTTTTGTATTGACTTGAATCTGAGTAATACGATTCATACCATATTCAATAGGATCCTCAATAGTACAAATATTCACTTCAACCGTATTTAAAATGTTGAGAACTGAGTAAAGCGTTGTCGTTTTCCCCGATCCGGTTGGCCCAGTAACCAAAACCATTCCATGAGGTCGGGTAATATTTTCGCGAATAACCTCTAAGTTTCTTCCTGTTAACCCAAGCTCTTCCAAAGAAAGTGGACGAGCAGCTTCCTGGAGAAGACGCATAACAACATTTTCACCGTAGAATGATGGAATGATAGAGATACGAAGGGAAATCATCTCACCATTGACGTTAAATTTATATCGACCGTCCTGAGGAATACGATGTTCATCAATTTTTAAATTAGAAAGAATTTTGATACGAGCAATAAGTGCTTGCTCAACTCCCCGTGGAAGAGAAATAATATCCCGGAGCCCTCCATCAATACGATAACGAACGATTACTTCTTCTGCTTGAACTTCAATATGGATATCACTTGCTCGCTCAGAAATGGCATAACTAATAATTGATTCTAAGATCTTTACAATGGAGATTTGTTCAGCTGCTTTTGCCAGATCCTCTTTATCTCCGGCACTCGTTTTCTTTAAATTTTCATTGATGATTTTATCAAAATCTTCTTTAATCCCTTTTTTATATTGACCTAATGCTTTTCCGATATCATCCCGTGTTGCATACAAAGGCTCAATCGTTAGTCCCGTATGACGCTTTAAAAATTCCAATGCCTCGAAATCTTCAGGATTTTCCATTCCTACTCGAAGCGTGTCTTTGACAACACTGACCGGGATTGCCCGATAGGTACGCGCAAGCTTTTCTGGGATCAAAGACAAAACTTTGGGGTCAATTTGCTGTCGTCTTATATTGACATAGGGGACACCATAATGATCAGAAACCAATTTTCCTACCGTCTCTTCATTAATCAGTCCTCTGAAAATCAAAACATCTATGAGTTCGCGCCCAAGTTCAGTAGCAGTCTTGGCAGCACTATCAAAATCCTTCTCCGGAATAAATCCACTTCCTACAAGTATCTTTTTGAGGTCATCAGTTGATAAAACCATATTGGAACAGGCACTAGGGACTAGGCATTAGGCACTAGAGAGAAGTGCAAACAAAGGAATTGTCATTGCGAGTATTTGGTAATCCAAACACGCGGCAATCTCTTTAATAATCAGTGTATAACAAACGAAGCATTGGGTCAAAGAAGAATAATGAAGCTTATCTTGAAAGTCGTTCTTCAGAAAATTGTTCTATTCGAATTGCATTCTTAATACCATGAGCTTCTCTTTCAGCTCTATCTAACTCTTGACCTTCTTCAGTATTACAATCATGTCCATTACAACCATGAGCCATTCTATGATCACTTAATTTACCAGTAACTTCTCCAGCAGCATTGTATAACTCTTTTAGAGTTACATCAGAAAGTGTACTTAAATCGATAACATTTCTTCGCTGTGATGGATCTTGATCTAGTGCCATTTGGAATATTATATTCTTTTTAAAAGAATTTTCAACTTTAAAAAGATACTCTGGAGAGTAGTAAGCCAGGTTCTGTGTCTCAACGACAATCTGTCTTAGCTCTCAAACCTTAGGACGTGTTTCATTGCTGAAACTTGAGAAGGCTATCTCAAACGCCCAATTCGGAGATTGCAGCCGGGAGGATTGCCCGTTTCACCTTTAGTTTTCCTTTAGGGAAAACCAAAACTCGTCTCTGTTGCTCTAACTAGCGCTTCGCCCCAACCGTAGCTCTGTAATCAGAGCGAAGTGGGGGTTTCGCGTCTCTATGTTTAAATAGAGCACCGTGCCTTCTGCTGCCTGGACTTTCCTCTGAGTATCCGTACAATAAACAGTAGTCGTTCCCTCTCCAGAGTGTGGTTATTATATCAAATTGAAGCGAATTTGGGAAGGCACTAGGCAAATGGCTAGGCACTGGTTTTTATTTGTCAAATTGAGGAATCCCATTAAACTTCGTTAAGTCAATAATATTTATTGCATTGCCATCTAAATCGGCGAGTACGGCATATTTACCGGGGCGCACATCGAAAGGTTCAACCAATACTTTGTAACCCTTAGATTTTATCTCATCACAAAAAGCAACCACATCTTTTACAAGAAAACTATAATCGAACTTTGGCAAATTTGGATCACTTTGGATAACAATTTCGGCATCGCTCTCTTCAAAAACAAATCCGACCATTTTAAACTGGTCATCTCTCCAAACCTTTTTAAGACCTAATACATCTTGATAGAACGCTTCCGATTTATCTAAATCAGAAACATAATACATAATATTGTCTATTTTAAGAAGTTTATTCATTTTCTTTATTAGTGCCTATTGCTTGGTCCCTGTGGCCTTTTCTTTTGAAAAATATAATTCCTTTGCCAAAACTTCCAAGGTAATTGCACAAGGAACTGAGATAAGAAGTCCAACAACGCCTGCTAAATTAAATCCAACCCCTAATGCAATAAGAGTGACTAACGGATTTACTCCGGCTGACCTTTGCATGATTTTAGGAACAAGGATGTAGTTTTCTAATTCTTGAATAAGAAATGCCAAAGCAGCTGCGGCAAAACCCAAGAAAGGAGAAATACTAAATCCAATAAACACTGCAGGAATTGCGGCCATAAATGGACCAACGTAGGGAACAAGTTCCAAAAACCCTGCAAAAATAGCCAGAGGTAATGCATAAGGAATACCCAAGAGGAGAAACCCAATATAATTCGCCACTGCAATCGCAACCATGAGAAGTATTTGACCGCGTGCCCAACCTCCAAGTCTGAATTCTAAGACATCAATAATTTTATCAATTTGATTTTTCTTTATATCATTAAAAAATGGAGCTAAATGATCATCCAAATGCTCTCGCATCATAAGAAGATAAAAAGCAAAAACTAAAACACCAATCACTTCCAAGAGATTTGAAAGAAGGGAAAGCGTAACTTGCGCCAGTTGGGAGGGGATAGTTCCAAGTTGAGAAATAAGCTGAGGAAGTATTTGTTCGCTATATTGAGACGGAACCCCAAGATCAGAAATATACGTTGGGACATGCGTCACAAACGTACTTGTTTGTGCAACAAGTGGAGGAACAAGGGCAGCGAAACTAATGACAACAGCAAAAAAGACAAGAATATAAACCACAATAACAGAAAGTGGTCGAGGGACTTTATGTCGGGCAAGGTTTGTTACCAAAGGATTAAGAATTGCCATAATAAGAAGGGCAACAAAAAAAGTCAGAAGAATATCTGAAATCATCGTCAGAAATTTGAAGGCAACAAGAAGCCCGAGAACAAAAATAATAGTACGCTGGGATATCTCAATTTTTACAGAAGAGTCTTTATTTAAATCCATAATTAAGTATGCCATTTACTGATGGTTTCTTCTATGGTCGTTTTATAATCATCTGTACTTACATCAAACCACTGTATTCTTTTATCTTTCTGAAACCAGGTCATTTGCCTTTTGGCATACTGTTCCTCGTCGTGGATCCATTCTAAAATAACTTCATGTTGTGTCTTTGTCCCATCAAAAAATGGTTGCCATTCTCGATATCCTAAGGTTTTCATTGATTGATGTTCCCATGTCAAATCGGCAATCAGAAGTCCTTCAATTTCTTCTTTAATTCCTTGGTCCACTCGTTCAACAACACGGTCAGCAATTCTCTCAAAAAGTTTTGCTCGTGGTAGGGTGAGACCAATGAATAACGTCTCTGGGTTTTCAATCGGTGTTGATTGAGTATACTTTTTCCCTTCTGGAGATCTTCGCCAATACACAACTTCAATTGCCCTGATAAGCCGTGCTGGGTTTTTCCTGTCTGAATTATTCATTCCCGCTGCTTTTTCAGGATCTAAAAGCTGGAGTTTTTCAAATAATTTTTCAATAGACCAACTATTGAGTTCATATCGGAGGGATGCGTCATTGGGGATATGCATGGTATCGATCCCATCAACAATTGCCTTTATGTAAAAACCAGTTCCTCCAACGAGGACGGGGAGTTTCCCTCGCCCCCAAATATCTTTCAAAACGGGTTGAATAATTGCAGTGTAATGGGCAACGCTAAATTCATCCAAAGGATCAACCAAATCGTAACCGTATAATGTAATTCCATCAATTTCATAATAACCAATTTTTGTTTCTTGTTTGTTTTTTGGAACTTGGAATTTGGCATGTATAGGCAAATCTTTGCCTGTTCCTATATCCATCACTTTATATACTTGCCTTGAATCAGCTGAGATTAGTTCACCATTGAATTTCTTTGCTAATCCTAATGCCAGAGATGTTTTACCCGTTGCAGTTGGCCCGCATACAATTAAAAGTTTCCTTTCCATTATCGTATAATACCATTATGCGAATCATTTTTACTAAGTATGCAATAAAAAAGCTGGTCATTTTAAAAGAGCATGAGTTTACTGTCACACGAGACGCCATTCAAGATGTAGTTGAAAACCCTGATAGTTTTGATTTAGAATTAGACCCGCCGAAAATAATTGTAAAAAGGAATAATACTGAAACACACGACTTACGAGTAGTCTATCTTGTAGAGAGTGATATAATAAAAGTTGTAAGTTTCTATCCCGCTGAGAAAGATTTATAAAATAAATCATATGAACATACAATACCATCGCCAAAGCGACGTCCTTACCCTCACCTTGTCCCAAGAATCAATTGACTATGCTGAACAGACGGGAGATCTTATCGTACACTTTTCCCCAAAACGCCATGCAGTACTCCTAGAATTTTTAGACGCATCAAAGTTTTTAACAAAATTGATAAGTAGCATCCCTGCAAAACTTGTATCAGGGATATTTCCACATTCACCCAATATTGCAACGTCTACAAAAAAATAATATGGACACACGACTTGAGACATCAAAAAAAGCATGGAAACTGAGAGAAGCTGGGAAGCCGTTCGAAGCAATGGCAATCTGGGAACAACTTTATTATACCTATGAAGAAGAAGAAAATTGGGAACGTGTTATCTCAACCCTTATTGATATTGCGATATGTTGGAAGATAAAAGGAGAAATAAGTGGCAAAAACGTATTCCTAGAGGCAGCACTGGCAACACTCCATAATATTAAACATATTGCAGAGCGGGAACACATCGATTTGCGGAATGATTACGATTATCATCTCGCAGGAGTCGAAACTGCGTTAGGATCATACGAAAAAGCAATCACAAGTTACGAGCATTACCTTTCAACTTCTAAAACTCCTGAAGAAGAAGCCAATATTTTAGCTCATGTTGGATTTGCAAAAGCGAGTCATGGACAAAAAGAAGAAGGCATAAAGATGCTGAGAGAAAGTCTGGAGATGTTTACCAAATCTCAAAAGGAAAATAATTTTGCTGGAAAAGATGTCTTTAGAATCTGGAAATTGGGGGCAAAACTTCGACTTGCTCAAATTGTAGATGACAAAGACGAGGCAAGAAAGTTACTCCAAGAAGTTTCTGAAGAGGCAAAAGAAAAGAAGTTAGGTGCTCGAAGAAAACAGGCAGAAACACTTCTCAAGAATTTGGATTAAATCTCAACAATCACTGGTAAAACCATTGGTCGTCTTCCTGTTTCTGCATAGAAGAACTTTTCCAAGTAGTCAATTGTAATTGCTTTAATACTTTGCGGTTCAATTTCTTTTAAAGTTTGAATTCTGTGTCGCAACTCTTTCCCTACTTCATTTAAAAAGTTCTGCATCTTCCCTTGGAAAACAAATCCACGACTGATGATTTCTGGGTCCGTTATTAATTGTTTACTATTCACATCATATTTAATAAGTGCGATTGCAATCCCTTCTTCAGCTAAAACCTGTCGATCGCGAAGGACGACGCTTCCTACATCTCCAATCCCCAGTCCATCAACCAAAACACTCCTGACCGTAATGTGGTCAGTTACTTTTGCCTGACCGTGACTAAATTCTACAATATCTCCAGCAGAGAGTTTAAATACTTCCCTTTCTTCAAATCCCATGCCTTGTGCCATCTGGGAAAAGGCATGCATATGTCGGACGGTTCCGCCAATTGGAGTTAGATATTTTGGCTTAACCATAGCCAAAAGCATTTCAATATCTTTCTGGCAACCATGCCCTGAGACATGTAAATCTTCCTGCAAATCATAGTAATGGACATCTGCATCCATGCGAATGAGGTGGTCTACAACAAAATCTACTGCAGCTTTTGATCCAGGAGGAGCAGGATCACCTGAAAAAATCACCGTGTCTTCTTTTTCAATTTTCAAAAAATCGTGCTCACCCATTGCTGCACGATACAGGGCACTTCCTGCTTGACCATAACTTCCTGAAATAATAAACATCCGTTTCTCTTTAGGAAGTTTTAAGAGTGCTTTGGGAGAAATAACCAAGCCATCTGGATAATGCAAATAGCCAAATTCTTTCGCAATCCCTGCTTTTACATCAATTGATCGACCAATGAAGGCAACTTTCCTGCCTGCACTTTCTGCAACTCGGATTGCTTGCTGCATACGAGAAATATTTGAAGAAATGGTTGAAAAATAAACTTGGCCTTTGGCTTCAGTGATAATCGGATGGAGTCTTTTTTCAATCTCCCGTTCACTTTCTGTATACCCAGGAGAAGTGGATCCCAAACAATCGCATGCCATTGAGAGAACTGGCTTACTTGCCAACATTGCAGCTTTGGTTATATCAAATGGCTTCCCATCTACAGGTGTCCAATCAAATTTAAAATCAGCTACATGAAACATTCTTCCCTCAGGTGTATCAATCACAAAACCAACTGAGTCTGGAACAGAATGAGAAATACGAAATGGAGTGATAGTAAAACAACCGAGTCTAATCACGTCGTCTTCAGCATTGAAAACATTTACTTTCTTCAAATGAAGTTTGTGATCTTTCCATTTTTCTTCGATAAATCCTGAAACCAATTTTGTTGAATAAATTGGCACCTCTTTAATCGTCTTCATAAGAAACGGAAGCCCTCCAATATGGTCTTCATGCCCATGAGTAATTACAATGCCTCTTAATTTGTCTTGATTCTTTTTAATATATTCAAAATCAGGAATTATAAGGTCAACTCCAAACATCTCCGCATCCGGAAATCCCACGCCACAATCCACGATAATCATATCGTTTCCATATTCATAAATATACAAATTCTCCGTAACTCCAGTGGTTCCAGATAATGCTAAAAATTTAAGATTTGTCATATTTGTTCTCTATGCGTATTTTACACCGAGAAGGCTTGTGAAGGTAGAGGGAGAGAGAAAGCTGGTCTATAATTAATTATGAACAAGTGGACACAAGATAAGCTTCTTCTTATTTTTATAGTACTTGGTGTCTTTGTCGGAATTCCACTACTCACAAAAAAACTTCCTGTAACCATTTCATATATTATTGGTTTTGCAGCTATTACGTTACTCGTTGCATTTACAATAAAGCAAAAACAGAGAAAGACTGGCGAATCATCCAGCATAAATTATATCCCTTTAGTATTCATTGCAGGAATGGCAATCTTTTTCTTCGGGAAAGGAGCCCCCAGAGAGATATTCACTTCTTCTCAGTTTGGAATAATGTTTCTCATTGCATGTGCAATTTTTATTGTAATCACAATTTTTAATTTAAGAAGAAAATAAAAGGACGTTCAATTCTCCAACTCATTCACTCTATCAGCCAAAGTTGAAACCTGATGACCAAGAATTGTTTGTTCATCTCTAGAAGTTTGGACTTCTCCCATTAATTTATCCATATAACTATAAAACTCTTCTTTGGTAGGGAGATGACTTATTTGTTCTTGTAAATCAGCCAATTCATCTTTTGTTGCACACCGCTTGTCAATATACTCAAAAATTAATTGAATAATCTCTTTACCAGTTTCTTTTAAATCACCCTTCGTTGCAAAAACTTTCAGATCATCCTTTGTTGCAAAGTTTTTTAAGTCATCTTTCGTTGCGAAAGTTCCTTTGAGAGCATCGATATCAGCTTGTGTGAGCGTCCGCTTTTCCTTTTTAATTTGCTTTTTACTGGTTACCATAATTCATTAAACC
>Ga0070686_100001607_pt1 | contig 12700 bp, 17 predicted proteins | sample KBSS23LmetaG_FD_65654 | JGI IMG/M metagenome (GOLD analysis project Ga0070686, IMG submission 65654) | Switchgrass rhizosphere microbial communities from Kellogg Biological Station, Michigan, USA - KBS S2-3L metaG | ecosystem: Host-associated > Plants > Roots > Rhizosphere ...
ACGCCATCTTCGATGATCTCGGGAATTGACCCGCACCGGTACGCCAAGACCGGCGTTCCGCAAGCCAACGCCTCGATCAACACGATTCCGAACGGTTCGGGCCAGTCATAGGTACAAAGGACTGCGGCCGCGTTCCCGAGGAGATCGCATTTCTCCGCATCGTTGATTTCTCCGAGGTAGTCCACGAGCGGATGATCCAGCAGCGGCGCAATCTGCGTGTCGAAGTATTCACGATCGAGCGGATCGATTTTTGCGGCCATCCGCAGCGGAATGCCTACTCGTTTCGCAATTTCTATTGCATGATCCGGCCGCTTTTCCGGACAGATTCGCCCAAGGTAAGCGAGATAGGATCCTGGATTCGGGTGAAAGTGATAGAGGTCCGGGAGCCCGTGATAGACCGTACCCTGCCAGTTGGCATTCGGCAGCGGAAGACGCTGCGCATCCGAAATCGACACAACCGGCATGTCGGCATATTCTCGATAGAGGGGTACTAACTCGGGAAGGTCCAATCGGCCGTGCAAGGTCGTGAGCACAGGGGTTGCGCACCGGCGACTCAGCGGGAAGCTCACGAAGTCCAGATGAGAATGGATGATGTCGAATTTCCCGGCGTCCACTCCGAAGGCGTGCTCTTGCATGAGGATGAGCGGCGCATCACGATTGACCAGCCCCATTTCCGACCGGAATGACTGGGGGCAGGCTGCCCAAAGACGGGCCAGTGTTTGGGAATCGCCGCTGGCAAAGAGTGTGACATCATGGCCTTGGCGAATGAGTTCTTCGGTAACATATGAGACGATGCGCTCCGTGCCTCCGTAGAGTTTGGGCGGGACGCTTTCCCAAAGAGGGGCGATCTGTGCGATTTTCATCGGACCTATCCTTTCCACTGACCCGAATGAGCTTCTCTTTGAACAACGGCTTGGAACAGTGCGGTGTAGGAAACACGGATGTGCTGGATGAGCGGCGTAGACTCAGGGAATCAGACGCGCGGGAAGCCGAGCGAGCGCGAGAGATGGGGCAGTCGGCGAAGCTCAGGGAACTCTTTCTCGCATTTTACCATGAAAGCAGCGTGATCACGTGGGTTGATGAACCATCCACGCATGCAAGCGGATGCTTATAAAGCGATATATTATTTTTATCTGACTATCCGTTAAATGCCTGCCAAGGTGCTCCGTTGACTGGAGTCCAGGCGCTCGGCGTCCATGACGATTGATGGATCCTAGCAACCTCGTCTTGATTCCCATGGCTTCGGTGTTACGTTACAGGTTAAGCGTGTGGTGACACGCTGACTGTCTCATCTCCCGCGCCTCCCTCCGTGTTCTTTGCGCGTCTGATTCTCCAGTCTCCGCCGGCCTGTCGGCTATTCCGTCAACAAGGAAATGGGAAAACCCATTCGCTAACCAAGGAGGACGCGATGAATCAGGAACAATTCGGCCAGTTTTGGGAACAACTGAGGACTCCACTGAAAGACACGTGGGCGAAGATCACGATGGAAGACCTCGATGAGATCAAGGGAGACCTTGCCACGTTCGGCTCTGTGCTTCAGCGCCGATACGGCGAATTACACAAAGAAGAAGTGAACACCTGGGCTAATCGCCGGTATTCGCAGTGGACCGGAAATTATGCCGGCTACAAAGATGCTGAGCCTGTGTCTTGACCGATGAGTCTGCAGGCGCAAAAGCAACTCCATGTCTCATACTGCTCGATCGAGCGACGTCGAGGTAGATATGTTACGAAAGTCTGCCAAGAGCAGCATTGCACGGTCAGCTCCACCGTCAGGTGAATTGACGTGCAATGAAGGGCAGGTGGAAGAGATACAGAGCCGTTGCTGCTTGAGAAATAATTATAATTGCGCTGTATCAGACTGTTAGCGTGGGAATGCAGGTTCGTGTCATTGACTATGCGGTGCCGGCCCTGTAGGGTGAATCTTGTATTGAGCTACGCCGACTGTCCTATCTCTCGCGCCGCTATCGACTTCTAGGCGCGATCCGATTCCCCAGTCTCCGCCGCTCCTCCTAATCTGTTTTGTCGCCTTTGATCGCGTCCAGTTCACTCTGTCCATGACGGAAGTACGCTCGCGTCATCTGGCCGCCGAGAGGAAGGAGCCTCCGATGAAAATGTACCTAGGTATGAATCGATTCGTGTTGATTGCGATGACGACGCTCGCGTGGTTCGGGGGCGTAATGCCTCTTTCTGCGGAGGACAGCCTCGTCCAGGGAGCCATGATTATCGCCCCGAAGGAAGAGAGCGCCAGAATCGCCAACGCCTCAAACGACACGCTCACCGTCTGCTTAACGAGGATTCCCGTTCAGATGACGCCTCAGCAGCGTATGACGGCGCAGCAGGTCTGCCAAATTGAAGAGACAACGAGGCAGTTAGTACCACTCGTAGAAAAGGAAGGGAACTGATCATGTATCAAATCTACAGCCTATTGGCGTTGATGGTGATGACGTGGGGGATATCGATCTGGGCTTCTATGCCCGAAGAGTAAGATGACGAGCGGTGATGAGACTTCCCTAGTCTCCATACGAGGCCGAGTGAAGACGAATGTGCGCGTTGTCTGGCCTTGGCGCGTGTCGTCGCCGCTTCCTATTATTGAGGAAGCAGAGCCGTCGATGTTGTCCTAATGAGTCCGAAACGGAGGTGTGTGATGCCTAAACTCCTACACCTGCTTGTGTCAGCAATGGTCATTGGAGTGCCGGCAGCCGGCCTCGCACAATTTAGCGATAAAGGCGACCATGTTGAGGTGAAAAAGGGCACCAGGTTGTGCTCGAGCCTTGCGGTTGATGGGGTTCAGCGTACCGTCGATCAGCGTCGGATATTTTGGAGAGTGAGGAGCCCCATGCGAGTCAATGGCACGCAGACCGTATCCGCACTCGTCTATGAGAGTGTCTATGACCGTCAGAGCGGCGACACGACCACCGTGGAGAACGCGTTCCCAGACGAAGAATTCGCCACATTCTTCAAGAGAGCGCCCGAGCACAATGGGATGCTCCAAATGATCAGTCCACGTGATGGGAGCCTGAAAGCGATCGTGGAAATCTGCCAGAGGGGACAATAGATCCGATGCCGATGCGTTGTCCGCGATGCAAGGGGTTCATGATTACCACCCAGTTGAGGGAGCTGTGGAGCTCCGACATCGTAGACGGGTGGCGCTGCCTTCTTTGCGGTGAAAATATTGATCCCGTCATTGAAGACAATCGAGCGGGGCACTCCCCTCCGGTGCAGAACCGTGCACGTGTCCCCGGGGCTCCCACCGCCAGGTACATAAAAGGAAGATCCAGGCATGAACATCGTTGAAGGGCGAGCGACAGTCATGGCGAGAGGCCTGAGACCTGGTCTTGGGGGGGTGGTCTCAATCATGCTCGTGGCACTTGCATTCTTGGGGTGGTCAGCGGACGAGGCACGGTCCGCCGCCATCACGATTGCCGGAAACGGCCCGGAACTTCGAATGGTTGAACGGCTGACGAGCGCGTTTGAAAAAAAGTATGTGGGCGCCGTGGCAGAGATCCGATGGGATCCGTCGTTTCAGCCGTCTCGCATGGTGAAGACGGGCGAGGCAGATGTGGCGGTGGTCGGACAGGCCGCTCCCGACCTCCTCGCCACTCCCATTGCTTGGGATGGCATTGCTGTACTGGTGGATTTTGCTAATCCTCTGCGAGAGATCACCTCTCTGCAGCTTGCGGCGATCTTCTCCGGCGCCGTGACTCGGTGGTCGGATGTGGGAGGTCTCGATACAAGAATCGAGCTCATCAACGGTCCTTCCAACCAGTCGATTCGCGGCACGTTTGAAACGGTCCTGGAGATTGTTGGGAAGAGTCCTCAAACGGCATATGTGAGCCGGTCTGATCAGCGAGCGATCAGCCGCGTGGCTGGCAACGGATCGGCAGTGACCTACGTATCCCTTGCCGTAGCCCTTGATGCGGTCACCTATGGCGTGGGTGTGGCACTGTTAAGTGTCGATCACGTTGAGCCGGCGAAGCAGACCGTCAGAGATGGGCGCTATCGCTTGCGCAGGCCGGTGTTACTGCTTCGAAAGGACGAAGCCAGCCCTACCGCAGCATCCTTCGTGGATTTCGCCGCTTCGAGCGAAGCGAAGGATATTATCGAAGAGATGTATGTCTCCTACAGCGGCCCGGAGCATGAGCCTCATGCAGTGCATTCATCCATGAGAGAAAAGTAAGACTGTCGGAGATCGAGAGGTTGCCATGCGCAATTGGACCAATGGACGTTCAGAAGTATTCCTGGGTTTCTATGTCATAGCCTGGGTGGTGGCCCTCGTTTTGACGCATATGATCTCGAGCTAACCGCGCAACGATGCGCAGCATCATCCAATCGACCGCTTTGTTGCATGATGACAATACCACTTTCCATTCTGTAACAGGGCCGCAGAGTGTTCGATATGGAACAGTATTCCGGTGTAGAGAGCGGTATGTTGTGCTCACGCTTCAGTTACGCTGATTGCCTTGCGCTTTCCTGTTCCTCTCTCAGCGCGAACTATTCTCTCAGTCGCCGCGCGCAACGCCAGATCATCTGAGAGATTTGACAGTCCTCGCTAAGACGCTTACGCGATCACCATGTGATCATCGGTTGTTGGGAAGATGATGTGTGCAACAAAGGGGGTTCTATTATGCGACTTTTCACGATGACAATAGCGAGTCTTGTGTTCGTCGGAATGACGGGGCTTGCCCTGGCCAACCCGTCGATGCTGCCAAAGCATCCAGGCTATCCGTCTGGTGGCGAGTTTGCGAACGATACGGGCCAGCAGAATCTCACCTATAGTCAATCCCTCATGGAGGCTGCGAAGTCCGGCGACACGGATATGTTTCCGACGTTAATGGACCAGGGCAATGCGGGACAGAACAATGCCAAGATCTCGGAGCGTGGCGGAGCAGGTCAATCGCCTGTGGTCGGACACGCGAAGTCCGAGCCGTCGGTGAAAGAAGCTGAGCGGACGACTAAGTAGAGACCAGAAGGCCACAGCAGCGGAGACCGTGGGCTTGACGGGGGAGGGAGACGAACTCCCCGTCAAGCCCAAGAGTAAATGGTGCGTGGAGGTGCCAATGCAACGGAGATTCGAGTTTATGGATTTGGTGGTGGCGGTAGGTTTGTTTGCCACAATTGTGGCCAGCGGCTTATTGCTCATGGCTGCAAATGGGATGCAGATCAGGACAGGAGGATGGGGATCGATAGGACAGCCCACCGACAATCTTGCCGGGATGGATTTGCTGCAACCCGTGCTCGGCCAGGCCATTGTAGATCATGCGCTCCTTGAACGTAACCATGTGAAGGCTGCTGCAGCAGCCAGCACACAGTTTGATGGGCTGGCCCTCGAACGGAATCAGTGGCAAGACTCCCCCTATGGCTATCTCGATTCCATCACCACCGGCGCCTCGTGGGCCGAAGCCGACCATGCCGCCAGAGTTCAAACAGTCATGGGTCGCTCGATCATCAATTTCACCAGACGCGGAGTGCGCAGTGGATTGTGGTCCTCAGTGGAACGCGCTGCCCACGATAATACCCACATGATCGGAGTGACGGAGGCCATGGGACAGAAGATGGATAGCGCGTTCGTCACGAATTGGCAGCCGAATATTGGTCGAGGGATTGTTGCAGCGACCCAAGAGAGCGAGAAGCGGTTGACAGTGAGGCAAGAGCGGTTGGGAACGGCGATCTTAGAAATGGCCACGGTCCAAGAAGTGTACGAGCCCGTTCGAGCGGCAAATCAAGAACAACTTGGAAGTGCCACGGTGGTCGCGACCATGACTGGGTTGCAACAGGCAGGCCTCACTTCTGATCGTTCGACGGCGGATCGAGTGGCGGTGCTGAGCGGACAAGACGCCTTGCCCAGGATTTCGACGACGACGACATTCATCGTGGCGTCGCTCATTCTCTTCAGTCTGTTTACGACGGGTCTCTTCGTGCGTTCCACCAGACGGGAGGGGATTCCAGATGTGTTGTAGGAAGACCCCACCAGAATACAAGAGGGGTTCAATGAGTGCGGGCACGAGAGGTGGTTTATGATCGAGATGATTGGACTCGCGACGCTTTGTATGCTCGTGTGGCTGTTAGCCTCGTCACTGGCGACCGAGAGTGATGCCGAAAAACGGCGTGTAGCCATGCTGTCAGCACCGATCTGAGCGAGTGCGATACCTGGCCGGCTCAACTCATGGTGAAGCGGACCGCGCGGGCAGATTCATGCTCGGGCATGCAACAAGGAGCATTCCATGACATCTGAGGAGCACATTGCGAAGATGACGACAGCCATCCGACAAGCGATCAAGGTCATGAGTGATCGGTTCGGATCGACGGAGCAGGATGTTGCCACGGCCATACAAGAACTCAAACTATCAATGCAGAAGGAAACCGAACCCTTAGCAACCCTGGGACGCTCAACGACGACGCAGCCTGGTAGCGCGGGATGAGGAAGACCATCAGGCTGGATAAAAAGAAAAGGAGATGAGGAATGAACGCCCAACCCACCGTTCAGAGCCACATTGACATCACTGACACATTGGCGAGACTATATCTCTTCCTGGCGCAAAGCCTAGACCGCTGTGTGAGCGAGGCGGCACGCATCAGCTATCCCGAGCCACAATTCCAAGCCAGTCTCGCCTCGACCAAAGCCACGGTGCTGGGCATGCTGTCGGTGAACCAGGTGGTGAAGGGCAAGGTCGAGCAGGAGTGCGATCGGGTAGGATCGCTTGTCATGGCATGCCTGAAGGATGGAGCCGCGAAGGCCGGTGCCCTCGATGAACTGAAGGCCGAGCGAGCAGTGTTGAAATACAAGACCCTGGCCTTGAGTGATCTGCTTGCGGTTTTTCGAGCCGCGTGACACATCATACAACGCGTGCCACAGGTGAGTGGAATCATTTAGTCAGCGGAGGTTGAGACATGGCTCGCGCACGTGCCCCGTTTGATCCTCAGAGTTTTCTCACCAAAGTCGGCAAAGGGAAAACTACTCTGCACTCCCCTAAGAAACAGATGATCTTTTCGCAAGGAGATGCCGCAGAAGCGGTGTTCTATATCCAGACGGGCAAGGTGAAGCTGACGGTGGTCTCGCAACAAGGCAAAGAAGCTGTCATTGCGATTCTGGAGCGTGGTGCATTTTTTGGAGAATCCTGCCTTGCCGGCCAGTCGGTACGGACGGCAACCGCGACGGCCGTGGAAGACTGCAGTCTCCTGCGCATCGACAAGGAGGCGATGCTCCTCGTGCTGCACCAGGAGCCGACCTTCGCCGAGCTGTTCATGGCTTATCTGCTGGCCCACACCATTCGGATCGAAGAGGATTTGGTGGATCAGCTCTTTAACTCCAGCGAGAAGCGACTCGCGCGAGTATTACTCTTATTGGCTCATTTCGGCAAAGAAGGGAAGCCGGAAACAGTCATTGCAAAGATCAGTCAGGAAACGCTCGCCGAGATGATCGGCACCACACGATCGCGCGTCAGCTTTTTCATGAATAAGTTCCGAAAATTGGGGTTTATTGAGTATAACGGTGAGTTGCGCGTGCACAGCTCTCTGCTGAATGTCATCCTGCACGACTAGGGTGTGGACCCAGGCCTGCCTCTGGAACCTTCCGAACGCCGCGTCACTCTCCCGGACCGTCACAGGCCAGGATGTCTCTGCCACCCAGTGGGTTCGCTGCATCCTCGACGAACGTTTGGCAACAACATCATCGGCGTGACAATGGTCTGTGCTGTCTGAGCAACACAGATCACGACACGATACAGCGTGCGCAGACTCTCCGCGGCGGCCGAATCAAGCAGCCCCCCGAGCAGTTGTGAACAGCATCCTCCTTCTCGAAGACATAGCATGGAGCTCTCACTGGTTACTGTTTTCTATCCCGCTGTTCCGCAGCTCGTATTTGGGATGCACATCGAATGGTACAGGGCATCGAGCGGCTCACAAGGACATCAAATGAATCGATGCGTCGAGATTGTGGGGATTCCGTGATCCTGCTGGATCAATGAAGGACAAGCGACAATGCCTAATTTAGATCTGACCTCCATTGTATTCTGGTCGAGCACTGCCGTCGGTATCGCGGTGATCTATTATTCCTTCGTGCTTGCACGTGAGTGGTTTACACAATGGCATCTATCGGGCAAAGGCATCTTCCGAGGACATCATGTGGCGGAAACGTCTCTCAACGCACACATTGCCAGCCAATGGACCGAAGGCCGTCTTCGACTGGACTCTGTTTTGACACTGATCAGATCAATTGCGGACTTGTTAGAGAAAGAAGTGAAGGCACTGCGGCGTCTCGATCATTCAGATCCACAGTATGAAGGGGAGGTTCGTCAGATGGTCGGGCCCACCCTGCGCTGCTTCACCTTCGATAAGCATTTGCGAGATGAGTGCCGCATGTTGATTCCGCTCCTGAGATTCTGCGCCGAGGATCTCGCGCAGTCGCAGGGTTTGGACATGACACAAAAATTGATCGTTCTCGACGAAATCCAAGCTGCCATCGAGTCGGCGGACCTCCACTGACTTTTGAAGAGGCGCGCCGCAACCGCTCTCTGACCGAATTCAGTGCCCGGTGTCAACCGTAATCCGAATCATCATTCTCTACTCGCCTCTCCGCAGCGAGAAGGTCGAACGACCTGGCTGGCTGGATGACATTGGCGAGCCGCAGGCCGCCTTACCATTAGAAGGCAGCAACTAGAAGGCAGCAACTTCTTGTGCAACCCTCCGCAAGCAGTCGATCACGGCCCAACTGCTCTTGCCCGCTGACTTTCCATGAGCTGTTTTGACCAACCTGCCACGGGCCAGGCGCCCATACTTAGATTATTCAGCGTTTAGAACATTGTCCATTCGTCTAGAAGAAGAGGTGATTCACATGCAGGCAACCTATGAACAGTGGTCGCAAGGCAGGAGTTCTATTCAGTGGGGAGCGATCGTTGCCGGTCTGGCCCTCGGCCTCGCCGTGCAAATGCTCATGACCTTGCTGGGATTGGCCATCGGAGCATGGTCAATCGATTTACGAGAGGCCCAACCCACAGACGGTATTCCCTTAGCGACCGGTCTTTGGACGGGCATGTCCATGTTGATCTCCGCATTTGTCGGAGGCTATGCCGCTTCGCGTTTGTCCGGAGTCCCTAGCAGAACGGAGGGTATCTATCACGGTGCCGTCCTCTGGGGTGTGACGTCAGTCGTTTTCGCATGGCTTGGCACCACGGCGTTGTCATTTATGATCGGAGGTGTGTTTACCACGATCGGTGGTGGTTTACAGATGCTGAGTCAAGGCGTCGGCACGGCAGTGACTGCGGTCTCGGCGAAAATGCCGGGTACCGGCATCTCCAATATCACAGCGGCCGACCTTCGCAATCAGATCGAGTCTGTTTTGAAAGCGACCGAGAAGCCAGAACTGCAGCCCAGCACGCTGAGCAAGGATATTGACAAGAAGACTGCTCAGGCACGACAGGGCCAATCGGTTCAGAAGGTGAGTGATTCGACCATCGGAGAAATTCGGGACAAACTCGTTGCCATGGACCGCGATGCGGCCGTGAATATCATGGTGAACAAACTAGGCATGTCAGAAAAACAGGCTCAGGAAGTGGCCCAAACCGTCATCGGCATGGTGGCTACCGTCAAAGAGAAAGGGAATGAACTCAAAGAGAAATCCATGGATTTCGGTAATGCCACGATGACACGTGTTGGCTCAGCAGCCTGGTGGCTTTTTGTCTTGGCGTTGCTTTCGCTTGGCGCATCCCTTATCGGGGGGGCGCTGGGGACTGACGGTGAGTTTTTAAGTCGACTGGACGGTAAAGCCTACCCGCTAGAGGTAAAACCCGCGATGAATAACTGACACCTCGGCCGAAGGGAAACCGTCGCTGGCGCTGTCGGCCGGCTCACAGCGCCACCTGAATTCTTTAGAGGAGGGCACTATGACACCTCTCTTCACCAAGCGCACACGCACATTTTGTATTCTCGCAATATTGTTGAGTGGCTCTCTTGAAGCGGCACCGCTACAGGCTCAAGACCGAGCGCCTGCAATGGGTACTCCTGGATCTGAGGCAATTATCGGGGCGGACATCGCAGTCGGTGCGACTGAAGACACGTTACGAGCCTGCATGGCGAGGATACCCAAAGATGCCAGTATCGGTCAGGTGATGATTGCGGAACAAAGTTGCTGGCGGGATGAACACGAGCGCAAACCTCTCCAGGAGGTTCCTGAAGCGCGTAGAACAAGCGGCGGTAAAGCGGAAGCGGATCGAGAAGTGTCACAGAAGATGAGGCTTCGGAGCCTCTAAGCATAAGGTCGCTTGAAGTTGCGGGAGCCGTTCTTGAAGGGCTTTTCATGATCATGCTTGTTACGCATCAAGAAGAACTCAGAAATCAACTCACTCATGCCTTGCTCGCGAGGGGCTATGAAGTGGCCATTCCGCCCCATCGAGAGGATGTGCTCACAGTACTGGAGGATCTCAACCCCGAATTAGTCATTTTGGACCTTTATCTGTCGGATCCCAGCGGTGCGGAAAACTTAAGACGAATACATGAGCGCAGGTATGCCGGTGCCATGATGGTGTTGTCAGGACCTTCTATGATGCCTGTTGTGAATGACATCTACGCCAGCGGCGCGGGCGTGAGCCGCGTTGTCCGATCACCGATCGCTATCAATGGTCACTATGATTTTGGGGATCTGGAATCCAACATCCAGACTCTTATTAGTGAGGCGCGACATCGGAAGATGTGTCACGCCTCAATCGCACAGCGGGCCTATGAACTCTATGAAACTGGGGGTAGACGGGAGGGCCACAACGTGCAGGATTGGCTGCGAGCGGGGCAAGAGCTTGCGGGAAGTCTCGGTACGAGAACACATGTGCGGGTAGACGATGCCGGTACGAATGTGTGATCAAAAGAGGCGGTAAGGAAAGTTTCAGCGTGGACAATTTCATTCCATCGGTTTTGCTATGGTTGGCCCATCATCCCTTCGGCGCGGCCACGATGGTGTATGTGGCAAGCATCGTCGGCGTATTGTTGTATGCCTATTTCGAGCCTCGGGACCGGGTTAACAGAGCACCATTCTAGCGCTGCTGTATCCTCACCAGCCCTGTAAGTGACCCTAACACCTTCTCTATCATAGAAAAACTTTTCACCTCAAGAAGGGCGCTCCTCCTCGCGTCCCTTCCGCGTCGTTCGAAAACCGTATTCTTCCTTAGGCTTCCCATCAAATGGTTGCGAGTTCGGCGTTCCTTGTGATTCGTCATGTGAACTCCCCCAGGATATGCCAAGGGCGCAGCGGTCGGCACGATTGGTGGGGGCGATTGGCTGAGATGCCGGCCGCGGTAATCGGCGCACAAGAAGAAGGCTGCGGACGCGTGTTTGGGTACGTTCCCACGCTTCCGCACAGTGCGACCTGTGCGTATTCGCTCAACCCTCCTCGCTTGGATAATCCGAAGAGGCGGAAATCACGCGGATTCCCCTACGGGCATGTGCCTTGCCCCATAAATAACCGCCGCTCATGGCAGGGAGACTGGAAAGTGAAGATGCGCACCCTCATGAACCGTTGCGGAGACCGAGAGTTGTTGTGGGCCCTGATGGCTCTGGTAGGAGCAATAGTGGTCGCTATTAACAGCTGACCATACTTGAGCTGCCAAACGTGCTCTAACAGGACCTTCAACTCCGCCCTTCCGTCGCACCGTTTCACACGTTGCCTCCATCGTCGCCCTCACAGGACGTGCGCCGCACCCCATCGTGCGCTCTTCGATCCTAGAATTTGTTCACGCGCCTCCAAGACACCGTTGAGCTGTTTGCGTGCAGTAGTTCTCGTGGCAGAGTCTTTTCAAGCAACGATCTTCATTCGAGTTAGAAACAGGGGAATCTGCTAGTCCCGTCTCCGGCAGCCGCGATTTATTTTGAGTTCAGGATTCCTGGCTAGGTTTTTACTCGAATGAGGAGGGTTCACCATGCGAGTTCGCCCTGTGTCTCTCGTGTCCGTGCTTTTCGGTCTTTCCCTTGTGGCAGCATCGACCGTCTGGGCCGATGAAAAGCCGGTCGTACCACACCAAACTCTTCAAGGCACCGTTGTCGAAAAGGCCGGCAGCCCCGCGGTGAGGGTGCCGAACGGCACGACCTACCAGCTCAATGAGAACCGGGCGCTCCGGCATGGTCATGACATGCCGAAGATTGGAGACGAAGTCACCGTCGTCATCGATGAAAACAACATGGTGTTGGAAGTCCATCCGCCGAATACCAAAGGGGCGCACCGTTTTGTCACGGGAGAAATCGTGTCGATGGGGCTGTTGCAGCACGAGATCAAGTTAAAGACGGCAGAGGGGGTACAAACTTTCCCGCTCGAAAAGCAGGAGGTCACCGCCTCGATCAAAGACGGAACTCAAGTAAAAGCAGAACTCAATGAGGCGGGGAGTGTGATTGATCTCCATCCCGTGAAATAGGCGGGACTGACTTCGGACGCACGTGATCTGGCGGGGAGTTCCTGAACGCACTCCGGCATCCTGCTGAATGGCTAGGGATTCCCCCAGTACCTCCTGAACTCGTCAAGACGCACGCTACGCAGCATGGGGCGTAAACTCGAAGCCGCGCACATCTCTTTCGGGCTCGTCACCATCCCGGTCGGCATTTATTCTGCCATCGACGAACAGGACATTCATTTCAATCAGCTTCATGCGCCTTGTGGAAGCCGGATCAAGCAGCAGCGGTTTTGTCCCGTGTGTCAGCGCGAGGTCAAGTATGATGAATTGGTCAA
>Ga0070686_100001610_pt1 | contig 12678 bp, 9 predicted proteins | sample KBSS23LmetaG_FD_65654 | JGI IMG/M metagenome (GOLD analysis project Ga0070686, IMG submission 65654) | Switchgrass rhizosphere microbial communities from Kellogg Biological Station, Michigan, USA - KBS S2-3L metaG | ecosystem: Host-associated > Plants > Roots > Rhizosphere ...
AAGGTGCGCGCCGCCCGCGCCGAGCTGGCCCAGCTGCAGGTGCAGGAGCTGCAGAGCCGCAACGAGACCGGCACCCACCGGCAGGAGGCCGAGTTCGCGCTGAGCCAGGCGCGGCGCGAGCTGGCCAGCCTGGAAGACCAGCTGCGCCTGAGCAGCGAGGTCACCAGCCGCTACACCGGCCGCGTTCTGGAGCTGATGGTGGAGCAGGGGAGCGTGGTGCAGCGCGGCCAGCCCGTGCTCACCATCGACCTAACCGGGAAGAGCGTGAAGGACCTGGAGGTGGTCGTCTACATCCCCTCGCTGCACGGCAAGCAGGTGCGCCCGGGGATGGAGATCCAGATCTCGCCCTCCACCGTGCGGCGCGAGGAGTACGGCTACCTGCTGGGAAAGGTGACCTACGTGTCCGACTTTCCCGCCACCCCGGCGGGGATGAAGCGGGTGCTGAAGAACGACCAGCTGGTCACCACCCTGTCGGGGCAGGACGCCCCCTACGAGATCCACGCCGACCTCCTCCCCGACCCCGACCCCGACAACACCAGCCGCTACCGCTGGTCGTCGTCGCAGGGGCCGCCGATCCGCATCCAGAGCGGGACGCTGGCCAGCGCCAACGTGGTGGTGGAGCGGCGCCGGCCCATCTTCATGGTGCTCCCCCCGCTGCGCCGCCACGCCGGCGCCCGCCGCGCCGCGGCCCGCCCGCTTCCCGCGCCGGCACCCGCGTCGCTCGCGGTGGGGCCGTGAAGAGCGCCGTCGCCGCCGTGGCGGGGCGCCTGCGGGCGCGTCTCCCCTTCCGCCGCGGGCCGCACGCCGTGTCGGCGCGGGTCAAGGTGCCCACGGTGCTGCAGATGGAGGCGGTGGAGTGCGGGGCGGCGGCGCTGGCCATGATTCTGGCGCACCACGGCCGCCGCGTGCCGCTGGAGGAGGTGCGCACCGCCTGCGGCGTGTCGCGCGACGGGAGCAAGGCCAGCAACGTGCTCAAGGCGGCGCGCGGCTACGGGCTGGTGGGCAAGGGCTACAAGAAGGAGCCGCGCGACCTGCGGGCCATGCGCCCGCCGTCGATCCTGCACTGGAACTTCGCGCACTTCCTGGTGCTGGAGGGCTTCGGCAAGGGCGTCGTGTACCTGAACGACCCCAGCCACGGCCCCCGCACCGTGACCGACGCCGAGTTCGACCAGGCGTTCACCGGGGTGGTGCTCACCTTCGAGCGCGGCGCCGAGTTCGAGCGCGGCGGCGAGGGGCGCAACGTGGTGGCGTCGCTGCGCCGGCGGCTGGCGGGGTCGCACGCGGGGCTGCTGTTCATCGTGCTGGCCGGGCTGGGGCTGGTGCTTCCCGGGCTGCTGGCGCCCTCCTTCTCGCGCGTGTTCGTGGACGACGTGCTGGTGAAGGGGATGCACGACTGGGGCGGGCCGCTGCTGTGGGCCATGGGCGCCACGCTGCTGGGGCTGGCGGCGCTCACCGCCCTGCAGCAGCGCTACCTGCTGCGGCTGGAGACCAAGCTGGCGCTCAGCACCTCGGCGCGCTTCTTCTGGCACGTGCTGCACCTGCCCATGGGGTTCTTCACCCAGCGCTTTCCCGGCGAGATCGCGTCGCGCGTGGCCATCAACGACCGCGTGGCGCAGCTCCTTTCGGGCGAGCTGGCCACCACCTGCGTGAGCGTGATCGTGGTGGCGTTCTACGCCGCGCTGATGGTGCAGTACGACCGGGTGCTCACCGTGGTGGCCGTCCTCACCGCGGCGGTGAACGTGGCGGTGCTGCGGCTGGTGGCCGTGCGCCGCACCGCGCACTACATGCGCCTGGTGCAGGACCGCGGCAAGGCGATCGGCACCGCCATGGGCGGGCTGCTCACCATCGAGAACCTCAAGGCGATGGGCTCGGAGTCGGACTTCTTCTCGCGCTGGTCGGGCTACTACGCCAAGATCACCAACGCGCAGCAGGCGCTGGGCTTCACCGACCAGATGCTGGCCGCCGTGCCGCCGTTCCTGATGTCGGTGAGCACCATCACCCTCCTCTGGCTGGGCGGCCTGCGGGTGATGAACGGCGAGATGAGCATGGGGATGCTGGTGGCGTTCCAGGCGCTGATGTTCGCCTTCCTGGGGCCGGTGAACGTGGCCGTGGGGCTGGGCAACACCGCCCAGGAGGTGGCCAGCGACATGGAGCGCCTGGACGACGTGCTGCGCTCGAAGGCCAACCTCCCGGCGTCCAACGGCGCTGCGTCGAAGGCCGCGGCTCCCGCGATGGCGCCGGAATCGACGGACCCGCGGGACTCGGCGGATCCGCCGGGTTCGTCCGACGATGACGCGGGAGGGGTCGACACGTCGGTGGAGGTGCCGCCCAAGCTGGCGGGGGCGCTGGAGCTGTCGCGGCTGTCGTTCGGCTACAGCCGGCTGGAGCCGGCGCTGATCCAGGACTTCTCGCTGTCGCTCAAGCCGGGGAGCCGGGTGGCGCTGGTGGGGGGCTCGGGGTCGGGGAAGAGCACCGTGGCGCGGCTGGTGAGCGGGCTGTACGAGCCGTGGGCCGGCGAGATCCTGCTGGACGGCGTCCCGCGCGAGCGGGTGCCCCGCGCGGTGCTGGCCGGCAGCGTGGCCGCGGTGGACCAGGACGTGTTCCTGTTCGAGGGCACCATCGCCGACAACCTCACCATGTGGGACCCGTCGCTCCCCGAGGCCGAGGTGGTGGAGGCCGCCCGCGACGCCTGCATCCACGACGACCTGACCGCGCGCACCGGCGGCTACTCGGGGAAGATGGAGGAGGGCGGGCGCAACTTCAGCGGCGGCCAGCGGCAGCGCATCGAGATCGCCCGGGCGCTGGCGCCGCGCCCCACGCTGGTGGTGCTGGACGAGGCCACCAGCGCGCTCGACCCCAGCACCGAGGCGCGGATCGACGACAACCTGCGCCGCCGCGGCTGCACCTGCCTGATCATCGCCCACCGCCTCAGCACCATCCGCGACTGCGACGAGATCGTGGTGATGGAGCAGGGGAAGATCGTGCAGCGGGGCACGCACGACGCGCTCAAGGACGAGCCCGGCCTGTACCGCCAGCTCATCTCCACGGAGTAGACGTGCGCGCCCCTCCCGCCGCCCCCTTCGCGGCCGCCACCGCCTTCCGCCCCCTTCCCGGCGACCGCCCGCTGCCGCTGCGCCGCGGCCACGTGTGGATCGTGGGCGAGGGGCGCGTGGACGTGTTCGCCACCACCCCCGCGCGCGAGGACGGCGCGTACGGCCACCGCACCCACCTCTTTCGCGTGGAGGCGGGCGGCCCGCTCTTCGGCGTGACCGCGCCGGGCGACGGGCTGGAGCTGCTGGCGGTGGGGAGCACCGGCACCACCCTGGCCGAGCTGCCGGCGGCCGAGGTGTGGGCCCGCGCCGCCGACCCCGCCACCCGCGACCAGGCGGTGGGGCTGCTGCACGACTGGGTGGCCGAGGTCTACGAGGCGCTGGCCGGGCGCGAGCGGGTGCGGCGCTTCGTGGCGCTGGACGCGGGGCAGGAGACCGAGGCCGATGCGGGCGCCTGCGTGTGCCCGGCGCCGGGCGTGGGGTGGATCGAGCACCGGACGGGCGCCTCGCGCCTGATGGGCCGCGCCGAGGCGCCGCTGGGCCCGGGCGAGCTCCTCCCCGTGTCGCCGCGGGGGTGGGTGGAGTGCGACGGGCCCGCGCGCCTGGCGCTGCGCGCCACCGCCGAGGTGCTGGACGACGACCCCGGCCGCGCCGCCGCCGCGCTCGACCGGCTGCACGGCGTGCTGCTGGCGGTGACCGCCGCGCGCCTGGCCGAGGCCGACCGGGCGGCGCTGGCGCGGCTCCGCTCGCGCGCCGAGGAGGGCGAGTCGGTGATGGCGGCGTCGCTCGCGGGGCTGGCCCAGGTGCTCGACCCGGCGCACCGCCGCGGCGGGATGCGCCTGCGCGCCGCGGTCGCCGACGCGCGCGAGGACACGCTGTTCGCCGCCTTCCGCCTGGTGGCCGAGGCGCAGGGGATCCACGTGGAGCTGGGCGCCGGCGGGGTCACGGCCGACCGCAAGAACCCCGTGGACGCGCTGGCGCAGGCCGCGCGCGTGCGGGTGCGCCGGGTCACCCTGCGCGAGGGGTGGTGGCGCGGCGACGCGGGCCCGCTGCTGGCCCGCACCGCCGAGGGCTCGGAGCCGGTGGCGCTGCTGCCGCTCGCCGGCGGCGGCTACGAGCTGTGGCACCCCGCCGAGCGCAGCGGCCGGCGCGTGGACGACGCGGTGGCGGCCGGGCTGGAGCCCTTCGCCTGGTCGCTCTACCGCCCCTTCGGCCCCGAGCCGCTGGGCGCGTGGCCGCTGCTGCGCTTCGGCGTGGCGGGGAGCGGGCGCGACCTGGCCACCGCGGGGATGGCGGCGCTCGCGGTGGCGGGCTTGGCGCTGCTCACCCCCATCGCCATCGGCATCCTCTACGACTCCATCATCCCCGGCGCCGAGCGGGGGCAGCTGGTGCAGCTCGCCTGCGTGCTGCTGGTGTGCGCGCTGGGCACCGCCGCCTTCCAGGTGGTGCGCGGGGTGGCGCTGCTGCGGCTGGAAACGCGCATCGGCACCGCCGTGCAGGCGGCGCTGTGGGACCGGCTCCTGGCGCTGCCGCTCCCCTTCTTCCGCGACTACTCGGCGGGCGACCTGGCGGTGCGGGCGATGGGGATCGAGGAGATCCGCCGCACGCTGTCGGGCGCGGCGGTGAGCGCGCTGGTGGGGGGGCTGTTCTCGCTCACCAACCTGGCGCTGCTGGTGCACTACGACCTGGTGCTGGGGGCGATCGCCGCGGCGCTGCTGGCCTTCGCCTTCGGCGCCTCGCTGCTGGGAGCGTGGCTGCAGCTGCGGCTCACCCGCGAAACGCTGCTGGTGCGCGCGCGCTCGTCGGGGATGGTGCTGCAGCTCCTGTCGGGGATCGCCAAGCTCAAGGTGGTGGGCGCCGAGGTGCGCGCCTTCGGGGTGTGGGCGCGGCTCTTCCGCGAGCAGCGGCGGCTGCGCTTCCGCACCCGCACGCTGGGCGGGCGGCTCACGGTGTTCAACGCCTGCTACCCGCTCTTCTGCTCGATGGTGCTGTTCCACGCCATCCTGGGCCGCGCGGGCACCCCCACGGCGCTCAGCACGGGCGAGTTCCTGGCCTTCGTGGCGGCGTTCAGCCTGTGCCTGGGCGCCACGCTGTCCACCAGCAACGCGCTGATCTCCTCGCTGGGGGTGGTGCCGCTCTACGAGCAGCTGCGCCCCATCCTGCAGACGCCGCCCGAGTCGAGCGCGGGGAAGCACCCGCCGGGCGAGCTGAGCGGGGCCATCGAGCTGCAGCACGTGCACTTCCGCTACCACGCCGACGGGCCCGAGGTGCTGCACGATGTTTCGGTGCGCATCCACCCGGGGCAGTTCGTGGCCTTCGTGGGGCCGTCGGGGTCGGGAAAGTCCACGCTGTTCCGGCTGCTGCTGGGCTTCGAGCACCCCGAGGCGGGGTCGATCTACTACGACGGGCAGGAGCTGTCGGGGCTCGACATCCAGGCGCTGCGGCGGCAGGTGGGCGTGGTGCTGCAGCAGGGTCGGCTGATGGCGGGCGACCTGTACCACAACATCGTGGGCTCGTCGCTGGCCACGCACGACGACGCCTGGGAGGCGGCGCGGATGGCCGGGCTGGACGACGACATCCGGCAGATGCCCATGGGGATGCACACGGTGCTCAACGAGGGCGCCAGCACCCTCTCGGGCGGCCAGCGGCAGCGGCTGATGATCGCGCGCGCGGTGGTGAACCGCCCCCGCATCCTCCTCTTCGACGAGGCCACCAGCGCGCTGGACAACCGCACGCAGGACATCGTCACCCAGAGCCTGTCGCGCCTGCAGACCACGCGCGTGGTGATCGCCCACCGCCTCAGCACCATCGTCAACGCCGACCAGGTGTACGTGGTGCAGGGCGGCCGCATCGTGGAGAGCGGCACCTGCGCCGAGCTGCTGGCGCGCAACGGGCCGTTCGCGGAGATGGCGAGGCGGCAGCTGATCTAAAGGGGGTGCGGGGTGCTAAGTGCCCAGTGCCCAGTGCCCAGTGCGGAGTGTTGAGATCGGGGCGACGGTGAAAGGGGCGGATGAATCGGCGGCAACGCCGGCCCCAGGGTCCGCTTTGCGGAATCCCTCGCGGAAATTGCTGCTCGATCCGACTGGTTCGCCCCTGGAGATCGCCGGCATGCGCACGGAGGCCGCGGCCGCAGCCTCGCGCTGTTTGCGAGGCTTTCCATTGGTCTGGCCCGCGGCTTCAGCCCGGCCGTCACGAGCGCTGTCCACACCGGCCCAATCTTCTGACGGATGCAGGTTCCGGAATCCCGCGTGGATGGCCGCTGCCGTCGATCTCACGACTTCCACGACGCCGCGGGCGCGGCACCATCCACACCTCCCGAAAGTCCTGGCAGGATGACCGTTACAACGGAGACCCGTCGCATGCGCAGTCTGCCGAACGTGGTGCTGGCGCTGGCGCTGCTCGTGGGCATGGCCGGCTGCGGGGGCGCGGCCGACCCGGCGGCCGAGCGCGCGCGGCTCGCTTCGCGCGCCACCGGCGACATCGTGGTGGGCGCGGCGTGGCCATGGCAGGCCCACCACGACGTGCTGTACTGGCAGGGGATGCAGCTGGCGCTGGACGAGGTGAATGCGGGCGGCGGGGTGCTGGGGCGGAAGCTCCGCATCCTGCGCGCCGACGACCAGGAGTCGGTGGACCGGGGGCGGCTGGTGGCCGGCGAGTTCGCCAAGAACCCGCAGGTGGTGGCGGTGATCGGCCACCTCCAGTCGTACGTGACGGTGCCCGCGGCGGCCGTCTACGACCTGTCGGGGGTGGTGCTGGTGGCCGCCACCGCCACCAGCCCCGAGCTGACCAGCAAGGGCTACCGCCGCGTCTTCCGCACCATCTTCACCGACGACGAGGTGGGCCGGCAGATGGCGGTATACGCCGCGCGGCGCGGGTACCGGCGCTTCGCCATCTACTACTCGCGCGACGAGTACGGCCGCGGGCTGGCCAACGCCTTCGAGGAGGAGGCGCTGGCGCGCGGCGGCGACGTGGTGAACCGACAGTCGTACGACCCCAACCTGTCCACCAACCGGCTGAGCGTGGAGCAGACGGTGCAGGGGTGGGCCGACATGGGCTTCGACGCCGTCTTCATCGCCGGGCAGGACCGGCAGGCCGGTCTCCTGGCCGCCGAGCTGCGCCGCAGGGGCATCCGCGCGCCGATCCTGGGGAGCGACGCGCTGGCCACCCCCGTCTTCCTGCGCGAGGGCGGCGCCGCGGCCGAAGGCACCGTGATCGCCACCCCCTACCACCCCGACGCGCCCAACCCGCAGGCGCGGCACTTCACCCAGGCCTTCCAGGCGCGCTTCGGCTCCCCGCCCGACGTGGGCGCGGCGCTGGGCTACGACGCGGTGCGGCTGCTGGCCCACGCCATCGCCCAGGCCAAGTCGAGCGACCCCGGGAAGATCGCGGCGGCGCTGCACGCGGTGCACGGCTGGCCGTCGGTGGCGGGGCCGGTCTCGTTCGACTCGGCGGGGAACCTGGAGGGGATGGCCATCCACCGCGTGGTGGTGCGGGGCGGCCGCTTCGCGTTCCTGGACGACGCGGCCGCCGACTCGGCCGCCGCCGCGGCACCGGCGGCGCCGGCCGCGCCCGCTCCGTGAGCGCGCGCGACGACGCCCGCCGCCGCGTCCTCGCGAGCTTCGGCGCGCGCGGCGACGTGGCCGACGAGCTGCTGCGCTACGACGACACCCCGTTCGCCGAGTCCCTCGCGCTCCCGCCGCTGCCCCTGGCCGACGAGGCGTTCGTGGGCGACTGGGCGCGCTACCTGGCCCGGGCGGGGGAGGACGGCGCGTGGGAGGTGCTGCGCGAGGTGCTGGTGCAGCTCCGCTTTCCGGTGGCGGAAGGGGTCGGCGCCTCGCCCGAATACGCCGCCTCGACGCGCGCCGGTGCGCCGGCCCCCGAGGAGGGCGGGGTGGAACTCGATGCGCCGGACGCGCTCAGCCTGGTCCTGCACCCTACCGCTGCCGGGCGCATCCCGGTGCTGCTGGCGGGGACGATGGACGACTTCCGCACGCTGGTGCGCGCGCTCACGCGGCGGAACGAGCCGGCGCCGCTCCCCGCGTCGATGGGCGCGTGCATGGTGGCCGGCTACAACAACTGGGAGCGCGTGGCCCGCCTGCGCCGCGCCTGGGAGGCGGGCGAGCTCGCCTTCGACGGCGCGGCCGACTGGGGCGCGGCCTTCCGCGCGCTGCGCGAGCGCAAGGAGCTGTACCAGGACCGCTTCGTCATCCTGGGGCCCGGGCCGTACAGCGGCGTTCCGGCGGGGGAGATGGGGATGGGGGAGGACGAGTGGCGCGCGTGCTCGGTGCGGATCCGCCTGGAGCACGAGTGCGCCCACTACTTCACCCGGCGCGTCCTCGGCTCCATGCGCAACAACCTGCTCGACGAGCTGATCGCCGACTACGTGGGCATCGCCTCCGCGGCGGGGGGCTTCCGCGCGTCGTGGTTCCTGCGCTTCATGGGGCTGGAGGGCGACGGCTACCGCGAAGGCGGACGCCTGCAGAACTATCGCGGCGACCCGCCGCTTTCCGCCGCCGCCTTCACCGCGCTGCAGCCGCTGGTGCGCGCCGCCGCCCGCGCCGTGGAGGCCGCCGACGCCGGGCACCCCGCACTCTGCTCTACCGCCGAGGGCCGCGCCCGCGCCATCGCCGCCCTTGCCGGCCTCACCCTCGAGGAGATGGCGGCCGACGGCGGCACCGAGCGCATCTCCGCGCGGATGGCGGGCGCGGCGGATCCGGCGCTTGCGGCGGTGTGAACGGCATCCCCCTTTGATCGATGGAACAGCGATTCATCACGCAGGGTCAGCAGAGATAGCAGTCAAGAACGCTGTTGACTGCTCACTCTGCTGACTCTGCGTGAGGCAAGTCTTTTCCCGAGTCTTCCATCAGACCCGGCGTAGGGCAGAAATGCCCGCGAGGGAGTCCGCGAAGCGGACCTTGGGCCGTCGTTGCCGCGATTTCAATCGCCTCCCTCGGCCTCGATCTCCCTCGTCCTTTCGATGAGCAGCCAAACGCCCCGGACGATCGCTGATCATCCGGGGCGTTTGCGTCGGCATCGAATCCGGTCAGGCTCCGTCGCCCGGCCGATCCGCCGTCTGCGCGAAGGACCGCAACGTCGCGCGGGTGAAGTCGCGGAGGGTGGACGCGGGCGCGGCGGCGGCCTGGGCGCGGTGCGCGTCGGCGACGGTGCGCCAGAACGCGGGGTCGTCCTCGGCCACGGCGGCGACGGCGCGCTGGAGCATGCGGCCCACGTACACCTCCTCGGGGTTGCGCAGGCCCAGGCGGTTGGCCGTCATGTGCACCTGGCTCCACGCGATGCGCCAGCGCCGGTCCTCGTCCGCTCCCGCGATCTCGCGCGCCAGCAGGCGAGAGGCGCCGCCCAGCCACCCGGGGGCGTCGACATCCGCGTCCCCATCCCCATCCCTATCCTCCGACGACGCGGAGCCGGCCAGCGCCTGCAGCTCGCCGCGCACGCGGGCGCACAGGCCCTCGCGGCCGCGCTCGAACGCTTCGTCGCCGCGGGTGACGAAGCCGCGCAGCACGTCGGCCAGCACGTACGTGCCCCATCCGCACAGCCGCCCCACCTGATGCACGTCGACGGCCAGCCCCCAGGCCTGCCGCAGCATGGCCCGGCTCGCCACGTCCAGCCGCGCCGCGGGCGTCAGCTCCCCCCGCCGCGCCAGCGTGCGCAGCACCCAGGTGCTGGAGACGGCGAAATAGTCGAGCGAGGCAGGGAAGAGCGCGGGGCCTCCGTAGCGGGCCACCTCGAAGCGCGGCGCCAGCGACCGCAGCGAGTTGTCGGGCCACACCACGTCGTCGGCGGCGGTGAGGGCCGCGTCGTCGGCCAGCGCTTCGCGGTTCATCCGCCGCACCTGCTCCTCGGGGAGCGGCTGGGGCGAGGGGTGCCGCGCGAAGAACTCGCCGGCCGCGGCTTCGACCCGCTCGGCCACCGCCCGCGCGCGTCCCCGCCGCGGGCGCACGCGCAGCCGCACGTGCGGGCCGCCCAGCAGGTAGCGCACGAACCACACGTGGGCCACGTCGCCGCCGGCCAGGAGCGACGCGGCGAGCGGGCCCACCATCTCGCGCAGCAGCAGGTCGCGGTCGGCATGGTAGAAGAGCTGGTGCTCGCGCCACCCACGCGCGGCCGGCGGTGCCTGCATCATGCGGCCGCCGGGCGCAGCGCGCGCTGCCAGGCGTAGAGCACGGCTGGCACGTGCGAGCGGACGGGGAGGGTGAGCTGCAGCAGCCCGCAGTGGTTGGCCTCGCGCAGCAGCGGCCACGCCGCCGCGGGCTCGCGGCCGTCCAGCAGCGCGCCCACCAGCCGCCGCGCGCGGTCGCCCGCCTCGCCGCCGTCGTCGGCCTCCACCGCCGCCCACACGCGGTCCATCGCGGCCAGGTTCCGCTCGCCCACGGTGCGCGGCAGCGCGTCGAGTACGGCCTGCTCGTCGTCGCGCAGGCGGTCGGGCATCCCGGGGAGGAGGGTGGTCGCGTGGAAGCGCCAGTACGCGGCCGCGTCCGCCCCGGCGGCGGCCAGGGCGTGGTCCACCGCCGCCAGCCAGCGCAGCCCCGCGGTCGAGGCCGACTGCCCCTCGGGCGGGCCGCCGGCGTTGGCCAGCGAGTTGTCGGTGAGCAGCGCCCACACCGCGTCGTCCTCTTCGGGGAAGACGTAGAACGGGTAGCCCGACGCCGGGTGCGGGGCGAAGGCGAACGTCCCCGGCGCGGCGAAGCCGGGCTCCGCGTCCAGCGCGTTCAGCCGCTTGCCCCGGCACTCCGAGTGCCGCAGCTCCAGCGCGTCGGCGTCCAGCGTCTCCAGCGACGGCCGCGCGGCCAGCCAGGCTTCGACCGCCAGCGAAAGCGCTTCCCTGGCTTCGTCCACCCGGCCGGCGGGGGTGGAGACCAGCACGGCCACGTGCGGCCCGCGCGCGTCGAAGCGCGTGAACCAGGCGCGGCGCAGCACGCCTGCGGCCTGCAGCGAGCGCAGCACGGGGGCCAGCGCGCCGGTCACGAAGCTCTGCTGCTCGGTCCAGCCGTGGAGGTAGACGTTCAGGGCCAGGTGGTCCATCGGGCGCGTCAGGGGTAGGGGATGGCGAAGCCGCTCAGCCGCAGGATCCCCCGCAGCGAGCCCTGGGTGTTGCGGCGGCGCTCGGCCGGGTCCTGCAGGTGGGGGGCGAGCGGCTGCGCCTCGGCCGGCACGGGGAGCGCGTCGAACCACCCCGCCAGCGTGGAGGTGACGAGCGGCGTGCCGCAGGGGAGGGTGGCGTAGGGGCGGCGCTCCTCGCGCAGCGCGGCCGCGTGGTCGAGGTGGGCCCACATCTCGCTCCAGCGCCGCCGGTTGCGGGCGATCCGGGCGCGGTGGAGGATCAGCTCGAAGGCGTCGTCGGCCATGGGCACCAGGAAGCCGTGCTGGGCCAGCGCGTCGCCCAGCCGCTCCACCGCGCGCCGCATGCAGTCGTCGGCCTGGTCGTACTCCTCGCGGGCGTAGTGTCCATACCCCGCCACGCCCAGGTACCAGCGGTCGAGCAGCGCCGCCAGCGAGGCGTGCTCCACGCGGGTGGTGGCCAGCGCCTCGGCCGCGCGCTCCACCATCTCGCCGCCGCCCTGCAGGTCGCCCCTGCGCAGCACCTCCAGCGGGGCCAGGAGCTGGTTGACCAGCGGCAGCACGCGCGCGTACTCGGCCACCCAGCGGCGGCCGTCGGCCCCGGTCATCTTCACCAGGTCGAACCAGCGGTAGCGCGGCGGGCAGGGGGCGGTGTGGCTCATGGCTCGCTCGGGATGGCCGGCGCGCGCGCCGGGCGGGGGCAACAGGGCCGGGATGCATCCCGGGGCGCCGCGTACGCACCGGCACGCGCAGGGTCGTCTGGGTTCGGGGCTTCCCATGCGCGCGGGACGGACTCCGTCCCGGCCCCGCGCGGGCGACCCCCGGAAGCCGGCGGTGAGCGGCAAGGCCCCCGTCCGGGAGAAAGGCGTGGGCTCGGCCCTCGATGCCGTCGCCGCCGCTTCAGCCGCCGCTGCCCGGCGGAATCGCGGGCTGCCTCGTGGAGGCTCGACCGGCGGTCCCGCCCCGGCTGTCGGGCACTGCGATGCTCCGGCCGGGGCAACGTGCCCCAAGCCGGAGCAGGGGTGCTACGCGATCAGGATCGGCTCGTCGATCGTGGGCTCGGGCGACGACGGCTTGATGTTGCTGCAGTTGGCGCACGAGCAGCACGAGCCGGTGGAGCCGCCGGCCACCTCTTCGAGGGCGGCGTCATCGAGCGGCTCGATGTCGGTCTGGTCGTTCTGGTTCTCGGCCATGGTGTTCTCGGTCGGGTTGGAGACGTGATGCCGGGGCGGTGTGCTCCCGGCCGGGGGGCTCCTGCTCAGACGTCGCTGGGCACGGGGAGCAGGACGTCCGGATTGCTGCAGCCGCTGCACGAGCAGCAGGTGCCGCTGGAGCCGCCGGCCACCTCTTCGAGGGCCGCGTCGTCGAGCGGCTCGATGTCGGTCTGGTCGTTGTGGTTCTCGGCCATGGTGTCCTCGGTTCGGTCGGGATGAGCGTGGGGAGGGCCGGGGGCGGGGGTGCCCCCAGCCGGGTCTGTCTACGCCTCGATCTGGCCCGCCGGGCTCGGCTCGAGCGACGGCTTGATGTTGCTGCAGTTGGCGCACGAGCAGCA
>Ga0070686_100001611_pt1 | contig 12659 bp, 8 predicted proteins | sample KBSS23LmetaG_FD_65654 | JGI IMG/M metagenome (GOLD analysis project Ga0070686, IMG submission 65654) | Switchgrass rhizosphere microbial communities from Kellogg Biological Station, Michigan, USA - KBS S2-3L metaG | ecosystem: Host-associated > Plants > Roots > Rhizosphere ...
GCTCCCGTCACATCCACCTTCGGCGGTGGTGCCTGTGCCTGTGTCACGACTGCCGAAAAGAGAATCGCGACCAATGCTCCGACCACTTGCAGCACCATTGCAAGCCTCCTTCCACGGCTAATACGCAGCGACGGCGGACTTGGTTCCTACCGGTGTTCTTGCGAACAAGATCGGTTGGCTTGGACAAGTGCCTCACGGCGCCTCTCTCCACGCCGCGACGATCTGGTCATCGAGGATTCGGCTTTCCTGAGACTGAATTCCGGATCGACACGATCGATCGCGCGTCCTACACTTCGCCTATGGCGATGGGCAAACGAACGCGGCACGCGAAACAGGCATCGATGTGGGTGGCGATCCAGGACCTGCCTCGCAGTGCCGCCCATCCCTTCTACGTGCTACTAAATCAGATTCTCGATCGGCACGACTTCGACAGGTGCGTGGAAGGGCTCTGCGAGCGCTTCTATGCGGACGACGGTCGGCCGGGTCTGCCGCCGGGTCGGTACTTTCGGCTGCTGCTGATCGGCTACTTCGAGGGGCTCGACGCCGAGCGTGCGATCGCGTGGCGAGCAGCCGATTCCTTTGCACTGCGCCAGTTTCTCGGGTTGGTCTTGCCGGAGGCGCCACCGGACCATTCGACGATCTCTCGAACGCGTCGCTTGATCGATCTGGAGACGCACGAGGCGGTCTTCACGTGGATTCGTGCCGTGAACGTTCGCACTCTTCGTGGGTGATCAAGGCGGATCGAACCGGCGACACGGGACCGACGAGTTTACACAACACGCGCGAAATCTGGCGCGGATCGACTTTGTGATAGGCACAGGCGGGAAAGCAGGGGTGAATTTGCAGATTTCCTGAGGAAAAGTGGTGGAGGCGGCGGGAGTCGGTCCGCCGCGGTATGCAAATTCTCGAATGTTTTCGAGAACACGAAAGGCTCAATCGGCAAGAAACGACGGAAAGCCGCCGTGCAGGTACAAAACAGGTACAGCGGATCCGCCGTCGTCAGCTTCCATTCATGGTAGCAGCGGTTCCTCCTTCGCAAACTGGAGGACATAGGGCTGGGACGCTTCAAGCCGACACGGATCCCAAGACCTCTTGCGAAGCTCGCGCCTTCTGATCGAGACAGTACGTACGCCCGTCTGGTTGGAGAAATCACGCAGATACTTCTGCGGCAGGCCATCGGGCTCCGCCACCTGAGACTCAGCGCCACCTTAGCGGCCGGGATACAGCTTGCGAACGAAGGCGATGTCGCCGGGCGACAGCTGGTCGCCGGGATTGAAGGTCTTACCAGAGTTCATGATCCTCGACCATCTTCACCATTCGCCGGAACTCCGGATCCTGTTGAACGGTGCTGTTGCGCCTGCCCGGCAAGCCCGCGTAATAGCCCAGGATCAGAACGAGGCCAACCAGACCAGCCATCCCTCCGAGGAGCCAGGGCGACAACACCGACCGCGACGTGCGAGCCTTCGGCACTGGATTTACGCTGTGAGTCCTGTCTTCTGTCGGACGCAGTGTGAGAGCGCCGCGAATCCATGCGACGAGATCGTCTTCATCCTCGGGCGAGCGAAACGTGTGGATCGAACCGATTTCTGCGGGAAGGGCGACGGAGGATTGCTCGCTGAACGCGAGCGCGCGGTACTTGCTGGTGATCCCGCGAGACTGATACAGCTCGTGGTAGATTGCGCGTGCCTCCCACGCGGCGCTCGTCCACCCGTGGGCTCGAGGTCGTCGGCGAGCATGGACTCGATGTGCCCCGGTGTGAGGACCATGACGACTCGGAGTGGCGTGGCGTACCTGATTGGCCGACCACTTCGCCCATCCTTGATCAGGCCCACCAGCCGGCTGGAATTGATCGAGAATCACGGAGATGTCGGCCGCCGCCAGGCTGGCTCAGGCGATCGCTAGCGCACGCACGCGTTCGGAGTGCTCGTCGCTCTCCTGACGGTAACTCAGAAACACCGTGGCAGTCATGTCCGTGGCAGATGAAGTCTACCGAAGAACGGGACGATAGCGACTCGCACACGATTCGCGAGGGTTTGCGGAGATCCGTTATACGGCCGGCCACGCCTCGGAGTGCCACCGCCCTAACCCGAGGTGTATCGGGAGTGACGAGCGTGGCGATCTCGCGCAACCGCTGACGGCCCAAACGGTACGCCCCGTACGGCCAGCCGACGCCGGGTCGTCATCGCTCAGCTGCAATCGTCTGCCTGTCCCTACCTGTCCCTACCAGAAAGCTGGTACCGCGGATTCATCGAGGTTTCCAGCACCGTCGAATAGCTTTCGATCGGTGATGCCCATCGTTCGTCTCCGTACTCCTGTCGCTACGCTCGCTGGTTCGCTCGCGCGCCGCGCTACACCTCGAACGTATCTGGACCGAGTGGAGACTATCGCTCGTCCTCATGCAGCCGGCCACCATCGTCGCGTGGCACAGACAGCACGCGGTTCCGGCAGGGGTTCATCGCTCGATTGACTCACGGTCACGTCTGACGAGCGCACCACCGGTCGCCTGCACACTCCTCATGGGCAGAAGCAGCAGAGCCACCAGGAACAAAACGAGTGTCGCGAGCGCGAGGTAGCCAGTCACAGAATGTTGAGGCGGCTGGAGAAGGGCTCCGAGCGTCACGCCTTCCAGCAGTGTCTGCAGTACCTGTTTGAGGCGGCCGCCGCCCGGCCTTGAGAGCTGTGCGAGAACGACGAACTTCAGGACGAAGAGGGCGCCAAAGGTAAGGGCGAGGCTTCGCAGCAGCCGCGTGCGATCCGGTGCGGTCGCCGCGGTGTTAGCGAGCAGGATCAGCAGAAACACCGCAAAGACGATCCGTGGCAGGCCCGATTCAGGAATCAGCAGCGCGATCACCTGCGCGGCCGCGAGCCACAACCCGATGACCGCCACTACGCCGTTGGTGTTGGCCAACGCGGATCGCGACGAAGCGAGCAGTTGCTCCGGAGCGAGCGTGCCGCTCTGCACGACGATGCGCATGAAAAGCAGACCAAGTACCAGGGTGTACACGGAAGGCGGCGCGAGGACCGTCGTCTCCGCAACTCGCACGCTTCCCAGCAGAAGCACGGTCAGGAAGGCGATCGGCAGGACGATCGCTTCGCGCGCGGCGCTGGTCATTTCCGTTCCCTAAAGATGCGCATCGGGTTCAGGTCCGAGGCGTCGCGCCGACGTCCCGCCTCCAATTCGGCTTTGAGCTCCTCCACGGTATGGATCCGCAGGTCCCCATCGTCAATCGACAATCGCCCATCTGGCGCCAATGCCACCGTCCGTTCGATCGCCTCAAGTCCTTCCGCATAGAGCGCGTCGTCGTGATAGAGACGTCCCCAGCCCTGCCGGTAGTAGCTGTAGGCGACATAGAACTGGGTTCGGGCGTCGCGCAACGCGGGATCGGCGCGGCCAAAAGCCATCCGCGCCTCGACGAACTGATCGTTACGGAAAAACCTGAGGCCGTCGGCAAAGGCCTGTTCGTTGACAGTGTAGCCACCAATCGTCGCCGCCAGTCCGCCGGTGATCTGCGAGACCGTCTGCGGCTGGTTCGAGAAGAGCCACGCGACCAGCACGGCATACGCGATCGTGACGGTTAGCCCGCCGAATCGCGTGATGACTTCGCGTCGCGCAGCACCGTTACGCCCGTCCGCGCTCATCGTGATCTGATGGTGCCACACGGCGGGCGCCAGATGGCACGGCCATGGCAGCTACCTCGATCCCGAGGTCCGGCCGCAGCGCGCTGACAACTTGGCGGGCATCGCGCTCGTCCTTTTCTCTCGATTCGTGGAATGATCGCAAAACAACGCGCCCGCATCTTATTGAACGAGCGACTTATATGGTGGAGGCGGCGGTGCCGGACCGTTGTTTACGACCCTTCGGCGTCTCCACCGCCATCTACTGGAGCTCACTCAGCTCGACCCGATTAATGGAGGCATTGTGGAGGCGGCGGGCATCCCTGCCCGCCGCCCGTCAACCTTCGGCCAACGAACCATCGCGGTGACTCACAGGTGGAGGTTTTGCAGGTTCGCCGCGGTTCCCCATCTTGTTGGCTGGCCTCGTCTTCTCGTATCCAATTCTGGGACAGCACGAGAACACGTTGGCAGGCCCGCACGGGTCCGGGTATCAGATCACCGGTAGGCTCTTTCCTCGATTTCACCTCCTAAGAGTCGACCCGGCAGAAGATCGAGTCCGATTATCTGACCACCACGTTCGACTCTGATCTCGCGGCGCCGGTCGCCTTTGAAGAGCTCGAATCTGTTCGCGAATTGATACGTCGTTTCGACCAGTTCGCCATCGTAGGCGACTATTACGTCTCCGGCCCGCAACCCGGCGTCGGCTGTGACGGAGCCGTCGATGACCTTGTCTACGACGACCTTGAACGCCAGCGAACGGCCGGCGACGTCGAGCAGCCGGCGTCCAGTCTCACGGCCATACTCGTCGTACTCGTAACGGATAGTCGAGTACCCGTACGCGTTCATCATCGGCCTGCCAGTCGTGTCGTATTCCGACCGTTCAATGGTCCTGCCGAGCGCATCGTACCTCCATCGTCGGCGACCGCTGCCCGGCCGCTTGCTGACGACAGGCATCGCACGTTCGTCGAAGTAAGCGATTTCGAGGAGCTTTCCATCGGAACCACGCTTGCGTCGCGCCGACGCATATCCGTCGATGGAATTGACCGGATGGTCTTTCTCGTCGAGGAAGGTGGAGTTGGTGACGTAACCACGATCATCGTACTCATAGGCGATCGCCGCATAGCCTTCCCTGTTCCGTACCGCTTTCCCTTCCACAGAACGGAACGACGTTCGCACCTCGCGACTCTTGCCGTCGAAGTCCGACCGCCTCACCGCATACCCACCGGCACCCGCGATTGGACGGCTCGCCTCGTCCCAATAAGCCTCCTCGACCCGGTTACCATTTCGGTCGTACGCAAACGTAGCACTCGCTAAGCCAGACCGTGTTTTCCGCGCGATACCGCTCGCATCCAGAAACGTTTCTTTCGAGATCTTGCCGAACTCTTTGTATTCCCGACGGACCGATGTATACAGGTCGCTCTGGTTACCTGGTTTGCCCTGCGGATCAAACCGCTCAATCGTGACGGGATTGCCGCGCTCGTCGTATGTGGAACGCAGGATTGACCAGCCGTCAATCGAATACGTGAGCTGACGCTGTTCGTTCAGGCACCGGTACTCGGTGTTGTTTCCGAATGCGTCGTATGCCAGCTGGATTGTCGAACAGCCGTTCTCTATGCGCGTCGGCTCGCCCTTGCTGTCGCGAAAGGATTCCTCCACGGCGAGCCCTCTTTCATCGAACGTATCCAGAACCTCGAACGCCAATCCTAATACCGGCGTCGGATTGAACTTCGGGTCCAAGAACCGGGTTAATACGCGCGTCGGCGTAAGCCATTGCAAGGTCTTCCTGGCGAAGCGTTGCGAACCACGAACTGGCTGCTGATCGGCGCCGAAGAGGGTCACTTTGGTAAGCCGACCGTGTTCGCCGTACTCGAATTCAATTCTGGCGCCTCCGATACCTGCCGCCGGCACGGGCTCTCCATTCGAGTCGTAGAACGTCAGCTGCGTGAGATTTCCTTCCTTATCGTACTGGTAGCGCCCGAGCGCGATGCCAAGGAGGTCGGTCACTCGTGCGCCCTGTTGATCGAGGCGTAGTTCCTCGGTGAGGTCGCCGAGCTCGGAGTGGGACAGTACGACCTTGAAGACACCATTGTTACTGGGTCGGTCCTCTCCCTGCGGTCCGAGCGGGAAACTCTCACGAGCCACCCCCCGCTCGTCACGTGTGACGCGGACTCCATATGCGCCGCTCTCAGCTGGCTGCGGCTGCTGCATCGCGTCCAGGTAAAACACTTTCTCGACGAGACCTGCGTTCGGTCCTGCTTCCACACGTCCGAATCGCAGGTATGCGATACCTGATGCCCGAATCGAGCGTGTGAATCCGTGGATCTTGTACTCGGCCGTGTCGCGAGTTGCGTAACGCAAGGTGTAAACGAGCCGGCCTGCAGCGGTGAACCCGTTCTGCTCGAGAATCCCTCCGGCAGCATCGCGAGTAAACGTTACTCGCGTTACAGTCATCATCTCCGATGTCAAAGGGTTCGCAGGGTCGAACGACTCCAACGGATTGAGGCTGCTCAATGACGTAGTCGGAACGTACGTAGTGACGGCCGGCGGATTGCCACTGGAGTTGACCAGACCTACTTCGTCGACAGGATTGCGTCGCCCGTGTTTGATCAGCGCCAGGCTCGTGTTGCGACGCGAGAACTGCGCGTCATCGAGAGGACCGTAACCTTCCGGCAGTCCATAGCGAATCTGGACATTTGCGAAATGCCCCACCTGGACTCGGTAATACGCGTCCCAATACCACACACTGCCTGCGGCGCCCGCGGCCACTAGCGCTGTGAGCATTAACGCCGCGGACGTGACGGGCCGGAAGATCTTGGACCGCTCGCTATGTTCGTCCGTTCGCGTCGTTGATGTCGGGCTTGGCTCGTCGACGGAAGGAATGAGTACGTGAATTGCAGCGGCAAGCGTGGTGAACTCGGCAGCGGAGGAAGTCCCATCCCACGACGTCAAGTCAACAGCTTGGCGGAGTTTGAACCCGAACGGCGGCTCGACATGGTCGATGAGGGCCGGGATGAGGGTATTACGCTGCTTGGCGTCGGAGGCCTCTTCGCGCACCCATTCGGAAACAACTGAGTGCCGCGACCAGAGGACCAGAACCGCGCCGGCGGCCCGGAGCCGATTCCCGATTCGTTCGTCGAACGTTTTGCCGGGGGCGATCTCGCGGTCCCACCAGACTCGCCAACCGAGCGACGTGAGCGCACGAACCACTCGTTCAGCAACAACACGATCTTCATCGGCATAGCTCACAAAAACGTACGTGCCGGCGCTCGCCTCCGAGTTCCCCAGGCCGCTGTTTTGCTTAGTCCACATCGATCGTCTTTGACATCGTCATGGGTGCCGGATCGAGTTTTCATTACCCACAGCGTGCGGAGTCAGTTACCCCCGATCACTAGTAAAGAAATGGATGAATGATCCCACCGGGGTTCGAGTCGCTGCGTAGCGGGCCCGATCGGGCGCCGGACGGGTCGTGCAGGTAGTAGTCGCCGTCGTATTTACTATCGTCGAGCCACCCGTACACCGTCTCGACGCCCGTGTTGCCCTGCAGCGCGACCGCACCCGCAACAGGTGCAACGAGGACCTGGGCCAGTTTCGTACAGAAGGCTCGGCCGGTCTGCCCCTTGGCCACCTGACAGGCGTGAATGTCCACCGAATCGAAATACGGGCTGAGCGTAGCCAGCTTCGTGACGTTACTGAGATCAAGGCCTTCCTTGCAGATCTGCAGGTACCCGGGTGCGCCGTGACAATAGATCATCAGATAGCGCCCGCTGCCGGCGTGTGCCGCCCATTTCGCGCTATCGGCGACCATTTCGGCAAGCGGGATCTTCGGGCCCACGAGCATCACGGTCGTGTCATCCCACGGGGCGATGTCGTCGGCATTGAGCCGGCTGTCTTTCCAGATCAGGACCCTCGACATCGAAACCTCCACTGGCCCAGAGGCCGTTCAGAAAATGCTCACCCGCGTGGGCGTAATTTGTTGCCCTTAGCTGAAGTGAACTTCAGTCCGTTCATCCTCACAAACGTGTTCGCCGCAGGATCTGAACACGTCACCCATTCGCCTCACGGAACTCTGACATGCGGGAGACGGTCTCGAAAAAACAGGGAATTGGCTAATTCCCTCAGGAAATGTGGTGGAGCCGGCGGGAGTCGACCATGTTTGGCCAGCCCGCAGGGCGAAGCCAACTTGGCTGGCTACGCCGCCGACATAGACCGAGCGTGGTCGATCGGTTTCGTCAACAGCCCGGCGGTTGCCTCACACGTCTGCCGCCTCCGCGCCGTGGCTCATTGATACCGGAATTTACTGGGACAACCGGCAAGCAGCCGTTTTGCTCGCATCAACGCACGGCATGTGCGCCGCCGTCGTTGGTGTCGGGCGAGTATATATTCACTCTCGCAGCCAATGCCGCCTCGACCAAAAAGAGAATCGTTCTGAACGGGATCGCGGTACTCGTAGTGTCCGTCCTGGTGTACGAGTGGTGGACAGGGTCCCCTCCGTCAGCACCGGTGAGGCACGTCACTGCCGGGGGGAGCTACGACACGCTCACGTCGGCGCAGCGGCGATTGGTGGACGATTGGGCGTATGTCACCCACTATATGCAGTCACGCACGCACTTGGCCCTGCAGAAGGATTCGACGATCTCGCGCCTGGTCATGGCGGCGGCGGTCGGGCGGATCGTCGTGACGCCGCACGTCGGCGGGCTCCACCACCGCTACGATCGCGCGGCCGCCTAAACGGTCGCTCGACGTCCAGTCACAGCCATCCCTGGCCGTCATCTACATCGGCCCACACACGCTTGCTCATCGCGTAGTGTCGTGAACGTTCGCACTCTTCGTGGGTGATCGAGGCGGATCGAACGGCGACACGGGACCGACGAGTTCACACAACACGCGCGAAATCTGGCACGGATCGACTTTGTGATAGCCAGAATTCCGCCAGTCCACGCGCGCCTTGGTCGATGAGGCGGAGGGCGTGACGTTGAGCAGCAGTTGAGTGGCCGTGCCGGATCGGTGCTGTCACACTCACCAGCGCGTGTCAGGAGGACCATTATCGTTAAGGCCGGCGAATCCTAGCGTCCGCGCGTACTGTCGCTGGTTGGACGCATGACGCTAGAATCACCGACGCCGAGCCGGGCTGACGATCATGGACCCTCGACGATGGCAGCAACTGAACGATCTATTCCACGACGCGGTCGGTCGCATTCCTGGCGAGCGACAGGCGTGGATCGTGAGTGCATGCGGCGGTGACGAGGAACTGGCCGCAGAGCTCGGGCGACTCCTTCGTGCGCACGAGCGGGCCGGCAGCCTGATCGATACGGCTAGTGCGCCGACTACGACTCGATTCGATACCGCGCCATCCGGATCGCCCATCGGCCCCCGGTTTTCCGGCTCGGAGCGATTCGTGTTGCGGCGCGTCCTGGGCCTCGGAGGCACGGGAGTCGTCTACGAGGCGTACGATCGGGCGCGCGGCGAAGTCGTCGCGCTCAAGACACTCCTCCGCGCCGAACCAGCTGCGATCTACCGACTGAAGCGTGAGTTCCGCAGCCTCGCGGACGTGGCGCACAAGAATCTCGTTGCGTTGTACGAGCTCTTTGTCGAGGGCGAGCTCGGTTTCTTCACGATGGAGCTCGTCAACGGCCACAACTTCGTCGAGGCAATTCGGCCCAGAGGTGCGACCGATGCAACCGCCGACAGCGATGGGCAGCTCACGGAATCCGTTGACGCGGATCGGCTCCGCCTCCTGTTGCCGCAACTCGTCAGCGGTCTCGAGCATCTGCATCGACACAGGAAGCTCCACCGGGACATCAAGCCATCCAACGTGCTGGTGACGCCGGAAGACCGCGTCGTCATTCTCGACTTCGGACTCATCGCCGAGATGATGGGTCCCGTCACCGGGCAGGACGAGCGCATCGCCGGCACGCCCGCGTACATGTCACCGGAGCAGTCGAGAGGCGCCGGTGCGTCCGAGGCGAGCGATTGGTATGCCGTCGGCGCCACGCTGTACGAGGCGCTCACCGGCCACCTGCCTTTCGCGGGCAGCGTCAGCGACGTCCTCACCCGCAAGCTCGAACAGGATCCGCTGTCGCCGTCGGAAGTTGTCACGGGCGTCCCCGAGGATCTCAACGCTGTTTGTATGGGACTTCTGTGCCGCGACCCGAGCCACCGGTTATCGGGCCGCGATGCGATCGCACGAATCGGTGGTCAGCATGCGGACCCACGTGGCTTGCTCACCTCGTCGCCCGCGGCGGACATCACCTTTGTCGGTCGCGACTGGCATTTGAAGATCCTCCGCGAATCCTTCGAGGAGACACGACGAGGCCGCACGAAGTCGGTGTACGTGTGCGGTCAATCCGGGATTGGCAAGAGCGCGCTCGTGCGCACCTTCCTCGATCGCTTGCGCGTCTCCGACGGCGACGTCGTGGTCCTTTCGGGCCGCTGCTATGAGAGTGAATCGGTTCCGTACAAGGCGCTGGACGGCATTGTTGATAGCGTCGGTCACTACCTCGCCTCTCAGCCGCCAGCGCTGATCGACAAATTGATTCCACCTGACGTCTCGGCACTGACACGTCTGTTTCCAGTGCTGGGTCGCGTGCCAGGCGCCGTCTCTTCAGCTGTCTTACCGGAGGCGGATCCCGTTCATGTGCGGCGCCGGGGATTCGCAGCCTTGCGGGAACTGCTATCGAGAATGGCCGCCCTTCACCCTGTGGTCATCTTCATCGATGATCTGCACTGGGCCGACGTTGACAGCGCGGTCTTGCTGGACGAACTGCTCCGTCCACCGGCATCACCACCGGTGCTGCTGTTGGCCTGCCTCCGCACTGAAGAGATCGCCGCGAAGCCGTTTCTCAGCGCGCTGCTCGAGAAACGTACGAACACCATCGCACTCCCACTCTCGCCGCTGAATGACGACGAGGCCCGAACGCTCGTGGCATCGGTACTTCCAACCGACGGCTTTCTGAGCGCCGCGGACACCATACGGATTGTCCGCGAAGGAGAAGGCAGTCCATTCTTCCTCGAGCAACTGGCGCAGTACATCCTCGCCCACCGCAGTGACACGCCCACCGAGGGACCAACATTGGCCGAGATGATCGACGTGCGACTGCACGACCTCGCGCCGGGCGCGCGCGAGTTTCTCGAGACGCTGGCGATCTGCGGGCGACCGATGGACTCTGTTCTGGTCCGTGACGCGTGCGGCCTGACAGGCGATGAGCGGCCGCTGGTGCGGATGCTACGCTCGGCACACCTCATTCGAAGCAGCGGATCGGGCGATCGCATCGAGATGTACCACGACCGAATTCGCGAAGCATTGACCTCTCGGGTGGATGTTCACGGCACTCGACGTGTGCATCTGCAAATGATTCACGCGTTGGCGACCCGCGCGATTGACGACCCGGAAGCGCTCTTCGAACACTATCGAGCAGCCGGGGAACAGCAGCACGCATCCGTCCAGGCGGCGCAGGCGGCGGACAAAGCCGCGCGAGCGCTGGCCTTCGATCGCGCTGCCGAGTTCTACCGTCACGCTCTCACGCACGCGCCTGATAAGGAGTCTCACCTTGCGTGGAGAGAGGGTCTGGCGACGGCGCTCGCCAACGCGGGACGTCCGGCCGATTCGGCGCAGGCATACCTCGACGCCGCCGCGTATGCGGACGTGTCGAATCGCCGCGAACTTCTACGCCGTGGCGCGGATCAGTTCTTGATCGGCGGACACATCGATCGTGGCATCGGCGTCATGCGGACCGTGCTCGACGCCGAGGGACTGAGTTTTCCGAAGTCTGTGCGCGGCGCCTTCGTCTCATTGCTGGTGCGAAGGGGCCAGCTTCGATGGCGGGGCTTGAAATTCGTCGAACGCCCCGGCGATGCCATCGCGCTAGAAGATCTCAGTCGAATCGACACCTGCTGGTCGGTGACAACGGGTATTGCCATGGTGGATATCGTGAGGGCGTTGGACTTCCAGACGCGGCATCTGCTGCTCGCGCTCGACGCTGGGGAACCGTATCGGGTCGCTCGTGGCATGGCGGCGGAAGCCGCCTTCTACGCCACGCGGGGCGGCTCAGCACGACAGCAGTGGGCGGCCCACGAACGGCTCGCGTCAGAGATCTCCGAGCGCGTCGGACATCCGCATGCCATCGCCTTCACGAGACTCATGTCGGGACTGGCGGCGATTTCGTTCGGTGAGTGGAAGAAAGCGTCGCAGGAACTCGACCAGGCGCTCACGCTGTTCCGCAACACCTGTGTTGGTGTGACGTGGGAACTCAGTAACGCGCACACCTTCCTGGTGGGATCCCTCCTCTATCAAGGTGAGTTCCGCGAAGCCGAGGCCCGGCTCGGAGACGCCATCGAGACCGCGCGACAGCGCGGCAATCTCTATCACGAGGCCGAGCTTCGCACGCGCATCTACAGCCTGCTGCTGCTCGTGGCCGACAAGCCTGATGAGGCCGAGCGACAAACACATGAAGTGATGCGGCGCTGGGGGAGCAGCGGGTTCTCGCGGCAGCATTACAGCCACCTGCTCGGGTGCACGGTCACAGCGCTCTACCGTGGCGACGGCGACCGCGCGTGGCGCCTGATCGTGGAGAACGACCGCGCGTTGAGGCGTACTTTGCTGACACGCATTCAGCTGGTGCGAATCGAGACCGCCTTCTTGCGCGGCCGCTGCGCGCTTGCGGCGCTTACTGCCGACCGAGCCACGCCGCTTGCCAACGCCGAGCGCCAGCGCCTCGTCTCGATCGCACAGAGGGAAGCGAGTCGCATCAGCCGCGAACACATGCCGTGGTCCGACGGGTTCGCGCTGCTCCTCGACGCGGCCGTCGCGTATCAGAACGGCGGCGCCGAACTCGCTGAGCAACGGCTTGCCGAAGCCGGTGACGCATTCGATCGCGTGGACATGAAGCTGTACTGGGCGGGTGCGCGCCGGCGACTGGGGCTGCTGCAAGGCGAACTCGGTCACGACCTCGTTCAGAGCGCCGAGGCGTGGATGGCCTCGCAGGCCATCAGGAATCCGCAGGCGATGACGCGGATGGTCGCCCCTGGATTCCCTGACGCATAAACCA
>Ga0070686_100001612_pt1 | contig 12657 bp, 11 predicted proteins | sample KBSS23LmetaG_FD_65654 | JGI IMG/M metagenome (GOLD analysis project Ga0070686, IMG submission 65654) | Switchgrass rhizosphere microbial communities from Kellogg Biological Station, Michigan, USA - KBS S2-3L metaG | ecosystem: Host-associated > Plants > Roots > Rhizosphere ...
GCGCCTCGGCGAGCGCGGCCGCGAGTTCGGCACGGTCACCGGGCGCAAGCGCCGCTGCGGCTGGTTCGACGCCGTCCTCGTCCGCCAGTCCATGGCGGTGTCGGGCGTGACCGGAATCGCGCTGACCAAGCTCGACGTGCTGGACGGGCTCGAGGAGATCCGGATCTGCACCGGCTACGAGCTGCGCGGTGAGACGCTCGACCACCTTCCCGCCCATGCCGCCGACCAGGAAGCCGTGGTGCCGATCTACGAGAGCATGGCCGGCTGGCCGGAATCGACTGCGGGCGCGCGCAGCTGGCGCCAGCTTCCGGCCCAGGCGATCAAATATATCCGCCGGATCGAGGAGCTGATCGAGTGCCCGGTGGCGTTGGTTTCGACCAGCCCCGAGCGCGAGGACACGATCCTGGTGCGCGACCCCTTCGCGCATTGAACGCGGCAGGAAGGTTGCGCCTTTTTACCTCATCCCGGACTTGATCCGGGATCCATGAACACGGACTGCGTGCGCTCGACATATCCGTGTTCATGGCTCCTGACGTTCGTCAGGATGACGGATACGAGAGCTAAGCCGTCGGCCGCTCCTCGAAACCCGGAGGCGCTTCCTCTTCATCTTCCGCGCTCTCGACACGCTCGACCCGCGCGGCCGGCGGACCCTCGCGGCAGCGCGCGATCATCGCATCCACCTGCTCCGCTTCCCCGTGAACAAGCATTTCCACGCTGCCGTCGCGCCGGTTGCGCACCCAGCCGGTGAGACCGAGCGACCGCGCCGTCGTCACGCTCCAGCCGCGATAGAAGACGCCCTGCACGCGGCCATGGATGCGGAGGCGCCGGGTCATTTGCATCGGCCGCCTAGGTGGTGGCGATGTCGGGCGCGTCCTCGGCCTTCATGCCGATCACGTTGTAGCCGGCATCGACATGGTGGATCTCACCGGTCACGCCGGCGGCGAGATCCGAGAGCAGGTAGAGCGCGGCGCCGCCGACATCCTCGATGGTAACGTTGCGGCGCAGCGGGCTATTATATTCGTTCCACTTCATGATGTAGCGGAAGTCGCCGATCCCGCTCGCCGCCAGCGTCTTGATCGGCCCGGCCGAGATGGCGTTGACCCGGATGTTCTCGGGGCCCAGGTCCATCGCCAGATATTTGACCGAGGTTTCGAGCGCCGCCTTGGCCACGCCCATCACGTTGTAGTGCGGGATCACCTTCTCGGCGCCATAATAGGAAAGGGTGAGGATCGAGCCGCCGTTCGGCATCATCGCGCGCGCGCGCCGCGTCACCGCGACGAAGCTGTAGGCCGAGATGTTCATGGTGAGCAGGAAATTGTCGAGGCTGGTATCGACATATTGGCCGCGCAGCTCGTTCTTGTCGGAGAAGCCGATGGCGTGGACGAGGAAGTCGATCGTCTCCCAGCGCGCCTTCAGATCGGCGAAGACGCGATCGAGATTGGCCATGTCGGAAACGTCGCAGTCGATCAGGAAGGCGGCGCCCAATTGCTCGGCGAGCGGGCGGACGCGCTTCTCCATCGCCTCGCCCTGATAGGAGAAAGCGAGCTCGGCGCCCTGGTCGCTCAAGGCCCTGGCGATGCCCCAGGCGAGCGAGCGATCGTTGGCGAGGCCCATGATCAGCCCCCTCTTGCCCTCCATCAAGCCGGTCATTCTTTCTCCTTTTCGGCCCTGGCGACGGCCGCTTCCTCGGCCAGCACCGCCTTTTCGATGGCCTTGTGCTCGGCCTCCGCAGCGGCCTCCTCGTGCACGACGGCCTCGACATCCTCCTCGGTCGGGGTCGGCGTTTCCGCGAGCGCCGCGTTGAGCTCAGCGCCGATTACCAGACCAAGGCCTATTATGAAGAAGAAAAACAGCGAGATGATCACGCCGGCCAGGCTGCCATAGGTGAGATCGTAATTGACCAGGCCCGAGAGGATGACCGGCAGCAGGGCGGTGGTGCTCACCCACCAGAGCGCGACGAAGGCGGCGCCCGGCCATTTGCGGCAGGTCGAGACGCGGTAGCGCTTGGGCGTCAGCACGTAGAAGAGCAGATAGAGCGAGCCGAACAGGACCAAGGCGGGCGCGGCGCGGAGCAAAGTGAGCAGGCCGACCAGGTCGCCGGCCCCGGGGATACGCTCGACCAGGAATTGCTGGACCCCCGAGAGCAGGATCGAGATGCTGAACGCGACCATCGCGAGCACGACGGCGGCGATGATCATCCCGATCGAGCCAAGCCGATATTCCCAGAAGGGCCGGCTGAAGGTCACGCCGTAGGCGCGGCGGATGATGTCGCGGATGGTTTCGATGAAGCCGCCCGTGGTCCACAGGCCGACGACGGCGCCGAGCCAGAGCAGGCTGCCCGAGCGCGCCTCGATCACGTCGTGGATCGGATGGCGCAGCACATCGGCGACGCTGGGCGGCATGGTCTGGAGCAGCGCGTTGACCGCATCCAGGCCTTCGGCGGTCTGGCCGAACAGGCGCGCGATCGCCGCGGCGACGATGACGAAGGGGAAGATCGAGAACAGGGCGAGATAAGCGAGGTTGCCGGCGTGGATGAAGCCGTCCGAATAGACCCCGATCGAGACCCGCTTGATCACTTCCCAGGTTCGCGTGCGCGAGGTCCTCTCCCTTATCGTCCCGAAATGCGCCTTCGCGCTGGCGAGGCGCTTGCGCCTTGCTTCCGGGGATTCGGGTGAGATTTCGCGCATGCTGCCTCAGGCTAAACGCCGAGGCTCGCGCGCGGGTTCGTCCGGCCCCGCTGGCTCCAGCCCTCCAGGAAGCTGGCGAGCTCGGCATCGTCCGGCACGTCGACGGCGAGGGTGACGAGCTGGTCGCCGCGCTGGCCGTTCTTCGCGGTGAAGCCCTTGCCCTTGAGACGCAGCACCTTGCCCGAGCTCGATCCCTTGGGGACGCTGAGCATCACCGCGCCGTCCACCGTCGGCACCCTGACCTTGCCGCCGAGCACGGCCTCGTCGAGCGAGACCGGGAGGTCGAGCCTGATATTGTCGCCCTCGCGCCGGAAGAAGCGGTGCGGCTTGATGTTTATCGTCACCAGCGCGTCGCCATTGCCGGCCGGGCCCGGCTGGCCCTGGCCGGCGAGGCGGATCCTGGTTCCGTCCTCGACCCCGGGCGGGAGCTTGATGTCGAGCGTCTTGCCGCTGCCGAGCGTCACGCGCTGGCCGGCGAGCCGCGCCGCATCCTCGAACGGAACGTCGAGCCGGTAGGCGACGTCGGCCCCCTTCTGCGGCGGCGCCGAGCGCCGGCCGAAGCCGCTGAACGGCCCGCCGCCACCCCCGCGCCGGCCCATGCCGCTGAACAGGCCCTCGAACAGGTCCGAAATGTCCGCCGCCTCGCCGCCGCCGGTGAATTCGAACGGCTCGCCATTGGGCCCGCGAAAGCCGCCGCCCCGGCCGGCGCCGGCGCCCGGGCCGCCGCCATAACCGAACGGCATCTTGGGATTGCCGTCCTCGTCGATCTCGCCGCGGTCGTACTGGGCGCGCTTGTCCTTGTCGGTCAGGATGTCATAGGCCTGCGTGACCCTGGAGAAGCGCTCCGTCGCCTTGGGATTGTCCTTGTTCTTGTCGGGATGCAGCTCCTTGGCGAGCTTGCGATAGGCCTTCTTGATCTCGGCCTCGCTCGCGCCCCGCGGCACGTTCAGCTGAGAATAGAGATCGGCCATGCCCGAACCACCCATGTTTCACGCAGCAACGGGCGTGAAATGGGCCATGTTCCGGGGGCGTGCAAGGGGATTGGCCGCCACCGCGGCGGCGAGTAGGGAGGCCTTCATGGCCGCGGACCCGCATATGTTGTTCGAGCAATGGTTCGCTGAGGCACGCGCCGGCGAGCCCCACGACGCCGGGGCGATGGCGCTCGCGACCGCGACGCCGAACGGAATCCCCTCGGTGCGGATGGTGCTGCTCAAAGGCCATGACGAGCGCGGCTTCGTCTTCTACACCAACAGCCATAGCCGCAAGGGCGAGGAGCTCGCGGCCAATGGCCGCGCCGCTCTGCTCTTCCACTGGAAGAGCCTGCGCCGCCAGGTGCGGATCGAAGGTCCGGTCTCGCCGGTCGGTCCGGTCGAGGCCGACGCCTATTTCGCCACGCGTTCGCGCGATTCCCAGCTCGGCGCCTGGGCTTCCGATCAGTCGCGGCCGCTTATCAGCCGCGAGGCCTTCGAGAGCCGCTACGCCCAGCTCGCTTCGTCCTATGAGGGCAAGGCGGTGCCACGGCCGCCGCACTGGCTCGGCTATCGCGTCGCGCCGGAGCAGATCGAATTCTGGACCGACCGCCCGCACCGCCTGCACGAGCGCCGCCTGTTCACCCGCGCCGGGCCCGGCTGGATCGAGGGCCTGCTCTACCCATGAGCCCCGAGCCGAACGCTTTCGCGGAGCGCGCTTCGCTGACCACGCGGGCGGCGCTTGCCAGCGTCGCCTCGGCCCTGTTCCTGCTCCTCCTCAAGACCTATGCCGCCCTGGCGACGGGCTCGGTGGCGATGCTCGGCTCGCTCGCCGATACCGGGCTCGATCTGATCGCATCCCTGGTCACTTTGTTCGCCGTCCGCGTCGCGGCCATGCCCGCCGACCGCGAGCACCGCTTCGGCCACGGCAAGGCCGAGGCGCTGGCGGCGCTTGCGCAGGTCGTCCTGATCTCGATCTCGGCGATCGGGATCGGGTGGCGCGCGGTCGACCGCCTCATCCAGGGCGAGCGCACCGCCAATGCCGATTACGGCATCGCCGTCTCGGTCGCCGCGATCCTCGTCACCCTGGTGCTGGTCGCCTATCAGCGCTCGGTCGTCCGACGCACCGGCTCGGTCGCGATCCGCGCGGACAACGTCCATTACCAAAGCGACCTCCTGCTCAATCTCTCGGTGATCGCGGCGCTGGCGCTCGATCAATATGCGGGCCTGGCCGGCGCCGATCCCCTCTTCGGCCTCGGCATCGCGCTCTGGCTGATCTGGGGCGCCTGGCAGGCTTCGAGCCACGCACTCGACCAGCTGATGGACCGCGAATGGCCCGAGGAAAAGCGGATGCGCTTCCTCGCCATCGCTTCCAGCCGGCCCGAGGCGAAGGGCATTCACGATTTGAGGACGCGGAGCAGCGGCGCCCACGATTTCGCCCAATTCCACATCCACATCGATCCGGAGATGAGCGTCCAGGCCGCGCACGACATCGTCGAAGCGATCGAGGAGGATCTCGCGGCCGAGTTTCCGGGCTGCGAGGTGCTGATCCACCTCGATCCGGAAGGCCATGTCGACAATCCCGGCAATGCCTTGCTCGAAACCGACGAGACCAAAGAAAAGATACCCGAATGACCGCGCTCCGCCTCGTCCAGATCGATGCCTTCGCCGACCGGCCCTTCACCGGCAATCCGGCCGCGGTGATGCCGCTCGACGCGTGGCTGCCCGACGACACGCTCCAGGCGATCGCGATGGAGAACAATCTGAGCGAGACGGCCTTCCTGGTCCGCGACGCCAGCGGCGAGGCGGACTATGAGCTGCGCTGGTTCACGCCCGGAGACGAGGTCCGGCTGTGCGGCCACGCCACGCTGGCGAGCGGACATTTCGTGATGACGAACGATCCGGCCATGCGGTCGGTGCGTTTCCGCACGCGCCGCGCGGGCGTGCTCAGGGTCGATCGCGCCGGCGACCCCGAGTCCGGGGCGGACAAATATGAGCTCGAGGTCCCCGCCTGGGCGCCGTCACCAAAGCCCCTTCCCGAGGTCGTCGCGGCGCTCGGGGTGGGCGCTGTCGTCGAGACCCTGTGGCGCGAGGGCGGATACGGCGTGATCGTGCTCGAGTCCGAGGCGGCCGTGCGCGCCGTCTCGCCCGACCTCAAGCGCCTCGCCCTCACCGGCGACCATCAGGCGATCGTGACGGCGCCCGGCGAGACGGCCGACGTGGTCACGCGCATGTTCGCCCCGGGCGCGGGCGTGGACGAAGATCCGGTCACCGGTTCGGCCCATGCGGTGATCGTGCCCTATTGGAGCAAAAGGCTCGGGCGGGACCGCTTCAGCGCCTATCAGGCCAGCAAGCGCGGCGGGCATCTCGATTGCCGGCTCGAAGGCGACCGCGTCGTCCTCGGCGGCCGCTGCGTGACCGTGATCGAAGGCGTCATGCATATCTAGGCGGTTCGACGCGCCCCGAGAATCGTTCGCCGCAAATTCGCCGCGCATGGATTCCCTTCGTGCGACTTTCGGTAAAGAATCGAGCCGGTTGCGGGGAGGTGGCCGGCCATGCTGAGCATATTGATCGTCGAGGACGAACCGTTGTTCGCCGAGACGCTCAGGCATCTCGTCGAATTGAACCCGCTCTACCGCGTCACCGCGATCGCCGACGACCGGATCGGCGCGCTTGCCTCGGTCGCCGCGCGGCGGCCCGATCTCGCGCTCGTCGACCTCCAGCTCGCCCACGGCAATACCGGCTTCGCGGTGGCCGCGAAATTGAACGACCTCGGCATCCCCTGCCTGTTCACCACCGGCAAGGCGCCCGATTTCCCGATGCCCGACCTCGCGCTCGGCTGCCTGGTCAAGCCGTTCAGCGAGGAGGATCTCGTCCGCGCGCTCAAGGCGGCGGAGGACATCATCCGCGGCCGCGACCGCGTCCGCCCGAGCCGCCCCAGCAACCTGCGCCTCTACGCCGAGGAAGCCGCGGTCGCCGCGGCCGAGCCGCTGGGCCTGATCCCGCTCCCCGAGCGCTCCAGCGCCCGCCGCGGGCTGAGGGCGCGCGCCGGCCGCTTCTGGCGCCGGCTCAGCTTCGGCTAGTCCTCACGCCGATAGAGGCTGCACACCCTTGTTCCCCCGGCGAAAGCCGGGATCCAGATTCATGCGCCGTCTGGACCCCGGCTTTCGCCGGGAACTGACTCAACCTGGCCGCCCGAATGGCGGCGGGCCTCGCCTCGGCAGCGCCACGGGCGTGCCGCGGAAGCAGCCGATCGTGTAGGGGAATTCGAGCGTGAAGCGGTAATGATAGGTGGCGACGAGCCGCCCGTCGATCCGCACCGGCCCGACCCGGCCGTGGCAGGCATCGAGATCGGCATTGGTGACCGCCCTGCCCTCGCCGTCGACGGGCCCGAGGATCGGGAAGCCGTCGAGCATCCAGCCGACCGGCGCGTCGGCATCGGGCAAAGCGAGGCAGGGCGACCAATTGTGGTAATGATATTGGCTCGACCGTTCGGGATGGCCGTTGCAGCGGTCCTGGATCTCGTGCGCGGGCGCGTCGCGGCCGCCGGCGTCGAAGGCGTTGAAGATCGCCGCGCCGGAGAGGGCGAAGCCGATCATCCCCATCGGCACGCAGCGCGGCTCGGGCGCCGGTTGCGGCGCCGCGGGCAGGCGCAGCAGGATCGGCTGCTCGCCGATCGAATTGGGGTTGCGGTCGAAATCATAGGCGCGCGTGCCGGGGCGGATCGGGAACTCGCCGGTCGGATGGCGGGGCAGGTTGTTGGCGCGCACGACGCGCTCCCCGCCCTCGATCGCGATGCCGATCCGCGCGTTCGGCCAGCTCACCTCGCCTTCGACCACGGGCTTGCGCGCCGGGTCCCAGCGTCCGTTCGCGATCCAGTCGCCCGAGCGGAAGGCGCCCGGCGCGCCCGCGAGGAAGGCCCGGCAGGTCATCACATAGCCCGGGCGCGGCGTGCTGGAGGCGCGGCCGTCGCCGAGCGGCAGATCATGGGCGGACGCCCCGGACGCGATCGCGGCGGCGGCGAGCAGGCCGGCCGCTCTCATGACCGCGCGCGTTCGGCCGCGATCCAGGAATCGATCTCGCTTTCGAGCACGTCCAGCGGCACCGAGCCGTTGCGGAGCACCGCGTCGTGGAACCGCCTGATGTCGAAGCGCGGCCCGAGCGCCGCCTCGGCACGGCGGCGCAGCTCGATGATCTTGAGCCGGCCGATCATGTAGCCGAGCGCCTGGCCCGGCCAGGAGATATAGCGGTTCACCTCCGCCTCGATATTCTGATTGGTCAGCGCGGTATTGTCGCGCATGAACTGGATCGCGCGCGCCTTGTCCCAGCCGAAGGCGTGGATGCCGGTGTCGACGACGAGCCGGCAGGCCCGCCACATCTGATAGGAGAGCTCGCCCATGCGCCGCGCCGGCGTGTTGTAGAGGCCCATCTCCTCGCCCAGGCTCTCGGAATAGAGCGCCCAGCCCTCGGTGAAGGCGGTGAAGCTCGAGAAGTTCCGGCGGAAGGGCGCGATGTCCATTTCCTGCTGGAGCGCGATCTGGAGGTGGTGGCCCGGCACGGATTCGTGCAGCGACAGCGCCGGGATCTCCCAGAGCGGCCTTTGGTCCAGGTGCGAGGTGTTGACGTAATAGGTGCCGGCGATGCCGCTCTCGGGCGAGCCCTGGTCGTAATAAGCGGTGGTCGTGCCCTCGGCGGTCTCGGCAGGGATTTCGCGGATCGAGAAGGTGAGCCGCGGCAGCCGGCCGAACAGGCGCGGCAGCCAATAATCTACCTCCTTGTTGAAGGTCGCCGAGGCGGCGATGAGCTGCGCCGCCGTCGTCGGATAATAGACCGGGTTGGTGCGCAGCTCCTGGATATAGGCCTCGCGGCTCGGGAAGCCCGCCTCGCGCGCGACCCTCTCCATCTCGGCGCGGATGCGCGCGACCTCGCGCAGGCCGATATCGTGGATCTGCCTGGGCGTCAGATTGGTGGTCGTATGCTCGCGGACCTGAAGCGCGTACCAATCCGCTCCGCGCGGCTGCGCCGAGATGCTGTCCGAGCGGCCGCAATGCGGCAAATAATCGTGCCGATAGAAATCGAGATGCTTCTGATAGGCCGGGTTGATGACCGTCGTGATCACGGTTCTGGCGCGCGCCTGCAGCGCCGCCCAGTCCGCCTCGCTTATCGCGGCCGGCCGGGCCGCCGCGAACGGCTCGTAGAAGCGCGACCGCGTCGGATCCTCGACGATCACGCCGGAGATGGTCCGCTCGAAATTGCCGAGCACCGAGCAGGGCAGGACATAGCCCCCGCGCACCGCATTGGCGGTGATCGCGAGCGCCTGGTCGTTGAGCCGCGGATATTGGGCGATGCGCGCCAGATAGGAATCGTAATCGGCGCGCCTCTGGAAGGGCAGGCTCCGCGCGAGGCCGGCAAAGCCCTGGTGCCAGCCGAAATAGGTGGTGAACAGCATGTCGCGCTGGCCGAATCCATTCTCCTCGACCTGCTCTCCGAGCTGGCGGATCAGGATCGCGCGATTGACCCGGTCGGCGCTGGCCAGCCGCGCGTCCGGGATCGCCCTCAGCCGGGCGAGGAAGGCCTGGGCCTCGCGCACGCGCCGCTCCCGCGCCTCGGGGCTGAGATCGCGGATCGCATTGTCGTAGTCGCGCACGCCGAGCGCGGTGGCGTCGGTCGGGTTCTCGCGCAGCAGCCAGCGATAATGCTCGTCCATCAGCCGGTGCAGGTCGTCGGCGGGCGTCGCCGCGGCGGGCGCGGCCGAAGCAAGAGCCGCCGCGGCGGCCAGGAAAGCAAGGCGCATCATTCCCTCCCCTTTTCCGCTCACCCTATCCGCGTCGCCCGGCCGCGCAAATGGCGCTTCGTCGAAAAAGCGCTGGCGCCGGTCGGTCGAGCCGCTAGCGTCCGCGGCAAAAGATAAAGAGAGGAACATCCATGACCGTCGCCGAAGCCACGCCCGCGCTCGACATTTCCGAGCGCGAGGACAGAGCCTTTCTCGGTCACCCCAAGGGCCTCGGCTTCCTCGGCTTCACCGAGGCCTGCGAGCGTTTCTCTTATTATTCGATGCAGACCCTGCTCGTCCTCTACATGGTCAATTATCTGCTCGTGCCGGACCGCATGGCCGGCGTGATCGGGCTCAATTGGCTGCGTGGCCAGCATTATCCCGGCCTCGACGCCCAGCCGCTCTCCTCCGCGATCTTCGGCGATTATGCGTCCTTGGTTTACCTGACCCCGATCCTCGGCGGCCTCATCGCCGACAAGCTGACCGGCCGCAGGATCGCACTGATCTTCGGCGCGCTGATCATGGCGCTCGGCCATTTCCTGATGGCCTTCGAAGGCGCGTTCCTGTTCGCGCTCCTGGCGCTGATCATCGGCGTCGGTCTGTTCAAGGGCAATATCGCGACCCAGGTCGGCGAGCTCTACAGCGAAAGAGACCTGCGCCGCGCCATGGCGTTCCAGATCTTCTACATCTTCATCAATGTCAGCGTGATCGCCGCGCCCCTGGTTTCGGGCACGCTCGGGCAGAGGGTCGGCTGGCATTACGGCTTCGGCTGCGCGGGCGTGGTGATGGTCCTCGGCCTGTTCATCTACCTCGCGGGCCAGCGCTCGCTGCCCGCGGATCTGGACGTGGCGGCCCGCCCGAAAGGCGAGTTGATCGGGCGCGCCTTCGCCGGGTCGGCCGGGATAGCGATCCTCGCCGTCGCCTGGTTGCTCCTGTCCGGATTCCTGTTCTCCACCTGGCTCAGCGGCGCGCTCGCCGTCATCATCCTGCTCTCGGCGCTCTACTATTTCCTGACCAGAAGCCTCGGCCGCGACGACAAGTCATGCGTGCTCGCCCTGTTCATCCTGATCCCCGTCCTCGCGATCTCGCTCCTCACCAACCAGGAGATATTCAACGCCTATCTGGTCTGGGGCGACGAGCGCTTCAACCTCACCTTCATGGGCACCACGCTGCCGAGCAGCTGGCTGATCACGCTCGACGCCATATTGAGCTTCTCGATGCTCGTGGCCGTCGCCGCCTTCTGGAAATGGTGGAGCCTGGCGCGGAAAGAGCCGGACGAAATCACCAAGATGATCATCGGCAGCCTGTTCACCGTCGCCGGCGGCCTCTGCCTCTTCATGGCCGCCCTGACCCAGGCGCCGGGCAGCAAGATCGGCCTGTTCTGGCCGTTCCTGTTCCACCTCTTCAACAGCATCGGCTTCGCCCATGTCCTGCCGATCAGCCTGGCGCTGTTCAGCAAGATCGCGCCCAGGCAGATCAGCGGGACGGTGATCGGGCTCTATTATCTCTCCTTCTTCGCGGCCAACAGGATCGTCGGCTATGTCGGCGGCCTCTATTCGAGCCTGCCGACGACGACCTTCTGGCTGCTTCACGTCGCCAGCGCCGCAATCGGGCTCGTGGGCTTCATGCTGTTCAAGCTGGTTCTCGCCAAGCGCTTCGTCCAGGCCTAAGCGCCCGCTTGACTCGGCCGACCCCCCGGCGTAACCGCGCGCTCCCAATTCGGCACAGTGCCGAAACGACGGAGGATGAATTGCTCGATTCGAATCTACGAATGGGCTGTCATCCCGCCTCCGTCCCGAGCTCGCCCAAGCGCTAGCCGCTTCGCCGGGTCCGGGACCCGGCGGGATCAACCAGCCACCAATTGAACCAACGGCCGCCCGGATTCCGTCCGCGGGGGCACTGCAGGTGAGTCATGGGCGAGAAGCTTTTGGCGCAGCGGCTGATCCGCCTGCTGCGCGACACGACTGGACGGTCCAGCCGGACCGGGCTGGCGCTGCTCGATTGGGCGCGCGACCAGCGCGACTGGCTGTGGCCCGAGATCGACTGGTCCGCCACGCCGGCGGAGCCGGGCGATGCCGCGCAGGACGCGCCCGCCGCCGATCCCCTGAGCTGGGACCGGCTGGCGGAGCTTGTCGATGCGATCGACACGTCCGGCCCCGAGCCGGCTTTGTTCGTCTCGGCCGACGCCGTGTCGGACCTGGTCGGATTCGAGCCGTTCGAGCGCGAGGTGCTGCGCCTCGCGGCCGCGCTCGACCGGCTGCCGCGTCTCGCTCTGCTTCGCGGCCAGCTGTTCGGCAGCGGCGAGAGCCTGCTCGGCCTGATCGGACGCCTTGCCGGCGCTGCTTCCGGCGAGGCCGCGCGGCTGGTGCGGCGCTCGGGCCCGGCGCAGATCGGCCTGATCTGGGTCGGCGACGGCGATTGCCATGGCGGCGGCATGGACCTCGGCCTCGACTGGCGCTTCGGGCGCGTGATCGACGCCGGGCTCAGCAGCCCGGCGGAGCTGATCGACGCGCTCGCCGGCGTTCGCCAGCGCGCGACGCTCGGCCCGGAGGACTTCGTCGAGCATCAGGATGCGTTCGAACTGCTCGTCCGCTTGCTGAGCGGCGCGCTGCGCGCCCGCGCGGCCGGCGTGAACGTGCTGCTCTACGGTCCGCCGGGCACCGGCAAGACCGAGCTGGCGCGCACGCTCGCGGCGGCGGCGGGCGCTTCGCTCTACGCCGTCGGCGAGGCGACCGAGCAGGGCGAGGAGCCGACGCGCTACGACCGGCTGACCGCGCTCCGGCGCGGCCAGCGCCTGCTCGCGCGGCGCGGGGATTCGCTGCTGCTGTTCGACGAGATGGAAGATATGTTCGCGGGAGGCGTCTCCTACGTCCGCGGCCAGCCCCGCGGCGCGTCGAAGATCTTCGTCAACCGGCTGCTCGAGGCCAATGCGGTGCCGACGATCTGGACGAGCAACGCGATCGGGCAGGTCGATCCCGCGCATCTCCGGCGGATGAGCTACATCCTCAAGCTCGGCTATCCTTCGGCGCGGGCGCGCACGCGGATCGTCTCGCGCATCGCGGAGGCAGAGGGCGTCGCGGAGGTCGGCACGGGCCTCGAGACGATGCTGCCGGCCGAGGAGAGCGCGACCGGCGTCGCCCGCAGCGCGCTCCGCGCGGCGGCTCTCGCGGGCGGCGGCGCCGGAGATGCGGAGGCGGTGGGGCGGGCGCTGGTGCTCGGCCTGCGCGGC
>Ga0070686_100001615_pt1 | contig 12651 bp, 10 predicted proteins | sample KBSS23LmetaG_FD_65654 | JGI IMG/M metagenome (GOLD analysis project Ga0070686, IMG submission 65654) | Switchgrass rhizosphere microbial communities from Kellogg Biological Station, Michigan, USA - KBS S2-3L metaG | ecosystem: Host-associated > Plants > Roots > Rhizosphere ...
GGCAGCTGTCAGGTGCAGCATCTGCGACAGCAGCAAGGGAATGTGCGCCATGGCGAAGGCATGGCTGTGCCCAGCTTCGAGCATTACGGCAGTGCCGGCAAGCGAAGCGGCCAAAATGTCCAGCCCGCGCCATACCACAGCTAGCGCGCACACAATCAGAAGAGCCTGCAGGACCAGGATTTGCCCGAACCGCGTGTCAAACAGAACTGTCGGGATGGCCGTTACCGTCTGTGCAAGATCCGTCGTGCCGGCTACGGCGTGTGTTTCCAGGAGCAGCCATGCATAGCCGACGACCAGGGCGCCAGCGAGGCTCATGGACATGATCTTGCGGACCTGCCGCTCCATCGACGCATGGAGCCGGGAATCGACGTCCCGCGCAATCGGCATGGTCAGCGCGAACAGCGCCGCTCCGAAGCCCGACAATGCGCAGGCCACGAACAGACTGCGCGCGACCACGAGCAGCATGGAAGAACCTCAATAGTGGTGAGTCTCTTCCGGCGCGGACGCTCCCATGGCCTCTACGTGGAAGTTCACCGCCACCTTTCCGGCGTGCTCGAATGTCAGGCTGCCGGCGACAGTATCGCCCTGCTTGAGGGGTGATTTGAGACCCATGAACATCAGGTGATAGGAGTCGGGCGAAAATGCCACGCTCCCGTTCGCGGGTATGGTCACGCCGTCTTCGACCGGCCGCATCTGCATCACGCCATTGGCCATCGTCATTTGATGGATCTCGGCTTGCTCTGCGAAATCGGCCTCGGCGGCGACAAGGCGATCCGGCGCGTCCCCATCATTGGTTATCGTCAAATAGCCCACGCCAACATTGGCGCCCTCGGGCGTTGCCCGCGACCAGGCATCCTTGACCGAGATGGAACCCGCCTTTGCCTCTTCGGCGTTGGCCAAACCGGGAAGGAGAAGAACCGCCATCATCGCGAAGGCGGCAAATACCCTGAACATGCCGATTTCTGTTCTACGCATCACTTATCTACCGTGAAGCTGAAGCTTCCTTGCGTCTTGTGGGTATCGACGGAGGTTACATGCCAGCTCACGCTGTAGGTCCCCGCTGCCAGGGTGCCGACACCGAGACGCATGACCTTACCGTTGATATCGGTGTCGGTGTCGACGCGCGCTCCGGCAGCGTTTCGGATCTCGGCTCCGCTGAACTTGGGCTCGATCTGCTCGGTGAAATAGAGCGCAACTTGGCTTGAGATGATGAAACTGTGCTCCCCGCAGCCGGCTCGGCCCTATCGAGCTCGGCGTGAGCCTCGACCGATAATGGATGCGCAAGCAAGGCAACGGCAATGAGAAGAAGTTTCAGGCTTGGTTTCATGATTGGAGTCATTACTGGCTCCCTGAAAAACGATGTGGAAAGCCGGCGCGGGGCAGCTGCCAATCTGCGAGCCGCGTCCAACGCCGGGAGCACCGACGCCGCGATAGCTTTCACGCTAAGCGGGATCAGTGCGCTTGAAAGGTCAGACAGATAGTGAAGGCGGACCGCGGTTGTGCGGTGGGAGCACCGAGGCTTCGGCGAGATTGGTCTCCGTGCCGTGCAAAAACTTGCCGACGAACTGAGGCGGTAAAGGAAGAGAGACCGGGGGGCTTGTTAGAGCGAGCTGCAGCGCGGCAAGGCCGCTGCAGATCGGGCAATGGGTCTGTTTTACTGGCTGGGCGGGTTTTGCCGGCTCGCCGGTAGCCTCACGGTGGCAACTCGGAATTGTGGTTGTGCCAGCGCCCGCCTGGGCAAGCTGCAAGGAAGTCTGCGACACCGTGTGCCAAGGAAACAGCATGGCGTAGAACGCCATACCGATGAGCGCGATTACTGCGCCCACGCCGCGATTTTTGTGCAGCGCCCGCAAGCTCATGGACCAAGAGTAGCCCTACCAAGCTGTCGCCTCAAGCTACCCAAGGCCGCGGGGCAGGGCGATGCAGGCGGCGGCTCGCTTCCCTATTCGTGGGAGCTCCGCCGGTAGATGTCGTCATATCTGACGATGTCGTCCTCATCGAGATAGGCTCCCGACTGGACCTCGATGAGGAAGGCCGGGATCTTGCCGGGGTTGGCGAGGCGATGCTTTTCCCCGATCGGGATATAGGTCGACTGGTTCTCGCTCAGAATCTCGATTTTTTCGCCCCGCGTCACCTCGAGCGTGCCGGTCACCACCACCCAATGCTCCGAGCGGTGATGGTGGCTTTGCAGCGAGAGCTTCCCGCCGGGTTTCACCATGATGCATTTGACCTGATAACGTTCGCCCCGATTCAGACCCTGGTACCAGCCCCACGGGCGATAGACACGATTGTGCTGGAGCGCGAGATCGCCGCCGTTGCCCTTGAGATAGTCGACGACCCGCTTAATCTGTTCGGCATGGTCCTTGGAGGCAACCAGCACGGCGTCCTCCATCGCCACCACGACCACGTTCTCGACGCCGACCAGCGCGACGAAGGCATGGTCGCTGAAGGCGAAGCTGTTACGCGTATCCTCGAGAATGACCTGACCGTCACCGCGCACCACATTGCCGGCGGGATCCTTATCCATGAAATCCCACAGCGCAGACCAAGAGCCGACGTCGCTCCACGCCGTTCTGAGCGGCACGCAGCGCATATTTGGCGCCTTCTCCGCGACGGCATAATCCAGCGAAATCGCCGGAGCCTGCTGGTAGGAGCCGTTCAGCACGCGGAAGCTGAGATCCCCGGTGGCAGCATCGAGAGACTTGCGGCAGGCTTCGAGGATTTGCGGCGCATGCCTCTCGATCAGCTCGAGCATGGTCGCGGCCTTGAACAGGAAGATTCCCGCGTTCCAATAAAAGCCGCCCGCGTCGAGATATTGCTCCGCCGCATCGAGCGAAGGCTTCTCGACGAAGCGCTTCACCTTGCGGTCGGCGGCATTGCCCGCCTCGGTTTCGATATAGCCGTAACCGGTGTGAGGCGAGTCAGGCTCGACCCCGAACGTGACGAGCGCGCCTCCCTCGGCCGCCTCGATGCCGCTCTCCACCACGCCTGCAAAAGTTGCGGCATCGGGGATCATGTGATCCGACGGCGCAAGCAGGACCAATGCTTCGGCGTCGGCGCGCGAGGCGATCAGCGCGGCGACACAAGCGGCAGGTCCCGTATTGCGGCTGACGGGCTCGAGCACGAGGTTCCTGGCTGGCGCGCCGATCTCCTCGAGCTGCTCGGCAATGAGGAAGCGGTGGCGGTGATTGGAGAGGACGTAAAGCTCTCCGAACAAGGGGCCCGATAGCCTGCGCACGGTCTGCTGGAACAGCGTCTCGGGGCCTGCTAGCCGATGAAACTGCTTGGGATATGCCTCGCGGGAGAGCGGCCAAAGCCGCGTGCCCGCTCCGCCGCACAAGATGAATGGCAAGACCCTACGCATCACGCCCCGTCAGACGCCTTCTACCGTCTGGCTTTCTAGCATACCGCGGACCCCCAAGGTTCCCCATGATGTCAAATCTTGGCAGAAGAGGGACCGAAGTCCGCTTTTAAGCCGACCCGCTGCCCCGGCGAGAGCGATGGTCGAGCCTGAGCGTCAGGCAGCAGGCCGAACCCCCGCTGCGCAAGAAGGCCTGCAGCGGGGTGGCAACCACAGCAAATCCGCGCTCCTCGAGCCTCCGCCTCAGCCGCTCCGAGCAGCTCGACAGGATGATCGAGCCATTGAGCGGTACGGCGTTGGCGGCAAATCTCGTCGCGTCTTCGTGGTCTATGGCAACGCGGTGCCCTGGAGTCACGCGCTCTTCAATGGCGCGCAGCCCGGTTTTGGAGAATGCGCCAGGGTAATAGATCAAGTCGCCCGAGGGCAGGGGACAGAAAGCGGTATCGAGGTGATAGAAGCTCGGATCGGACAACTCCAATGCCACGCATTCGACGCCGAAACTTTCCGAAACGACATGTGCCGCCTCGCGGTGCGAGCGTGGACCGAAGCCCATCCAGAACTGCCGGCGCACGGTCCCAGATGCAATCGCCGGCCCCTTCCAGCCAGATGCCTTCCGGCATCTCCATGATCGAATCGATCTCTATGCGTTCCCTTAAAGCGAGGAGCGCGGCGCCGAAGATTGGCTCCTCGCCTTGACGTTCTGGAAGGCGGAAGCGCGCAAGCAAAGCTTTGCCATCGAGCACGATGGCCGCATTGGCGGTGAACACGAGGTCGGGGAGGTTCGGCTCGGGATCGATAAAGTCGATGGCCGCGCCGAGGGCGAGCAGAGTGTCGTGCAACGCGAACCACTGCTGTTCGGCTTCCTCATGCAGCGCGCTGCCGCCGCTGTTCCAGCTTACCGGATTCATCCAGGGATTGATGCTGTAGCTCACCGCATAATAACGCGGCGGGCACATCAGGAAGCGGGCTTCCGTTGCGAGGCTTGCGGCCGGCTCCGGAAGCGCGTCCGCCACTATATCCGCCAATCCTGGGTGCATGATTCCCTGCACCCCTTGAGGCTAGCGCGAGAGTGTGTCGCGGCAAGCAACGACCGTGCTATTTCCGACGATTTTTTGCGACCGTGCTTTGCCGATCACAGCATGATCGGGGCATGGGCGAACGCCCGAGAATCCGCCGCAGCCGGGGAAGCCTGGGCAATTTGGCCTATTTGTATTCGACCTTGAGCAATTCGTAAGACTTGCCGCCGCCGGGCGTCGATACTTCGATGATGTCGCGTTTGCGCTTGCCGAGCAGCGCCCGGGCGATCGGCGAGGTGATGGAAATCTTGCCCTGCTTCACGTCGGCCTCGAGCTCGCCCACAATCCGGTATTTGACCTTTTCCTCGGTGTCCTCGTCCACCAGCGTTACCGTCGCCCCGAACATCACCTGGTCGCCCTTCAATTTCGACACGTCGATGACGTCGGCCCGGGAAAGCTTGTCCTCGAGGTCGGCGACGCGCGCCTCAGTGATGCCCTGCTGCTCCTTGGCGGCATGGTATTCGGCGTTCTCGGACAGATCGCCATGAGTACGGGCATCGGAAATCTGCTTGATGATCCGCGGGCGCTCGACGGTCTTGAGATATTTGATCTCAGCCTCGAGAGCGGCATAGCCTTCCGCAGTCATCGGCACCTTATCCATCATTCATCAAAGCTCCCTGGGGCACCCTCGACCGAATACTGTCGAGGAATTGCCCGGTCCAAGTCAAGAATCTGTTGATTTTGACCGATTTCTAAGCTGTCTCAAGCGACTTCTTGGCGCGCTTACCGACGTAGCTTTGCAGGGGTGCAACGCTCAGACTGCCTTCCCTGAGCGCTCTGATCGCCTCGGTGACGGCCAGCGCGCCGGCGAGGGTTGTATAATAAGGAATATGATTGAGCAACGCCGACCGGCGGATCGACGCCGAGTCGGCGAGAGCTTTGGCGCCTTCGGTGGTGTTGAACACGATATCGACTTCGCCATTGGTGATGGCGTCGACAATATGCGGGCGTCCTTCGAGGACTTTGTTAACCCTCTCGCACTGAATGCCGTGGGCGTCGAGATGCCGCTTGGTGCCGCGCGTGGCGATGACGCGGAAGCCCATCTCGGCGAGTTCCCGGACCGGCGCCAGCACCTTGTCCTTGTCGCTGTCCTTCACCGAGACGAACACCGTGCCGGAGAGTGGGAGCCTCGAGCCTCCGCCGAGCTGGCTCTTGGCGAACGCGATGGCGTAGTCGCGGTCGATGCCCATTACCTCTCCGGTCGAGCGCATCTCCGGGCCGAGCACCGGATCGACGCCTGGGAAGCGCGCGAAGGGGAACACCGCTTCCTTCACCGCGATATGATCGAGCGTGGGCCGCTTAAGGCCGAACGGGGCGAGCGGCTTGCTCGCCATCACTTCCGCGGCGATGCCGGCAATCGGCAAGCCGATCACTTTGGCGACGAAGGGCACGGTGCGCGAGGCGCGCGGGTTGACCTCGAGAATGTAGATTTCGTCATTCTGAATAGCGAATTGGACGTTCATCAGCCCGACCACGCGGAGAGCCTTGGCCAGCTCGATGGTCTGCCGCTCCATTTCGGCGACGATCTCGGGTTTCAGCGAGTGCGGCGGCAGCGAGCAGGCCGAGTCGCCCGAATGCACGCCCGCCTCCTCGATATGCTCCATCACGCCGCAGATGAAGACGTCCTTGCCGTCGGCGATGGCGTCGACGTCGACTTCGATCGCGTCGCGGAGATAAGAATCGAGCAGCACCGGTGACTTGCCGGACACCACCACGGCCTCGGCGATATAGCGGGCAAGCTGCGGCTCGTCGTGCACGATCTCCATGGCGCGCCCCCCGAGCACGTAAGAAGGACGGATCATCAGCGGGAAGCCGATCTCGGCTGCGACGGCCTTCGCTTCGGCGCCGGAGCGCGCGATGCCGCTCCGCGGCTGCCTGAGCCCAAGCCGCTCGATCAACGCCTTGAATCTGTCGCGGTCCTCGGCGAGGTCGATCGCGTCAGGGGAGGTGCCGAGGATCCGAACATGGGCATTTTCCAGCGCCTGCGCAAGCTTGAGCGGCGTCTGCCCCCCGAACTGTACGATGATGCCTTTGACCTTGCCGTTCTCGGACTCCTTCCGCACGATCTCGAGCACGTCCTCTTCCGTGAGGGGCTCGAAATAGAGCCGGTCTGAGGTGTCGTAATCGGTCGAGACCGTCTCGGGATTGCAGTTGACCATGATGGTCTCGTAGCCGGCGGCCGAGAGCGCAAAGGCTGCGTGACAGCAGCAATAGTCGAACTCGATACCCTGGCCAATGCGGTTGGGGCCGCCGCCGAGAATGATGATCTTCTCTTTGTCACTTGGCCGCGCCTCGCAAACCGGGGGGCCGGCGAAACCCGCCTCGTAGGTCGAATACATATAGGCGGTGGGCGAGGCGAACTCGGCAGCGCAAGTATCGATGCGCTTATAGATGGGATGAACGTCAAGTTTCCGCCGCAGCGCTGCGACCTCGCTCGCCACAACGCCTGTGAGCTTGGCGAGCCTCTCGTCCGAGAAGCCCATCGCTTTCAGCGCACGGAGCTGGCCCGCGCTTTGCGGCAGGCCATGTTGCCGCACGCGCTCCTCGCAATCGATGATGTCCTGAAGCTGGCGGATGTACCACGGGTCGATCTCGCAGGAGTCGTAGATCTGCTCGATGTCGAAGCCGAGCCGGAGCGCCTGCGCAACCTTCAGCAGCCGGTCGGGGGAGGGGGTGCCGAGTGCGGCGCGCACCACGTTCTTGTCATCGCCCTGGCCGAGGCCCTCGAAGGTGATGTCATCGAGTCCGGTGAGGCCGGTCTCCATCGAGCGCAGCGCCTTTTGCAGCGACTCCGGGAAGGTGCGGCCAATGGCCATCGCCTCGCCGACCGACTTCATCGAAGTGGTCAGCACCGGCTGCGAGCCGGGGAACTTCTCGAAGGCGAAGCGCGGGATCTTGGTCACCACGTAGTCGATGGTCGGCTCGAAGCTTGCTGGCGTGGCGCCCCCGGTGATGTCGTTGGCGAGCTCATCGAGTGTGTAGCCGACAGCGAGCTTCGCCGCGATCTTGGCGATGGGAAAACCGGTCGCCTTCGACGCGAGCGCCGAGGAACGCGACACACGCGGGTTCATCTCGATGATGACCAGCCGCCCGTCGGCGGGGTTCACGGCGAACTGTACATTGGACCCGCCGGTCTCCACCCCGATCTCGCGCAGCACCTTGATCGAGGCGTTGCGCATGATCTGATATTCCTTGTCGGTGAGGGTGAGCGCAGGCGCGACCGTGATGGAGTCGCCGGTATGCACGCCCATCGGATCCACGTTCTCGATCGAGCACACGATGATGCAGTTGTCGTCCTTGTCGCGGACGACCTCCATCTCGTACTCCTTCCAGCCGAGCACCGACTCCTCGATCAGCACCTCGGTGGTTGGCGAGGCATCGAGCCCACGCTCGACGATCTCCACGAACTCCTCGCGGTTATAGGCGATGCCGCCGCCAGTCCCGCCGAGCGTGAAGGAGGGGCGGATGATGGCGGGCAGTCCGATCTCGGGAAGCGCGTCGAGCGCCTCGATCAGGCCCTTCTCGACGTAGCGCCGCTTCCGCCCGCCCTCGTGCCGCGCCCACTCGACCTCGAAGGCCGAGAGCGCCTTTGCCCTCTCGTCGGGGTCGGGATTTGCCGCCTCGATGCGGGCGATCTCGTCTTTATGTCTCTGCCGGTCGGCGCGCTTCAGCACTGCGGCGTCGGCGAGCCTTGAGCGCGGCGTCTCGAGCCCTATTCCCTTCATCGCCTCGCGGAACAGCTCCCGGTCCTCGGCCTTGTCGATCACCGCGGCGCGCGCGCCGATCATCTCCACGCCGTACTTCTTGAGCACGCCGGAACGGTCGAGGCTAAGCGCAGTGTTGAGCGCGGTCTGCCCACCCATGGTCGGCAGCAGCGCATCCGGGCGCTCCTTCTCGATGATCTTTGCGACAAAGTCCGGCGTGATCGGCTCGACATAAGTCGCGTCGGCGATGCCCGGATCGGTCATGATCGTGGCCGGGTTCGAGTTCACCAGCACGATCCGATAACCCTCTTCTTTCAAGGCCTTGCAGGCTTGCGTTCCGGAATAGTCGAATTCGCAGGCCTGGCCGATCACGATCGGTCCAGCCCCGATGATCAGGATGGACTTTATGTCTGTGCGCTTTGGCATGGTCAGCCGACGGGCGCCTTGCCCTTCCGCTCCTCCATCAGAGCGACGAAGCGGGTGAAGAGATAGTGGCTGTCCTGCGGGCCGGGCGAGGCCTCTGGGTGATACTGCACCGAGAACACCGGCCGGTCCTTTACCTTCAGCCCGCAATTCGACCCATCGAAGAGAGATACATGCGTCTCCTGGACATGGGCGGGAAGACTCTCGCGGTCGACGGCGAAGCCGTGATTCATCGAGGTGATCTCGACCTTCTCGGTGGTGAAGTCCTTCACTGGGTGGTTCGCGCCATGATGGCCCTGATGCATCTTGCCGGTCTTGCCGCCGAGCGCGAGCCCGAGCATCTGGTGTCCGAGGCAAATGCCGAACAGAGGCAGCCCCGAGTCGACGAGCTTCTTGATCTCCGGCACGGCGTAGACCCCGGTCGCCGCCGGATCGCCCGGCCCGTTCGACAGGAACACGCCGTCGGGCTTGCGCTCGAGGATCTCCTCTGCACTCGCGGTCGCCGGCAGCACCGTGAGCTTACAGCCTACGCTCGCAAGCTCGCGGAGGATGTTGCGCTTGAGCCCATAGTCGATGGCGACGACATGGAAGCGCGGGCTTTCCTGCCGGCCATAGCCCTTGCCCCACTGCCAGTCGGTCTCGTCCCACGCATAGCTCTGTCCCGCCGTCACGTCCTTGGCGAGGTCGAGCCCGACCATGCCTGGCCACTCGGCTGCCTCGCGCTTCAGTGCGGCGAGGTCGAACTTGCCGTCAGGCGCGTGCGCGATGACGGCGTTCGGCATGCCCTTCTCTCGGATGAGAGCAGCAAGCGCCCGCGTATCGACGCAGGTGATGGCGATGATGCCGCGCGCCTTCAGCCAATCGTTGAAATCCTGAGCGGCACGCCAGTTCGACGGCGCTGTGATCGGCGCGCGCAGGACGCAACCGCGCACGCCTGCGGCGCCGAGGCTCGCGCTCTCCAAGTCCTCGCTGTTCGTTCCGACATTGCCGACATGCGGGAAGGTGAAGGTGATGATCTGCCCGGCATAGGAGGGGTCGGTGAGGATCTCCTGGTAGCCGGTCATCGCGGTGTTGAAGCAGACCTCGCCGACTGCGGTGCCTGTTGCGCCGGCGCCTTTGCCTTCGATCACCGTGCCGTCGGCAAGAACGAGAAGAGCGGTCGGCGCCTCGTCGGCCCATGCAGGGGCAGGTCGCGCGCGCGACATTGCGGCCTCTGCGGCCAGAGTTTCGCTCGTATCGTTCATCTTCTCTTATTGGAGGCCGTCAGGCTCGGCCGCCTGTTGCAAAGTCGGGTGCGCAGACTTCGGCGTCAAGGACTAATGCTGAGGACTTGGGGACTAACTCGCGCACTCTTACGTTCGAGAATGGGAGGCGTCAATCCACAGCATGAATTATTTTCCTGTGAAAACAATAACTTAAACCTGGGAAATTCCTTGCCACGACTCTTTGCCTCCATTACCTTGGAACCTTCCTCCCGGAAATGTTCGGCACGAGACCCATGCGCGAGACCATCACCGCTGCTCTGAAGGACGCCACCAAAGCGCAGGACAAGCGACGCGTCTCGACGCTCAGGCTGGTGAGCGCCGCGATCAAGGATCGCGACATCGCTGCGCGCACGGTCGGCAAGACGCAGGCGACCGATGCCGAGCTGCTCGAGCTGTTCGCCAAGATGATCAAGCAGCGCGAGGAGTCACAGAAGATCTACGCCGATGCCGGCCGCGCCGATCTCGCCAAGCAGGAGAGCGAGGAGATCGAGATCATCCGCGAGTTCCTGCCGAAGCAGCTCTCCGACAAAGAGATGGAGAAGGCGATCGCGAGCGCCATTGCCGAGTCAAATGCCACGGGCGTGAAGGACATGGGCAAGGTGATGGCCGCGCTCAAAGCGCGCTACGCGGGACAGATGGATTTCGCCAAGGCTAGCGCGCTGGTGAAGGCGAAGCTCGGCTGAGCCTTAAGCCGCATAACGCCTTGTCATTGCCCGGCTTGACCGGGCAATCCAGTAATCACTGCGGCCCGTTGCAGCTGAACTCAGTGGTTACCGGATTCCCGCTTTCGCGGAGATGCAACGGGTCAGCGCGGTATTCCGTGATCTGATCTTCAAATCAATCGTTCGGCTTCAGCCTGCGGTCATTTGTCTTGCGCCGCAACATAAAGTTGTCGCACTGCAGCGATAATCCCTGTGCAATGCAGCACGGACTGATTCCGTGCTCGATTTTTGAAAGGAGGCCAATTCAATGGTCCAGATTTCACGTACCCGACTCTTCGCTGCGGTTTGCGCCCTTGGTGTGCTCGCGAGCGCGTCTGCTCACGCCGACGAGTATACGACCAATCTCGGTCCCGTCGGACCGAACGAGCCCATACTCGCCAATGTCGGTGGGCAGCGCATTATCGCCTTCTTCACGCCCGAGCGGGGCTCTTGCGCCGTGAACACGATTGTGTGGAAGGATGCCGGGGCTGACACGCCCTATACATCGTCTCGCGTAAGGGTGACTTTGCGTCCCGGTCAGATGGTTCGGTTCGACGACGCGCGCCTGTCAATGAACCTGCTTTGCGGCGCTGATGCCTCGACGCTTTCCGTGGTGGCGCCTCCGGAGCTGATCATGACCAGCGAGCACCCTAACAATTAGCCATCGCGCTCCCCTGCCGAATTTCGGCGGGCAGATAAACTTTCAACGCCCTCCCTCGCGGAGGGCGTTTCTATTTCAATCCTCCGTAGAGGTAGAGTTCCCTTTCTGTTCCAAGTCGGTGGATAATGGTGAAGATGGCGAATCGCCGGGCGCGTCACGCCAGATGAAAGCCCATTGTCCAAGCGATGAAGTTTTCCGATTCGTTTCTCGATGAGATCAGGGCGCGGCTGCCGGTCAGCCAGATCGTCTCGCGCCGCGTGCCGCTCAAGCGTCGCGGGCGCGAGTTCGTTGGCTTAAGTCCCTTCAACCGCGAGAAGACGCCTTCGTTTACGGTCAACGACCAGAAGGGCTTCTATCACTGCTTCTCGAGCGGAAAGCACGGCGACGTCTTCACCTTCCTGATGGAGATCGAGGGTCTGAGCTTCCCCGAGGCTGTGGAGAGGCTTGCCGGCGAGGCAGGGCTCGAGCTGCCGAAGCCAGATCCACAATATGAGCGGTCAGCCAAGGAGCGGCTCGGTCTCTTCGATGCGCTGGAGGCTGCGTGCCGGTTCTTCCAGGACGACCTCAAAACGCGCGAAGGCCGCGCGGCCCTGTCCTATGCGGAGGGGCGCGGACTCTTACCCGAGACGCTGAAGCAAGTCCGCATCGGCTTCGCGCCGAACTCTAAGGACGCACTCAAAAGCGCGCTTCTAAAGAAGGGCTTCACCGAGGCTCAGCTCCTCGATGCAGGTCTTTTGATTAAGCCCGATGACGGCCGCGCCACCTACGACCGTTTCCGCAACCGCCTCACCATTCCAATCGTCGACGCCAAGTCTCGCGTCATTGCTTTCGGCGCTCGTGCCCTCGATCCGGCAGCGGAGCCGAAATATCTGAACTCCCCGGAGACGCGGCTCTTCGACAAAGGTTCGATCGTCTTCAACTTTGCCCGCGCTCGCAAGGCCGCATTCGACTCCGGCGAGCTCGTCGTGGTCGAAGGCTATATGGACGTCATCGCGCTCAATCAGGCGGGCTTCGCCAATGTTGTCGCCACGCTCGGCACTGCCTTCACCGAGCGGCAAATGGAGCTCCTGTGGCAGCTGGCGCCGGAGCCCGTCATCTGCTTCGATGGAGATAAGGCCGGCGAGGCGGCAGCGGCGCGGGCGATCGACCGCATGCTTCCGAATTTGCGCGAGGGCCGCTCTTTTCGCTTCGCCTTCCTGCCGCACAGCTCCGATCCCGACGATCTCGTGCGCGCTAAGGGCCCACGCGCCTTAGCCGAATGTCTGGCAAGCGCACGCCCTCTCATCGACGTCGTTTGGCTCCGCGAGCTCAGATCACATCCCGTCGATACGCCCGAGCGCCGCGCCGCCCTAGAAGCGCGGCTCGACGGTCTGCTCGCCGAGATCGCCAATATCCGCGTGCGCGATCACTATCGGCGCGAGGTGAAGAACCGGTTTTTTGAGCTTTGGCGCGGTAAGCCC